>OIYR01001351.1_pt1 | contig 12460 bp, 7 predicted proteins | sample 1588221 | NCBI WGS metagenome assembly OIYR01 (sample SAMN03283292) | human gut metagenome | biome: human-associated habitat; material: feces | host: Homo sapiens | place: Peru | collected 2012 | reverse complement strand
CTCTCGGCCGATGGTAGCACGAACGGCGGCCGCAAATCGATAACTTATTCTTATCTCCGTTCAAATAACCTGCCAGCCATCTATTTTCGCGCCTCCGTTGACGCATTTTTTTGTTTTTTCAAATACTTGATAATAAATTGTTTAGAGAGCTAAGAATGAAGTCGAGTGAAGTCGAATGAAGTAAGAGTGAAGTGAAAAATTTGGAATTTCGTGCAAATCGACTTTAACTTTGTCGGCGAACTAAAAATCAGTAATTATGAAAACTAAACAAAAAAAAGTATTCCTTCTTATATTCATGTTCTTGCTTATGGGCGTAGTTCAGGCAACTAATAAAATGGACCTGCCTGGGGAAGAGATATGTTTGCGACAAATTGCAGCAAATAATAGTGGGAATTTGCCTCAATGGGACTATAACCGTGTTCCGCAAAAGTGCCCGTTGTTATTAAACTTGTATGAAAATAAGCTGTATTTTTTAGCTGAGAATATATCGGTAGTTTCAAATGTCAGAATTTATGAATATATTAATGAAATAGAATGTGCTAATTTTTGCATTGATGGCAAATCATGTGAGGTATTTCCTTTGCCCGCTTCATGGAGGGAAGGCGATTATGTCATTGTTGTCACCATCGGTGACAGGCATTATAAAGGGACATTTTCTCTTTAGTAATGGCGAAGAATAAGTTGATCAATTTTGACCTGTATTTTTATTGGTTTTGAATTTTGTAAGAGGAAACATAATTGGTTATGTGACCGATGATAAGTATCAAAAGTGCCAAAAAGACAATGTATTTAAATTATCGACTTACTCCTTACCTCTTAAAAATACTCAGTTTTTTGCCATTACTTAGCAGGATAGGCTGTTCAAAAGTAAAACATCTAACTATATTCCATTATGCAGTGTGCAGAGAAAAAATATCTAACCGTCATAATCCCCTTTCTTAATGAAGGGGAGGAAGTCGTCATGACCGTTAAAAGCGTGCGTGAAACTGCAGGCGATAAGGTGGACATAATCACAATTAACGATTGTTCTACGGATGGTTTCCCTTATCGGGAGCGGCTCCAGTCATATTCCGTCACATATCTCGAAAATGAGGTGAGAATGGGCGTCGCTGCATCGAGAGATTATGGTATAAATTATTGCACGACGCCCTATTTTCTCCTTTTGGACGGCCACATGCGTTTTTATGACGCAGCGTGGAGCACTCGTATTATAGATGAACTTAAGAGGAATGACCGCCAGTTGCTCTGTTGTCAGGGACGCTATCTTGAAAAGGTAGATGGTGAGGTGCGTGGTATTATAGCTCGAAACTACAAAAGTTATGGGGCGTATTTCCCCATGCCGAAAAATTACAGGCTTTTGGATGTCATGTGGCGCAATGAAGAGTCAAGGCCGGAAAGTGTAACGGAACCTATACCTGCAGTGCTTGGAGCTGGGTATGCTGCGAGTAAGCGTTACTGGCAATATTTGCGTGGCCTGGAGGGGCTGAAATATTATGGGAGTGACGAACCTTATATTAGTTTGAAGGTGTGGATGGAGGGCGGACAGTGTACGTTGTTGAAAGACGTGGTCGTTGGCCATATTTACCGTAAGTCATCGCCTTTCAAACGGTATACGGACGAAGAAATATATAATCGACTGTTGATTGCAAATCTGCTTTTGCCACAGTCTTTAAGGGCAATTATGACTGTTTCTGCACAGACGGAATTTCCTGTACATTGTGAAAAGGTTATGATGCAGTTGGAAGCAGGGAAGGAGTTTATAGATGCTCTCAGAACATACTACAAAGGTATTTTACGAACTCCTTTCAGAACCTTTATTGACAAGCAAATGGAATTCTGTCGCGACAAACTGAAGAGTTTGATACCAGAATACAACCCTCAAGAAATAGCTGACTTTATAGAAGATAATGTTGCAGATACCTTGGGATTGGCAGAAGGAAAAATGGGGCAACTTTTATGGCTTTGTCTTCATGCTAAGGCTTGTCCGAGTGATGCCCGCGAGGAAACAGTGGAAAGGCTGTGGAATGAGATAATTGGGGGAATCCGTGAAAGGAAACTGCCTGTAAATTTCAAACATGGATTGGCTGGCATTGGTTGGGGATTGATATTCCTTAAGGAAAGAAAGCTGATAGAGGATGATATTTCTCAAGAAATCAATGAAATAGACAAGCAAATAAGTTGTTTCCGACTGGAATGTGAACAAGACAATGGGGTGATGACGGGTGTCGCAGGCCTCTTGGCTTATGCATTGGCAAGAGTATCGTATGCCCGGTGCTGTAAGATTCCTGTTTTATGGTCGGAGGAGGATACACAATGCATGTTTGCAGTTGCCGAAAGGATCCTAGATAAATGTAACGAAACCAATGCGCTCATATATGCCCGTCGTTTTCAGCTTTATATCGGGGAAGGTTACGATGAGAGAGACCTCCCTGTTGCTTTGGCTGATTGGATGAATTTTCGTAAGGAAATTCCAAAAGAAAAACAGGAATGGGACGCTCGTCTTGTTGGAAATACTCTTTCGGCAAGTGCCCATTATTTAATAACAAAAATCAAACTAATAAGTGATGGTCAGTAAATACAGTATCTATAATTTCTTGTTCAGAAGAGAAAAACAGGGCATTCTTTACAATGTCAATAGTGATGGCATAATGATTCTTTCCCAAGAACTTGTCGATTTGATAAGGAAATATCGGGAAAAAATAGACGATCTTGAAATTGTACACAAGGCGTTATTTGACGAAATGGTGCGTCAAGGGATGGTTGTGGCGGCAGATTGTGACGAGGTGGATAATGTTGTTGAAAAATGGAAGCAGGAAGACAACGACCCAACACAATTCACAATGATTGTGCTTCCTACGCTCGATTGCAACCTCCGTTGTTGGTATTGTTTTGAGGAACATAAGAAAGGGTCGAAGATGTCGGAGGAGACGTTTGAACGCGTTTGTAGATTGGTGGACCACATTACGGAATCTGAAGAGTTGAAAGTTTTCAATCTTGATTTCTTCGGGGGTGAGCCTCTGTTGCCTTTCAAGATGACCACGCTTCCGCTCATCAAGTATGTCTCAAAACGCTGCTTGGAACGTGGCATAGACATGACCTTGCGTTTCACAACCAATGGCGTGTTGCTGACAGACGAAGTGCGTGAGGAACTGCTGAAAATACCTCTTAAGTTCAAGCCCAATTTCCAGATTACTATTGACGGTGACCGTGAACACCACAACATGACAAAGTTTACGGCAAGTGGCAAACCCACGTATGACTTGATAATTCGCAATATAAAAGCTGCATTGAAAGATGGAATGCCTGTGACAAATCGTTTCAATTATACGGCTGAAACGATAGATGGTTTTGAGTCTGTCATCAAAGAATATGATGATCTCAGCGATGCAGAACGAAAGTTGTTGCGGTTTGATTTTCAGCAAGTCTGGCAGGAAGGGGACAATAGGAAATGTTGGGAAAAGGCTCAGGAAATAAGTAACGCCAACCGTGATAGTAATCATGAAATCTGTATGGAAAAGCATTTCAATAAATATCGTTGCATTCATGAAAGTAATCGTCATGTGGCAATAACCTATAATGGAAATGTCTACTTGTGCACCACACGAGACATGACGGAGTCCAACAGAATGGGGTATGTAAAAGAAGATGGTACGATAGCCTACAATGATCTCTACAGAATGCGTGAATCAGTGAAGTATGGCAACGAAACATGTCGTTTGTGCCGGGTGTTTCCTATTTGTCATGGTGCTTGTTCGCAGACGAAACTTGAAGCAAATAATAAAGGGTGTATCTTGAATTATATGGCAGATGACATACAGCGTATAGTCGAAGGTCGCTTGTCACACATATTGAAATATAATTTCGCGAAGTAGACGGATAAAAATATTGATTTTGCAAAATCATAAAATACATTCGGCCGGATGTAGATAAATCTAAATTGAAAAAATATGAAATTAAAAAAGACATCACGATTCTGTGTTCTAGATAATTTGAACATAGAAATACCCGCATTGGAGAAAGATGCGGAAGGCAAACTCAGAGGTGGTTTTTGCAGTGTGAAAACTTTCGGACTTGAAGGGGCTTCAGGGGAAATAGGTTTCTTATGCTCTGGTGGTGGTTGTTCTGGAGATGGCTGCACAGGGAATGGTTGTTCTTCTACAGGTGCAAAATGCATTGGGAATAAATGTAATCATTTGACTCCAGATCCAACACCTCCAACCCCTCCAACGCCTCCAACGGACGAGGGAGAAAATCCTACCCCTTCAGATGGTGATACTGGAATGATAGGTCTTTCTATGATATTCTAACTCTATAGGTGAAAATGGAATCTTGATAAGATTTCATAAGTAGGTGGTCAGAATTATTTTTATATTTGCAATGTTCTATTAGGATGCAGATATGCCACTTTTGTTGACGGGTATTGCAACTGAAAACAAGATAAGTAGATACGCTCGAAAGGATGTTGCAAATTAAAGAATAATGTTTCAAACATATATAAAATAATTTGACCACCTACTTACAAATTAAACAGGGAGTTCAGTTTGATGTTTCTGTTTTATTTAATAATATAGTAATTATTTAAATCATTGATAATCAGTTATTATGTGAGACGTTACCTTGTGTTGAATTACTTCTTAGAACTGAATACCTATTAATTAAACATTCTATTAAATGAAACATATAGCAAGGCATTTAATCGTGTTTATTCTGTTGTCCTTTTGTGGATGTGCAGTCTTGTCAGCCCAGTCAAAGACGAAAAAGGTTTGTCTGTACGGCACCGTTCACAACAGGATGACGGGCGAACTCCTCTCCGGCGTTAAGGCCGAATTGATGACCCGCGACAGCTCCGTCGTTGGAGATTGTTGCACCGAGAAATACTTTCAGGTCGGAAACACCCTCTGCCCTTGGCATTTCTATGTTCCTAAAAAAGAGGCTCAATACATCCTCAAACTTTCCAAGGAAGGCTATGAAACCCTTTATAAGGACATCACTTACGAGCCGAGAGGGAACAAGGGCATTATTATTTTTGAAAAGACATACCTTAAATATGCCCCCAAAGAGCGCGTGCTGGGTGCGGCGACCGTGACAGCAACCCGTGTGAAGTTCTATACGAAGAAAGACACCGTGGTGTTCAATGCTGATGCGTTTGAGATGGCCGAAGGCTCTATGCTCGATGCGCTTATCAAGCAGTTGCCTGGCGTCGAACTGAGAGACAACGGACAAATCTACGTGAACGGACGTTTCGTGGAAAGCCTGTTGCTGAACGGGGAGAATTTCTTTGACAAGGACAGAAATGTGATGCTTGAAAACCTGCCTTCGTATATGGTCAACAATGTGAAGGTTTATGAGCGGTTGGGGGAGAAGAGCCGACTGATGAAGCGTGACATGGACGACAAGTCTTATGTGATGGACATTAATCTGAAGAAACATTATAGCATCGGATGGATTGGGAACGCGGAGGGCGGAGCCGGAACGAGAGACCGCTATTTGGGACGCCTCTTTGCTCTGCGTTTCACACGGCAGTCGCGCGTGAGCCTTTTCGGGAACATGAACAACCTCAATGAGACGCGCAAGCCTGGGCAGAACGGTGACTGGTCGCCCGGAAATGTTCGGCAGGGACAGAATGCACACAAAATCTTCGGGCTGGACTATATGGTGAATGACAGACGGACGAGATACAAGCTGGAGGGATGGGCCAAAGCAGAACACGACAATCTGACGGCTTTGGAACAGACGACTGGCGAAGCCTTCATGCCGAATGGTAATGTCTATAAGCGCAGCGGTAATCACGAATCGCAGAGCGTCACCAGTTTCAACTCCTTCCATAATTGGCTTTTCCACAATGACCTAACGGTGCTCAAGGTAGCCCCCTATGTGCTGTATGAAAAGAAGAAAAAGCGTGGCAATAGTTATTCGGCGGCATTGAACCGGGATATGAACGGTCTGTCTGGTCTGACAGATAGTCTGTTTTCGGGATCGTCGGAGTGGCTGCGCAATGCCGTGATAAACCGTGTGAAGAATGAGGACATGCAGAAGTCCGACAAGCTCTTTACGACAGCGACAGCCTCTTTCACCCAGGATTTGAAGTATTTCAGCGGTTTTATAGATGCCGAGGGATATATCAGCTATAAGAAGGAGCACTTTGAGCGCTTCAACCATTATCAGCTTGACTATCCGTCGGCGGCTGGGCAGACGGGTGAGGCCAGAAACCGTTATTACAAATCCCCTTCGGAAATGTTCAGCTATTATGGTCGGGCTGATTTCTGGTATTGGCTACCCTGCAATTTCGCGTTGGTGCCTTCTTATAAATATCGTGTGTTAAACACCCGCAATGACAACATGATTTACCGTTTGGACCAGCTGGACGGATGGGGTTCTGGCAAAGAACTGGGTGCGCTGCCTTCGGAATGGGAATACCTCTCCACTTTGGACAAGGGAAACAGCTATAACCAGGAACAGAATACTCAGGAGCATACCATTTCGATGAAAATCAATGGCAACCACCTTATTCTGAATAACAAGGTGCGGTTTGAAGCCTATGCGGAATTTCCGGTTGTGCTGACCCGTCGCAAGCTTGATTATGTGCGTGCAAATATCGACACGGTGCTGACGAAGCAAGTTGCGGCCTTCAATCCGTCAGTGAGGACGTCTTTTATTTGGCACGACTGGAAACGCCGTATTGACATTGAATACGATGTGGACACCAAATTGTATGGACTATCCCAGACGCTCGATATCCGTTCTGATGATGACCCGCTGAGAGTGACGCTTGGCAATGGGCGTCTGAAAAATTCCGTAGCGCACCAGTTGGACGTTTCCTACACGAACAATAGTAACCGCAAACAGCGTTTCTTCAATGCGGGAGTGAACTACAACGCCGTGCGCAACCAAATTGGCTACTCCTCTGAATACAACCGCGCAACGGGTGTCTATACTTACCGCCCTGTCAACATCAACGGCAATTACAGCGTTGGGGGAAACGTGAATTACAGCATGGCGCTCGACAAGAAACGCCGCTGGAATCTCTCGACGACCACTTCTGCGCAGCTGCACAACAATGTGGACCTCATCACCGTGACCGGTTCTGACGCCAATCCGCGCAGCAAGGTGAAGACCCTGTTCTTGAACGAGACGGTGAAGATTGACCACCGCTTCGGCCGTCAGAAAGTCGGCGCGAAGGCGGGATGCAGCTGGCGCAACGCCACCAGTGCGCGTGAGGATTTCTCCACTATCAACGCCGCCAACTTCAACTATGGCCTGACTGGACAATTTGAACTTCCCTGCGGCTTCCAGCTTTTCACCGACCTAACGATGTACAGCCGCCGCGGATATGAGAGCCGCGAGATGAACACCGACGAACTCGTGTGGAACGCCCGCCTCTCGAAACAGGTGTGGAAGAAACGCCTCACGTTTGCGCTCGAAGGTTTCGATATCCTGCACAACCTCTCCGCCGTGACGCATACGCTCAACGGTCAGGGCCGTACGGAGACCTACCGTAACGTGATTCCGAGCTACGGCATGTTGCATGTCATTTATCGGTTGAACGTGCAGCCGAAGAAGAAGTGAGGTGGGGCTGGTATAAAAGTCAGTATATGTTGAAGAAGATGTTCTCTCGTTCCAAGTTGAAGTTCACGCGGCAGTTTGACCAGATGGACTGCGGCCCGTCGTGTATTCGTATGGTGGCCTCATGTTATGGCAAGGATTATCCATTGTCTTATCTGCGCTCGCTCTCGCATCTCACACGTGAGGGGGTGAGTGTTGCGGGCATCCGTGATGCTTTGGACAAAATCGGGGCGGAAAGCCGTACTTTCGAAATGACGCTGGAACAGTTGCGGGAGAAATGCCCGTTACCAGCCATTCTTCATTGGGAGCAGAACCATTTCGTGGTGCTCTATAAAGTGGAACGCAGCCGTTTCACGGGCCACTGGCACTACAAGGTGGCCAATCCTGCCTATGGCCGCCACCGTTTTACGGAAGAGTCGTTTTCTCGCTATTGGCTCAACGGCGGTAAGGGCATCGTTGTGGTAGTGGCGCCGCGGGATGATTTTTTCAAACGCCGGCCCGTCAAGGAAAAACACAGTTTCGTTCGGTTTTCCAGAAAATATGTGTGGCCGTTCAAATGGCAGATGGCCTTCACCTCTCTGGTGGTGCTGGTCGGTCTGCTGTTCTCGCTCGTCACCCCTTTCCTGACGCAGAAGATGGTGGACGATGGCATCGGGCTGCGTGACATGGGGCTTATTGTCGATATCATGCTGGCGCAGGTGGCGCTTTTTGTGGGTTCGTTTTCGATGGGGCTTCTCGGAAGCTGGGTCACGCTCCACATGAGCACCCACATCAGCATACGCATTCTTGGCGACTACCTTTCCAAGCTCCTTCGGCTTCCGATGACATTTTTTGACACCAAAAGTGTGGGCGACTACCAGCAGCGCCTTGGCGATCATGGTCGTCTGCAGAACTTTGTCACGCAGGGGACGGTGCAGACTTTTTTCTCCATCGTCTCCGTCCCCTTTTTTTTGGCCGTTATAGGTTGGTATAGTCCGGTCATTTTGGCAGCCTATCTTTTCTTTACGGTTTTGGGAACCTTCTGGATGGCCTACTTCTTCCGCCGCCGCAAGGTTATCGACTATGAGCAGTTTAAGTTGAGTGCGGAAAACCAGAACAAGCTCTATGAACTCATGTCTGGCATCACCGACATCAAGCTCAACGGCTATGAGAACTGCAAGATTGAGGAATGGCGGACACTGCAGCAACGCCAGTATGCCATGAGTCAGAAGTCGCTCCGTTTGGGACAGATTCAAGGGACGGGTTTCACGCTCATCGGCCAGTTGCGGAACATCCTCATCACTTGCTGGATTGCCGCAGCAGTGGTGAAGGGTGACCTCACACTCGGCATGATGATGAGCATCTCGGCCATTATCGGGCAGGTGGGCGGTCCGCTTTCACAACTTATCGGTTTCCTTCAGCAGTTTCAAGATGCGAAAATCAGTCTGGAACGCTCGGAAGAGGTGCATCTCTGTGAGGACGAAGATGGCGGAGGCTTGTCTGACGTTCCTGTTGATGCTCCGCACGACATTGTGGTGAAAAACCTCTCCTTTTCATATACAGGAAGCATCGGCCGTCCCGTTCTGAAAAAACTCAACCTGGTCATTCCCGCCGGAAAAATGACGGCCATCGTCGGTGAGAGCGGCAGCGGAAAGAGCACGCTGATGAAGCTTCTTCTGAAATTCTATGCCCCAACGGAGGGCGAAATCTTTTTGGATGGCCAGCCGCTGTCTTGCTTCAGTGCTAAATCCATGCGCCGTGTCACCGGTATTGTGATGCAGGACAATTTCGTGTTTTCTGACACGATACGCCGCAATATAGTTCTCGGCGAAGCGATGGACGAGGGACGCTTGGCAGCGGCTGTCAGTGCCGCCTGTCTGGAAGACTACGTCAAGGAGCTTCCTGTCGGTGTCGAGACCAAAGTCGGCAGCGAGGGAATTGGCGTGAGCGGCGGAGAGCGGCAGCGTATGATGATAGCGCGTGCGGTTTACAAAAGGCCGCTTTATCTCATGCTGGACGAGGCCACAAGTTCACTGGATGCCGAAAACGAGCGGAAAATCACGGAGAATCTGCAGGCGGTGTTTGCAGACCGCACGCGCATCGTGATAGCCCACCGCCTCTCAACGGTGCGACATGCCGACAATATCCTCGTCTTGCGTCATGGGGAAATCGTGGAACAGGGAACGCATGAGCAGCTGGTGGCAAATAGAGGATATTATTTCGAGTTGATACATAATCAATTGGAACTTGCGGAAGATAAATGATGCCGCCTGAGAATATGCCTTTGGCCGATTTTTGTTCTTCTCAGTGTTTGAGGTGGTTCTAATAAGTTGATTTGTGGCCTGTCGTATGTGTGTGTGTTTTGTTTGAGGACATGAGATGCGGCGCGACAAATCAAACAGGTTTGATGGCATTCGCTTTGCGCCATGTTTGGTTGGTGGGCGAAGTAACATAGCGGGCTATGTGACTGAGAGAACTGACAAAAATACACATGCGATAGAGTGCAAGCGACAGTCTGAAGTTTAGTTTGAACCTCCCTATAGCCTGTTCCCTTTGCTCGTTCGCAAATCTGGGGGATGGGGCTGTGTGATAAAGGGGTAGGTCATGTAGATTATTGGCGGCATAGCGGAGATGTTTGCACGTCAGTTTTTTGCATTCATTCCCTCGCTCCCTCACGCCTCCCCACGCCCCTTTCACCAAAACTCTCCGTTTTTTTTGAAAATTCTTTCCTAAAATCAATGTGCATCATGTTATTTTGCATATCTTTGTAATTCAAATTTAGCATCAGTAATGAAACACATCCTATATCCGATACCCGTTCTTCTTCTCATTGTCTGCTCCTTGGTCTTTAGCCAGTGTAGCAGTCGTGGGCCGTACAATCCGCAGTTGGTACACATCGACAGTCTGCTCAATCAAGAGGATTTGGATACGTCTGCGGTATCGGCGGCCTTCAGACGTGTCTCCACATCGTTGGACGGCTTTGATGATGACAACCGGATGTATTACAACCTGCTGACGCAGTTCTATCAGTTTAAAACCTACCAGCCCGTTGAGAACGACAGTGTCTTGCGGGCGGTGATTCAGTATTATGGCGACGAAGCGTCGAAAGAAGGGCTGCTGGCCAACTATATCGCTACGGGGATGTATTACGACCGCGGGGATTATAACAAAGCACAGGATTGCGGGTTGAGATTTTTGAGGATGACAGACAAGACGTCTGATTTCGACAAAAGAATGCGGGCAAAATGCCACTTGCAGCTTGACGACATCTATTTGCACCGCATTGATAGTTTGATGGTGTTGGAGCAGTGTTTGCAGGCCGTTTATTGGGCAGAGCAGACCACCGACACCTTACTCATAGCAGACTGCTATTCGTATTTGTCGCAGATGTATAGAGAATGTGAAGATTACAGGCTTTCGCTCGCCTCTTGCGACAAAGCCTATGACAATTACACGATGGCCGGGAACACCAAAGGAGCGGCACGCGTGTGGGTGCAGCGTGCCCAAAATTATATGGCGCTCAAGGATTGGGCCAATGCAAAGTTGTGTTTGAACAATTACGAGTCTATGACAAGCGATTTGGATGAATCGCATAGAGTTAGGCCTGGTCGGAATAATGAGATATATTATGGTGTGAAGGGAATACTGTTTGAGAGGGCTGGATGTGTGGACTCCGCTTTTCAGTTTTACTATCTCGAATTGGCAAGTCCCAACGAAGTGTTCGTCCGCCTGGGAAGCGGACACCTCGCTGAGCTATATGACAAACTCGGAGTGCTCGATTCTGCCAAAAAGTATTATGTGATAAATCAGCGCCTCAATAAAGCAAAAGCTTCGGCCTTCAGCGACAAAAATATGCAGCGCAAGCAGATTGCCTATGATTTGGAAGTGCAGAAGGAAAAGGAAGAGTCGAGGATGCTTCGGCTGATGATTTTTGGCGGCGTGGCGTTGTTGCTTGTTTTATTCTGCGGCTATAAGAAACGGTCGTGGCTCAGAAGAGCGGCTGTGGCTTTGGTGAAGCAACTGCGTGTATGGCGGTTGCGGAGGGATGTGGGCGACGCTGCCTACGCGGAGGAGAGCGATTTGGATGTTCGAAACGTTTCGGAGGAAACTTCCGAAATTGCTGATGCTGGCAATGCGGCGAAAGACGTGCCAGAATGCTGCATTCCGTCGGAGGCAGATGTCTTACCAGCGGAAAAACAATCGGACGGACAAGTGCCAGACGTCAATCCCTTTGACGCATTGCAGGATGCCTTTGATACGCATGTTGACCATTCCCATTCCCGGATTGTTCGGAAGCTGAAGAGCATGGCTGAAGAAGGAATAGGCTTGTCTTGGAAAGATTCGTCGTGGCGAGAGTTGGAAACCTATATGAAAAAGGAGGACATGGCATTCGGTGCCTTTCTGATTTGTCTGCAGCAAAATTGCAAACGCATAACGTCAGAACATATCCGTGTCTGTGTATTGATTCGCTTGGGATTTCAGCCGATGGAAATCAGTACGCTGCTGAATATCTCCCAGTCGGGGACAACAAATGTGCGGCGTAATCTGGCGACGAAAATTTTCAGAGACAACAAAAGCAAGGCAGAAGATCTCGACCTTTATATAAAAAGCCTTTGAGCGTGGCGGGATGCGGCAGGCATGGGAGATGGCGGATGTCTACTCATAGGAGGCATTCTGATGTTTCTGTCCTGCGGCATGCCGTTGGGGGGCATAATAGAAATGTTAAAGGTTGGGGGGAGGGGCGGAGATTTATGCGGGCCAGTGCGATCGTCTGTTGCGGCGCCAGCATTGTAGCTCACTTTGCTCGCAAAGTGAGGGCCACGAACCCATAGCGAATATGGTCCGTGCTCCAGTCCATGACCTTGTTGGGTTTTTATCCCGTGTTTGGCCGCCACAATATCCGTCCCCCCTCACTTTG
>OIYR01001350.1_pt1 | contig 12461 bp, 15 predicted proteins | sample 1588221 | NCBI WGS metagenome assembly OIYR01 (sample SAMN03283292) | human gut metagenome | biome: human-associated habitat; material: feces | host: Homo sapiens | place: Peru | collected 2012 | reverse complement strand
AATATATGTTACATGCCCAAAATATGTAAGTGAAAAAGAGATAAATAGATTATTAGAAAAAAATAAAGATGCTCTTATAAAAATGTATCAAAAGCAAGAAAAGCGAGAAAAAACACAAGAAAAAGTGCTATATTTAGGTAACGAAATAGATTATATTAATTTTAGTAAAATAATATTTGATAATGATAGAATATTTGCTCCATCAATAGAGAAAGCAAATGAATATTTAGAAAAGAATTCTTTAAGAGTTTTTGAAGAACGAATGAAATTATATTTAGATTCATTTGATAATTTGCCTAAATTTAGATTAAGAACAAGAAAAATGAAAACTAGATGGGGAGTTTGTAATCCGGGTAAGAAGACAGTAACACTTAATACTGAACTTCTAAAGAAAGACATTGATTTACTTGATTATGTTATAATTCATGAGTTATGTCATTTTTTTGAAGCAAATCACAGCAAAAATTTTTGGCATCTTGTGGGGCTTGCATATCCAAATTATAAAGAAGCAAGAAAGAGGTTAAAAGGATGAAAATAACAAGTGTACATAATGATTTAGTTAAGTATTGGGTTTCCTTAAAAAATAAAAAAGTACGAGATAAAGAAAGAAGGTTTATCATCGAAGGTGATCATTTAATTAACGAAGCAAGTAAAAATAATCTTATTGAATATATCATAAGTTGTGTTGATGAGACCGCTGATTATTTTGTAACTAAAGAAATAATGGAAAAAATAAGCAATCAACAATCAATAAGTTATAATATTGCTGTAGTTAACTTTATCCCTGAAGATAGTATAAACGGTAACGTTTTAATACTTGACAACTTACAAGATCCAGGGAACTTGGGAACTATTATAAGAAGTGCCACCGCTTTTAATACAAACACTATTGTTTTAAGTGATGATTCCGTTGATTTATATAATCCTAAAGTAGTGCGAGCTACCGAAGGAATGATATTTAATTTAAACATCCTAAGAAGAAACTTAAGTGAAATAATACCAATATTAAAATCTCTAGGTTATAAAGTAATTGGTACGGATGTTAAAAAGGGAATTGATGTAAGAAATATTCAAAAAGAAAACATTGCTATTGTTATTGGTAATGAAGGAAGCGGTATGAAAACAGAAACAAAAAATATGTGTGATGAATTTATAAATATAAAAATGATGGATACTTGTGAGTCTCTAAATGCTGGAGTTGCAGCAAGTATCATAATGTACGAGGTATACCATGAATGAAATGATTTATATAGGAAAAACTGTTAGTACTTTTGGAATAAAGGGAGAACTAAAAGTAATAAGTGATTTTGAGTATTGTGATAGAGCATATCAAATAGATAAAAAAATACTGATAAATAATATTGAACATGTCATAAGTGGCATTCGCTATCATAAAAATTATGTCTTACTTAAAATAGATAATTTAAATAATATAAATGATATTTTAAAATATGTTGGCTTTAATATTTACATGAAAAGAATTGATTTAGGTTTAAAAGAAGATGAATATCTATACAAAGATTTAATAAATAGCGATGTTATAGATGATGATAACACTAAATTAGGTAAAGTAATTGAAGTATTAAATGGCAATAATGTTTTAATAAAAGTAAAAGGAACAAAAGAATTTTTTATACCTTTAATAGATAATTATATAAATAAATTTGATTTAGATAAAAAAATATTATATACTAAAAACGCTAAAGAATTAATTTTATAAGGAGGTCACATGAAAATAGATATATTGACACTTTTTCCAGAAATGTTTGATGGGTTTATAAATACATCTATTATAAAAAGGGCTATAGAAAAAGGGCTATTAGAGATAAATCTAATAAATTTTCGAGATTATTCTCCCTTAAATAATAAACAAGTTGATGATACTCCGTATGGTGGAGGATCTGGAATGATTCTAAGATGTGAACCAATATTTGAGTGTTTAGATAGTATTGATACAAAAGATGCTTATATTATAATGCTTAGTCCTGAGGGAACACAGTACAAACAAAATGTTGCCAAGAGACTTTTAGAACAAAAACATTTAATTATTTTATGTGGTCATTATGAAGGATTTGATGAACGAATTAAAACAAGGGTAGATGAGGTTATTTCAATCGGAGATTATATTTTGACCGGGGGAGAAATTCCATCGATGGCCATAACAGATTCTATTGCAAGACTAATTCCTGGAGTTATCACAAGTGGAAGTTTAGAAGATGAATCGTTTAATACATCCCTCCTTGATTATCCGACTTATACCAAACCTGCAGAATACAGAGGTCTAAAAGTTCCAGATGTCTTATTATCAGGCAATCATAAAAATATAGAAGAATATCGTAAAGTATCAAGAATTGAAAAAACAAAGAAATTAAGACCAGACTTATGGAAAGGAGAAAAATGACTAATTACATTTTAAAGAATAATAAAGAAACCCAAGAGGTATTATTATATCAAGAAAAAACAACTTACTCATTTACTCCGAAGAAAGGTTACCAAGAGATAAAAAAGATAACCGTCCTTGATCCGGAAATGTTAAACCGTCTTTGGGAACGTAAATTAGAAAAAGAATATGAAAAACTACTAAAATTAATTTATTCTTTAGTAGCAAACGATGATACAACAAGTGGGGATGTTCTTATAGCATATACAGAAATTGACCGTATAAAAAAATATTTACTTTCTCTAGATGAAAAAATCGTTGAAAAAAAATTATTAGAAAAATATTTAAAAAAATTATATATTTTGGAATTAGAACTAAAAAAAGTTCATGTTATGGAATTAACTGAAGAAATAGGAAGGGGAAGATAATATGAAAAATAAAACAAGTTTAATTCTTATATTAGGAAGCGTTATAGCTATCAGTGCAATGCTTTATTTTATGTATTTTCGTAGTGTAACAGTGTCTTTTACAGCAAAAATTGGGGCAGGAATAGCACCAGTTACAGTAAAAGTCGGAGAAAAAATTACTGAACCGGAAGCTCCAGAAAGCAGTGAATATAAATTCTTAGGTTGGTATTTAGATGGTAAAAAATTTGATTTTAATACACCAATCAAAAAGAATATCACTCTTGAAGCAAAATGGGAAAAAATAAGTGAATAAATTGACAAGTATATGTCAAAATCAATCATGTTATCTTGATTACTATTTAAAAATTTGCTAAAATTAATAAGAATTGAGGAATGTATGAAAGATAATAAATTAAATATAACAAAAATATCATTAGTAAGTGTGGTATTATTACTAATATATATTTCTGTTATGGTAGCATTTTAAATTAAGCACTCCAGTATAATTTACTAGGGTGTTTTTTTATGCAACTAATTGCTCATCGTGGTTTATGGAATAAAAATATAAAAGATAATTCTTATGAAGCATTAAAAAATGGATTATTAAGTAATAAATATATTGGAATTGAATGTGACATAAGAACAACCTTAGATAAAAAAATTATTATTTATCACAATACTTTATATAAAGGTAATTTAGTAAGAAATACAAATTATAAAGATCTACATGATGTAATATTACTTGAAGATTTATTAAAAATAAAGACTGATAAAATATTGCTTTTAGAAATTAAAGAAAGAGACATTGATAAAAATAAACTAATAAAATTATTAAATAAATATAAAAGAAATTACTATATAATGTCATTCAATAATAGTGTTATATTTGAATTAAGAAAACTAAATAAAGAATACAAATACGGAGTATTAAATTATATTTTAAATAGTAAATCCGATTATGACTTAGATTTTATATGTTTATTAGATGGAATATCAAGCGATTATATAATTAATAATTTTAAGAAAAGAGGTATTGAGGTTATAATATATGGCACAATTAAAATAAAAAAAGATGTAAAATATATAGTTGATGACTACAAATTATGAAAATATGTTATAAAAAATAACAATTTTAGTGTATAATTGTAATAGGTGATTAATAATGAAGATTGTTGTATCCGCAGGTGGCACTGGTGGACATATCTATCCAGCACTAGCCATAATAAAAAAATTTCAAGAACGAGAAAAGAATTTAGAAGTTATATATATAGGTACTCATAACAGAATGGAAAAAGATGTTGTACCAAAGTTAGGTATTAAATATATCGGTTTAGAAATATATGGCTTTAGTAAAACAAATATAGCTAGGGACTTTAAAAATATTTTTTTAATAAAAAAAGCTATGAATAAATGTCTAGAAATTTTTAATGGATTTAAACCTGATATTGTAATTGGTTGTGGGGGATATGTTACTTTTCCAGTTATAAAGGCTGCTAAAAAATTAGGTATTAAAACATTTATTCATGAACAAAATAGTATTCCCGGAAAATCAAATGTTCACTTATCAAAATATGTTGATTTAGTGGGAATATCATTTAAAAATAGCAAGGTATATTTTAATAAAGCAAAAAAAGTTATTTATACAGGTAATCCATGTGGTGAAAATGCTTTAACAATTAAAAAAGAATCAAAAGTAAGTTTAGGATTTAAACCAAGTGATAAACTAATAATTATTGTAGCAGGATCTTTAGGAAGCGAATCATTAAATAATAAATTTAAAGCTTATTTAAGTACCATTGATGATGAAAAATATAAAGTATTATATATAACAGGTAAAAATTACTATGATGAATTTATTAAAGATGGCAATTTTTCTAAAAATGTCAAAGTAGTACCATATTATGATAATTTAGCAAGTATTATGAAAGATGCATACCTTATAATTTCACGAGCCGGAGCATCTACGATATCAGAAATTTTAGCTTTAAAGATACCAAGTATTTTAATTCCAAGTCCGTATGTAGCAAATAACCATCAATATTATAATGCCTTAGATTTAGCTAATATGAAAGTATCAGAACTAATCGAAGAAAAAAATTTAAATTCTAATATCATAAAAGTAATGGTAAATGAACTTGTATATAATGATGAATTATATAATGAGTTTAAAAATAATTTAGAAAAATTAAACATAAAAGAATCATCAAGTATAATATATGATGAAATAAAGGAAATATTAAAATGAAGTATGAAGAAAATGTTGATTTAAAAAAACTAAATACTTATCATATCGGAGGTCATGCTAAGTATTTAATTAAACCAAATGATATGGAAGAGTTAAAAAATACAATCGAAGATTTAAAGAAAAAGAATATCAATTATTATATTCTAGGTGGAGGTTCCAATGTAATATTACCAGATGAAGATTTTGATGGTGCAATAATTAAACTTGATAAAATAAATACATTTTTAATTAAAGATACTTATGTTTTTGCTGGCGCCGGCCTTTCATTAAATGAATTCATAAAAAAATGTTTAGATGAAGGCTATACCAATTTTTCAAATCTTTATGGTATACCCGGTTCTCTAGGTGGGGCAATCGTAGGAAATGCTGGTGCAAAGGGTAGTGAAATATTTGATTCCTTGAGTGCTATTTTAGTACTTGATGATGACCTAATTAAACTTGTTAATAAAACTAATATTAAATACGAGTATCGAAATACTGAATTAAAAAACTCTAATATTATTGTAATCGGAGCAATATTTAAATTAGTATCTGGTAATGTAGCTGAAGCATGGCAAGTAATAAAAGAAAATTTAGAAAAAAGAAAGATTACTCAACCTTTAGAATACCCATCCGCCGGATCTGTATTTAAAAATCCACTTAATACATCAGCTGGTAAACTAATTGATGAATGTGGTTTAAAAGAAAAAACTATCGGGGGTGCAAAAATAAGTAAAAAACATGCCAATTTCATAATAAATGAAAATAATGCTACAAGTCATGATATAATAGCATTGATAAATGAAATTAAAGATGTTGTAAAAAAAGAAAAGAATATAGATTTAGAATTAGAACAAGTAATAGTAAAGTGGTGAAATAATGGAAAAAAAAGTCCATAGAAAACTTAACAAAAAAGCCTTATTAGTTATTATTTTAACATTATATTTATTTATAATGGCTTTTTATTATTGTTTTAACTTACCAATCAAAAACATTGTAATAAAAGGAAATACTAATACTTTAGATGAAGAAATAATTAAATTAGGTAAAATAAATGATTATAGTAAAATTCTTAGTCTAAATACTAATAAAGTTAAAAATGATATTATGACCGACAAGAGAATTAAAAGTGTTAAAATAAATAAACATTTAAATGGAACACTACTTATAAATATCGAAGAACAAAATATTTTATTTTATAATGTTTTAGATAAAGTTTATGTTCTTGAAGATGGAAAAACTATGGATAATATAAGTAATACCTTAAGTATTCCCACCCTTGTTAATTATACTCCGAGTGATATTTATAATAACCTAATAAAAAAATTAAGTAATATAAATATTGACATATTAAAAAAGGTAAGTGAAATAGAATATTCACCGGATATAAAAAATGAAAAAACAATAGATAAAAATAGATTCTTACTCCGTATGAATGATGGCAATTATGTTTATATAAACTTAGCAAATATGGAAAATCTAAATAAATATGAAGAAATATATGCTACATTAGATGAAAATAAAAAAGGAATATTAAATTTAGATAGCACAAGTAAAGGAATTGTATTTCAAACATTTGAATTAATAAAACAGAAAGAAGAAAATAAAGATGAATTATCAGAATGAATTAGATAAATTAATTAAATCACTTGATCATAAACCAACACTACTTTTACATAGTTGTTGTGGCCCATGTTCTACGCAAGTTCTTACATATTTGTGTCCTTTTTTTAATATTACAGTTTTCTATTATAATCCCAATATCGAACCATACGAAGAATATTTAAAAAGAAAATATGAACAAATTAGATTTATAAAAGAATTTAAACATGAAAATATTAATTTTTTAGATTGCGACTATGAAAATGTAACTTTTAGAACAAAAACTAAAGGCTTAGAACAAGAAAAAGAAGGTAAAGCAAGATGTCCAGTTTGTTTTAGATTAAGACTTGAAGCTACAGCCATTAAAGCCAAAGAACTAGGGTTCGAATACTTTGGGACAACCCTTACCGTAAGTCCTCACAAAAATAGTAAACAAATAAATACTCTCGGAGGTATTTTACAAGAAAAATATAATGTTAAATATTTATTTAGTGATTTTAAAAAGGGGGATGGATATAAAAAATCTATTGAGTATTCCAAAGAATACAACTTATATCGTCAAGATTATTGTGGATGCTTATTTTCAAAAAACTCAAAAAGTGATTGAATAAATAGTTAAATTATTATATAATAAGTTATAAGGTAAGAAGGTGTTACAAGTTATGCAAAATAAAACCCCAATAATTATTAGTGTTATTGCAGTATTAGTATTATCTATTTTGTTAATAGGTGCAACATTTGCATACTTTCAAGCCCAAGGAAATACTGGTAGTATAACAGAAACAAAAGTAACAACTTATACAACAGATACATTATCTTTTGAAACAGGAAATCCATTAACTTTTACAATAGATCAAGAAAATTTTGCATCTGGTAAAGGCAATTTATCAAGTAATACCTATGCCAAAGCCATTTTAACAGCAAATAATAAAACAAATACCGCAACAGAACATTATTATTTATATCTGAACATTGCTGAAAATACATTTACATATACCCAAAATGAAAATACCCCAGAAATATTACTTACCATAAAAGATGCAAGTGGAACTGAATTAACATCAATAAGTGGACTAGCATATAAAACAGTAACAGATGGAAAAGGTACAAATATCTCAGGTTTTGACATAACAACAAAAAATGGGTTAATTGAACTTCTTAGTAATAAAGAAATAACAGCAACACCAAATAAAACTGATGAATGGGATATTACAATTACTTTTGTAAACTACAATGCCGACCAATCAGCAAATGCGGGTAATAGTTTTATTGCAAAGTTAATAATTCAAAAAAATGAGGTTGTTTTACTTAAAGATTATATACTATCTGAATATACAGGAACGCAAGGAGAAAATAGCTTATATTACCATGATTCAACACTTGCAAATGGAGCTGGAGATAATTCATATCGTTATGCGGGCCCAAGTGATAGCGTAAATAACTTTGTATGTTTTGGTTCAACAGAAAGTCCATGTCCAACAGATAATTTATATCGAATTATAGGAATAATAAATGGAAAAGTCAAATTAATCAAATATGATTATATGACAACAGAAGAATTAGGAACAGATGGAGATTATTCACAAACATATAAAGAATTTGGAATGGATAGTACATATAAAGGAACCTACGGAGATGGAGAAAGAATCGGAGTATATTATTGGAATAATGATACATCCACAAACACATGGAGTGAGAGCTTGCTAAACAAAACAAATCTAAATACGAATTTCATAAATTACCTAGGAGAAGAATGGGCAAATAAGATAGCAATGACGACCTGGAAAGTCGGAGGAAACACATATGGTAATATAGCAGAATCAATACCATCAGTAGCATACACAAATGAAATAACAAATCCAGATGCCACAAATAGTACAGATAATGCTACAGAGTATCAAGCAAAAATCGGGTTAATGTATGTATCAGATTATGGATATGCAGCAAGCCTAAGTACATGGACATTAACAATGAATTCTTATAGTAATACCACCGCCACAAATAATAATTGGATGTATATGGGGCTTTATGAATGGACTATTTCCCGTCGTGCTGACGGGGCGAACGTTGCGTTCTTTGTGCTCGGCGCTGGTCGCGTTGACAGCAATGGTGTGGGCTATTACTTTGCGGGGCGTGCGTCCTTCAATCTCGAGTCTTCCATAACATATGTATCGGGGAGCGGAAGTATTAGTGACCCAATAATAATAAAATAAACTAAAGAAAGGTGATATAAATGAGCAAAAAAGCTACAAATATAATATTAATAATTTATGTAATAGCACTATCCGTGCTGGTAATCGGAGCGACATATGCTCATTTTACTTATATTAAAGTGTCACGTGTTTCTCCAAAAGTAGATGTCGGAGCAGCTACATTAAACTTTATTACATTTGAAATCGGTGATCCAATATTTATAAATCCCACAACTGAAAATTTCAAGCAAGGGATGAAAAATTTATCATCTGATACATTTGCAAGTGCTTACTTAAGGGTAGAAAATGGTGAAGAAGAAACATCTATAAATTATAATGTGTTTTTACAAATAAATGAAAATTCACTAACATATTCAACTACCAATAAAACACCGGAATTAATAATGAAAGTATTTGATCCATATGGCAATGAACTTGATACTATCGAAGGATTAAAATATGTTACAGTAAAAGATGGACAAGGTAATGAAATTAGTGGATTTGATATAACAACAGCAATGGGTAAATATTATATTGCTAATAATAGAAATCTTAAAACTAAAAAAGAAATAAGTGAAATCTGGAAAGCTGAGGTAACATATGTTAATTTAAGTGAAAGCCAAGATGGAAACTTAGAAAAAAAATTGGATGGTTTTATTAGAATAGAAAAAGTAACGGAGTAAGATTATGAATGAGGAAATCAAGAAAAAAGAATATCAAGGGTTGTTAGTTAATGAATATCGAAAATCTCATCTTGAAGAAACAGTTAATTTAACTGACGATGAAGTAGCATTAATGGTTCCTCTACGAGATGAAGATATACCATTTTTAGTAGAATCTGATTTATTAAAAATTAAAACATTAATTGAAGAATATGAAACTGATATTAAGCATTGCACAGAAAAATTAAATGACCCAAGTACATATCATGAAGAGTTACCTGAGTTAAGGGCAGATATCAGAGAATCATCAAGTAAAATTGTTGCTTTAAAAGAAAAATATACAGCCTTAAAAGATTTTGTTAATGAAAGGAATATCGATGAAAGAGGTACAAGTAGATAAGTTTTTATTCTTTTTAAAAAATGAACTAAATTATTCAGAATTTACAATAAAAAGTTATCAGTTAGATTTAACTGATTTTTTTAGATATATAAAAAGTAACCATATTAATTATTTAACTATTTCAAATACTGATGTAAGAAATTATCTTAAATATTTAGACTCATGTAATTTAAAAAATAGTACTATATCTAGAAGAATAAGCACATTAAGAACATTTTATAATTATTTGGTAGATGAAAATATTGTAGAAAATAATGTTTTTCATAATGTAAAGAATCCTAAACTTGAAAAGAAATTACCTAATTATTTAAATTATAATGAAATTGAAGAATTATTAGAGTCAATTGATATAAGCACAAATGAAGGATTACAAAAAAGATTATTAATAGAAATGTTTTATTCAACAGGATGTCGTGTAAGTGAAATGATTAATGTTAAAATAAATGATATTGATTTTACAAATAAAACAATCAGAATCATGGGAAAAGGAAGTAAAGAAAGAATAGTATATTACGGAGACTATGCAAGTAAGTATTTAAATAGTTATTTAAATAAAGTAAAATGTGATAAATATTTATTTACAAATAAAAAAGGTGAAAAACTAACAGTTAATGAGGTAGAATTAATGATAAAAGAAATAATGAAGCATATATCTATTAAAACTCATGTAACTCCGCACACTCTAAGGCATACATTTGCAACTCATTTACTTAATAATGGCGCAGATATTAGAACCGTTCAAGAACTTTTAGGTCATGCTAACCTTTCTACCACAGGAATCTATACCCATATTTCAAGTGATAGACTAAAAGAGGTATATTTAAAAAGTTTTAAAAGATAACTATGTAAAGTATGCGTAAAATATATATGCATATTTTTTTTATTGCGTTATAATATAGAAGAAAGGAAGAAACTATGAAAAAATTATTAGAATGCCAAAACCTATATAAGAGTTTTGGAAAAAAACAAATATTAAAAGATGTTTCATTTGAAATTGATGAAGGAGACATATTAGCTTTTATAGGTCCGAATGGAAGCGGAAAAACAACAACTATTAAACTTATCTTAGGGCTTCAAAACATTGATAAAGGAAAAGTAATCATTAATGGTTATGATGTAAAAAAAGATTTTGTAAAGTCTATAGAAAGAGTCGGAGCAATCGTAGAAAATCCAGATACTTACATGTATTTAACGGGCTGGCAAAATCTAAAACTAACAGCTAATTTATACGATAATATTAGTGATGAAAAAATTAAAGAAATTGTAAAACTAGTAGATTTAGAAGAAAGAATTAATGATAAGGTTAGCAAATATTCTCTAGGTATGCGTCAAAGGTTAGGAATTGCTAGAGCCTTAATAAATGAACCAAATATTTTAATATTAGATGAACCCACTAATGGACTAGACCCTGAAGGCATAAAAGATTTAAGAATTCTTTTAAAAAAACTTGCTAAAGATGGATTAGGTATTTTAATATCTAGTCACAACCTTGCAGAATTAGAAAGTTTCTGTAACAAAGTTTTAATTATAGATAATGGAACAATTAGTGCTGAAGAAAAACCTGTAGAAGATGATGATGTATTTACGAATGGTTTAAAAGTTAATATTACTAATTCTATTAATTATAGTGCTTTAGATGATGAGGCTAATTTAGAGAAAAATAAGATTATTTTAAAGGTTGATCTTTTTGGTAAACAAATTTTACCTAGAATTTCTAATAGACTTTTAATACAAACAGTAGGCGGGGCTTTTTCATCGGCTGAATTAATTCACTATGATGATATTTCAAGAGAAGAACTGATAGATGTTCCAAGTGAAGTAGTAGATGTTTTATCTTTACTTCAACAAGTGCCTAGTACAGTTTCTAATATTGATGAAGTTAAAGAAAAAGTACTTTATGCGATCAATAACTTTAATTTTGTAGGACATACAGAATACGGAGAATATGAACTTTCTAATAGTAAGTTATCTATAGATAATATGTATGAAGTATTTGGTAAGGGAAGAGTTAGTTATCATGAGGCTAAAGAATTATATAGGAAGGCTTATTATTTAGCGAAGTCTAGACTTAGAGCGATTAAAAGTGTTGAATTATTAGATACTATATTAGAAGGAGATTCTAAATATAGTCAGGTTTTAAATTATATTAAAATTAATGGGTATGGAATTGAACCAGAGATAACTACGAGGGCTTCTAAAAATTTAGTTACAGTTTCAGAGTCAGTTAGTTTAGATATTGGTAGAGATGATATTAGACTAGTTAATTATATTAATGGTTTAACAGAAGAAACTTTAATAGGTATTTTAGATGATCCGGATATGGCTCTTAGAATTTTTGCGAATAATCATTTCTTAGATGATTTTACTAGACATGGAGTTAATAGAGATGAATATATTGCGGCTAGTTTGGTAGATGCTTTAGACTTAAGAAGTTATGGAGTTAGACTTAATTTAAGTAATGAACAAAGAAGAGATATAAGAGATAAGTTAATGGAAATTAACTTAGAAGAACTATATGATTTTTATAAGAGTAATGGTGTCTTAGAGAAAGATATGGCTAGAATAATATTTACTAATTTAATAAAGGGTACAAG
>OIYR01001347.1_pt1 | contig 12466 bp, 9 predicted proteins | sample 1588221 | NCBI WGS metagenome assembly OIYR01 (sample SAMN03283292) | human gut metagenome | biome: human-associated habitat; material: feces | host: Homo sapiens | place: Peru | collected 2012 | reverse complement strand
GCATCAGCGACATGAACATCGAGAGCCAGATCGCCCAGTACAACACCGTGAAGCTGCGCCGCGACAAGCTCATCGAGGACAGCAGCGAGAAGAACCCGATCGTGGAGGAACTGAACACCTCGCTGAGGGCGATGAAACAGTCCATCATCAGGGCCGTGGACAACATGATCGTCAGCATCAATGTCCGCCGCAACGACGCGCAGTCGCGTGAGTCACAGGCACAGTCCCGCGTCTCGTCCATCCCTACCAAGGAACGCCAGATGCTCTCGATCGAGCGCCAGCAGAAGATCAAGGAGTCGCTTTACCTCTTCCTCCTGAACAAGCGCGAGGAGAACGCCCTCTCCCAGGCGATGGTGGACAACAACGCGAGGGTGATCGACGGAGCCTCCGGGCCAGGCGGCCCGATCGCCCCGAGCAGGAACAAGATCCTGCTTCTGGGGCTGTTGCTCGGACTGGCCGTGCCGGGAGTCATCTTCCTGATGATCATGTTCCTGGACACGAGGATCCACACCAGGAAAGACATCCAGGGCAAAGTCACCGCACCGTTCCTCGGAGTGATTCCGGAACAGGACAAGGACAATGAGGATTTCACCTCGGAGGCGTTCAAGATTGTCCGCACGAACATGTCCTTCCTTTCAAGAAAAGAGAAGATCAAGGTGATAATGTGCTCCTCGTTCAGCTCCGGGGACGGAAAGACATTCGTCTCCGCCAACCTTGCGAAAAGTTTCATCTCCGCCAAGAAGAAGGTGATCCTTGTGGATCTTGACATCCGTAAGGGAACCCTGACCTCACAGTTCGGCAAGCACAGCCACCACCACACCGTCGGCATCACCAACTTCCTGGCCGACTCTGACATAGCGCTGGACGACATCATCACCCACGAGACCGGTGTGGAAGGCCTTGACCTCATCCCGTCAGGCTCCATCGCGCCGAACCCCGCCGAACTCCTGATGGACGAGAGGCTGGACGAGATGTTCGCCGAGCTGAGGAACCGCTACGACATCATCATCACGGACTCCGTCCCTGTCGGCCTTGTGGCGGACGCGACGATCGCCAACCGCGTCGCCGACATCACGCTCTTCGTGGTGAGGGCCGGCCGCCTTGACCGTCGCCAGCTTCCTGACATCGAGACCATGTACCAGGAGCGGAAACTCGCGAACATGTCGCTGATCCTCAACGGCGCCGACTACCACCATCACGGCTACGGCTATGGTTATGGCTACGGCTATGGTTATGGTTATGGCTATGGCTACGGGTACGGCTACGTGGATGGCAAGAAAAAGAAACGGAAAAGGTAGCCGCCGAACTTGTTGGAAGAAACCTCTTCCAACTTGGAAATAGCGCAGAATACCGAATAAACGTTTTAAATCACGGATAACAAGTTTTTTATACTTTTTTTGTTGCATTTTTTCCAATTAATATATAACTTTGCTTCCAATTGGTTTAGAGTACTGCAAGACATTATAAAACAACAAATTAGTTTTCAAGAAAATACTTAATAAGAAGACAATATGAAAAAACATCTGATTACAGCGGCTTTAGTCATGCTGGCAGTAACCCCGGCACTTGCCCAGCCGTCAGTGAAAACGGACACCACGGTCAACGTCATCTATTCCGCAGACAAATTCAAAGTGGAGACCAATCGTTTCAAATATGACTGGTTCATCAATGTCGGAGGAGGAGCCCAGATTTATTTCGGAGACCACGACAAGCAGGCAAAATTCGGAGACAGGCTTGCTCCCGCATTGAACATAAGCGTAGGTAAATGGTTCACCCCGGCTGTCGGAGCGAGAATCGCCTACAATGGACTCAGCATGAGAGGAGCCACCCAACAAGGTCCGGACGAAGCGTTCTCAACAGGAAAGGAGGTTCCCGGAAAGGGCGGAAGCGGTTACTGGCTGAACAAGCAGAAATTCTCGTTCGGTGATGTCAGGATGGATGCCATGCTCAATCTTTGCAATGCGTTCCGCGGCTACAAGGCGGAAGGCCGCTTCTGGAATCCAAGCCTCTACGCAGGTCTGGGATTCGCCTGGACATACGATGAGCCAGGCAACGGCAAGTCCAGATCCCACGAGGTTTCCGCCAGCATAGGAACAAGCAATGACTTCCGCTTGAGCGACGCATGGGCGATAAACCTCGATGTTCGCGGAATGTTTGTCAATGACCGCTTCGACGGAGAGATGGGTCATCGCTGGGGCGAAGGTGTGCTGAGCGCCACGATTGGTCTGACCTACAACATCGCGCCACGCGGATGGAACAAGAGCAAGACCGTTGTCAAGACTGTCAATAACAACATAGCCGACTTCCAGAAGGCTCTCAGCGAGTCCGAAGCTGAAAGGATCAGACTCGAGAAGGAACTCGGCGAACTCAGAGCCCAGCCTCAGATTGTCGAGAAGCAGACCACGATCGCCGCTCCTTACTTCGTGATCTTCGAGATCAACAAGAGCAAGCTCAGCAAGGATTCCCGCGTGAACCTTGGAATGCTCGCCGAGATCATCAAGGCTAACAACATCAAGTACATCGTGACCGGTTACGCCGACGCCGCGACCGGAAACAAGAAGATCAATGACAAACTCAGCCGGAAACGCGCCGAGGCCGTCTACGAATGTCTCACTAAGGAATTCGGAGTTCCGGAGTCACTTCTTGAGATTGACCACAAGGGTGGCGTGGAGAACATGTTCTACGACGACCCTGCACTGAGCCGCGCGGCAATCACTAAAGCATTGTAGTTCCGCCTCTACCTGATTGACTGACCAAGACGGCGGCATGGCACCTCAAGAGTGCCGGCTACCGTCTCAGTCAGTTTTAAGAGAAGACATTTGGTAATGTCAGAATTCTAATTGAAATAAAGTTTTATGAATAAAATGAAAAACATCAAACGATTCTATGTCTCTCCAGACTCAAGGAGGGAAAGAGTGGTCATGGAAAGTACCGTCTGCGCCGGCAGCGAAGTAACTAAAATTAAATCCACCAAGGAGAACGTCGAGGTGGACGAATGGGATTCGATCCAGAATGGAGTAACCTTTGATTAATCTGAAAAAACAATGAGAAAAGCAAGCAGAACACTCGCGGCCGCATTCATGGCGGCTATCGTTCTTGCCGGGTGCCAGAACGAGGAACCTATGAATAAAGTGAAGGAGGGGCTTCCTGTAAGCCTTTCGTTCAATATGGAGGTGCCTGAAATGGACGAGATAACCGTCACAAGGGCAACAGAGGAGCAGGAGACAAGAGTCGAGAAGATGGCTATCCTCTTCTACAACGCCAATCAACCCAACTCGACACCGATCATCGTGAAGGTCAGGAATCTTGGCGAGCCAACAAGAAAGAACACCAACACCAACTGGCTCTACACGATCGAACTGAATGAGGACCAGCTCACCGTCGGCGACAGGAAGGTGACCAGCGGCGAATGGTACATGTACCCGATCGCCAATTACGACAAGTACACGGTCGTCAATCTGGATGAACTGGCGGGGAAGACGCTCGCCGAGTTCAGGAGCCACACTATCACAGCCTCTGGACGTGACATCACCTCCACGTCTGTGCTGATGTCGGGACACTACGGCGACAAAGAGAACACTACCACCATCACTCTCCAGCCGGGCGAGAACACCTTCGACAAGGTCTTCCACCTCAAGAGGATAGTCTCCAAGAATGTCTTCGTACTCAAGAGCGGGACAGGGGTGACCTTCATTCCGAAGATGTACAGCATCTACAACTACTCCACATCGTCAACCCTGCTCCAGAGGGATAAGCTGAATGAATATGCCGGTGACGACACCTTCACCAAATTCGAGGAACTTCCTATCGCGGCTCCGGCCGCCGGCGGCGATTACTCTTTCTCATTCTACATGCCGGAGAATGTGCAGAAGCCGGCCGCCTCGCCGACTTCATGGTCTTACGCCGACCGCGAGAGAAGGGAGAGTGACTACAGCACATTCACCTATGCTCCGGCCAAATCAACCTACGTTGTGATCGAGGGTACTTACGAGGGTCCGGGCGAGAGCGGGACAGACCACGTGACAGGAACCGTGAAGTACACCATCCACCTCGGAGACTTCGGCAACAGCACCGATGCGTCAAACACGAAATTCGGCAACTTCTCCGTGACACGTAACGCAAGGTACACCTACACGATAACGGTCAACGGAGTGAAGAACATCATCGCCGAGGCAAAAAAGGTGAGCGACAATCAGCCGGGAGCCGAGGGACAGATCATCAAGCCGTCCCCGCACGTCATCGTCAACCTCGACGCACACTTCGAGAATGTGCTGCTGACATTCTCGAAGACAAACATCGAGAAATGCATTGTCAGCGGCACTGTACCTGCGGGAGACGGAAAGATGACATCCTTCACCGTTCAGAAAGGATCAACTGATCCGCACCTTGAGGACATCGCCTGGGTGAAGTTCGGCAAACCTGCCAGTCAGACGGAATTCGCAACATATCCCGGAGACGCCAACTTGGTGAACATCTACGACTTGATTGATGAGATAAAGGCCGGCACCGCGACACACTGCATAATAAGCGGAGACAATGTCTACACGCAGGCCTACGTGGACGAGTACTTCTACAATGACAAGCCTTACAAGGACTTCGTCAACACGGATGACAGGAACTTGTCATTCACCATCGGCAATGCCGAGATCAGCAACGACGGACACAGCTCCTACATCGAGGGTAGTGGCTTTACACTCAAGCAGAAGTCAATCAAGACATTCTATAAAGATAATGTGGGTAATCCATTCGGATTTGAATCTGTGGAGGAGACACCGGCTGCAACTTTCACCGGTAATGACGACTATCCGGGAACGGAATTGCAGAACGGATTGAAAAACACCTGGGAGATCATCAACACTAAAACAACCAAGACGTGGACCGACTATGTGAACATTGCCCAAAACGGCTTCACAGGGGCGACTCCTCCTACCTCGGCCAACATAATGACCACTGACGGAACCAATCCGATGTTCGAATGTCTCTCAAGAAACAGAGACCTCAACGGTGACGGCAAAATTGACGAGGACGAGGTAAGGTGGTACCTTCCTAGCGTCCGCCAATGCATCTTCGCCTGGTGCGGTAAGAAGTCTCTGCCTACAGAGATATCATTCGAGACGACGAACTATGCGACAAGTACAAACCTGGGCTTCCGTATCTGGTGGGCTTTGGAGGGTACCGCAATCAGTTCCTGGTCTAATATGGAGACAAATCCTATGATACGATGCGTCAGGAATCTTGGCACAAACTCAACCTCGGGTGAAGTCTCGGACATCACAAGCTGGGACCAGGAGAACTATGTCGTGACAGTGAACGGCCTCAAGGACGAGACCTTGAGAACCAACATGCAGATCGGAGAGTATCCTGAGCACGAGAATTTCGATGCGGCGAGTACATTGCCTAAGGCTTTCAAGATCGCCAGTGCGGATCTGAACATTCCGGCAAGCGGAGAGGACACCTATGCTCCTGCAATCACAGTTGGCGAGCTTAATCCTACTGGAATACCAGAGAGTCAGAGCAACACGACTCCTCATAATATAACTGTTCCGGTAACGATCACTAATTACGATGCGTCTAAGAACTACACCTATCAAATCGGAGCCGATAACGAAGTAAATGTTACGCAAGCGGAGTTCAATGTCAGTGTTACAATCAACCATACATCAACTTCAAATGGTACGACATCATCGAAAACAATTAAAATAAAGAGCGACAACGGCAATTACACATCCTTTAATGTAACGGTTACACTGACCACAAGAACAGAAGGCTTTATTTGGCAAACAAAATATTACACATACACATACAGCAAGTCTACGCCTCAACAAACAATAGTTACTGGTGGAACCCCAGCCAAGAACACCTTCAAGTACACTGAGATCATGAACGGTGACTGGTGCGAGAAGTACTACCAGGAAGGCACCGACGACCTTGGCAAGTGGAGGATTCCGAACGAGAAGGAGCTCTACTTCATCCCAATGTACTGTGGTGAGGAGATTACCGGCAATCTCGCCGGTTACAAGCCTTCCGGAACCGAAACCGAAACTGGAACCATGCGATACGCAGCAAAGACCAAATACGAGCGTCCAGAGGGTTCCCATGTCGAGTACATGATCTACTACTTGCAGAAGGACGGTAATTCAGGTACTCCAATAATAACAACCGGTCACGGACAGTCCGATGCGGACTTTACAATCCGATGCGTCCGTGACGCGCCTCAGGGTACCAGATCCTACGACTCCTCCTACAGTAGCGGAGGAACGGGCTTCGGACTGTAGAGGATGACCTAAAGACTTAACCTATGGGTAAATAGATTAAACTCTTTAACACATAGGTTATGAAGCGTACATATTCAGCATCTGTGCTGATGGTGCTGGCGGCACTGATGGCCGCCTCCTGCGCCGACAACAACGAGACGGAGGTACTGGAACAGGAGTCGATCTCCCTTACCGGAGAAATAGGACAGATTCCGGTGACAAGAACCCAGATCGACATCGAGCCGACGGCAGACGGATCGGTAGGCATACTCTGGTCTGTCGGAGACAGAGTCGGCGTGTTCGGAAACACCACCCCCAACGCCCCGTTCGACGGCACATTCTCCACTCCTGTGAGTTCCGGAGAGTTCAAAGGCTCGCTGTACACAAGCGACCGGCCACGGTTCGCCTACTATCCTTATGTGGAAGGAGCGACGGACAGCAGAGCGATCCCGGTCAATGTGGCCTCAGTGCAGTACTACACGGACGAAGCTTCTATCGCCGCCAACGATGTGAAGGCCAGCGACACTCCCGTCATCAAAAAAGATGGAGGCTATGGATTCATATTCAAGCCTCTGGTGTCCTTCCTGAAGACGGAGGTGACATTCGGAAGCAAGCTTGACGAGGTCGCAAGCTCGGAGAGACTCCAGTCCATCATATTCAGACAGAAAGCTGAGGGGACCGCGGCTCCTCGCGCCTGGACCGGAGATTTCACGATGGATCTAAGCAATCTGGCTTCGGGTCTTGCCGCTGTTGACGGAAAGACCTCATCGCAGATCACTGTGAAACTGGCGAAGGACGAGGAAGGAGGAATCTCGGTTGGCAGAAAGGCTGTCGTGTATGCCGCCATCGCGCCGGGCATCAAGAAAGGTGACGAGATCGAGATTCAATTATTGACTGACTCCCACAAGGTGTCATTCGAGGTCAAGGCACTCGTTGATTTCCAGGCCGGAGCATGTTACGACATCCCTCTGAACCTTGATGACCTGAAGCCGGAGAACAACTGCACGGTCGAAAACATCAGCACGACTCCACTGGAGTTCAAGAGTTTCGGGTTCGAGATCGCCAAGAACGAGTCAAGCCTTCTGAAGAAGACGGCGGTTCTGAACGCCAGTACCTCCAAGACCGAAGTCAAGGCCGCGGAGGATTTCAGCTGCGCGATCGACAAGGACGCCGGCACGGTCTCTTGCTGCATCCCTTACCTTTACAACTTCACGCTTGTACCGACGTTCACGGTACCTGAGGGAGTGAAGGTTCTTTGCAACGGTGAGGTTCAGGAAAGCGGTGTGTCAGGCCAGGATTTCCGGACTCCTGTTGAATATACCCTTGTCAGCGGCACGCAGAGAAAGGTGTTTACCGTTACCGTCACGAACACCGGACTGCCGGTGGTGGTTGTCAATGTCAACACTCCGGGAACAGTCAGCTTCCTTGACTTCGCCATCCCTGCAAAGGGCACGGACTGGAGCGAGGCCGACGACATCGCTGTCTACAAAAACGGTGTGGCGGACTTGAATAAGGCCGGTTGCAGCATCAGGCTCAGAGGAAACACGTCATCCAATTACGACAAGAGGCCGATGGCTATCAAGCTGAACAAAAAGGCGGGCATCCTTGGGATGAAGGAGCACAAGAGATGGATTCTGCTCTCTCCGTGGACGGACATGTCACTCATTCGTAACTATCTGGCGTTCAACATCGCCCAGACTATCCAGAACCATTTCATCAACGGGCCGACAGACGGAAGCACCTTAGGTAAGGGATTGGTCTGGAATCCTTCAGGGCAGAACGTCGAGCTGGTCATCAATGGCATCCACGCCGGCAACTATCTTTTCTGCGAGCAGATCAAGATCGATGAGAACAGGCTGAAAATGACAAAACCGATATTCGAGAAAGTCGTTAAGACAAACACCAGCCCTACCGTGAAGGATTGCAGCTACCTTATCGAGTTCGACAATAATTACGACGAGACCTGGAAATTCAAAACCACGATTCGTGAATTGCCTTGCTTGTTTAAGGATGACTTCAAGGCTACAGTAAATAGTATCACATATGATGGCAGCGCGATTTTCGAGAGTCTGAAAACCTACATCAACACCATCGAGAGCAACCTTACTAATGGTTATTACACAGAGGCCTACAAGAGTCTCGACATCAACTCCGTGATCGACTACTGGTTTGTTTACGAGATCGCCATGAACGATGAGATCCAGCATCCGAAGAGTGTCTACATGTACAAGGACGGGGACGGAAAACTCTGCGCCGGACCGGTGTGGGACTTTGACAGCCAGAACTTCACGAATGTGGACACGGAAAATAACGCGTACTACTATCACGAATGGAATTCACTTCTCATCGAAAGGGCCATTAAATATAATGAGACCCCAAGGAGGTACTATATGTGGTGGCCTCTGTTGATGAAGGATCAGAACTACATCAATAGAGTCAAGGCTCGCTGGGCGGATGTCTACCCAGACTTGATTGATGTCGCCAACAGAGTCGTGGAGGAGAGGCGCGCCGCAAACAGGCTTTCTGATGAGTATAACCGAAAGATTTGGAAGGTCGGTAATTATCTGGATGAGCATTGGCTGTGCGGTGACGAGAAGATGGAGTTCGACGATGTGATGAACAACCTCAAGTACTGCTACAACAAGCGTCTTGAGAACCTCAACAACACCATCACCAACCTTCGTAAGTGGAACTGATCACACCACACCGATGAATCTCTGATCTTACCCTTTGATTATTACCGGCAATTTTGCTAATTTTGTATCCCGGTGAGAGGTCTTGCTCAGGCCTCTCACCGCTTTTGTGAAGAGTCATTTCTCCACTATAGGGAACAGTAAACTCTGAGTTATTCAATTTAATATACCTATAATCCCTGATCCAGTATATGCCGTAATTTATTTACGGATACGTTGTTTTTTGTACCTTTGTAGTCAAAATATCACTAATCAATATTGTCATGTTAACGAGATTTGCAGTTAAGAACTATAGAGGGTTCAAGAATCGTATCGAGTGGGACTTGTCTCATCCGAGCAATTATACGTTCAATAACGATGCAGTACGTAATGGCATTGTAAAGAACGGTATTATCTACGGACCGAATGGAGCCGGTAAGTCGAACTTCGGATTGGCAATATTCGACATTGCCAACCATCTTTCTCACAAGTGGAAGAAGCCTGATTACTATCTGAATTATGCATGTGCGTCATGCCACAACGAGCCGGTTGATTTCGATTACACATTTTCTTTCGACGGTCATGTGGTAGTATACAGTTACAGTAAAATAGCATCGGAACTGAAAGGCGATATCATCAGCGAAAAGCTAATAGTAGACAAAAAAGAGATTCTTGTTAAAGACAAAGACGAATTGGCTATTTCCGAAGAATTTGGCTTGACCGCCGTTGCCATTCAGAATCTTAAAGATAGTGCCAACAACATTTCTATAGTAAACTATCTATTGAGTTCTGTGCCACTTCCCAAAGACCATGCCCTGCTACAACTTCGCGATTTCGTAGAGAATATGCTATTCTTCAGAAGTCTCGACTACCGTGAATTCATTGGCTTGAAGGAAGGTGGCAGCAACGTGGAAGAGTATATCATAAAGAACAACCTTGCTGACGACTTTGCAGCTTATTTGAAAGAAGTAAGTGGTCAGGAGTATGAGTTTGCACCTAACACGAAGGGCGACAACATTCTCTTCTGCATAATGAACGGTGTGAGAATTCCGTTCCTATGGGTTGCATCCACAGGCACAAGGAATCTGGAGTTGCAGTATTATTGGCTGAAAGAGATGGACAACGCTTCGTTCGTCTTCATCGACGAGTTTGATGCTTTCTACCATCACGAACTTTCCTATAAAATTTGCAAGCGATTGTTTGAAGGCAACAACCAGGTGTTCGTAACCACCCACAACACATTCCTTCTTTCCAATGACTTGCTTCGTCCTGATTGTTTCTTTATCCTCAGGAACAACGAAATAAAGGCTATTTGTGACTTGACGGACAAGGAACTTCGTTTTGCCCATAACTTGGAGAAACTATATAGAGGCGGAACTTTTGGCCTATGATTCTGTTTGTATTTGAAGGCGACGAGCGTGAGCCTCGCCTGTATAGAACATTGGAAAGACTCTATTTCCCGAAGGTAAATGACAATATCATTTGCTCTTTCGGGAATAACATATATGACCTTTACAATGAGCTGAAGGAATATGAAGACGGTGGAGATATTGTTTCTGTCATGCGAGAACGCTTGGCAGCAAGAGGTGACTCCATCTTGAACGGTATCAGAAGTTCAGACATTTCGGAAATATTCCTATTCTTTGACTATGACTTCCAACACTCTCACCTTTCGCTTGAAGAAATCAATCAAAGAGTAGAAGAGATGCTGGCATTGTTTGCAGACGAAACCGAGAACGGAAAGCTCTACATCAACTACCCGATGATTGAGTCCATCCGCTATACCAAGGAACTTCCCGACAACGATTATGCCAACTATGTAGTAAGCAGAGAAGAGTGTAAGGATTTCAAACGTCTGGCTCGTAATTTTTCGGCTTATGACAGTCTCGACCACATCTTGCTCAAGGATGGCGAAACGCCGACCAAGGAAAAGTATATGAAGGTGAAAGACAACTGGCAATTTCTTAAGCAGATGAATGTCAGTAAAGCTAACTTGCTTATAGCAGGAGTAAATGCGATGCCAAAGGAGAAGTCTGTTGTCAATCAGCTATCAATATTCGAAAGGCAACTCTTGCTCCATGTCAAACCCAATAGAAGTGTTGCTGTATTAAATTCTTTTCCTATTTTCATCTAAATCCTCATTCGAATAAACATATCTCTTTATCTTTTCAATATCTATTCCCTTTGTATTATCAGAAATAACGCTAACATTATTGTTTGTTCTTATTCGAGACAATTCACTCATATCAGTATTAGTATAAATTGATTGATTTTTTTTAACTCTACTCATACTTTGTAGTGAATTTTCTTCATATTTTTCCATTCTTGTACTCATTATGCTTCACCGTAATAATAATATCATAAGTAACGATTATTTTCAAGGAATGTATTTTTACATATAAACTAGATTTTTTTGTATTTTTAATATATAATCAATATATAATGTTATAAAGGAGAATAAAATCTATGGAAAAATTAAAAGTTACAGAAGCTTGCATAGGATGCGGATTATGCGTAGCTGAAAATGAAAAATATTTTGAATTCAACGATGAAGGATTCAGTAAAGTAAAAAAAGAAATTATTGATGAAGAAGATAAAAAAGATTTATTAAATATAATTGAATCTTGTCCTGGTGAAGCAATAGTTATCGAAGAGGAAAAAGAAGCCTAAAGAAAAAGAAGCATAGTTCAATCTATACTTCTATTTTTTTAGTTATTAACATAATTATATAATTGTTTTGATTCTTTTATGGTTAGTTTATGATATTCTCCCATACTTAATCCTTCTAAATCAAAGTATGCATATCTAATTCTTTTTAATTTCAAAACCTTATGTCCTACACTAGCAAACATGTTTTTAACTTGATGATTTCTTCCTTCAGTAATCGTTAGTTCTACATAACTTTTATTGTTCTTTTTATCAATTTTTTTCAATTTAGCTTTTGCTTTTTTAGTCATCACGCCATCTAGCAAAATTCCATTTTCTAGTTTTTTTATTTCTTCTACTTTAATTATTCCATCTATCTTAGCATAATATGTTTTTTCAATATTTCCTTTTGGATGAGTAAGCTTATTAGCAATCTCGCCATCATTTGTTAAAAGTAAAACTCCCGTAGTATCATAATCAAGTCTTCCAACCGGAAAGATTTTTTCTTTTGTATCAATCAAATCAACAACAGTTTTTCTACCCTTTTCATCATGTACAGAACATATTGTTTTATCAGGTTTATAAAGTACATAGTATTCTTTAGCCTGTCTTTTAACCTCAAACCCATCAACTTCAACTACATCTTTTTCATTAACTTTAGTACCAAGTTCACGAACAATGTTTCCATTAACACTTACTTTTCCTTTTAAAATTAATTCTTCACTTTTTCTTCTTGAAGCTACTCCACATTCACTTAAAAATTTTTGCAATCTTTCCATATAAAACACCTTAAGTAATTTTAACAAAAATTTATCTAAATGACAACAATTCTTTTATTCTTGAGATACGTTTCTTATAAGAAATTTTATATAATTTCTCTTTAAATATCACATC
>OIYR01001345.1_pt1 | contig 12487 bp, 11 predicted proteins | sample 1588221 | NCBI WGS metagenome assembly OIYR01 (sample SAMN03283292) | human gut metagenome | biome: human-associated habitat; material: feces | host: Homo sapiens | place: Peru | collected 2012 | reverse complement strand
TAGAGCACCTGACTGTTAATCAGGGGGTCGTTGGTTCAAGTCCATCTTGAAGCGCCATTTTAAAAGCCTCGCAAGTTCTTCGCTTGCGAGGCTTTTTTTGTCAGGGGGTGCAGCAGTCTCTGCTGCACCAACCAAGCTATTGGGTGCACTTCTTGCTTGGTGCAGTGGAGACTGCTCTCTTGTTATTTTTTGCATAAAAGTTTTGTTTTTCTACGGTTAAAGGTCTATCTTTGCATTAGTGATAAGAAATAATAACTATAAAACGATACGGATTTTTATTTGCAAAGTAAATTCTTTTAGTTTGTAACACTTTGATTATCAATGGTTTTTTATTTGCAAAGTAAAATCGAAACGCCTTAAGATATATGAGTTGGAAAGATAAAGCTTTGGATATTTTAAAAGAGAGTTTGAAACCAATTCCTCATGAATTGAGTGAACTCGATTGGAAGTGCAATCTGTCGTCTAAGTCAGATCGATTGGCTAAACATATCTGTGCCTTTTGCAATCACCATGGTGGTGGCATGTTTGCTTATGGTATAAGCGATGATGCTTCGTTTGTTACGCTTTCCAAAGAGCAGATTGAGCTAATTGTTAGAAATTTAGGTAATGTCGCTCACAATAATTTGTCACAGGCAATAGATATAGACCATGCTGTTTTGGAATATGAAGGACATCCTATTTTGTTTGTGTATGTGCCAGAACAAAGGGAAAAGCCGATATTCTTACGTGGAAAAGACTATCACGAAGCATATTGTAGAGTGAATGGACAAACGCGCAAGATGTCAGACCTACAAGTGCGTAATATGATTGCAACCTCGCAAGGTCTTCGGTTTGAAGAACGAGTAGCAAAAAGAGGGTTGACAAAAAGTGGTGTCTTGCAACTTTTGAATTTCCGAAAATTCTTTGAACTGCAAGATAAGGCTGTTCCTAAGTCAGTAGACAGTGTTATTGCACGAATGGCAGAATGTGGGTTCTGTATTGGTGCGGATGATGACTGGAGTATCACAAATCTGGGTGCTATTTTGTTTGCAAACAATCTGAGCGATTTCGACGAACTCGGTAGTCGTAAGGTCGTTGTACGTAAATATATGGGAGTTAATAATCGCAATATTCTGTTTGAACAATTTGGTAAATACGGTTATGCGGTAGGCTTTGAGGGATTAGTTGATTTCATAATGAAAAATGTATCAACAGAGGATATCGGTGTTAAGCGTAAAGATGTAGCCGATTATCCCCGAATCGCTATTCGTGAATTTGTAGCAAATGCTTTGGTGCATCAGGATTTTGATATTTGTGGTATAAGCATTACGATAGAGATATTCTCTAATCGTGTTGTGATAACAAACCCTGGTGCACCACTTAATGATATAAATCGTTTGATAGACCTTCCGCCGAACTCTCGCAATGAGAAGTTAGCAGAACATATGTTCTTGTTAGGCTTTTGCGAACGCCGTGGTAGTGGAATAGACCGAGCTGTTGCTGCAATTGAAGAAATGCATTTGCCGGCTGCAAAAATAGCAAAGGAGGAAATGTGTACAAGGGTTACGCTCTATCCGCATAAGGATTTGAAAGATATGACCAAAGAGGAGAAGGTTGAGGCTTGTTATCAACATGCGTGCCTTGTAAACGAGGATGGAAAGAGTATGAATAATCAGTCAGTTAGAGAACGCTTTAATCTAAAAAAGACGCAATCGTCTGTTGCGTCAAGAATTATTGCAGATACGCAAGAAGTAGGTCTAATAAAAATTGCCAATACGGATATTGTGTCAAAGAAACTTATGACGTATGTGCCATATTATGTATGACATAACTGGCACATACTTAAGTGTTATTTGTATCTTCTGAACCTCCACCACATCATCACGCCCGCCGATGTCAGTCCGAACGGGAATGCCATCCACACGCCCGTCAGTCCGTAGCCCAATACGAAGCCGCAGAGGTAGCCCACGGGCAGCGAGATGACGAAGAAGGCGACGAACGCAATGAGCATCAGTGGCTTCACATCGGCGATGCCGCGCAGCGCGTTGGCGTAGTTGATCTGCATACCGTCGCCAAACTGATAGATGAAGAACGGCAGGAGCAGCGTGAGCACAGCCGACGACACCTCCGAGCTGTCGGTGAACCACGCACCTATGTGGTTGCGCAGCAGGAAGATGGTGCCGCCAAGCACCACCTCGAGCATCATCATCAGGTGCAGACCCGCCGTCACCGTGTGGCGCACGTTCTGCACGTCGCGCTGACCGTGGAAGTAGCTTGTGCGTACAGCCACCGCAGCCCCAAGTCCGTAGTAGACCATGAATGTGAACTGCGAGATGGTTGTCATCACCTGGTGCGATGCCAAGGCAATGGTGCCGAGCCAGCCCACCATGATGATGGAGAGCGAGAACGACGCCGTCTCCATACCCATCTCCAGCGCAATCGGGGTGCCTAACGAGTTGAGGCGGCGCAGCAACGGACGCGACCAACCGAGCTTGAAGAAGCCCTCGCGGTACGCAGCAAAGCGACGTGAGCGCATGAAGACAACGATGAATATCACCACCATGATGATGCGTGAGAGCAGCGTTGACACGCCGGCACCCACAACGCCCATCTCCGGTGCGCCTATCTTGCCATATATAAAGATGTAGTTGCCGAGGATGTTCAGCAGGTTGCCCGAGAGCAAAATCCACATCGATGTGCGCGTCAGCGTGATGCTATCGGTGAACTGCTTGAAGGCGTTGAACAGCATCACGAACGGCAGCGACGCGAATAGCACCATGTAATAGGGGCGCATATATCCTAAGAGTTCTACGGGCTGTCCGATATTGCCGAGGTTGAAGTAGAGCACCAAGAGCACCGTCATCATCGCCACCGCTGCCAGCGTGTTGGTAAGCAGTGAGCAGCGCAATGCCTGACCTGCTTCAGCCTGCTCGCCACGACCGAACAGCGCACCCACCACTGGCGTCAGTCCGTAGGAAAAGCCCGTGCCCGTGATGATGGCAAGGTTGATGATGTTGTTCACGAACGATGCCGCACCAAGCTCCGTAGTGCTGTGGTGTCCCACCATCATTGTGTCCGCAAAGCTAAGGACAATCATGCCCATCTGACCAATCATAATGGGTATGCCGATGGAGAGCAGTGTGCGGTAGTGCTGGCTCATGCTTATGGTGCTGTTACCAGAATTTGTTCTGCTCTTCATTATATTCATATCCTATTGCTGCAAGTTGACTGATTATCTGCTGTTTTTCCACGTTTAGGTCGTCGCATAAAGCGTCTAAAGAGGGGTAAGTGTCGCGCAAGTGCGTGTTGATGACGCTCAGCAGCATCATCGGATCTTTGGGTAATCCAAGCATAGTGTCTCTGATTAATTATTCGTTACCTGATAAAATTCGAACTGCAAAGTTACTCATTCTTTTACAAACAAATGGTGTTAATGGGTTTTGTTGTTGTCAAAAGGTTCGAGAAATTACCATTTTTTAAGGCGCATTGTTAAAAAAGCAAGTATTTTCTTGCGCCTGTCGCTTTTTTTACCGAACTTTGTGCCGACTATAGCCCTCTTGAATTCAGTTAGATATGGGCTTAGTAGTAATAAACAAAAACGAATATTAATGGTAAAACCATTCTCACTTATCGCTATCGTGGCGTTCGCCACAACGCTCACATCATGCTTTAAGGACGAAGCACCCAACAACGAGTGCGATATCGTTGAAGCACGCATCCAGGTAGAGAACCCCGACGAGGTGTTCTTTCAGCAGTCAAACGCCGAACTATTGGGCATCGAGTCGACAAAGACCGACCTTATCTTCCCCGACCTGCGCCCAAACAGTGATGTTACCGCACTGCCGGTCTACTTCAAGACAACCCCTGGAGCGACAGTCTCTCCCGAAAGTGGTTCGGCGCAGAACTTCGCTAACGGCCCCGTGACATACGTCGTAACGTCAGAAGATGGTCAGTACAGCCGTACATATCGTGTGTTTATCAAGGCTGAAGAGGCTAACCAAAACCCCGATCAGCCAGAAGATCAGCTTGCATACATACACTACAACTTCGAGAACTACTCGCTCGACCCTGCTACATCAAAGTTCTACATGTGGAGCGACTACGAGAATGGATACAACTGGGCGACCGGCAACCCTGGTTTTAGTATAGCCAGAGGTTCTGCAAAGCCCGACCAGTATCCGACAACACCTCTCGCTGAGGGCTACGACGGAGCTGCCGTGAAGCTTGAGACGTGCGACACCGGACCGTTCGGTGTCATTGTGAACATGCGCATCGCTGCCGGCAACCTCTTCACCGGTGTGTTCGACTCGAAGTCGGCTACCAAGGAACCGCTTATGGCTACACACTTCGGCGACGGTTCGTACAACCAGATCAACTACCGCCCCGTGACTCTCTCCGGCTACTACCAGTACACACCGGGTGCAACGTTCAAGGACAAGAACGCCAAGGTGGTAGAAGGACGCACCGACCGAGGCGACATCTACGCCGTAGTGTTCCGCAACGTCGACAGCGAAGGCAAAGCGTTCTATCTCACGGGCGACAACGTGCTCACCTCGCCGCAGATAGTAGCATTGGCACGAGTGCCCAACGTGGTGAAGACCGAGGGCGGATGGAAAAAGTTCGCAGTCGACTTCAACTATACTCGCGAGCTCGATGCAGCCATCCTTGCCAACAAGGGCTATAGCATGGCGGTCGTATTCACCTCAAGCATCGAGGGCGCAGCCTTCGAGGGCGCTGTGGGTAGCACACTGCTCATCGACAAGGTAAGCATTGCATACAAGAAGTAAGAAAACAAGCAAAATGAAGAAAACAATAATAGCTGCAGCCCTTGCGCTGCTCTTCGGCGCGCACAGTGCGTCAGCATTCGGAATATTCGACAATCTGAACTATCAAGCACGTCTCGGCTACAACATCGGTGGCACAATGCCGATGGGTATGCCTGCCTCTATACGTGGTCTCGATAGCTATAAGCCGAGGCCCAGCTTCACTCTCGCGCTCGATGCCTACAAGCCTCTCACCAAGAAGTGGGGTATGATGGCAGGCTTCCACTTCCAGACAAAGGCGATGGAGACCGACGCTCGCGTGAAGAGCTACTCAATGGAGATGCGTCAGGGTGGCGAGTCGCTCAGCGGACTCTTCACCGGCAATGTCGTTACGAAGACATCACAACTCGTCGTAACGCTGCCTCTGCAGGCTACGTTCAATGTGTCGGATGCCGTGCGCTTGAAGTTCGGACCTTACTTCTCTTACGCGCTCAACAACGACTTCTCGGGTTACGCCTATGATGGCTATCTGCGCGAGGGCGACCCAACCGGACAGAAGGTGGAACTCGGACACAACGAGGGTGAGCGTGGCGACTACGACTTCTCAAGCGATATGCGCCACTGGCACTTCGGCTTCGACTTCGGTGCCGACTGGTACTTCTCGCATCGCTTCGGCGCTTATGCCGACGTGCAGTGGGGTATGTCGGGAGTGTTCCGCAAGGAGTTCAAGACCATCGAGCAGACCATGTACCCCGTGTACGCTACGCTCGGTGTGATGTATAAACTTAAATAAGTTGGGGTGTTGAGATGTTGTGATGTTGTGATGTTGATGTTGTGATGTTGATGTATTGTGATGTTGATGTTGTGATGTTGATGTGTTGTAATGTTGACATTAGTTTACAGCTTAATGGCAAATCTCACCATCTCACCATCTCACCATCTCACCATCTCACCACCTCACCATCTCACCACCACCTCACCATCTCACCACCATCACACCACCTCACCATAACAACAAGAATTAATTAAACCTTTTAAAATTACAAGCTTATGAAGAAAATCTTTACTCTTTTAGTCCTTTTGATGACTACACTTTGTGTGTCTGCACAGCAGTATTACAAAGGAAAATTCCACTCTAAGTTGAACGAATTTAGTGATTATGAAACAACTGTAGCCGTAACCCAGGGCGAGGGCGGCAAGTACACACTCGTGTTCGAGAGCGTAATCTTCGGCAATGACGACTTCGGAAAGTGTACATTCGCCGGAATCGAGAACTATAAGTGGGCAGGCGGCGGCAGCTTCACCTTCTCTAACGAAGGCGGCAACCTCGGCGCAGCTACAAAATACTATTTCGAGTTGTCTGACTATCTCGGCAAGTCAACTATCGACGACGAGAAGATCTACATCACATTCAAATACTTCCAGGTTAACACAACCAAGGAGTACAGAAACGTAGTGTTTGAAGGCACACGCACAAGCAGCGGTGGCGGCACTGGTGGCGACGACAAACCGACAATCACCGCTACAGAGCAGTTCACAGCTGATGTTGCTTCTGAGTTCCAGGGTGGCCAGTCTGGCGTTGTTAAGTATCCAAACGTAGTGGCAAAGGTATGCGAGTGGAGCGACAAAACGCATAGCATCGAGATTGCGCACATCGACACCGAGAAGGGCACTATGTCAGGCGTACTCTTGAAGGGTCTTGAGAAGAAGACTGTTAACGGCGAAGTGACATACACTGGCGTTGTAGAGCCAGAGATCAAAACTCTTCCTAACTTCTACGACGCTTACGTAAACCTCAAGGCTAAGGTTGAGGCACGTATTGACGAAGGTGGTGACCTCTATGCTACAATCGTGTTCACAGACGAGAGCGAGCCTTCGTTCAAGCTCACAGCATGGTTCAACTATCAGGAGCCGTTCGTTCCGGCAGATCCGTTCTCTGTAGGGGGCAAACTCGTTGGCTACACAGTCACATCTGATGGCGAATTCTCTAACAATGCGACAACTATACTCACATTCACTGAGACAGTAAAGGATGTTTATACCCTTTCGCTCACCAACGTTGCTATTCCTAACGGCGTAGACCTCGGCACAGTTTCGTTCGAAGGCGTTCAGCGCACTGGCAGCGACAACGAGGCAAGCTTCGCAAGCAAGAAGGGTGAGGCTAAGACAACAGCTGCACACCCGTCTTATAAAGATCTCAACTACACTGATTTCGAGGCAATCGTAGGCTTCGACGCAGATAAGAAGGTGACAAGCTGCACAGGTAAGTTCGTTGTCGATAACTTCGGCGAGTCGGTTGCTTACACATTCAACTACGACCCGACAGTATCTTCTGTAAATACAGTAGTAGCAGCTGACGGCACAGTTAAGCACATCTACACACTCACTGGTGCGAAGGTTACATCTCTCCAGCGTGGCGTGAACATCGTGCGCACAGCCGACGGCAGAACACTGAGGGTTTTGAAGAAGTAAATTGCTATTAATTAATAAATAAAAAAATGAAGAAGTTTTTTATGACACTCGCCGTTGCTGCGACAGCATTCATGGCGACAACAGCTAACGCTCAGACAACAGAAAAGTTTACCGACGATCTCGCAATCTCGCTCAACGGTGCTCCACAGGAACCTGTTAAAGGAACAACAGTTGAGCTTGAGCACAAGGCTGATGGTACATCTACATTTATGCTCAAGAACTTCACTTTCGGACCCTTTGAAGTGGGTGATGTAATAGTTGAGGGTATCAAGGGCGTAAAGAATGGCGACGCTACCACCTACGACTTTGAAGGCACTGCAAAGTTGCCGAGCGACAAAGCGGTTGCGGAAGCTCTCGGACACCAAATTCCTCTTACACTCCACTCTGTAGTAGAAGGTGGTAAGCTCTATGCAGAGATTTCACTCCTTGTAGACATGGGTGAAAAGCTTAAGGTTGACTGCGTATTTGGCAAGAAGTCGGAGACAGCTATCAACGGCGTAGTAGCAGGCAAGACCGCTCCGGTGGCTGTGTTCAACGCTACTGGCGCACGTCAGAACGGCTTGCAGAAGGGTCTGAACATCGTTCGCACCGCTGACGGCAAGACTGTTAAGGTGTTGAAGTAATATAGACACGATACAACAAACAACTATACGGGGTGTGTTAAAATGAGTTTTGATGATGTTAAAACTTGTTTTAATGCACCCCGTTTGCAATAATATTGCTATATTTGAGCAATCTAAACTAAAGTTAATATGAAAAAAGTTCTTTCTATAGTATTCTTCCTGATGACCACGCTCTGCACATTTGGTCAGGTGTTTACCGACGATTTGCATGTTACAAGTGGAGCAGGCAGAACTACCGACTACACTCAGAAGGAAGTGGAGCTGAAGCGAGTGGGTGGCAGTAGATACAAGGTGACATTTAAGAAACTCGCACCAATGGCATACAAAACGTTTGGCGACTTTGTAATTGATAACGTTAGATCTACGGTTGATGCAGAAACTGGCGTTACTACCTTTGCCACTTCGTCCACCGAGGGCAAATGGGTAAACGTTACTTCTACAGCTGCCATCGGAGGCGTAACCGAGGGAAGCAAGTCTACACTCACCTCCTTTACGGCTACACTCTCTGCCGATAAGTCGAAGTTTGTAGCAGAACTCAACTTTATGACAATGGGTTCGGACGTGAGCGTGGTGTTCGGCAAGCAAATCGACACTGCCATCAACACCCTAACCACTGCCGACGACAACACCTACGTCGAGATATACAACCTCGGCGGAGTACGCATACAGCACCTCCAGCGTGGCATCAACATCGTGCGCACAGCCAACGGTAAGGTAAAGAAGTTGCTCGTGAAGTAACCCCAGGGGGTGCATTCAGGGGGTGCACTTGTCTCAAGTGCACCAACCAAGCAGCAGTGCCAATAGCTCTGTTGGTGCAGTTGGGACAACTGCACCCCCTAAGGTGCACCAACCAAGCAGCAGCCTAACAACTGCACCCCCTTGCAGTGCACCAACCGATTAAAAGCTAATAATACAATTAAATAACTAACATTTAATAACTAATAAAACAGATCTCTTATGAAGAAAATTTTATCTCTTATCGCATTATTGGTGGTGACGTTGACAGCGTTTGCTGCGACCACCAGCGAGAAACTTCTGGACGATGGTTACGCTCCTAACGGCGGTACCATCACACCTAAAGCAATCACAGTCGACTGGGCTACCCAGAAGATTGTAGCGAATGTAGATTTGACAAACTGTCTTGAGGGCACCAACGAGCAAATCTTCGCTATCTCTACTAACAGTGCGGACATTGCAAATTGGGATCAGGAAAGCGGAAGCACACTCCACTTCTTCTACAGACAGAACTTTACTGACTGGGGGCTACAACTGCCGATGTTCACAAGTTCGCTGTTCAGTATCGCTATAAAGGCGATAACGGCGCTACCAACCGTTTCTACGAGGTGAAGGACATTTCTAACTGCACAATCGTAATGGACAAGAATGGCGTCACTATTGATGGCACACTCGTGTTCGAGGCTTCTCTTATGCCGCAGCTCTACAAGGAGGGTGCTAACCAACTCTACTTCGGTTCTTTGCGTGGCGAGCATCCGTACGCTACCTACAAGTCTGTAGAGCTCGTAACAGAGGGCGGTACAACACCTGGTGAGACCGCTACATACGAGTTTACAAACAATGTAGAGACTGTTTACTGGAAAGAAATTGCTACGGACGATTACCTCGATTTCCACCAGTATGTTAAGGATGCAAAGCTTCAGCTCGTTAAGGAACTTGACGGCACATACACAGCTACTCTCAAGGATGTAGTAGTAGGCGAAGACCGTGTGTCTCTTGGCGATATCGTTATTGCAGGTCTTGAGGCAAAAGAGAATGCGGGCACACTTCAGATTGATGTTCCTGAAAGCAACATTACAATCAGCGCTCCAGGTTCACCATACGATGGCAAGTCTATGATTATTAAGGGTGGTACGATTGACGCAACACCTGCTGCTGATGCAGACAGCAAGGGTTCCGCATCTGTTAAGCTCACTATCCTTGTCGGCAACGGCGACATGATCAGCTACGAGTTCAGTGATGATGTTTACGTTCCGAACATTTACAACTTCACAAGCAACGCTTATGTAAAGGCTGGTGATGAGGTTACTAACTTCGAGAACGCTCAGGCAGTGCTCACAGAGTACATGGAAGGCGTTTATATGGTTAAGTTCAAGAAACTCACTTTAGGCACTAAGACCGAAGACTTCACAATCGAGAACCTCAAGCCGACAAAGGGCGAAGATGGTAACATTACCTTCACTACATCTGACGCAAGCGGCTTCTGGAACGACGCTGACGAGACAGAACTCAACTTCACCGACTTCTCTGCTTCTGTAAAGGTAGGCGAGAACGGCTTTGAGGGCTTCGTTTGCAAGTTCACAACAGAGAACGGTCAGTTCGTATACGGCGAGAAGGCAGAGACACCAGAGCCTCCGTCAACAGTTGAAACAAAGATCTTCAGCGACAAGCTCGAATATACATTCAAGACAGCAACTGGTGTAAACGATCCTCAGAAGCTCACCATCGAGTCGCTTGGCAACAATCGCTACAATGTGATTCTTGCTAACCTCGACACATACAATACCCTCTATGTAAACGTAGGTACTATCAGCTTCCTCAACGTAGAAGGCACTACAGTTGACGGCGTTACAACAATCGACGTTCAGAAGCCGGAGGTTACATTCACAGGTTCTGACTATGAGTTTACTGACAGCAAGGAGGGCACACTCAAGGTTCAGTTCAACGACACTAAGGCTTATCTGAAGGCTACCGGCGTAACAAGCATCGTTTTGTTAAAAACTTCTTACGACTACACACTCGTTTACGGCACAGAGTTCTCTACTGAGGAGCCGAAGGACGACTACGCTATCAACTTCGACAAGGACGCTCTCAATACAAGTGCTCATGGACGTATGCTCAACAGCTTCTCTCTCCAGCAGGCAGGCAAGGAAAAGCAGACAAAGAGCGTTAAGACTTCAAAGGCTGCTTACGAGGATCATACAGCAGACGAGCCGTTCACGGTTGAGGCTGGCAGCGAATTGACAGCTTCGTTCGATTACACAGGCGAATGGATGCATAGCTTCGTTTACATCGACTTCGACAATGATGGTGACTTCTCTTATAAGGAGGGACAGTGGGATCAGACTGGCACCGATTTGGTAGCATTCAGCTTCTACTCTCTCGACTCTAACCCAAAGAACGATGCATCTGGTTACAACTCAGTAGGTGATGAACTTACTGGAGATGCTCGCAATACTTATGTCGCACCGTCGTTCAGGGCTCCTGCTAAGGCTGGCGAATATCGTATCCGCTTCAAGATCGATTGGAACTGCATCCTCCCTGGTGGTTCAAGCACTATCCTCTCTGACGGTGGTGGCGTTTGGGATGCAACTCTTAAGGTTGTAGAGCCGGTTGTTGACGGCATCAGCACAATCAACGTTGAGGCTGCTAACGGTGAGGCACAGCTCTTCACTATTGACGGCGTTAAGCTTTCTAAGCTCCAGAAGGGTCTGAACATCGTTCGCACCGCTGACGGCAAGGTGAAGAAGGTGCTCGTGAAGTAATCTTTCAGTGCACCCACTGAAAACACTCATAAGAGGGCATGGCATTCCGCCATGCCCTCTTTTCGTTGCTCCCCTCCCACAGACACATCGTAGGAGGGTATGGCATCCTGCCATACCCACGCCACCCTCTTAGGGGGTGCAGCGGTCTCCGCTGCACCAACCAAGCAAACGCTGCACCAACATTACAATCCTCCCACGGAATTCACGGAATTCACAGAATCTTCTGGCGGAGAAGAGCCTCCCACGGATTTCGCAGATGCTCACAGATTTTTCTTCTCTGCCAATAACTTCTTCGTTCTTCGTTCTGTGTGAAGATAGTTTAGTGGCAGCGTGGGTATGGCAGGGATGCCATACCCTCCTATGGTTAGCATTGTTTTGCGATGAAGAGGAATTCATGTCGTGCCAATACTCAATTTTCTTCTTCGTTACTAACAGCGTATGATGTGAGTGAATAGGCTGTGGTGACTCCCGAGAACTGGATAGAATGGGTTGTGTATGGTGCTACAAAGCTATAAATAAAATCGAGTAGATGAAAATATCTACCATATCTTCCAGCCAGCGCATAACCTCCTGCGTATCAGTGAAGTAATGGCTGGAAGATACCTGACCAATAGGGGTTATCTTCCAGCCTATCTCCCAGCGCATCTTCCAGCTCATTTTCCATCCGTCTCTCTGCTAATATGTAGGGTAGGGGTTCGTTCGTTTCTTGATTGTTTGTTCGTTTCTTGATTGCTTGTTCGTTTACGGTGTTTTATCGTAGCGTGGCAATCTTGTTGTTGTAGCGTGGCAATCTTGTTGTTGTAGCGTGGCAATGCAATCTGTGGGAGTTTTTGTAGGAGGGTATGGCATCCTGCCATACCCACGCCACCCGCTGGAACTCCTAATCTGTGCTCATCCGTGTGCATCTGTGGGAGGCTCTTCTCCGCCAGAAACTTCTGCCGGTTTTGTGGCTTCCGTGGGAGGATAGGCAAGAGGGCTGCGTGGGTATGGCAGGATGCCATACCCTCCTACGATATGTCTGTGGGAGGCTCTTCTCCGCCAGAAACTTCTGCCAGTTTTGTGGCTTCCGTGGGAGGATAGGCAAGAGGGCTGCGTGGGGGGTGTGTCAAAACTCCCTTATTCTAAAAAAATCACAAAGCCCTGACTTTCA
>OIYR01001344.1_pt1 | contig 12490 bp, 6 predicted proteins | sample 1588221 | NCBI WGS metagenome assembly OIYR01 (sample SAMN03283292) | human gut metagenome | biome: human-associated habitat; material: feces | host: Homo sapiens | place: Peru | collected 2012 | reverse complement strand
GATGGTGGAATGAGAGATTCTATAAACTTATTAGATCAGTTATGCTCATACGATTTAAATAATATTTCTATTGATGATGTATATAATGTTTATGGAACTATTTCTTATACTGATATTGCTGAATTATTAAGTAATGTTAAAGATAATAATGGTAATTATGTTGTTAGTTATATTGAAAAGATAAATAAAGATGGTATCAACTTATCTAAGTTTATTGAGGAATTACTATTATTTTTAAAAGATGTACTTGTTTATAAGAATTGTGGTAATGAGTTAGAAATTAAAAGTAAAAACGATAGTATTGTTAAAATTAATTATATATTTAGTGAGAATGATATTTACTATGTAGTTGATTTATTAAATGATTTATTGGGCAAGTTAAAGTATAGCGTTCATCCAAGTGTTTTGTTGATTGCAAATTTACTAAAATTATGTGGAGTAATGTCTAACAACAGTTCTGTTGATAAGGAAGTAGTTAATAATGCAGAACCTGGTGGTATTATTAAGAAACCTGTGGAGAAACAGAATAATGTTGCTATAAATAATAATACACCTGTTTATAAATCAAAAAAAATAGTATTACCAACAGACGATTATGTGGAAATTGTTATTAATAATACGTTTGCAACAGCAAGTAGAGATTATTTAACTAATTTACTTGATAAGTGGCGTGATGTTTCAGAATATATTGCTGATGCTAGGTATGTTGCAATTTCTAGTTTTTTAGCAGATATTGTTCCAAGAGCGGCAGGTAATGATTATGCTATTTTATCTGGTAAATATGCCTCTATTGTAGATGGTGTTAATAGTAATTTATCTTTATTTGAACGTTTGCTTGAGGATATGATTGGTCATAAGGTAAAAGTAATTGCTTTGAATGATGATGTTTGGGAACAAAAGAAATTAGAGTACGTTAATAATCGTAAGAGTGGTAAACAATATAGTTTGAAGGATTTACCTAATATTAACAATACTATTAGTGATAATGATAATGATAATAGTGAATCTTCTAGTGATGATATGCAAGTCGATTTTAGTAATAATCCAATAGATAAACTTGTTAATATTGTTGGAGAAGATGTTATAGAATATATTGCTAATTCATGTGTTAATGATGTTAGACACATTGAAGGAACTATAAACAGGTTGCTAGCTTACACGGCAATGATGGTTCCTGATAAAATTACTTTGGATTTTGCTAATGAAGCATTAAATGATTATGTTAATACTAACATATTTATCAACAATTCAATAGCTTCGATTCAAAGTGCCGTTGCAGAATACTTTAAAATATCAGTGGATGATTTAAAAAGTAAGCGAAGAACGAATACAGTAGTTAAACCAAGGCATATTGCAATGTACTTATGTAGGGTTGAAACAGATGAAAATTTACAGAAAATTGGGCTAGAATTCGGGGGTCGTGATCATTCTACAGTATCTACAGCATGTGATAAAATTAAAGAAGAGGTAGAAACAAATCCTAATTTGAATAATGTGTTGAAAGAAATAAAAATGAAGTTACAATAATGTTAATAAGTTGGGTATAAAAATTAGTGAAAAAAAGCTAAAGTTAGGCAAATTCATTAGTTATCAACATTATTAACGCTATTAATAAATAATAATAAAAAAACTTAATAAAGAAAGAAGGAGAAAAAATATGAAATGGACAATTGAAAAAAATGTTATTTTGGAAGCTTTAAATAATGTAACAAAAGCTTTAAGTCAAAGGACTACAATTCCAGTATTAAATGGAATAGTATTTGATATTAGTGAAAATGGAATGGAATTAGTTGCAAGTGATTCAGAACTTACTATTAAAGTATTAATTCCACATGAAAATATTAAAATGATCGAAGGAAAGGGCAGAATTATTATTCAAAGTAAGTATTTTGTTGATATGATAAGAAAAATGCCTAGTGATGTAATTGATTTTGAGGTTGAGGATAATCTTAAAATAAAGATTAGTACACCAAATAATCAATATAGATTAAATTGTTATAATCCAAATGATTATCCAAACATTCAAATAGATAAAAGTGGAGATGTAATAAATGTTAGTTCAGAAAAATTAAGAGAATTAATAAATCAAACATCTTATGCATTATCAACACAAGAAGTAAGACCATTATTAACAGGTATTAACTTTAAAATAAACGGAGATATTTTAGAGTGTATTTGTACAGATTCTTATAGATTATCAAAGAAAAATATTAAGTTAGATGTACCAAGTGGTAAACAAGTTAATATTGTTATTCCAGGTAGAAGTATTACGGAACTTGAAAAAATTATTGTTGATGATGATAATGTGGAAATCTATGTATTTACTAACAAAATATTATTTGTTTATAAAAATATTTTTGTTCAAAGTAATTTATTAAGTGGAAGTTATCCAGAAACAAGTCATTTTATACCTAATGATTTTGCATATATTATTAACTTAAATATGAAAGAGTTTTATGATGCTGTTGATAGAGCTTCATTACTTGCTCAAAATAAGGATAAGAATATAATAAAAATGCATATTCAAGATAAAGATATGGTTATAACATCTACAAGTAATGAACTTGGTAATGCTGAAGAAAAGTTACATATAGATTGTAATAATAAAGAAAAAATTGAAATATCTTTTTCAAGTAAGTTTATGATGGATGCTTTAAAAGTTATTAAAGAAGAAAATATCTTGTTATTATTAAATACAGATGATAAACCAATTTTAATAAAACCAGTTGTTGATGAAACATTAACTGAGTTAATTTTACCTATAAAAACTTACTAATTTAAGAAAAATTGAACAAATTGAACGTTGTTCTTTTTTTTTCGACAAATTTTTTAAAATTGATGTGTTATTATAGCCCATTAAGAAAGGAGGATATTATGTTTAAGATTAGTAATAATACCCTTTTTATAGAGTTTAATGGGGAAAAAACGTTGATAAAAGAAGATGATGCTGATTTAGTTTTTAATGGTGATTTAACAAATTCTATTTTAAATATTAGTTGTATTTATTATGGTAGTTCTTTGAATGGAAGAATAAAGGGAAGTAGAAGTATTTTAGGTAGTTATTATAAATTACCTATTATAATAAGTGAAAAAAATAGAATTATATTTTTTCCTGTTAAAAATGATAAGAATGTTTTGTGGATTAATTTTAATAATATTGGTGGTTATGAAAAAAAGAAAAATGGAATGTTAATAATTTTTAAAAATGGCTATAAAAAATATTTAAAAATTAGTTCTACGGTGTTTAATAATCAGTTGTTGAAATGCAGTAGATTGTGGCTAGTTTATTTAACTCGTGAATAATTTGTTAAAAAGTGCGATTTTTCTTTTATTGGGGTAATTTTTGTGATATAATTATTATGTGTATAGGTATACCAAAATGCCTTAAATTTTTAATGTAGGGCACTAAAGGGGGTAATTTAATGAAAATTGATAATTTATGTTTAATGAATTTTCGAAATTATGAATCATTAAATATCTCTTTTGGTGACTTAAATATTATATATGGTTTGAATGGTAGTGGTAAAACTAATATTATTGAGGCTATATATACGTTAGCACTAACTAAATCATTTAGAATAAATAATGATAAAGTGATGATTAAGAAAGGAAAAATAAAAGCTAAGATTAAAGGTTGTGTTTTTAAAAAAAATGATGAAAATGAGTTTGGAGTAGAAATAAGTAATGATGGAAAGATTGTTACAATAAATGGAGAGAAACAAGATAAAATAAGTGATTATGTTTCTAAAATAAATGTTATTTTATTTAATCCAAATGATACAAGATTGATTGATGATGCTCCGAGTGAAAGAAGAAAGATGTTAAATATTGAAATTAGTCAAATATATAAAGAGTATTTAATTATTTTAGCTAATTATCAAAAAATTTTAAAACAAAGAAACTTTTATTTAAGAGGAATGTATGTTAATGGTAATTATACAAGTACATATTTAGATATTTTAACTAAAAAATTAATAGAATATGGAAGCATTATTTGTAAGTATAGAGAAAAGTTTATTGAAAATATAAATAAGTATATTACAAGTAATTATGAGAAAATATTTGGTAGTGGGACGTTAAAAGTAAGATATGTTTCAACATTTAAGAAAAAAGATGAAGAAATGTTGTTTAAAAAATATAAAGATAATTATCAAAAAGAACTTAGTGTTGGTAAGACTTTAGAAGGAATTCATCATGATGATATTGTATTTATTTTAGATAATAATAATTTGAAAGAATGGGGAAGTGAAGGGCAAAGAAAAAATGCTATTATTTCCTTTAAATTAGCAGAGATTAATGTTATTAATGAAATAAAAGGATATTATCCAATACTTATTTTAGATGATTTGTTTAGTGAATTAGATAAAGTTAAAATTACTAATATGTTGGGAATGCTTGATAGAAATGTTCAGACATTTATAACTACGACAGATTTAAAAAATATTAGTAAAAAAGTAATAAAAGATGCGAAAAAATTTAAAGTAACTGATGGTATATTAGAGGAGGAGTAAAAAATGAAAGAAACACATTATACTGATAGTGATATACAGGTTTTGGAAGGACTTGAAGCAGTTAGAAAAAGACCTGGTATGTATATTGGATCAACTGGTGAGAGAGGTCTTCATCACTTAGTTTGGGAAATTGTGGATAACGCAGTTGACGAAGCATTAGCTGGTTTTTGTGATGATATTGAGGTTATGATTAATAAAGGTGATATCATTGAAATAAGAGATGATGGTAGGGGTATACCAACAGGTATAAATGCTAAAACAGGGTTATCAACAGTAGAAACAATATTTACGGTACTACATGCTGGTGGTAAATTTGGTGGTGAAGGTTATAAGGTTTCAGGAGGTCTTCATGGTGTTGGGGCTAGTGTTGTAAACGCTTTGTCTAAATGGCTTGAGGTTAAAATTTATCGTGATGGTAATGTATATTATCAAAGATTTGAAAATGGTGGGCATCCAGTTGAACCATTAAAAATCATTGATACTTGTGATGTAGAAAGAACAGGTAGTACGGTAATTTTTAAACCAGATGAAGAAATATTTACGGAAACAACTGTATATAACTATGATACTTTATATAAAAGATTACAAGAAATTGCTTTCTTAAATAAAGGTCTTAGAATTAATTTATATGATTTAAGAGAAACACCTGAAAAACATGATACTTTCCTTTATAATGGAGGTATTATTGAATATGTTGAAATGCTTAATAAGAGTAAAACACCAATTCATGATGATATAATTTATATGGATGGATCTGAAAATGGAATTGAAATTGAAGTTGCTTGTCAATATAATGAAACTTATTCACCAAGTATTTATTCATTTACTAACAATATTAATACTTATGAAGGTGGTACTCATGAAGATGGAGTTAAGACTGCTTTAACTAAAGTTATTAATAATTATGCTAAAAATGCAAAGATTTTAAAGGAAAATGATGCTGCTTTAATTGGGGAAGATTGTCGTGAAGGTTTAACAATGATTATTTCTTGTAAACATCCAGATCCTCAATTTGAAGGACAAACTAAGACTAAGTTAGGTAATAGTGAAGTAAGAAAGATTGCAAGTGATGTATTTTCACAAGGTTTTGAAAGATTCTTAATGGAAAATCCTAATGAAGCTAGAACTATTGTGGAAAAATGTATTAGTGCATCACGTGGTAGAATTGCAGCAAAAAAGGCAAGAGAAGCAACAAGAAGAAAAAGTGACTTAGATATAGTTAATTTTGGTGGAAAACTTGTTGATTGTAAAGAAAAAGATCCAAGTGTTTGTGAAATATTCCTAGTCGAAGGGGATAGTGCAGGTGGTTCTGCAATTAAAGGTAGAAATAGTATGACACAGGCAATACTTCCTTTGAAAGGTAAGGTTTTAAATGTTGAAAAGGCAAGACTGGATAGAGCTTTAAGTAATGATGAAATTAAAACAATTATTACGGCTTTTGGTACTGGTATTGGGCAAGAATTTGATTTAAGTAAAATGAGATATCATAAAGTTATTATCATGAGCGATGCCGATGTAGATGGATCTCACATTAGAGTATTGTTATTAACATTATTTTATCGTTTCTTTAAACCTATTGTGGAAGCTGGATATGTTTATGCTGCTCAACCACCTTTATATTGTATAAAACATGGACAAACTATTAAATATGTTTTAAATGATGAAGAAAGAGATGAATATATCAAAACATTGAATGAAAAAAATGTTAGATATGATATAGCAAGAATGAAAGGTTTAGGAGAAATGGATGCTGAAGAATTAAATGAAACAACTATGGATATAGACCATAGAATTCTTCGTAAAATAACTGTTGATGATGCTATTAGTGCTGATGCAGCATTTAGTAAATTAATGGGTGAAGAGGTTGAACCTAGACGTAAGTTTATTGAAGAAAATGCACCATATGCAAAGAATTTGGATTTTTAGGAGGTTAGTATGGATCATAGTAGAGATAGACTAGAAGAAAATAATATAGTAAGTGAAATTGAATCTTCTTTTATTGAATATTCAATGAGTGTAATTATTTCCAGAGCTTTACCGGACTTAAGAGATGGTTTAAAGCCAGTTCATAGAAGAATTATCTATGATATGTTGGAAAATGGATTAACACCAGATAAAAAACATCGTAAGAGTGCTACGATAGTTGGGGATGTTATGGGGAAATATCACCCTCATGGAGACTCATCAATATATGATGCTATGGTAAGAATGGCCCAAGATTTTAACTATCGTTATTTACTTGTTGATGGCCATGGTAACTTTGGTAATATTGAATATCCTAGAGCTGCAGCTTATCGTTATACTGAAAGTAAGTTAGCAAAGATATCAATGGAATTAGTTAGAGATATTAACAAAAATACGGTTAATTTTTTACCAAATTATGATGATTCAACTGAAGAACCTGAAGTTTTACCTTCAAGATTTCCAAATATTTTAGTTAATGGAACAATGGGGATTGCTGTTGGTATGGCAACAAATATTCCACCACATAATTTGGGTGAAGTTATTGATGGTTGTATTGCTTATATTGATAATCCTGAAATTACTACGGAAGAATTAATGCAACATATTAAAGGGCCAGATTTTCCAACTGGTGGTATTATTCTAGGTAATTCTGGAATAAAGAAAGCGTATGAAACAGGTAGAGGATCAATAACTATTAGAAGTAAAGCAACAATTGAAGAAAAAAATGGAAGACATTATATTGTAATTGAAGAAGTTCCTTATGGTGTAAATACTCTAGATTTAAAACAAAAGGTTGCGGATTTAGTACATAATAAAGTACTTGAAGGTATTACTGATTATCATACTGATTTAAAAGATGGTATTAAGATTACTATTACGTTAAAGAAAGATGCTAATCCTCAAGTAGTATTAAATAATTTATATAAACATACGGCTTTTCAAACAACTTTTGGTATTATCTTCTTAATGCTTGATAAACAAACACCTAGAACTTTAGGTTTAAAAGATATTATTAGTAAATATGTAGATTATCAACAAGAAGTTATTATTAGAAGAACTCAATTTGAATTAGATAAAGCTGAAAAGAGAGTACATATCTTAGAAGGTTACCAAATTGTATTTGATAATATCGATGAAGTTATTAAAATTATTAAAGAATCTAAGGCTGATGGTGAAGCAAAACTTAAGTTAATGGAACGTTTTGGGTTAACTGAAGCTCAAACTGATAATATTTTAGAAATGAAATTACGTCGTTTAACGGGTCTAGAACGTGAAAAGATTGAAGAAGAACTAAATGCATTAAGAATCGAAATAGAACGCTTACGTGGCATTTTAGCTGATAATAATAAGGTATTAGGTATTATTAAAGATGAAATGACTGAAATTAAGAATAAGTATGGTGATGAAAGACGTACAAAAATTGATATGACTGCGGTTGATTATATTGAAGATGAATCTTTAATTCCAGAAGAAAATATCTTGGTAGTACTTACTAACAAAGGTTATATAAAGAGAACTACATCTGATACATTTAAGTCACAAAACCGTGGTGGCGTTGGAATCAAGGGAATGACTACGAACGATGAAGACTTTGTTGAACACATGATTAACTTATCAACGCATGATTATATTTTATTCTTCACAGATAAAGGTAAAGTTTATAGATTAAAAGGTTATGAAATTCCTGAATTTTCACGTCAATCTAAGGGAATTCCAATTGTTAATTTGCTTCAAGTTGAAAAAGATGAAAGAATTAATGCTGTTATTCAAATTAATCGTGAAGAAGAATGTAAATACTTATTATTTGCTACGGAAGGCGGAGTTGTTAAGAAAACATTAATTAGTGAGTTTGCTAATATTAGAAATAGTGGAAAGATTTGTATTTCTTTAAGGGAAAATGATAAATTAATAGATGTTAAGAAAACAACTGGTAATGACTTAGTACTTTTAGGTAGCGATAGTGGTAGAATGGTTAAATTTAATGAAGAGGAAATTAGAGTTATGGGACGTACTGCTTCTGGTGTTAAGGGTATTACCTTAGATGGAAGCAAATGTATTTGTTCTGAAATTGTTAAAGAAGAAGATACTATATTACTTGTAACTGAAAAAGGTTATGGTAAACAAACTAAAGTAAGCGAATATCGTCAAACAAGAAGAGGATCAAAAGGCGTTAAAGCTATGAATATTACTGATAAAAATGGTAATTTAATTTGTGTAAAAATAGTTCAAGATAATCAAGAACTTGTTATTATGACTAATTCTGGTATGACAATGAGAATGCCACTTGATCAAATTTCCTTATTAGGTCGTGTAACTCAAGGGTTAAGACTTATTAACTTAAAGGATAATCAAAAAGTTTCAACCATAAGTTTAGTTGAAAAAGAAGAACAAAACAATGATTCTTTAGAAGAAACTAGTCAATCACACATGGAAGATAATGTGGCTGAGAAAACAGCTGTAAATGTTACAAATGAAGGGACTGAATAGGTCTCTTTTTTATTACATATCAGGTATATACAATGTATAATTATTATGAATTAATAACACATATTAATTTTACCAATTAATTTTTTTTTTATAAGATCTAATAGTTATCAACAAACAATTTAGTAAATATTTTATTAATAATTATAATTATTTAAATTATCTTATGTACGTTTCACGTGAAACATGTGTTGATAATTTTTTAATTATTTAATATTATTGTTATTAATAATTTTATGTTTAATAATACTAATTATTAATTATCAGTGATTCTAATGAAATAGAGTATATGTTTCACGTGAAACGTTGTTGATAACTTGTTTATAATTATATATTTCTTAAGATTATATTTATTTGAATTAACGTTTAATTTTATTAAATATATATTATTTATTGTACTAATTATGGATAATTTGATTATTAGTTTAATGTTCCACGTGAAACATATGTTGATAACTTGTTATTTAATAAGCATTTAAATAAGTATTTGAATCTTTCTTTTTTTATAGAATATTATTTTTTATTGATTATTTAATTATTTCTTGTGTTATATTGTTATTTTATGCGATGTTTCACGTGAAACGTGCGTTGATAACTTGTTTATATTTTACTTATTCTATATATCTACTGTTACTTTGATTTTTGATAATTTCTTTTTATTATTTTACTAATATTGATAATTTTTTTATGTTTCACGTGAAACATTGTTAATAAGTCGTTATTATTTGTTAATTTATTAGATATTTGTTATTTGTGTAGTAAAATTATTGGGAATTTGTATTATTATGATGTGATTATGTATTAATTTTTGTATTTTCTAGTATGTTTCACGTGAAACGTGTGTTGATAATATGTTTGTTTATTATTATATTACGTAATAGAAAATTATGATTGATTAATTAATAGAATGTTGGTAAAGATAAATATATATTGTTTCACGTGAAACATTAATATAATTATAAAACATTTTTTTGATACGAACATACGATTGTGATAAATGTTTTTTTATTAAAACATGGTTTCTTTTTATGAAAATTATTTCCCGGGAAATAATTAGTTAACATAATATTTTTATTTGTTTTTTTGTAAAATGATAAAATGATTTTTATTAATTAAATAAAGAGGTAAATGGTTGTTTGATCTTTATTATTAACAACAGTTTGAAAACTATAATTATTAACAAAATATTTCCCGAGAAATATTTTGAAAAATATCAAAAATTGCTAAATAAAGTAATTTTATATTTTTAACTAGTTGCAATTTTGGCTAATATATGCTAAAAAATTGAGTGTGTTAAAAATAAAAATATTAGTTATCAACATGAAATTTAAATCATGAAATGTTATGAAAAGTATTGACATGTATTAGTTTATTTGATACGATTTAACCGTGCAACAAATATGCTGTAACTTGGTCAGGATTGGAAAATAGCAGCCACATCAGCCTATGTTTGTGTGCACATTTTTTTTGGAGGAAAAAATATGCACAATAATATAGATCTTATTATAAAAGAATCATTACAATCATTAGTATATAAGGATGTTCCAATTGGAGCAATTATAGTAAAGGATGGAAAAATAATTTCATCTGCCTATAATACGAGGGAAAAAGATCAAAATGTTTTGGGACATGCCGAAATAAATGCCATTATAGATGCACAAAAAAAATTAAACAATTGGAATTTAAATGGTTGTGATCTTTATGTATCTTTAAAGCCTTGTTCAATGTGTTCAGAGATTATTAAACAATCTAGAATATGTAATGTATATTATTTAGTAGATAAACCAGAAGAAAAAAAAGAGTTTTATAAAACAAATTTTAATAAAATAAATAATCCTTTAAAAGAACAAGAGTATTTAAGTATTTTAAGTAATTTTTTTAAAGAATTAAGAGAAAAAAAACAATAGTTGTGTTATAATAGAAACAGGAGGTTTTATATATGAATTACAAAGTTTTATATCGAAAATATAGACCTGATGGATTTGATTCATTAATTGGACAAAAACATGTTGTAGAAATATTAAAAAATTCAATAAAAGAACAAAAATTAGCACATGCTTATCTATTTTCGGGTCCAAGAGGGACAGGAAAGACATCTACGGCGAGAATTTTGGCTAAATCAATTAATTGTTTAGATAATAAAACAGGAATTGCATGTGGTCAATGTGAAAATTGTATTTCTTTTAATGGAAATCCCGATATTATTGAAATAGATGCAGCATCAAATAATGGTGTTGATGAAATAAGAGAATTAATAAACAATGTTAAAATAATGCCCACAAGTTTAAAATATAAAGTATATATTATAGATGAAGTTCATATGCTTAGCCAAAGTGCTTTTAATGCGTTACTTCTTACATTAGAAGAGCCTCCGGAGCACGTAATATTTATATTAGCTACAACTAATTTGGAAAGTGTTCCAATTACGATTGTATCAAGATGTCAAAGATTTGAATTTCATAGAATAACAGAACAAGATATAATAGATAGATTAAAGTATGTTTGTGATGAAGAAAAAATAAAATATGAATTGGATGGTTTACAAGAAATAGCAACTTTAGCTGATGGAGGGCTTAGAGATGCCTTAAGTATTCTAGATCAGTTATCTAAAAATGAAGAGATAATAACAAGTTCCTTAGTTTCTAAAGAAATTGGGAGTATTTCAAACAAAAAAATAGAGGATTTATTAGTATATATTGATAATAATGATGTCACAAATATAGAAAATGTGTTTAATGATTTACAAAATGCAAATTTGAATTATAAAGTTTTTATTAAGAAATTAATTATGATTTTGAGTGAAAAAGGAGTGAAAATATTAAGTAACCCAGAGATATCACGATTATCATTTGATGATTATAAAAATTTAGTTATAGAACTAAATAATATATTAATGAAAATTAATATTAGTGTAAATCCATATTTACTTATTAAAATGATTGTATTAGGCTATATCGATAAACCTAAATTAAATGATAAAATTGAGAAAAAAAGTAATGAGGAAAATAATAAAAAAATAGAAAAAAAAATAGTTGTTGAGATTCCTAAAAATCTGGAAAAAGCAGATGTAAGTGTTGAAAAAAATTTGATAAAAAAAACAGATAATAAAAATGTAGATATTAGAATTAATAATTGTTTTGCTGAGGCTTCTAAAAATGATCTAAACGAAATGAAGATTAAATGGAATGAATTTATTAATAGTTTAGATGACTCAACAATTAAAGGTATAATAAGTGATACAATTGTGGTAACGGCATCTAAAGAATTTGCAATAATTGATGTCACTATTCCTCATGTAGATATTGAGTTAAATGAAAAAGTTAATTTAATAGAGGATTTGTTTAGTAAAAAGTATGAATTGAAATATAAATTTGTATTTATAGATGAAGAAAAATGGCAAAGTGAAAAAAAAGAATATATAAATAATTTGAAAAAAGGTTATAAATATATAAAACAAGAAGAAAAGGAAATATCGAAAGAAGATAATAAAGATATTAATATATCTGATGTTGCTGATATATTTGATATAA
>OIYR01001341.1_pt1 | contig 12518 bp, 14 predicted proteins | sample 1588221 | NCBI WGS metagenome assembly OIYR01 (sample SAMN03283292) | human gut metagenome | biome: human-associated habitat; material: feces | host: Homo sapiens | place: Peru | collected 2012 | reverse complement strand
AACAAACCACCCGCATAATTATAAAATACTTCTTTAAATTCGGTCTTATTATAAATATAAAAATCGCCCATATTCCAAACAACTTGCTCAATTTGCGTTTTTCCATTTACATGAAAAGTGCCACCACTAGCATTTATAATTCTATACCCATTAAAATCTTCATCTCCTTTTGCTGCGGTAAATCTTATTTGTCCATTAGTATTTATTGTCCCGTCATTAAAAATATTTCCACTAACAGCAACATACAAGTCATCATTGCCCATATCGGCGTTAAAATTCAGTATGCCATCATTTACATTCATAAGTCGTTGAAATGCCGCATTGCTTTCAAAATTCATTACGCCGTTATTTGAAAATGTAGCCATAGTATCTATTTCAAAATCCGTATCATTAGCCGAAAAATACACGGGATTTTTAAATGTCATAGCGCCGTTATTAGCAAAACTATTTATATTTACATTGTGAAAATATGTCGGCAGGGCAAAAAATTTACTCTCGCCTTTGTTAGTTCCGCAAGTTTCTGTCGCGCAATCAAATACTTGTTTAGTAGAATCTTCGCCCCACGCAAAGCTGACACTGAAACAAGCTAACAAGAGAGAGAGAGAGAGAGAACGCTTCGCAAATTTTTACACCTTTAAATTTAAGTGTTGTAAATTTTACTGACATTTTCGTCCTTTCTTTGCGACATTTTGCAAGGTTTGCCACAAACTCACCCAAAATGATAACACCGCTTTGCTTAAAATAAACTTAAATTTTTAAACAAAATTCAAGCCAAAACGACAAAGCAAAATGTATCTTTATAAAAACTTTTTTTGTTTGTCATATATTATAAGTGCTTTTTAATTCTTTTTTATTCTTTTTAATGTTTTTTTGTTCTTTATAATATATTTTACGGCATTTTTAATACTTTTTAAGATTTTTTAATGCTTTTTAATATATTTTACAGCGTTTTTTGGCACTTTTAAAGTGATAAATTTAAAAATTTTCGCTATAATCACACAAAATTCACGCCACAACTTTGGCGTGAGAAATTCACACAAAGGGGGCTTACAATGAGCAAAAAAAACGAGGTAAAAAAGGTAGTTTTAGCCTACTCTGGAGGGCTTGACACGAGTATCATCTTAAAATGGCTACAAGATGAGTATAAATGCGAGGTTATCACCTTTACAGCGGACATAGGGCAAGGTGAAGAGCTTGAACCAGCAAGAAAAAAGGCTCTTGCGCTTGGCATAAAGCCTGAAAACATTTTCATTAAAGACTTGAAAGATGAATTTGTGCGCGATTTTGTCTTTCCTATGTTTCGTGCTAACGCGCTTTATGAGGGCGAATACCTGCTAGGAACAAGCATTGCACGCCCTTTAATCGCCAAAACACAAGCGCTCATCGCAAATGAGACAAAAGCGGACGCAGTAAGCCACGGCGCCACAGGCAAGGGCAACGACCAAGTGCGCTTTGAGCTAGGCTATCTCGCCTTTAACCCAGACTTGAAAATCATCGCGCCGTGGAGAGAGTGGGATTTAAACAGCCGCGAAAAGCTGCTTGCCTACGCTGAGCGCAATGGTATCGACATTTCAAAGAAAAAAGGCAAATCGCCTTACTCGATGGATGCAAATTTGCTTCACATTTCTTACGAGGGGCTAGTGCTTGAAGACCCAGCATTAAAGCCAGAAGCGGATATGTGGCGCTGGACAAAGAGCCTTAAAGACGCGCCAAATGAGAGCGAAACTATTGAGTTAGAGTTTAAAAACGGCGATTTAGTGGCTATTGACGGGGCTAAACTCAGCCCAGCTGGGCTTTTGACAAGGCTTAACGAACTTGGCGCAAAGCACGGCATAGGCAGGCTTGATTTGGTAGAAAATCGCTTTGTGGGTATGAAATCACGCGGTTGCTATGAAACGCCCGGCGGCACTATACTGCACAAAGCGCACCGCGCCATAGAGAGCATAACGCTAGATAGGGAAGCTGCGCATTTAAAAGACGAGCTAATGCCGCGTTATGCGCATCTTATCTACAATGGCTTTTGGTTTAGCCCCGAGCGTTTAATGCTCCAAGCACTTATCGATGAGAGCCAACGCCACGCAAATGGACTTGTGAGACTAGAACTCTACAAGGGCAATGTCAGTGTCATCGGGCGCGAAAGCGCAAAGGATAGCCTATTTAGCGCGGCTTACTGCACCTTTGAAGAGGACGAAGTGTATAATCAAAAAGACGGCGAGGGCTTTATCAAGCTCAACGCTTTGCGTTTCATCATCGCGGGCAAAAATGGAAGAAAATTTTAAGGTGCTACAAAATTTTTTAGCGAAATTTGTGTAAAAGGAATTTGAATGAAAGTGTTATTAACAAAAGATGTCAAGGCACTTGGCAAGGCAGGCGAAGTAAAGGAAGTCAAAGACGGCTACGGACAAAATTTTCTCATCGCCAAAGGTTTTGCAAAAGCCGCTACTACTGAGGTTTTGCGAAAGTATGAGGCGGAGCAAAGGCAAAAAGCCGAGCAGTTGCGCTTTGAAATGGCGAATTTAGAGGCGTTAAAAGCGGAGTTGGCTAAAAAGCAAGTGAAAATCACAAAACCACTTGGTGCAAACGGCGCACTTTTTGGAGGCGTTACAAAGGACGAAATCGCCACAGCCTTAAAGGCGCAAACAAGCATAGAGCTTGACAAACGCAGCTTTGAAATCGATACCATCAAAGCCACAGGAAGTTATGACATAAGCGTGAAGTTAGGACACGGCATACACGCTACTTTCACGCTTTTAGTTAAGGGCGAGGGCGTGTGAGTATGAATTTAACGGACTTTGAAAATTTAAATTTAGCTAAAAATGTGAATTTTGCGCTAAATTTAAAGCGAAATTTATGCCTTTGTTTTGAATTTTGGCTAAATTTAAGGCTAAATTCGACCAAAAAGGCAAATTTAAAGCTGAATTTCGCGCCCTTAACACCAAAAAACGCACAAATTTAAAAAATAAACGGAGAAATAAATGTTTCACGCAACCACGATTTTAGCCTACAAGGGCAAAAACAAATCCGTCATCGGCGGGGATGGGCAAGTAAGCTTTGGCAACACCGTGCTTAAAGGCAACGCGGTGAAAATCCGCAAACTAGACGGAGGCAAGGTGCTAGCGGGCTTTGCGGGCAGCACGGCTGATGCTTTTAACCTTTTTGATATGTTTGAAAAACTTTTATCAAGCTCAAAGGGCGATTTACTCAAAGCTGCGATTGATTTTTCAAAAGAGTGGCGCAAGGATAAGTATTTGCGAAAGCTCGAAGCGATGATGCTAGTCCTTGACAGACAGCACATTTTCTTGCTCTCAGGCACGGGCGATGTCGTAGAACCAGAAGATGGCAAGATAGCAGCCATAGGAAGTGGCGGGAATTTCGCCCTTTCAGCAGCGCGCGCACTCGCAAAGCACAGCGATTTGGACGAAGAAATTTTAGTTAAAGAGAGTTTGCAGATTGCTGGCGAAATTTGCATTTACACCAACACAAACATAAAAACCTATGTCATAGAGGACGCAAAAGAATGAATTTAACACCAAAAGAGATAGTAAAATTCCTTGATGATTATGTCATCGGACAAAAAAACGCGAAAAAAGTCATCGCCATAGCCTTACGCAACCGCTACCGCCGAATGCAGCTTAGCAAAGAGCTACAAGATGACATAACCCCCAAAAATATCCTAATGATAGGCTCAACAGGCGTTGGCAAAACTGAAATCGCCAGAAGGCTGTCTAAAATGCTAGGCTTGCCCTTTGTCAAGGTGGAGGCGAGCAAATACACAGAAGTGGGCTTTGTGGGGCGCGATGTGGAGAGTATGGTGCGGGATTTAGCAAATGCCGCTTTAAGCCTTGTAAAAAGGGAACAAAGAGAAAAAAACAAAGACAAAATCGATGAATTCATCGAAAATAAGATTTTAGAAAAGCTCTTGCCACCCTTGCCAAAGGGCGTGAGCGATGAAAAGCAAGAAGAGTATAAAAACTCACTTGCTAAAATGCGCACGCGCCTTAAAAATGGGGATTTGGACGAGAGTATGATAGAGATAGAAATCGCCCAAAGTATGTTTGACACAAACCCAAATTTACCACCTGAAATGGGCGCGATGCAAGACATAGTCAAGGTTATCGGCGTGGGCAGCAAAAAAGTCAAAAAAGAAATGAAAATCAAAGACGCCAAAAACGCCCTAAAAAGCGAGGCTAGCGAGAAAATTCTTGATATGGAAAGCATAAAAAGCGAGGCTTTAAGGCGGGCTGAAAATGAGGGCATAATTTTCATCGATGAAATCGACAAGGTCGCCGTAGCAAGCAGCAACTCAAACCGCCAAGACCCAAGCAAAGAGGGCGTGCAACGCGATTTGCTCCCCATAGTCGAGGGCAGCAGCGTGCAAACCAAAATCGGCACGCTCAAAACGGATTATATCTTGTTTATCGCCGCAGGTGCGTTTCATTTAAGCAAGCCAAGCGACTTAATCCCCGAACTTCAAGGGCGTTTTCCTTTAAGAGTGGAGCTTGACAGCCTTGATGATGAGGCTTTGTATCAAATTCTCACTCAGCCTAAAAACTCGCTCTTAAAGCAGTATAAAGAGCTTTTAGCCACTGAGAAATTAGAGCTTAAATTTGACGATGAAGCCGTGCGTGAAATCGCTCGCATAGCAAGCGTGGCAAATGCTGAAATGCAAGACATAGGCGCAAGGCGTTTGCACACCATCATCGAAAAGCTGCTTGAAGCTTTGAGTTTTGAAGCAGACAGCTTTGCGAACAAAGAATTTGTCGTAGATAAAGCAATGGTAGAGGATAAACTCAAAGGCATTATCGAAAATAAAGACTTGGCAAGGTATATTTTGTGAAAAGTGGCTTTGTAAGCCTTATCGGGCGCACAAATGCTGGCAAAAGCTCGCTCATCAATGCTTTGAGTGAGCGCAAACTCGCCCTTATATCGCCCAAACAAAACGCCACACGCCGCAAAATCCGCGCTATCGTTATGTTTGAGAGCGCACAAATCATCTTTACAGATACCCCAGGGCTGCACCAAAGCGAAAAAAAACTCAACCAAATGCTTGTAAATTCAGCCTTGCAAAGTGCAAGCGAGTGTGATTTGGTGCTTTTTGTGGCAAGCGTTTTGGACTCTACAAGCGAGTATGAACGCTTTTTGCAAAATGCGCCCAAAGCACCGCACATAGTGCTTTTAAACAAAGTTGATTTAGCAAAAAACGAACAAGTGTTGCAAAAACTTGCCGAGTATGCGAAATTTAGCGCGAATTTTACGGCTATCGTGCCGTTTTCGTGTAAGCAAAAGTCCTACAAAAAGCCCTTGCTTGATGAAATCACCAAGCACCTGCCCGAGCATCCATACTTTTTCGAGCCTGAATTTCTTAGCGACACGAGCGAAAGGGAGTTGTTTAGGGACTTTATTTTAGAGGCTTTGTTTGAAAATTTCAGCGATGAGTTGCCTTATGCCTGCGAAGTGTTTGTCGAAAGTATGAGCCAAACGCCTACTACAACGCACATAAACGCTACTATCATCACAGACAACGCCCATCACAAAGCCATACTCATCGGCAAAAACGGCAAAAGTCTCGCAAGAGTCGGCTTTGAAGCAAGAAAAAAAATAGAGAATTTCACAGGCAAAAAAATCGTCCTTAAAACCTTTATCCAAGTGAAAAAAGGCTGGCAAAATGACGATGATTTTCTTAAAAAAGTGGTGTTTTGATGAAACATATATTTGCAAAGCTTGTCAAAAACGATATTTCGACAAGGTTTATCCCTCACAAAGCCCCAAATTCACAAGTTATTAGCTTTGACAAACTCCTTTACACTCAGCTTGAAAATATCGCTTTAAAGAATGAAAATTTAGACGAAGTGCTGTTTCATAGGGCTTGCGATGAGCTTGGCGTAAAAGAGCATTTTAACTACACGATGAATTATGTTTTACAAGATAACAAAGCCCTTGTTTTCTTAACTTTGGACGAAAATTTGGATTTTAAAGGCGATTTTGCCTTTGCTGAACCTTTACTTTGGCGAAATTTACGCGCTTATGACGGCTTTATGCAAATTCCGCCCTTTTACGCTGTGTTTGTTTTACAAAAAAGCTATGGATATGTCGCATTTTTCGGTGATGAAAAGCTTTTATGCCTTAAAAATCTCCCACAATTCACGCTTGATTATTTGCAAGATAAAGACGAAGCTCAAAGATTAAGCTTTTTAGATGAGCGCATTTGCGAGCAAAGCCGTGTCAAAGAGCTTTGCAAGCTGTATCAAAGCAAGGCTTTTGTCTTTGTGAACGATGAGTTAAATTTAAACGCACATTTGAGTGCAAGACTTGGAATTTCGCATTTTTGCGCACAAATTCAACCACAACACAAGGATTTGCTAGTAAATTTAGCCCTTAAAGAAGTGCAAAGGCACGATGAAAAGGCAAATTTCTTACAATATAAAGCTGATGATAGCTTACCAAAAAGACTTCTACTCGTTTTTGTATTTTGTTTTGCGCTGGCTTTTTGCGGGGTTTTGGCTGAATTTTTTATCAAAAAACACAGCTTAAAAAACTCATTTGCAAGTGCATTTGATGAAAAAATCCCAAATTTTGAGGCTTTGCAAAAAGAAAAATCTACCAACGCCCTACTCCTCAAACAGAAAAAAGCAATCATCGCATATATCGACAAAGAATTAAAGCCAACGCCCTTGCTTGATACGCTTGAAATGCTATTTGAGCTACTTTACAAAGCAAAAATCAGCCCTCAAAGCCTAAAAATAGAAGACAAAGAAATTACCTTGTTGATTGCTAATAATGAGGCGGGAGCTGAATTTATCAAAAATCTTTACGCCAACACCCTTTTCACACTCAAAAACAAGGAACTTGCGGGCGAGTTTTACGAGCTGGTTTTGGAGCGCAAATGAAAGAGAAAATATCGCTATATTTAGGCGCGTTGAGCGTGAGAGAAAAGGTGCTACTTTTTATCACCGCCCTACTTTTAGGCGTGTTTTTAGGTATGAATATAAGCCAAAGCGTGCTTGGAGCGTTTTTTGATTATGATTTAGTTGAGTTAAACGAGCAAAAAAAGCTCGCGCAAAATAGCAAGGATTTATACGCGCTCGTGCAAGCACAAAAGCGCGAAATCGCCAAATTTAACAAACTTGTCGCCCACTTTGAAGCTGATGAAAAGGGCTATTTAAATGAGCTTTACACCCTTGCAAACGCCGCAAATGTCAATTTTACTAGCATTAAAAACGCCACTACAAAGGACACAACCTTTGCCAAACACAGCATTTTCATCGACTTTGAAAGCGATTTTTACAAAAGCCTTGCCTTTTTGCAAAGTATCCAACACTCACCACTTTTCTTTGAATTTAAAGAGGTAAAATTCAGCAAAAATGATGAGCGCAAAACGCTTCACACCTTTTTGCATTTGTGTTTTATCGTTATAAATGGCACTTTATAAAGATATAAATTTGCAAAATTTGCCCTAAAATCAACAAAAACATTGTAACGATTTACTAAAAAAGCCGATAATACAAGCTCAAAGGTGGTAAATGATGAAAAAACTCTTTTTGATAGTGCTTGTGGCGTGCTACGCGCTAGCTTATGAGGATACAGACAGCGGCAGTGTGAGTTTTGAAATAGGCATAGGCTATCTTAACAGCTCTTTTACAGGCAAACAAAACAGCTATTTGTGGAATTCTCGCAATAAGGGCTATGCAAAGGGCATTGATATATATGTAGCCGCAAATTCATACACCACAGAAAGATTTGGCATAAGCTTTGGAATGGGCGCTGAGTTTTTAAACGGCTCGTGGAGTGATGAGTGTCGCGTTGGTAGTGGAATGGGCGAGTATAGCTACAACTACGCGATAGAGGTGCTGAATTTTTATATCGCTAAAACTGACAACGGAAAACAGTCCTACAAAGATGAACTCGCAGCGATTAAAAAAGTGGCTGGAAACGACTATAACAACAAGTTTGAAAGCACAAAGCCTTATAACAAAGACAAAACAGGCTCGCAAGGTTATTTATACAAAAGCCCAGAAAGTGGCGAAAATGTATTAAAACGCTTTCAATATGAAAACACATACACAGATGTCGGCACGGGTAAAGGTGATTATGATAGAGACGGCGATAGTTATAAATATGTCGGAACTAACAAAGGCTCATACACAAAAAGAACTGATTATGTGTATGTAACGGGCGATAATGGCACAAAAAAGAAAGATTATGTCGAAAAAACCGACACGGACGGCTCTATAACGGGCGTTAAAAATACAAAGTATTATGAATATGTGGGCGATGGCAATGGAACGCATTCGCGCGTAGAAGAAGAATACTACCTTTACCGCTACAACGGCAATGTTTTAAATAATAGTGGCTTATCTTGCACTACGCCAAATCTCAACGCCAAAGCTTGGTATGCCTTTTTAGGTGCGTTTTATGATGTAGTGAGGCTTGAATATTTTGCTGTGCGCGTTTTTGGAAATATAGGCGTGGGATATGATATGATGAAAGATAAATTTAGTCGCGCTTCATACTATGCAAATGGAACTGATTATCAAATGTTTTACACTATAAATTCAAACCAAACACCAAGCCAAGAAAAGGGTTCGGTATATATACCATTTACCGCAGGTGTGCGTTTTATCATCGCAAATAATCACGGCATAGAATTTATCGGAAAATACAACCTAATGAAAAGCAAATGGAAAGGCACTCAAAACCTCCACGATGGTGAGTTTGACGGCTATAATACACCAAGATTTATAAGTATAAATACGAAAATCACAAGGGATTACAGCTGGGGAATCCGCTATGTGTATGAATTTAGGAATGATTAAAATTAGCTTTTTTAAACGCGTTGATTTTGCACCTTGTTTGTTATTTGTAAGTGTTTAAAACGGCGTGCAAAATTTGCTTGTTTCTCATTGCAAATTTAGCGCGAATTTAATACTCATCAACAATGCTGGCGTGGTATTTGATATTTTCGGCTTTTATGTTTTCTTGCAGGCTTTTTGGCACTTCGCCCTTAATGTTTTTTATGTCCTCATCTAAATCCTGATACGAAAACACCATACTCACAGCACTCGTGTTTTTAAGGGCTTCAAGGGCTTTGTAGGCTTTAAGTTCATCGTTTAAATTCTCGCTTTCTATCAGCACGATGAGTTTTTCGCCCTCCACAAGCTCCACAGAGCAATGCTCAATTTTTGCTATGTCCTCGCGCAAAGCCTTATGGTGCGCCTCTTTGGCGATGATTAAAACGCTTGATATGTTCATCATTTTCCTTTCGATAAGCTCTTAAAAACAACGCTTTTTCCGCTAATGAGCGCGTAATTTTGCTCGTCTAAAAAGATGATAAATTTAGCAAAAAAATCACCCTCATTCAGCAAAGCAAGGGTTTTCAAGTCCTTTGTGCTGATGAATTCAAGCGCGTTTTGTGAATTCGCCGCAAAGCTCGCAAAGGCTGCTGTGTCGCCGCTTGGGCTTAAAGCGCAGCTGTAAGTGAGAAAGTCTTTTTGCAAAAATCTTTGCTCGCCCTTTCGCACCACGCCGATACGCTTTTCTTTGCCACAACTCAGCACCACGCCGCCTTTAAAATCCACTTGGTCTAGCGTGTCTTTGTTGATTTTATCATAGTTTGCTAAAAGCCGCCACTCCTTTGTGTCAAAGACTTGCAGTTCGCCGCTTTCGCTCGCCACAAGCAAATTTTGCCTATCTTCGCTCAAAGCAGCGTCATTTAGGCTAGTGGTAGAAAACTGAAATTCCTTTTGCGTGGCTAAATTTAGCGAATTTTGCGTGGCGTTTTGTGAATTTTGCCCGCTTGCAAAGCCGCTTAAATCCACAAGTTTTATCTCAGAGCTTAACAGCACGAAAAGTGCGGTGCGCTCATCAAGCAAAAAGGCTTTTTTGATATTTGCAAAGGGCGATTTTATGGTAGCGCAGTTTGCCTTTGCTTTGAGCGTTAAATTCTGGCATAAAGACACATTTTGAGAGCCAAAATCCCCCTCGCTTACAAGCAAAAAGGTGTTTTTTAGGCTATCAACGCTAAAAATTCGGGCTTTCAGTCCCTTTTCATAGTGGTTTTGTATGTCGGGCAAATGCCATAAAATTTGGGGCTTCTTGCTTTGCAAGTCAAGCCTTATCAGCTCGCCCTTGTCCGTGCCAAAAAGCAAGGCATTTTGCTCGTGTTTAAAGGCGATGACATTAGCGTTGAATTCAAGCGCACTCGCACAAGAAAACAACGCTAAAAAAAGGACAAAAGCCCTTATCATTTGCCTTCCCCGTAGGTTTTGATTTTTTCCTCCACGACACCATCACGCGCGCTTTCCATAAAGTCAGAGCCTTTTTTTAGGGCTTCGCTAGTGAAAACGGCTTGGAATTTGTTGCCTACAAGCGGTTTAGCATCGGTTTGTGCTATGTGGCACTGGTCGCAGTTAAAGCGCTCGTTGCTCACGGTTTCGCCGCTTGGTTTGTTCGCCTGAAAGTCAAAGTAGTGGCTCGCTGGGGCGGGTTTGGTGTTCATATCCGCTGCAAGCTCTTTGGTGTGGCAGGTTAGGCATATATTGTTGTCCTTTGTGATGGGCAGCATTTCCTCCATAGTGTGCGACACAAGCGGCGGAGCGTTTTCAAAAGAGCGTTCAAGCACGACAGACTCGCCCGCTTGCACGCCTGTGTAATTCACATCGCCAAGCAAAGCAACTGAATTTTCATTTTCCACACTACTTTTACGAAGTCCTATTTCGCTGTCGCTCAGCTCTTTTTCTTTTTTATCGCAAGCGACAAAACAAAGGCTCAAAGCTAGGGCAAAAGCCAACACGATTTTATTTGTCATTTTTTTCTCCTTGTAAATTTAAGATACTGAAATTCAAAGCGTCATCGTTGCAAACTTCAACGCAACGCCCACAGCGGATACATTCGCCTGAATTCACGCGCCCGCTTTGCTTGCCTATCATCGACAGCACTTGCTTTTCGGGGCAAATGCCAACGCAGTTAAAGCATTTAGAGCATTTAGCGAAGTCGTATTTGACTTTTAAGAGTGCAAAATGCCCCACAATAGCGTAAAATGCGCCCAAAGGACAAAGGTGCGAACAAAGTGCTTTTGGGCTTAAAAATGTATCCACGACAAAGATGATAAAAGCCACCATCAGCCACGAAATCGTGCCAAAGATGACTCCCCTTTGGATAATGCCTATGTAAGAGATGCTTTCAAAGGCTGGTGTAGCAAGGACAAATGAGAGCAAAAGGCTAAGTGCGAGCAGATAATAGCGGACATTTTTGCTTAAAATGAGCTTTGAGTTTTGAATTTCAAGCTTTTTACGCACGAGTGCGGCAAAATCCACGATTAAATTCACAGGGCAAATCCAAGCGCAAAACGCACGCCCCGCAAACAAGCCATAAAAGGCAAGTATCAGCAAAGCCCCAAGCAAAACAGAGCCGCTCAGTGCGCCCACGCTCACAGCTAGTCCTGCGCATAAGAGTTGCAGCACCGCATAAGGGTCGCTCAAAGGCACAGCACTAAACCACAGCGATGAGCTGAGATTGCCCTGCACGAAAAGGCTCGCACCAAAGGCAAAGCAAGCTAAAACGCCCACTTGAACCACTCGTCTTAAAATGAGATATTTGTGTTTTAGCATTAAATTCATCACAAATCCCCCTCATTTAGATAGTCCAAAGCTCTTTGATTTTGCTTTGGCAAAGGCAAATCTTTTGGCGCGTCTTTTAAACGCTCTTCGCCTTTGTTGTCCCAGCCTCGCACATAGTTGCTGCCGCCTCGCCCTAAAACAAAGCCTTGTGGCAGCACGGTTATCGCGGCTTTTTCGGTAACGCAAGCGCGTTCGCACTTGCCACAACCTACGCAATAATCATTATCCACCACAGGCACGGTCAAAGCGTGCTTGCCCGTGCGTTCGTTGTGCTTTGTCTCTACTTTTAACGCCTTGTCAATTAAAGGACAAGCGCGGTAGCAAGCCTCGCAACGCAAACCCCAGTAGGCTATGCAGTTTGCCGTATCGACAACAGCCGTTCCCATTTTCACCTCGAAAATACCCTTTTCTTTTTTAAGGTATTTGTTATCAAGGGCGTTTGTGGGGCATTCTCTTATGCAAGGTATGTCATCACAAAGGTAACAGGGTGTTTTTCTTGCTTCAAAAAAGGGCGTGCCGTTTTGTGCTAAATCGCTTAAATTTGCAAGTTTGAGCGTGTCATAAGGACAAGCATCTACGCAAAGCCCACAGCGAATGCAAAGGCTTAAAAACCTTTGCTCGTTTTCAGCCCCCGGCGGGCGCAAAAAATACTTGTCCTTGCGTTGCACGGCAAGGGCGGCTAAAAAGCCCCCGCCAGCGCAAAGACAGAGCATTTTCAGTGATGAAGCAAAAAATTCTCGTCTATCAGACATTTTACGCCTTTGTTATCTTTACAGCGCACTTTTTAAAATCCGTCTCGCCAGACAGCGGACAAGTGGCATCAAGGCAAAGCTTGTTGATATAGACATTTTCATCAAAGAAAGGCACATAAACAAGTCCCACAGGCGGTTTGTTGCGTCCGCG
>OIYR01001340.1_pt1 | contig 12537 bp, 11 predicted proteins | sample 1588221 | NCBI WGS metagenome assembly OIYR01 (sample SAMN03283292) | human gut metagenome | biome: human-associated habitat; material: feces | host: Homo sapiens | place: Peru | collected 2012 | reverse complement strand
GGTATAAATTTTTATATGATATTGGCGTTGTCCCCACAAAAGAGCCTTATTTAAAACGAACAAGTCACGGCTTAATAATGGGCGAAAATAATGAGAAAATGAGTAAATCTAAAGGTAATGTAGTTAATCCGGACGAAATTGTAAACGAGTTTGGCGCAGACACTATGAGGCTTTATGAGATGTTTATCGGAGATTTCGAAAAATCTGCACCATGGAGCACTAATGGAATAAAAGGTTGCAGACGTTTTATCGAAAGGTATTGGAATTTTCAAAATATTTTGTCAAGCGAAGTAGGCACCAGAAAATCAATTGAAAATTCTCTTAACAAGGCCATTAAAAAAGTTACTTTGGATATTGAAGAAATGAAATTTAACACTGCGATTGCTTGCTTGATGTCGCTAATGAACGAAATTTATAACGTTGGGTCAATAACGATAGACGAGCTGAGAATATTTACAAAGTTATTGAATCCATTTGCACCGCATGTTACGGAGGAAATTTGGCAAAAATTGAACTTAGGCGACGGTTTTGCGAGTGTTTCAACTTGGCCTGAATTTGATGAAGCTAAATGTAAAGATTCTTCAGCTGAAATTGTGGTACAGATAAATGGTAAACTTCGCGCAAAATTGCAAATTTCTGAAGGGCTTTCAGAGTCAGAAGTGATATCTGCAGCTAAAAATGAACCGAAAATTTCTGCAGCTCTTAAAGGTGTTTCAGTCGTTAAAGAAATTTATGTTAAAGGCAAATTAGTAAATTTTGTTGTAAAATAATGAAAAAAGTGGATTTTTAACTTTTTCCACAGTAATAATATAAATATATTAAAAGAAGGAAGGAATTATATATGAAATTAAAAATTAAAAAAGATTTATTATTAGAAAATTTAAATAAGGTTTCTAAAGCTATCTCAACTAAAAACTTAGTACCTGCTTTAGCAGGAATTAAATTTGATTTAAATAGTGATGGTTTAACTTTAACTGCATCTGATAATGATATAACTATTCAATCATTTATTAAAAATGATGATAATATGACAATTGAAGAAGAAGGAAGTATTATTATTCAAGGTAGATATATCTTAGATATTGTTCGTAAGCTTCCTGATAATATGATTAATTTAGAAGTATTTGATGAATTAAAAGTTATTATTTCAACAGAAAATAGTGAATATAATTTAAATGGTATTAATAAAAGTGAATATCCAAATATTAATCTAGAAGAAAATAAAAATCCTATTTTAATAAATAGTCAAGTATTTAAAGAATTAGTTAATCAAACAGCATTTGCAGCATCTAATGATGAATCTCGTCCACCTTTAACAGGTTTAAACTTTAAAATAGTAGGGGATATCTTAGAATGTAATTGTACAGATTCTTATCGTTTAGCTAGAAAAGTATTAAAACTTGCTAAATCAATTGAAAATGATTATAACATTGTAATACCTAGTAAAAACATTGTTGAATTCTCAAGACTATTAACTGATGATGATAAAGATATAGAACTTCATATATTCAATAATAAAATTTTATTTAAATATGATAACATTTTATTCCAAAGTCGTTTAATAAATGGAAATTTCCCAAATACAGCTAATTTACTTCCTAAAGAAAGTTTCCTTAAATTAACAGTTAATGTTGATAACTTATATGATGTAATTGACCGTGTTAGTATTTTAACAAGTGATAAAGAAAAAAATGTTGTAACTCTTGAAACAAGTGGTAATACTTTAACTATGAAATCTTCTAGTGCTGAAATAGGTAGAGTAGAAGAAAATATGCAAATTAAAAAAGATAAGGAAGAAGATATAAAAATTTCCTTTAGTGCTCGTTATGTTATGGAAGCCTTAAAAGTTTTAGATGAAAAAGATGTTAACGGATGGAACGCTTTTATGTTTGCATGCGCAAAAGGTTATTTGGATATCGTTCAATATATATTAAAATTATCTCCGAATATTATAAATAAAAAAAGCAATAATAAAGAAACAGCCTTAATTATAGCTGCAGACAACGGCAAAGCTAATATAGTTCAATATTTGCTCGATAACGGCGCTTTAAATCAAATAGAAGACAAAACCGTAAACGGATTTAGCGCTTTATATTTGGCTTCGGAATACGGACATATAGAAGTTTGCGATATATTATTAAACTATTACGATGAAAAAGGGCGTGAAAAAGTATATAAAGTTGCAAAAGAAAAAGGCGATAAAGAGATACTTAAATTGATTCAAAAGAAATCAAAATAGATTAAAAATCAAATCAAATGATTAATAAAAAAAATAAAAAAACTTTAGAAAAGTTAGGGACATTAGGAATTTTTTTAACAGATTTAATTTGGGGATATAGTTTTGTAGCCGTAAAAGTCGTTGTTGAAAAAGTTCCGCCTTTTTATTTAGTCGGTTTTAGAAATTTAATCGGCGGATTATTCCTCGCTATAATATTTTTTAGATATTTTAAAATGACGAAATTAAAAGATATATTGCTTTCGCTTCCCGTTGGAATAGCTTTATTTTTTGGTTTCTTTTTTCAAACTATGGGAGCGCAATTTATAACCGCTTCAAAAGTCGCTTTTTTTACGGGTTCAAATGTTATATTCGTTCCTTTTTTAGCTTGGATTATTTATAAAAAGCGTCCGCATTTATCTTCGTTTGTAGCCGCGATAATAACAATAATCGGTTTATATTTTCTTACTTTAGCAAACGGATTAAACGAAGTTAAAATTGGAGATTTATTCGCTCTTTTATGCGCGGTAGTTTTTGCAATTCATTTAATTTTGATAGACGCTATAATAGAATATGTAAACGGAATATTAATGGCAATTTGGCAATTAATAATAGCGGGCATAATATCTTTATCTTTCGCTTTTATTACAAAAACTTCGTTAAATATAGAAATTCTTTCAAGAGGCGATATAATATCTTTTTTATATTTGGCTATCGGCGGTTCGGGACTCGCTTATTTGCTTCAAACCGTTTCTCAAAAATATGTTTCGGTAAATAAAACAAGCATTTTATTAAATTTAGAGGCTTTTTTAGGAGCTTTATGCGGAGTTATATTTATGAACGATAAACTTACTTTTAATTTTGTATTAGGCGGAATTTTAGTAATATCGGCAATATTTATTTGCGAGCTTGGGAATAATTCAAAGCCCAATTAAATTGAATTTTCAAAATAAATATAATTTGCTATTGATAATTAAATTAAAAGATATATTATAAATAAAATGAATAATATAATTAAAAAAATATTTATAATAATTTTATTTCCTATTTGTCTTTATTCAGAAGAGCCTAAAAACGATTTTAAAGAATTATATTCTAAAATGAAAGAAAAATATTCTTCAATATATCCAAAAACTTTTGAAGCTTATATAGAAGGCAAAATTATTGAAAGGCAAATATCGACTATACCTATAAAAAATTATACTTCTTCAAAAGATAAAATAAAATTGAAATTCGCTTTTACTCAAGGAACAAAGCCCACTATAATTTTAGAAAATGTCGACAGTTTTTACAAAAATATGTTTGAAATATTTGAAGGCGTTTTAGAGACTACGGGATTTTATGCAATCGTTGGAAACTCTCAAAATTTTAATTCTTTTTCAAGTAAGTTCACATTTGAAAGTTTAAAAGAAGAAAACGAAAAATATAAAATTTCTTTAAGAGCAAAAGGCGATAATAAAGATTATAGCATAACTTATACGATAGACAAAGAAAATTTATTAATTGAAAAAGCGGAATATTATAATAAAAAATCTAAAATTTACGATGTCGATATTTTTTATACGAATATTGAAAAATATACTTTGCCCGAAATTATAAAATATAAAAGTTTAGACGGAGCGGTTAATTCTGAAATTAAATTCGTAAATATAAAAACTTCTTCAAAATAATTTTTTTATTATTTAAATATAATCTAAATAAAATATAATTTAAATAAATATTATCTGAAAAATTTTCTATCCAAATAATCTTTAGATAATCTTAAAACAAACGGGCGTCCATGCGGGCAGTTGGTTAAAATATTTTCTTTTTCAAGCAAGTCGAGTAAAATTTGAATATCGCTATTTGAAAGTCTATCCCCCGCTTTTGGAGAATATTTGCAAGAGATTGAGCTGCATGTATGTTTTATAAGTTTTTCCAAAGAATTATTTTCGCCTTTTAAAATATAAATATCCAAAATATCTTTAATCATTTTTTCTATTTTTTGATTTTTCGGCATATATATTGGAACTTCTTCTATTATTATGCTGTTTTTTGAATTGGTTTCAAATTTTATTCCGATAGCTTCAATAGTTTCTTTATGACTATTTAAAATATCTATTTCGTAATCTCTGTATTCTATTTCGCAAGGAACTAATAATTTTTCGTATTCTAATTTTCCTTTTGTTAAGGTTTTATATATTCTTTCGTAATTTAATCTTTCATAGGCGGCATGCTGGTCTATAATATACATTTCCTCTCCTCTTTCAGCGACTATATACGAAGAAAATATTTGTCCAACCGCTTTCGTATATTCTCCGAATTCTCTTAAATCTTTTTCGGGTGCGAATTTACTAAACTCTTTAATTTGATAAGAATTATAATATTCTTTTGTATTATTATAATTGTTATATTGATTAGCGTAATTTTCAGCATTTTGAATTTTAAAAATCGGAGTCGATTCAATATCGGTTTCAATATTTACAGAAAAAAAATAAGCGCCTTCGTTTATTTTATTAAATATTTCATTATAAATCATTGCCGATGTTTCTCTTTCGTTTTTTATTCTAACTTCTTTTTTGCTTGGATGAACATTAACATCGACTTTATTGCAATCAATATTTATATATAAAAAATAAAACGGATATCTTTCTTTTGGTATGGCGTTTGAATAAGCGTTTTTTATTGCAAAAGAAATCGCTCTATTTTCAATCGGACGATTATTTAAAAATATAAAATTATTCTTTTTGATTGACTGACTAATTTTTGAATTTGAAAATAAACCGTAAATATAAATATTTTCTTTTTCAATATTTATTTCTATAAGATTTGAAAATATATCTTTATCATTTAAATAATTTTCTATTCTATCTTTTAAGCTTTTAGCTTTAGCGTAAGAGATTGCAAGTCTTCCGTTATTTGTTAATCTCATTGAAATATTAGGTTGAACTAAAGCTTCCATATCGAAAACTTCTTTCATAAGAAAAAATTCTCTTGAAGTATGTTTTAAGAATTTATATCTTGCGGGTATATTAAAAAATAGATTTTTCGCTATAATTTTTGTGCCTTTAGAAGCGGCTGCAGGTTTATGCTCTATTATCTTTCCGCCTTCTACAATTATTTTGCCTCCGTTATTTTCATTTGCATTTTTTGAAATAATTTCTAAATTCGTAACATCCGATATTGAAGCTAAAGCCTCGCCTCTGAAACCTAAAGTATTAATAGAATCCAAATCTTCAATAGAATGAATTTTACTCGTGGCATGATGAGATATTGCAAGAGGAAGTTCTTCAAATTTTATTCCCTCTCCATTATCTTCTACAATCATGCTTTTTATTCCAGATTCTTGAGTGGAAACTTCTATATTATCGGCTTTAGAATCTATAGCGTTTTCTAAAAGTTCTTTAAGCATAGAAGCGGGTCTTTCTATAACTTCTCCAGCGGCTATACGATTAGCGACAGAATCGGGCAATTTCATTATTTTTTTATTCATGATTAACGATTTTAATAGATTTTTAAAATTTTGGAATAATACAATTTTGAAATTATTTTATATAATCGTCTCTTCCCAAAACTTTTGCCAAATGCTGAATAATGGTTTGTCTTTGAACGGGTTTTACTACATATCCGTCTATTTTAAGTTTTAAAAATTCGCTTAAAATTCCTTTATTTGCATAAGAAGTGACAACTATAACTTTGCCTTCATAATTCAAAGCTCTTATTCTTTTTAATAAATCTATTCCATTCATTTGAGGCATATCAAAATCAATCATAAGTATATCGGGTCTGTCGGGCGATTCTTTTAATTGCTTTAACGCAGTCATCGCTCCGTCAGCTTCAAGCATAACATTAAAATTTTCGGATAAAAGTATTTTTTTTTCGGCTATACGAATTGTGCTTGAATCGTCCACTATCATTACCTTATATTGTTTCTCTGTTTTAGGATTTATCCCTAACGGATATGAAGCCATAATTATTCCTTATATTTTTTTTTATTAATATTCTTTAATTAAATATTTACGATAAATATTATATAATATTGAAGAATTATTATCAATCGTTTTATTGCTATTTTATTAATAAAATTTTTATAATATTTAGTATTGATAAAATAAAAACTATCAAATATAATAATAAATAAATTTAAGATAAAAAATTAAATCTTTTTAATAATCTTAATTAAAAAGTTAATTTTTACATTAAACTATTTTATAATGTTTGTATTATATATAAATATAAAGTTTTGATAATCTAAAAATAAACAATATTTTTTGAAGGAGAAAATAAAAATGAAACTAAAAATATTTATAATTTCTTTTATGTTAATTTTTTCAAGTTATCTTTTTTCAGATTTTGAATTAGAACTTTTGCCAAAATTCGGAATTACCGACAGTTGGACGGATTTAACTAAAGGAGTATGGAAACCTAAAGTAGATATAAATTTGCAAGCTGGATATAATCTGCCCGTAAATAAAGGAATGTTTAAAGGAGTTAGTTTTTTATTCGATTTTGGAATTAATACGGGAATGATTTCAATCGCTCATCCCGATGAAAAATATAAAATAAATAAATTAGACACTACAGAGTTATACGGAGGCTTGGCTTTAAAATTTATTATAAATGAAAATCCTACATCGATAATAGATTTGGCTTTTGGAATAGCTTCGGGCGTAAAATTTATTCCGCTTATAGAAGGTATAAGAAGACCTACTAAAATTCCTTATTCGCCTTATGTTCGTTTACTTGTAGAAGATAGAATTTACGCCACAGAAAAAATTGCTTTGGTTGCAGGATTAGACATTTATACGAATATATGTTTTTCGATAAAAATGATAGAAACAGATTATTTGCAGGTTATAATATAAATCAGCATCATTCTATTGGAGCCGACATAACTGTAGGTTTGCATTTTGGTAAAAGGTAATAAATTAAATAATTAAGAAATTATAAATTCTTGCTCTTTTAATTTTCTGCATCTATGTGAGAAATTATTTTTTTATTAAAAAACGCTTGACATATTTTTTTAAATATTGTATAATTTAATTAGTAAAACTATTTGCCGAGAAATCGGTGAGGAAAGTTTGATATGAAAATTACAATAAATCATGATACTGTATATGCATTTGCAACGCAACGCAACGCAACGCAACGCAACGCAACGCAACGCAACGCAACGGCATAACTTTAAATTTTTTAAAAAACAATCTCATAATAAATTTAATAAATTATTTTTTAATTCTTTATCTGTTTTATTCGGATACTTTAACTTTGACAACTTATTGGGAGAGAATAAATCCGATTTTGTTATAAATAAAAATTTTTCATACAAGGAGATAATAAAATGAAAAACATTAAAAAATTTCTTATAATAATGGCGATGACGATGATTTTCAGCGTATCGGCATTTGCAGCAAGCGGGTTTGAGTTTATATTAAATGTGCCACTCGGATTGGGTATAGGTATTCCTACCAAAAGTGAAAAAGATACTCAATCTAATAAAAGCGGAGTAGGTTTTGACGCTGGAGTTACCGCTCAATTAGGTTATATGTTTCAAGTTAAAAGCGGTTTTGGAATAAGCGTTTTGGGAGAGTTAGGATATGCCCATACTACTCGCGCGCTTACTCAAAAGGTAGAAGATGCAGGCGTTAAAGTTTCTCTCTATGCAGCTTCTATTGTAGATAGTTTCCAAATTGGCTTGCTTCCAAAAATCAATATCGGAGCTTTCGCAATCGGTATTGGAGGCGGAGTAAAACTTCCTGTAGCTGCTCAAGTGCATTATAAAGCTAAAATTGGAGACCAAATAATAGAGGAAGGTAAAGAAAAAATGGACATGAAACTTTTTAGAGAGATGTATAGTCCCGCTATTATAGGCTATATTAAAGGAACTTTTGATTATTCTATTTTCTTTACCGATAAATTAGCTTTTAATATTGGATTATATTTAGAATATGATATAATGAAAACTAAAGCCTTGCCAGAGCTTGGAGAAAAATCTGAAATTGAAGGCGTATTCGATATAGGCGTAGAGTTAGGTTTGAAATTTGGACCGAAAGCGTAAAGCAAAATCTTTTTCAAATTTTTTATATAAATTCTAATACCTTGATTCGCGGTTTATACTTAATTGTATAAACCGTTTTTTTATTGAATAATGGCAAAGAGTAAGATAAATTTTAACTTTCTTTTAATAAAAGAATTAATATTTGTCGTTGACATAAAATAGATTTATCAATCCCAATGCAGTTGTATTATCTTCGTAATTTTCTGACAATTTTTTTAATTCGTTTATTGAGTTTTCTATATTATCAATTTTCATTATATCAAAAACTCCTTCTTCAACAGAATTATATTTTTTCGATAAAAGTTCGCACATAGAATTTGTAGCGATAAAATAATTATGATTTTTATTTCGTCTCGCTCCTTCTATTGAAATGTAATGTCCTCCGCCAGCGCATGCGCAATTTTCTAAACCGTAGCCGTTAATATGGTCTTTAGTTATTTGCATAGCTTTATCTTTATATACAGCAAAAATTTTTGAATCTCCCGCATGAAAAATAAAAACGCCCGCAAATTTATGATATAATATTCCTGCTATTGAAGCTCCCGACATAGCTTTAATTTTATCGTCTGCAGATTCTCTTGCCGCGTTTACTTCAAGTTTAATAAAATTATGCATTATCCAATTTATAATTTCTTGTTCTCCGACTGTTTCAATTAAATCTAAAAAATTTTCGTTATAAGTTTTAACGGCTAATTTTGAAGCGAAATTATCTCCCAAACCGTCAGCTATAAGTCCAAGCGCAGAGCCTTCTATTGAATTTATAAAATGGCTATAATTATTTTGTTCGTTTATTATTAAAGGATTTCCCGATATTGCCTCGCTATTAAATAAAATCGTGTCTGTATTTATTTTTGAGTTTGCGCCTTTATTTGTAAAACAAAAAATATTCATAAAAATTTTTCCTTAAAATTAAAAATATTATAATTGTTTAATATTATAAATAATTAAAAAATTTTATCAATATAATTTTAAATTTAATATCTTAACTCTGAAATTATAACGCCCGCTAAAGTTAATGCAATGCCTACAATTGCAATAATCGTTATTGTTATTTCAATTAAATTCGCTTTTTAATTTATTAATTCTTCTATTATTAGCTTAAAGACATTATATTTTAATTTGTCAAAGTTTAAATAAAAAATTATTTACTTAAAAATTCTATTTCTTGATGCATGAGCCAAAGCGATTGCCACGGCGTCCGCGGTATCATCTTGAATTATTTTTGAATTCGTAAATAAATTAATCATTTTTATAACAGCGTTTTTATTGGCGTTTCCATTTCCCGTTATTTGAGATTTCACTTCTTTAGGTTTATATTCTTTAAAATTAATATTGTTTACGGTTAAGGCAAGTATTATAATTCCTCTCGCTTCAGCCACTTTTAGAGCGGTTTTTGAATTCTTTGAAAAAAATAATTCTTCTATAGCCGCATTATCGGGTTTTATTTTTTTTATTAAATTATTTAAATCGTCATATATTTTTTTGAGTCTTTGATTATATTCCGTTTCTTTAAAAGTTTCGATAAGTCCCGATTCTACTATTCTATAAATTGAATTTTTTGATTCTATAAAAGCGTATCCGCATCTTGCAAATCCCGGGTCTATTCCTAATGTTATCATTATAGATTTTTATTTATTATAATTTTATTTTTATTCTTCTATTATAAGATTGTCGGTAATTTCTAAATTAGTAGCGACTGCCGAAACATCGTCATGGTCTTCAAATAAAGAAATAATTTTCATAACTTTTTTAGCTTCGTTTTCTGCTATAGTCATATTATTGTCGGCGACTCTAACTATCTCGGCGCTTTCAGGCTCTATTCCTTTTTCTTTTAACGCGTCAACTATTGAAGAGAGAGATTCCATAGGTCCCGTTATCGTGAATACTTCTCCATCCTCTTCTATATCTTCCGCTCCCGCATCCAAAACTATATCCATTAAACTTTCTTCCGTGTTTCCAGCCGAAGGAATCATTACTATAGCTTTTTTCTTAAATTGCCAAGAAACGCTTCCGTTTTCCGCCAAATTTCCTCCGTTTTTACTGAATATCGACCTTATTTCCGCAGCGGTTCTATTTTTATTATCGGTAGCGACATCAACTATAATTGCCACTCCGCCTGGAGCGTATCCTTCGTAAGATATTTCCTCTATCGTAGCCCCCTCTCCTCCGCCAACTCCTCTTTTTATAGCTCTATCTATATTATCGTTAGGCATATTTGTGCCTTTCGCTTTAACTATAACCATTCTCAATCTTGCATTTTGAGACGGGTCAGGGCTTCCTCCCTCTTTTACGGCAATAGTTATTTCTTTTGCTATTTTAGACCAAATTTTTCCTCTTTTTGAATCGTTTGCGGCTTTTTTATGTTTAATACTTGCCCACTTGGAGTGTCCTGACATTTTTGCACCTCTATTAATTTTTTATTTAAGATTTATTATTTAATTTACAATAATTATATAATAAAAATTAATTACTGTCAAATACTTTTTTAAGTTATAAAAATAAAAATATTATAAATTTTATTCTATATAACAATAATTAAATTTATGCCTTCCTAAAGGATTAAGAACGACTCCTTTCAATTTTGGGCTAATCATTAAAGCGTCCGCTCTGTAATATAGAGGAATTATTGGCATTTCGTCCATTAAAATACTTTCCGCTTGTCTCATTGCGTCCATTCTCACTTTATTATCGGGAGATTGTTTTGCCATTAAAATTAATCTATCATAATTTGCATTTGCAAAACCGCTATGATTTATTCCGCCATAACTAAGCATAACATCGAGCATTGTCATTGGGTCGTTATAATCGCCCGTCCATCCCATTCTTGATAATTGATAATTTTTTTCTATTAAAGATTGCAAAGTTATAGAAAAATCTTCTATTATTAATTGAACTGTAATATTTAAATTATCTTTCCACATTTGCTGAATTGCTTCGCCTACTAAAACATAAATTCCCGGCGAAACTTTTAATTCTAATATCGGATAATTTTCTCCGTTTGGATAACCCGCTTCTGACATTAGAGATTTTGCTTTTTTAATATTCTCTTCATAATTATTAATATCTATATAATCTCCCGATTCGCTTCTAAAAGTTCCGTTTAATCCTCTAACTTGAGTAGGAACGAAAGCTCCCGCTGGAATTTGTCCGCCTTTAGTTACATTTGAAACTATATAATTTCTGTCTATTGCGAGGGCGAGCGCTTGTCTAACTCTTTTGTCTTTTAAGGCTTCGTTTGTTATATTTAATTCTAAATAATAAGTTCCCAAGCCGTAATTTGCAGCAATATAACCTTCGGATTTAAGATTTTCTATTTCCGCAGCTGGAGGCTCTAAAGCGGAAAAATGAATCGTTCCGTTTTTAAGTCCCGCTACCGCCGTATTTGGGTCGCTCATTATAATAAAAGTTATCTCTTTTGCAATTTGCTCTTCTTTAGAATAATAATTTGTATTAGCGGAAAAAACTATTTTTTGGTCTGCAAGTCTTTCAGTCATTTTATAAGGTCCGTTGCATATATAAGTTTCTGGATTTAAAGTCCATTCGTCTTTATAAGTTTCTATAATATCTTTACGAACAGGCATAAAAATTCCCGTAGAGGCTATAAACTCTAAAAAATATGCAGTCGGATTTTCTAAAATAACTTCAAGAGTATAATCGTCTATAGCCTTAACTCCTAAATTATTATAATCCATTATTCCCGCGTTAATTTCTTTGGCGTTTTTAACAACTTCCATCATATAAGCGTATTCGGCGGCGACATTTGGGTCAACCGCTCTTTTCCAAGAATATTCAAAATCGTTTGCAGTAATTTGTTTTCCATCGCTCCATTTTGCGTTAGTTCTCAAATGAAAAGTATATTTAAGTCCGTCATCCGATATAAACCAACCTTCAGCAACCGCTCCGACAACATTATTATTTGAATCGAGTTTTGTTAAACCTTCAAAAGCATGAATTATATAAACAGACACAACGCTTATAGAGTTTAAAGTTGGGTCCATAGTTTTAGGCTCTGCTCCCATATTAACGACTATAGAATCCGAAACAGTTTTATCTTTACAAGAAATAGCGAAAGCGCTTAAAATAGTTAGTAAAAAAATAATAATCTTTTTCATTTTTATATCTCCGAATTAAAATTTTACAAATTATATTTAATTAATTTATAAAGTCAATATAAAATTCTATGAATAATAATACTTTAGATAATTATATTTTATAAATATAGTTTTTACTAAAAATTAATTTGATAATTTATTTTTTAAAATATATAATCAATAACATTATGAAA
>OIYR01001339.1_pt1 | contig 12549 bp, 10 predicted proteins | sample 1588221 | NCBI WGS metagenome assembly OIYR01 (sample SAMN03283292) | human gut metagenome | biome: human-associated habitat; material: feces | host: Homo sapiens | place: Peru | collected 2012 | reverse complement strand
CGAGCCCTGAAATCTATCATTCATCAAGTTTTTCATAAACTTTTGACTCTACCAAATCCAATATACCAAGGAAAGAAAATGTAAGCGAATACAAATAATATTTTCTGTTTTTATTTTATAACCATTATTTTTTCTAAACAAAAAGAGTTCATAAAATGAACTACTTTTGTATATTATCTAAGATTCCATATATATTTTCAAAAATCATGCAGAGATGATGTATTCTATCTGCTATACATCTCTCATCAATTTCTATATAGTTTTCATTTAATTCCTTCTTCTTTGCGACTTTCCCTATATAGATATGTTCTATATTTCTTTGTTCCAATGATTCCATTAAAGTAATATACTCATCAAAATAACCTAATTCAAATCCTAAATTAGAATGAAAAAGAGATACAAAGAATACAATATCATCCGATGTTACATTAAGCTGCATAAGCTGTTTCATAGGAATAGACTGATACATCTGAAAATCTATAGGAAGTATTGTATCCCTAAAGATCTGTTTATAAACAAGTAATGGTGCAATAGAACTCTCATCCCCTAATACCACAATTCTTTTCTTACCTTCTAGCTTACTCCATAACTCCTCATCACTCATACATGAACGATAAAGTGGTCTTGTAGTCACTTCATAATAAATCTGATATTGAACAGCTGTGAAGTTCTTATAACCTAAATCAATAGAATAACGTCTGAGTGTTGACTTAGAAATATTGAGTTCTTCTAGTATATCATTTACTTTATATTCAATAATAGAATGACGATTTTCTAATAAGTAATGTGTAATCAGATAAGTATAACCTTCTCTATCTGTTGTACTTTCTAACATATTCAACTGTTCTAATATCATAAGTATTTCTCCGCATAATAGTAAGTGATCTTTTGTATATAATAATCTAGAATCATATTCTCAAATACTTCATCTAATCCTTGAGGAATAGTTAAACCATAAGCATCCTGCAAATAATCATAGTGTCCTATAGTAATCATCTTTGGATCATTCTCTTTCATTTTATCAAGTAGCCAAGGGTTTAAGTCTACAATTCTTCCTTCCATACTTAATAGAATGACACAATCATCCTTCTCTGGAGTAAAGAAGTTTGTTTTATAGATACTGTCCTTCATAACGAGTTTACCCATTACATAGAAATCAGTCTGCATTCTAGTAAAGTAACTAGCCATCTCATCAGACCCAATAAGTATTATTCTTTTACTATTATGAATCATCTCACATACTTCCTTCACCCATGACATATCTAGGAGTCTTTCATAATCTTCTGATTTAAGAATACTAGAAAATACCTTATGAAGCATCTCATAATCTTTATCATTGATTCTATTTTGTATCTGTACATAGCGAATACGCATATGACTAGAGAATAATGCTTTAAAGATCATATACTTCTTATAGCCATAAATACGAAAGAATCGATTTAAGCTAGAAGTAGAAACAAAACATCTTTCTGCGAGTTCATTAATAGTTAAATAATCTAATTCATGTCCATTCTCTAATAGTCCTAAGGCAATCTGATAATTGATATCACGTACTTCTGGATTATTAATAAACATGAATAAGGCATTAAAAAAACAATTCATCCTATCCCTCCCTTACAGTTATCATATCATGAATTGTTTTTATACTTTATTTTTTTCAAATTCATGCATAAAAAAGCTTATTCATCCATATGGTATATACCATAATCATTCGATACAAAAGTAAATGATACTTCTGGAAACTGTTTAGATAGATACTCAACCATACATTCCATACCTGGTGCTTCACAAGTCATATGATTAATCACAATAAGTGGAATATCATGATCTACTGCCCATTGCACACCAATCCAGTTACTTACACCATCATCACTTACTAAACATGCATCTGCGCCTTCTTCATACATCTCAAATACATCTGTACATGCACCAGTCCCTATTCCTAATCTATGTATTGTTTTAGTTTGATTTCCTATGATCTCTATCCCTTGCTGGTGATAAGGTTTAATCTTATTAATAATATGATGTGCACATTCTTCTACTGTCATATTCAAATCACGTGTATATCTATAATAAGAATGATCATGTGATTCCTCAAAATTGAGATCTAATGTCTTAGCCCAGCTATCTCTAATTCCATATTCAGGATACACATCCCATAAATCATGACATCTATAGATTGTAATATCATGTTCCTTTAATAATGCTTCTTTTTCTTTTTGCGCTTTATATATAAGTGTAGGTAATGATGTAGATGCTAGATAGAATGGATTCTCATGTGAAATAATAAAATGTATATTATGTTCTATCGCATAATGAATGACTTTATTTGTCGCTACCCAGCAAGTGATTACTTTATCCACTTCTGTTTGATCATCCCCAAACAATATACGATCTCTTGTGCGACTTCTATTCACCCATTCACCTTGTGACTCTAATAAGTCTATGATATCTCTAATTCTCATATATGTTCTCTCCTTTCTTATAATTATACATTAAAAAAGACATTCTTAATCAAGAATGTCTACCTGGATTGCATTAATTGTCATCAAACTTGTAAAGTCATTAATAGATAATGTACCTACAATCTTTACTGTCTGTCCCTGTTTAAACTTATCAATCTTATATCCTGGAGTATAGATGATTGTATCAATACCACCTACATTAGGAATAAAGAAGCTTAACTTGATACGATCATAATAATCCTTTACAGGCGCACTATGAATCTTTAAACCTTCAATAGAGATAAGAGTCTTTTCCTGTCCTACACCAAATGGTGATAATACCTGTAAGTATTCTTCAATATTTGTCTTAGATAAGTCTGAGATTTCTAATGGAATCACATCTTTTTCACTACCATCATCAATATAATCTTCATTGATGAAGTATCCAGCATTGATTTCATCCGCAATAGGTGCAACAGAACGGAATTTACCAGTACCAGGACAACCATAGATCAAATACTTAACCATCTTTTTCGCATTATTTAAAGATTCTAGGTAATGTGCCATCTTATAAGTAATAGAATCAGCCATAACCTGTTCATTATATGTCTTCTTGAATTCTCTTTGACGCATATTGTTTTTCTGTCTTGTCTTAGGTGTTAAGGCAACAAACTCAATCGCATCAAAACGGCAGTCATTTAATAAACCTAAAGTCTTCTTTAAATGATAACGATTAGAGTTACGTAAAGGAGTTCCTTCAGACTGAATACCAATACCTGCAAGAGAAGCTAAATACTGGTTTTCTTTACCAAGTAATGTATTAATTAATTGTAATACAAGTAAGCTCTGGGCAACATCTTCATCCTTATAATTACCACCAGGTACTAATGGATAAACATCATTTCCATTTCTTACTTCTAACTGATCTCCTAAGATAATATGAAGACCAGGACCTAAGTCATCCTGAGGACCATCATAGAATTCAAAGGCTGATTTTCCTTTAGCCATTAAGACACCTAGGAAGATCATAGCACTTTCTAATAAATGATGTAGTTCTGTACTCATGATACAAATATGAATCTTAGACTTAGAAGCACATGCTTCTTTAATAAGATTCACTACTGTTTCACCATTCTCTAAGTCTGTAAAGTCATAATAGAATGGTGTGTTGAGTGCTTCATAGTCTTCTTTTGTGAAGCCTCTATGCTCAACATATTTCGCAATAATAGGATTCACTTCATATGAATCCATGATTTCTTTTGTATGAGATAATTCAACTTCGTGAAATATCATTTTTTCACTCCCCTCTTTCCAAAACAATTATAACGAATGGAACTCTAAAAAAAAAGGGGGACTTTATCAAAAAAGGTGTCAGTCTCATTGAGACTCACACCTTAACTTATACTTAAGCTTTTTTTCTCTTTAAAAGATTTAATAAAGCAGCTGCACAAGACACAAGTAATGCAAAGAAACCTACCTGAGTTGTATCACCTGTCTTAGGCGTATTTGTAGAATCTCCCTTATTTGTATCAGGTTTTACAACATCCTTTTCCTTTACAGTCACTGTAATCGTCTTTGTTGCCTTATTGCCTTCTTTATCTTTCACTTCATATGTAATTTCATATGTACCTGCCTTAGTAAGATCAACAGTATTCTTTGTAATTTCAATCTTATCTGTCAAATCTCCATCTTCCGCATCTTCGGCAGTCACACCTGCCATTGGATCAAACTTGTCACCAACAGTCACTACTTTATCTTCTGCCTTAATAGTAGGTGCTGCATTGATAGTCACCATATTTAATGCCCATTGTGCATACAATGTCACATCATGTGCAGGCACTTCAAATGTACCTTCAAATTCACCTGTTTTTGGATTATATGAATAAGTATCTCCTGTACCATCTGCTTTTGTATTCCATCCAACAAATACATAGCCTTCTCTTTCATATAAGTTCTTTTCTAATTCAACTGTTTCACCTGGCGCAAACTTATCAGTTTTATTTTCCTTCATATCACCATAGTTTGAATTATAAGTCACTGTATATAAGCCATGTGCTGCTTTTAAGCCATACTTTTCTTTACCTGTTAATATGATTTTTTCACTTTCTGCATCAAGTTTATTGATATTTTCTGAAGATTCATCATATCTGTTACCTTCATTATCAATATACCATCCATCAATCATATGTCCACAACTACCTGATAACTTTTCACCTACTACAGAATTCTTATAGAAAGTAATAGTACTGTCTTTATCATGTACATATAAATCATCTCCACAACGTGATGCATCATTATCATATACTTTTGATGTTTCATCAATATTGACTAATCCACCAGACCATACTGCAACTCCTGCTGCGGAAGTTCCTTTATTATTATAAACACGTGTATGGTTTGTAAGATTCACTGTTGATCCATTTCCATAAGAACCAATTGCGACTCCATACCAGCCATCTGCATGTTTATTTTTGATTTCTGTATTATCTAATGTAACTATTGATCCCCTTGATGCACCAATAGCACGATTTCCACTTTCCACATTCTGTCCATCAATCAAACAATCCTTTACATAAGCTGTATAAGACATTTTTTTATCTTGATAAGCACTTACAAAAATATCCACATATTTATTTCCTAAGAACTGACAATTTTCAATAGTTCCTTTTAAATATTTCGCATTTTCTTCTTTATATTCTTCAGGAGTGATAGAACTTAATAATTGAACAGAGGTATCTTCATTACCTTTAAATGTACTATTAGTAAGAGTAAAGTCTACACTTGAAAGATAAAGAACTGACCCTTCATGGTTTTCTTCAAATTTACACTGATCAATATTCAATGTAAACTGATTTCCAAAGTTCGCAACAGCTGAACCACCTTCTTCTCTGTTACCCTTAAAAGTACAACCTACAATATTACCTGTTCCATTACCATATGCATAACAGATTACACCTAAAGAAGTACCTGACTGCGCCATACCTTTATTATCGATAAACTTACAATTAGTAAAATCACCGTCAGCCTTCATTAAATGTACAGCACCACCATCATTACCTGATGCATTTCTAGATACTTCTACATTTTCCATAGTGACCTTAGTAACAGGATAATTCGCATATACAGCACCACCATTTTCACTTGCAGAGTTATCATTAATAGTACCACCATAAAATTCCATAACGCCCTTTTGAGCAAAGATGGCACCACCAAAACAATAACTTGATTCAGAATATGAAGCATAGTTCTGATCAATGTTTGTATTTCTAAAGATCAATGAGTCACTTTGATTTGCATAAATAGCTCCACCACAAGCCCACCATGAATTATAAACTACATTATGCTGAATCTGACAATTAGTGAATTCTGCTGTACCCTTTTCTACTAGAATAGCACCACCATGACCAGATCTTGTCACATTCACTGCATTCTTAAATGATGAATTCTTAGCCTTTAAATGACCTTCAGTATACACCATTGACTTAGTAGCCTTTAAGTCTGTATCAGCTAAAGTAATTGGGATATAACCTTTTTTATTCTTTACTACTTCTTCACCTGCAGTAAATCCAGAAGCCCCACCATCAAAGTGAATGTTTTCTAGATTTACGGTAGAATTCTCATCAATATTTAAAAGATAACCATTCAAATAGTCTTCTGAACGAGATAAAGTAACATCAGTCAACCCTTTGATTGTGATAGTCTTATTCACAACCTTGATTTCTTCAGTTACCTTTAAAGATTGACCTACTACAACTGTGTCTCCATCCTTTGCCTGTTCTACCGCTTCCTTTAAAGAAGTATATTCAGTTTCCCCAATTTTTGCGACATAAGATGCTTCACTTACTAATTGAGCATCAGTTGTATTTGAAGCTGTATTATTAACACCTTCTTCTACTGCATTATAAGCGAGTGCGACATTTGGTTTCATAAAAGGAGCCATAGAAACAGCCATAGCTGTTGCAAGTGCTGCCTTAACTAAAACATGATTCTTATTATTCATTTCGTTTCCTTCCTTTTTTCAATAAAGTGAATAAATCAGTAATTATTTTACTATAACTGAACAAAAAAGTATATCGATTGCGCTACCATGCTTTTATCATGCACGAATATCTCATTCTCAGCAAAAAATAACATATCAACTTTTTCTATCACTTTATGAAACTTCTCAACACCTTTATTTTTAATATGTTAGACTATAGTCATGAGGAGGGGATTTCGTGAAGAAAGATCAATATCAAATGGATATGACGCACGGTCCATTGCTTGGTAAGATCTTAATATTTTCTATACCATTAATGTTTTCAGGGGTGCTGCAGTTATTATTTAATGCAGCAGATGTTATTGTGGTAGGACAGTTTGCTGGTCCACGTTCTATTGCGGCAGTAGGTTCTACATCTTCTGTTGTCAATCTATTAGTTAGTTTATTTATTGGTTTATCTGTCGGGGTCAATGTACTTGTTGCACGTTTTATTGCCTCACAAAGAGACAAGGATACACATGAAACAGTACATTCTGCCATACTACTCGCAATTGTCTTTGGCTTGATATTTGCGATTATTGGTGTGACATGTGCCAGAATGATTCTAGAAGCGATGGGATCACCGGATGATGTCATCAATCTTGCAACAACCTATTTACGTATCTATTTTATCAGTATGCCCTTTGTTGCACTTTATAACTTTGGTGCTGCCATATTACGTGCCATTGGTGATACAAAAAGACCACTTATATTCCTTATTGTAGCGGGTGTTGTAAATGTCATATTAAACTTAATATTCGTTATTGTATTCAAGATGGATGTAGCTGGTGTCGCACTTGCGACATTTACGGCTGAACTTGTTTCTTCAATACTTATTATTAACTGTTTGATGAAAACAAGTACTGTCATTCATTTAGATATCCATGCTTTAAAGTTCCATAAAGATAAGGTGATTCAGATATTCAAGATTGGGTTACCTGCAGGATTACAGGGTGCCATCTTCTCTATTTCTAATATCCTGATTCAGTCATCTATTAATTCATTTGGTTCTATTGCGATGGCCGGTAATGCCGCAGCAGGATCACTTGAAGGATTTGTTTATCAATCTATGAATGCCATCTATCAGGCATGTGTCACTTTCACAAGTCAGAACTATGGTATTAACGATAGAAAGAGAGTCGATAGAGTCCTTGCATTATGTATTGGAATAGTCACAGTAGTAGGACTTGTTTTAGGTAATCTTGTCTACTTCTTTGCGGATGAACTGATTCGTATCTATACAACAGATGTACAAGCCATTGCCTATGGTCATGAAAGATTATTATATATATGTGTACCTTATTTCATCTGTGGCTGGATGGATGTCATAGTTGGTTCATTAAGAGGTTTAGGTTATTCTACTATTCCTATGATTGTATCTTTAATAGGTGCATGTGGACTAAGAGTCTTATGGATTCTTACTATCTTCCAATATTTCCATACACTTAATTCTATTTATTTATCATATCCGGTGACTTGGATAGTTACTGCAGCAGCCCATCTTATTACTTATATGATCCTAAGAAAAAAAGCTTTTAACTAAAAAATCCATTCAGAATTTTAATTCTGAATGGTTTTTTTGTCTGGTAACTGTGCAATAATAATCGCAATAAACATGAGTACACAGCCCAATCCTTCTTTAATTGTAAGACTCTGACCTAAGATCACCCAGCCTGCAAGTACTGAGAATACAGATTCCATACTCAACAAAATAGAAGCTACTGTAGGATTCATACCCTTCTGTCCAATAATCTGTAATGTATAGCCTGCTCCACTTGATAATAATCCAGCATAGAGAATAGGTGCACATCCTACCACGATATTATGCATAGATACATCTTCAAATAGAAACATAGGAATAGTATTTAATAATGCACATGTGAAGAACTGAATACAGCTCATCTTTACACCATCTACTAAAGGTGAATAGTGATCAATGACAAGAATATGTAATGCGAATACACAGGCACATGCACATACTAATAAATCACCTTTACCTAAAGAAAGTGATCCTGTCATACATAATAAGTAAAGACCAATCACTGCTAAGACAACAGAGATACCAATCTTAGGACTTAACTTCTTCCCTAAAAATAAGCTAAAGAATGGTACAACAATTATATAAAGTGCTGTAATAAATCCTGCTTTACCTACAGTTGTATACTGAATACCAAACTGCTGCAGGGCACTTGCTAGACCTAATACAATACCACAGGCAATTCCACCTGCCCATAATTTCTTATCCTTGAAGTCCATTGTATGATCAAAGAAATAAATAAGTGGTAATAAAACAAGTCCACCTAAATAACTACGTAAGGCAGTAAAAGTAAATGGTCCTACATAATCCATACCTGCACTTTGTGCGACAAAGGCACAGCCCCAGATGAAGGCTGTAAGTAGTAGTAATAAATGATTTTTATAACGCATGATTTCCCCTCCTACAAAGGGGTATTCTACACGAAATCATCATTACTTACAAAAGATATTTATCTACGATTACTTTTATTCCATCATGATCATTATCTAATGTGATTTCAGTGGCTAGATTCTTAATTTCTTCTGTTGCATTCCCCATCGCAACTGCTTTACCAGCACTCTGGAATGCTTCAATATCATTCCCACTATCACCCATCATGATTGTATTTTCAATAGGGATATTTAAGTAAGATGATAGAGATTCAAGTCCTGCTCCTTTAGTAATACCTAAAGGTGTGACTTCAATAGATGTTTCTTCTACTACAGCACAGCTGACTGGAAATACTTCTAGTTTCTTTAGAAGCTGATTCATTGTATCAACACTTGGATTATATAAACAGAACTTAAGGATTTCATCCTTATGTACTTCTGCATATTCATAAATGTCCTCTACAATAAATGCACGGCTTTCAAACATAGATTGATAGATAGCCATATTGTAGTAAGGCATATTCTCTACATCTTTTTGAGAGGCAATAGAATGCGACGAATCGAGTAAATACAACATCACATCCTCTTTCTTCACAATATCCATCATCTGTGTAAATACATCTGTATCAAAAGAATGAACTTCTAATGGCTGATTATTCTTAAAATCATAGATCAAACATCCACTTAATAGAATTCCATAATCACAGAAATCTAATTCACCTTCATAGTCTTTTAATTCTGCCAGCCCTCTTCCTGTACATAAACAAATACTCTGTCCTCTATTACTTGCTTCATTTAAAGAAGCTGCAGTATTTGGCGAAATTGTCTTATCAGACTTTAAAAGTGTACCATCCATATCGAGAGCCAGAAGATATCTTTCCTTGATCCATCCATAATGCACACACGCATTATAAATACCATCCTTGTTGGCATCAGTAGTCACATAAGTGGCTTTCTTCTTTAATTCATCTATACCATTACCCATCGCAATACTTGTCCACTCTGGAATAAACATAGACAAATCGTTCTTTTCATCACCAAATACGACAACATCTTTAATATCACCACCAAGATGTTCCACCATACGTTTAATACCCTTGCTCTTATCTCCTGGTTCCACAAACAAGTATTCCTTATGAAAACGACACCAAGGTAACTTCTTTAAAGATTCTAGTTTCTCTTCTTCGCCCTTAAAGCAGGCAATATATACTTTATAGATTTGATCATAATCACGTGGATCTAAACCTTCTACCACTTCTGTCTTCATATAAATATCATGAGTAAACTCATAAAAACGATCATCCGGTGCAAGTCTTCTTGTTTTGTTGTCAGGAGAAAAAGCCCATATCAAACCCTTCTTCTCACATTCATCTATTAAATCAAGACATAATTGATAATCCAATGGTTCTATGTCTTTTAACTGATCATCAATAGTAATTCCATTCCCTCCATCACTGATCATATTATGAAAACCTAATTCATGCATATAATCATGTGCCATGGCATGACTTCTACCTGTCGCAATCGCAATAAAATGACCCTCTGCTTCTAGCTGTTTTAAAGTATATTGTGTTGATTCAGGAATATACTGATCTCCTGGTGTTCCTACAGCTAAAGTCCCATCAATATCAAAGAAAAAGTATTTTCTATTCATCATGTACCCCTCACTTTCGAGATACATTATACACGCATGAACATGCATATCTCAATCATCATTCATGCGTGTTTTTGCATATTCTAGAATGAATAGCTAGAATCTTCACATACCATATGTTCTGGATAAACTTCCATAGCATATGAAGTTGTTCCTGAACGATTTGGATAAAAACGTCCTCTAACACTTCCTTCAATAGACACAGACTGACCCTTTTCAAAGTGGTCTACGACATACTGTGCTTTCTCATCCCAGATCACACAACGTATATAATCATAACGTGGTCTATCTTCTGTCCCTCCTTTCGTAGTAAGTAAGAAAGAACCTCTAAGTATTCCATTTCTAGATTCTTTCACTTCTGGATCAGATGTAATCTGACCTTGTAATTTAACTTCATTCATATTTTTTTCCTCCTTCTATATACTTATTCCCTAAAATAAGAATAAATTACTTAAGATTTTTAAAAAAAATTTAAATCCCTACAACCCTTATGGTATATAATGTTTAAAAACGGAGGAGATTATATGGAATTAGAAACAAAAGCAATCCATGAAGGCTGGAAGCCTGGTAATGGAGAACCTAGACAGTTACCAATTTATGAGAGTACTACTTTTAAATATGATTCAAGTGAAGAAATGGGCATGTTATTTGATTTAGAAAAAGATGGTTATTTCTATTCACGCTTGCAGAACCCTACAAATGATGCAGTAGCCGCTAAACTTACTAGCATGGAAGGTGGATATGCTGGTATGTTAACAAGTTCAGGACAGGCAGCTAACTTCTTTGCGATTTTTAATATCTGTGAAGCAGGAGGACATGTTGTTGCTTCTGGTAATATTTATGGAGGTAGCTATAACCTACTTTCAGTAACTATGAAGAAAATGGGTGTAGATGTTACCTTTATTAATCAAGATGCATCTGTAGAAGAAATCAATGCAGCATTTAAAGAGAATACTAAGTGTATGTTTGGAGAAACATTATCAAATCCTACAATGGAAGTATTAGATATTGAAAAGTTTGCATCTATTGCCCATGCACATGGTGTCCCTTTAATTGTGGACAATACATTTGCGACACCTGCCAATTGTCAGCCTATTAAATGGGGTGCTGATATTGTGACTCATTCTACGACAAAATATCTAGATGGTCATGCATCTGGTGTTGGTGGCGCTATTATTGATAGTGGAAACTTTGACTGGATGAGTCATGCAGAAAAGTTCCCAGGACTCACTACTCCAGATGATAGTTATCATGGAATCACTTATGCAAAGAGATTTGGTAAGGCCGCTTATATTACTAAAGCTACTGCACAATTAATGCGTGACTTAGGATCTATTCCTTCACCATTTAATAGCTATTTATTAAATATTGGAATTGAATCATTACCAGCACGTATGCGTGTACATTGTGAAAATGCCTTAAAGGTAGCTACATACTTAAAGAATCATCCAAAAGTAGAATGGATCCACTATCCAGGACTAGAAGATGATAAATATCATGAAGCCGCAAATAAATATATGCCTCATGGTACATGCGGTGTTATGTGCTTTGGTTTAAAGGGCGATAAGAAGGAAGCAGTGACTTTCATGGATCACCTACAGCTTATTAACATCGTGACTCATGTAGCTGATGCAAAGACTTGTATTTTACATCCTGCTAGCCATACACATCGTCAGATGACAGATGAACAATTAAAAGAAGCAGGTGTTGATCCAACACTTATTCGTTTATCTATTGGTTTAGAAAACCCAGATGACTTAATCAAGGATATTGAAGAAGCATTAAAGTACTAAAAAAAAGACTGTTCAAATGAACAGTCCTGAAACGGAATTTGTGCTTTTTTATCTATAGATACAACACAACATCCCCACCCCAACATAAAATATGGTTGGGGTTTTTTATCGATATTACATTTGATTGAGAAATTTTGGATTAGTGAGGGTATAAGATATATAGGAAACTTCTTTTCCTGAATCTACAGAAAGGAGGCTAAATATATGTATCTTACAGTCAAGCAGCAGGTAAAG
>OIYR01001338.1_pt1 | contig 12552 bp, 12 predicted proteins | sample 1588221 | NCBI WGS metagenome assembly OIYR01 (sample SAMN03283292) | human gut metagenome | biome: human-associated habitat; material: feces | host: Homo sapiens | place: Peru | collected 2012 | reverse complement strand
GGAGTTTCTCCTTGAAAGTAGTCTTCACTGACACGGAGTCCATGATGGCATCCACTGCCACTCCGCTCAGCGCCAGACGCTCTTCGAGGGGAATACCCAGCTTGTCGAAGGTCTTCATCAGCTCCGGGTCAATCTCCTTGTTCACCGATTTCTTTGCCAGCGGGTCGGCATAGTATGATATTGCCTGATAGTCAATCTCCGGCAATTTCACGTGTCCCCATGTTGGCTGTTCGAGCGTCTTCCAGTAGTTGTATGCCCGCAGTCTGAATTCGAGCATCCATTCCGGCTCTCCCTTCTTCTGGGAGATGAGTCGCACAACGTCCTCGTTGAGTCCTTTCTCTATGATGTCTGTATGCACGTCGGTGGTGAAGCCGTACTCGTATTTCTGCTCTGCCACCTGGCGTACATAGGCGTTTTTTGTATCTTTAGTTTCCATTTTCGTATATAAAAGTAGAGGGGAGAATGGCGGATTGCGTCCACCGTCTGATCGGATTGCGTTCGCCGTCCGATTGGGTTGCGTTCGCCGTCTGATCGGATTGCGTCCGCTGCACGATGACACAACCTGCACTTTCAGGTTGCAGGACATCGGTATGCCATCTCCTTAATAAATGCAAAATTACGAATAATGCGTTGATTATTCGAAGAAAACGCTGCTTTTTTGAACCTAAAGGTTCATTTCCTTCGATAGTATGTTCTCCAGTTTCTCTGCCGAGAGCCTCAACTGGAACTCGCCGTTGATGGCTACGCTGATGCCGCCCGTCTCCTCCGACACCACGATGGCGATGCTGTCGGAGTCTTGCGAGATGCCGAGCGCAGCGCGGTGGCGCAGACCGAGTTCCTTCGGTATGTCGTGGCTGTGCGACACGGGCAGGATGCAGCCAGCAGCGCGTATGCGCTTGCCGACGATAATCATGGCTCCGTCGTGCAAGGGCGAGTTCTTGAAGAAGATGTTCTCGATGAGTCGCTGGTTGATACGTGCGTCGATCACGTCGCCCGTGTCGACGATGTCGTCGAGGCGTATGCCGCGCTCTATGACGATGAGCGCGCCCACCTTGCCGCGCGAGAGGTCGATGCACGCCATGACGATGGGCATGATGGTCTCCTTGTCGACCACCTTCTCCTTGCTGCCCACGAAGAAACGGGCGAAGGCACGGAAACGCTGGTGCGCACCGAGCGAGTAGAGGAAGCGGCGTATCTCTTCCTGGAAGAGCACGATGATGCCGATTACACCCACCGACACCAGCTTGTCGAGAATGGCTCCGAGCAGGCGCATCTCGAGCACCTGACTCACAAAGAGCCACACGAGCACGAACACGATGATGCCGATGAAGACGTTGAGCGAACGGCTCTCCTTCATCAGACGATAGATGTAGTAGAGTATCAATGCGACAAGAAATATGTCGATGATGTCTTTTATTCCGAAGTCGAACATATTGGGAGTTTTGAGTTTTGAATTTTGAGTTTTGAATTATCGGCTACGCCGATTGTGAGTTTTGAATTTTGAGTTTTGAATTTTGAATTGTCGGCTGCGCCGATTGTGAATTATGAGTTTTGAGTTGTGAATTCAAAATTGAGCAATTCAAAATTGCGGTGCAACCGCAATAATTCAAAACTCAAAATTCAAAACTCAAAATTGCCAAAGGCAATAATTCAAAACTCAAAATTCAAAACTCAAAACTCCTTTGAAGCTATCCGAATTGTGCAGCGATTCGGATAGTTTCAAAGGCTTCCTTCACGTCGTGTACACGCAGTATCGAAGCACCTTTCTGCAGCGATACGGTGTGCAGCACGGTGGTGCCGTTAAGCGCTGTGGTGGGGTCGCCACCGATAAGCTTATATATCATGCTCTTGCGCGACACGCCGACGAGCACGGGCAGGTCGAGTTCGAGCAGGCGCTCCGCCCTGTTCATTATCTCGTAGTTCTGCGCGAGTGTCTTGCCGAAGCCGTAGCCGGGGTCGAGGATTATGTCTTTCGCACCGAGGTCGCGCAGACGCTGTACCTCCGCCGCGAAGTTCTGCATCATCTTCTCCAATGTGGGCTGCACCGACATCAGTATGTAGGGCACACCGAGCTGCGCCACGGTCTCGAACATGTCGCCTTCCTCGTGTATCTCCTTGCCCACGATGCCCGTTATGCCGCCTTCCGACACGTCGTTGATGATGTCGGCGCCGAACTCCTCCACACATCTGCGCGCCACAAGCGGGCGGTAGGTGTCTACCGACACGATAGCGTCGGGCTGCTCGCGGCGCACTATCTCGAGGGCGCGCTTCAGACGCTCGGTCTCCTCCTCCATACTCACCTCGTCGGCGCCGCCGGGGCGTGTGGAGAAAGCGCCCACGTCGATGATGCGTCCGCCCTCGGCGATTATCTGGTTGGCGCGGTCGGCTATCTCAGCCTCGGTCTGCTTGCGCGATCCGCTGTAGAACGAGTCTGGCGTGGCGTTCAGTATGCCCATCACCAAGGGCTGTGAGAGGTCGAGCAGTCGGCCTCGCACATTTATTGTATATTGCATATATGCTTGATAATTTGTTAATAACAAAACACAAAATACGCAATAAATATCCGAATAGCCAAACATTTTTAACAAAAAGAGTTGGAAGTTTGGATTATTTAGTGTAATTTTGCCACTATACTTTAACCAAAACTAACACAAACAATTATGAAAAAGTTATTATTAACACTCGCTTGTGCGATGACAAGCTTGTTCGCATCAGCGCAGGCAAAGACTGCTGCAGTCGGTCTTAACCTTAACTATGGTACAGAAATCGAGTCTCTCGGCCTTGGTGTCAAGGGTTCTTACTGTTTCACAGACCACATTCGTGGCGAGGCTTCGTTCAACTACTTCTTCCCGAAAGATCACTTCACAATGTGGGAAATCAACGCTAACGCTCACTACCTGTTCAACATTGGTGACAAGTTCAAGGTATATCCGCTCGTAGGTCTGACATATGTACATGGACACTGGAGCAACAAATACAGCGTAGGTGGCGGTGGCGACTTCGGTGATGGTGATTGGGGCTGGGGTGCTCCTATGAGAAAGGCAAACAGCGAGATAAGCGTTAAAGAGAGTTACAATACTGGCAAATTTGGCGTGAACCTCGGTGGCGGTGCCCAGTACGACCTGACAGACAACCTCATGCTCAACTTCGAGGTAAAGTACAGTCTCGTGAGCGACTTGGACCAGTGCGTCATCAGTCTCGGTGCTGCATACAAGTTCTAAACAAATACACACATAATCATAAACGGAAAGAGGGGCACACGCTCCTCTTTTTTAATACACCTACCCCCCACAAGCTGCACCTCAACAATAAAAAACAGCAAGCTTATTTTGCATTGTCTTCGGTTTGCATTACCTTTGCACCGATAAATGCATCGATAAAAGCAAGAAGCAAAATGAAAATATCCGAACTTTACGAAATCTTTAAGCAACACCCCGTTGTGACAACCGACAGCCGCGACTGCCCTGGCGGTTCGCTGTTCTTCGCTCTGAAGGGCGCATCGTTCAACGGCAACAAGTTTGCTGCAGCAGCCTTGGAGAAGGGCTGCGCCTACGCCGTGGTTGACGAGGCGGAGTATGCCGTCGAGGGCGACGACCGCTTCATCCTCGTCGACGACGGTCTGCACACGCTGCAGCAGCTGGCACGCTATCACCGTCGTGCCCTCGGCACACCGATAATCGGCATCACCGGCACCAACGGCAAGACAACAACAAAGGAACTGACGGCTGCAGTGTTGCTGCAGAAATATAACGTGCTCTACACCGAGGGCAACTTCAACAACGACATCGGCGTGCCGAAGACGTTGCTGCGCCTGAACGCCGAGCACGACATCGCGGTCGTGGAGATGGGCGCGTCGCACCCTGGCGACATCAAGACGCTTGTGGAGATAGTTGAGCCCGACTATGCGCTCATCACAAACGTGGGACGTGCGCATCTGCAGGGCTTCGGCTCGTTCGAGGGCGTGATACGTACCAAGGGCGAACTGTACGACTTTGTGCGTGCGGCTGCCAACGGCGCGAACGACGCTTACGCCATTCGCGAGGTGAAACGCCCGCGCTGCGTGTTCATCGACAACGATAACCCGCACCTCAACGGCATCGCTACGGGGCTGAACCTCGTGCGCTACGGCATCAACGCCGCCGACAACCTGTACGTTACAGCCGCAGACGTGAAGAGCGAGCCTATGCTCAGCTTCTCGTGGACAGCGGAGGGAAAGGCTGCGCACCACGTAGACAGTCAGCTCATCGGTGCCTACAACATCACGAACATGCTCGCTGCCATCGCCATCGGCACATACTTCGGCGTGGAGGCGGAGCGCATCGATGTAGCACTGACGAACTATGCGCCGAGCAACAATCGCTCGCAGTTTGAGCAGACCGCCGACAACCGTCTCATCGTCGACGCTTATAACGCCAATCCGACGAGCATGGCTGCGGCACTCAACAACTTCGAGGCTATCAATGCCGACCATAAGATGGCTATCATCGGCGACATGAAGGAGCTGGGCAGCGTGAGCCACGACGAGCATCAGCGCATCGTCGACCAGCTCAGCCGCATGACACTCGAAGAAGTGTGGCTCGTGGGTTCGGAGTTTGAGCATACAACAACTCCTGCCACGTTCCGCAAGTTTGAGAACGTAGCAGGAGTGAAGGAAGCAATTGCTACCGAAAAGCCGCAAGGCAGATATATTCTTATCAAGGGCAGCAACGGCACACGCCTGTTCGAGCTTCCAGAGTTGTTATAGGAGGTATGGGCATTCTTGCCCATACCCACACCCCTACATTTTATACTTTCCGCCGGTTATTGTCTCCAGGTCGAACGCCTTATACACGAGTTCGCAGCCGTCATAGTTGTGTTCGCCCTCGCCCTGCGGAAAACTTGTGCAGACGGGATTGGGCTTCGTGCCCCATTTAGTAAGCGTCTCCTCATAGAAGAAAGCTATTCTGCCATCGGCTTGCAGATCCATACTGCTGTAGAGCGATACCGTGGTGCTCACCTGATAGCAGCCGTCCCAACCCTCGGCTAAGGCTTTCACGTTGCACATATCCGCTTCATCAGCCAACTCCTTATAGAATATACTCACGTTGTTGCGCCCCGTGCCTGTTGGCACCGACTGCAACACAACGTGCAGCTGTCTGCCGTCGCTGCTGCGCACGGCTGGCACAATGAGCATCTCGCCGTTCGTGGGGTTGGTACTCGGCGCGAGAGCCAATCCGCTCATCGTAGCCTTCGTCTGTTCCTCCCACGAGCCTTCACCCGTAGTTGCGTTGCTATAGGTGTATATGTTAAGCAGTCTGCAGCCAGAGGCGCGGCTTGTTATGATGACACGACCGTCGGGCAACTCCTCGCACTTCGGTTCGTCGCCGTCGGGCACGGGCAGAGCAGCCGCGCCGCCGAGAGCGTGCCATGTACGTCCGAAGTCGTCGGAATAGATCACACGATTGCCGTTGGGACGCGCTGCGAGTGCAGCGTATATGCGATAGTAGTCGCCTACCTTCACCACCCTACTCTGGAATATCTTTCCGCCACCGATGAAAGCAGCATCCAGCGGATTGCCCCCGTCGAACAAGCCATATATCGCTTCGGTCTGATCGATGGGCTTCTGCCATGTCAAGCCACCGTCCGTGCTGCGTATTGCGGCAATGAGGTTAGGGTTCCGGCGGTTGGTGCTCGCCTTGCCGTACACCGTGCAGCCGGCAACAGTCATGATGAGCACTTCGTTGCGCTCGCGATCCATCACGATAGCAGGGTCGCCATAGGCAGCAGCCATCGGTGTCTTGACGTTGTTGATGAGCGATGCGTCGCCACAAGCCACGTCAATCTCACGCTCGCTCCACGTTCTGCCGTTATCGTCGCTCAGCTTCACCACGCAGTCGACACGTCCGTAACCTGGGTCGGTGCCGCAGACGAGGCGTGCCGCACTCGCTATGAGTCTGCCGCCATGACCGCAGGTGATGCCAGGGATGCGATAAGGCGGAACATCGATGCCGCCCTTCGCCGTGCTGAACAGCACAGTGCCATCAGCGTAGGCTGCAACAGTGAGCAGCAACATGCCGAGAGAGAATAGAACGTTCTTCATTGTAGTTTGCTTTACTTTTTATCCCTTTACTTTTTTACTCCTTTACTTTTTACCCTTTTACTTTTAAAATATATGCTTTTGTGAGTGCGTGGTATGGGCAAGATGCCCATACCTCCTACTTTTTACTCTTTTACCTTTTTACTTTTAAAAGTTATGTTCTCCTCCTTGAACTTATCCTTCGGCTGCGGATGCTCCGCCGGATAGCCGATAACCACCATGTTAAGCGGAACGAGATTATCGGGCAGCGAGAGCGTTGCACCAATCGCCTTGCAGCGATCCTCGGAAGGATAGGCACCCGTCCATACGGCACCGAGCCCCATAGCGTGAGCCGCAAGCAGAAGATTCTCCGTTGCTGCCGACGCATCCTGAATCCAGAAGTCGCGTCCGCCGCCTTCAATCGTCTTATCCATATCGCCGCAGACAACGATAGCGAGCGGAGCCTTGAGCAGCATCTTCGCATAAGGATTAGCACCTGCAAGACTGTCGAGCACGCTGCGCTGATCAACAACCACGAAGTGCCACGGCTGCTTGTTCATAGCCGTAGGTGCAGCCATAGCCGCACGCAGCATCTTCTCCACCTTCTCCTTCTCTACGGGACGCGCCTCATAGTCGCGTATGCTGGTACGCGTAGCAATATTGTTGAGCACTACCTGCTCTTGCGTTTGCGACTCGACAGTGTCTTCCACGCCCGACACCAAGCGCACACAAAGCACCACAACGACTATAGCGAGCACTACGTTCAAAACGATTGACTTATTCTGTAAATTCATAATTTAAAAATCTTAATTCAAAACTCAATAACTCACAATGCGCGCAGCGCATAATTCAAAACTCAAAACTCAACATTAAACACTCTTCATAAGTGCTCCCGTTGGGCACACGAAGCGGCAATACGGTCGCGGCACCCACACCGACAGCACAAGGAACAGCACTGCAAGCACTATCACCCACACCGATGCCGACGAATAGATGAACGCCGTGAACAGCTCGTAGTCGATCCATGCGGTGCATGTACCGGTGAGCAGCAGTGCCATCAGTACGCCCCAGAGCAGATTGCGCAAAGCGGTGAGCACGCGGAGCACACGCGGCGTGATGCGCAGCTTACGTCGACTGAGTTTTCCGGCAAGCTCCTGTGCCGAACCGAACGGGCAGACATGAGCGCAGTAGTGACCCGACCTGCCAGCCAACGGATAGAGCAGTGCCACAATCAGCATCAACAGCGGAGCGACGAGCGTACCTATCGCCGACAGACTCACGCCTCCGGCAAAGAGTCGAAGGAAGAGCGTGTAGGAGACGAACGTACCAGTCCACAGACCAAGCACCACGACGTTCACCACGAGTTGCACAAGATGCAGACGGCGGTTGTTGGTGAAGAGCGGAACGACGGCTCCGAGCAGTACGGCGATCAACGCCACTATAGGGGGTGCACTTGTCTCAAGTGCACCAACCGAGCCATCCTCACCCCACTGACTGCGCTGCTTAGCATAAGCCAGTCCGCGCTGCACATTCCTTATTATCGCCTTCGACGAGAACGTAGCCCCCGACACGGCATCCACGTCCTCCGCCATCGCCTCGTCAATGGTCTTGCCTTGCCAACGGCTGAACAGCTCCTTCGCACGGTCGAAGAAACTCGGCGACTCGGCGTTTGGCTCAGCCTCAATGGCGGTCAGTCTCCCGTCCTTATCTATATGTATCTTCAACGGCACCGGTCCGCCGTAGCCTTGCACATCTTTTGCGAGCACGCGAGTGTTCACCACAAACGTTCCATCGGGCTGTACACTCAGCGTATCGCTGCCCTGCGCTACTGACACCACCGCAGCATGAGTCTGGCGCAAGTCGTGTCCTAAAATTCTTCCGTCGCGCAGTATCGCCGCCGCAGCCAGTATCAGCACCACCACGACGAGCGACAACAGTCGAATCATAATACCCTTCCTTTGTCTTTTTACCATATACTTATTTTTATTACTACATGCAAAGATTTAATTTATTGGTTACATTAACAAATGCTTATTGCAAGTTATTGCAAAACGATACTTCTCACAAGTACTGACACAGAAGTTCAAAAGAACGTAAAAAGCGGTATAGAAATGTTGTACAACTCCTATACCGCTTATATTCAACGCTTCAAGCTATACTGTATAGCTGTTTGAGCGATTAATATTCGTCCTCGTTGAAGAGGAAGTCCTCTTTTGTAGGGTAGTCGGGCCATAAGTCCTCGATGCTTTCATAAACATCACCCTCATCCTCAATCTCCTGCAGGTTCTCAAGCACCTCGAGCGGAGCGCCAGAACGCATAGCATAGTCGATGAGCTCATCTTTAGTTGCTGGCCAAGGGGCATCTTCCAGCTTGGAAGCCAATTCAAGTGTCCAATACATAGTTTTAAGTTTTAAATGTCGTACTTTAATATGTTTTCTTTAAGAGCCGCGAGGCACTGTTCTTCATGGATTGCCCTCCTGCTCTAACTAAATGCAAAAATAGTAAATTCTGAGTTATTTACAAATGATATATAGTTTTTTTTCGTCTATAGATGTAATAAAGTTTAAATTGAGAGCCAAAACGAAGAAATAATCGGATAAGCGATTGATAAATTGCAAGATAAGTGGTTCGACACGATATTCGTGCGACATGGCTACAATGCTGCGCTCTGCACGACGTGCCACGGTGCGACATACATGCGACTCGGCGGCTGCGATACATCCGCCAGGCAGGACAAAGGTTTCTGGCTCCGGGGTTTCTGCCTGCAGCGTGTCAACGGATTGCTCAAGCAGGGCGATATCTGCAGCGGTCAGGTGTGACGACATAGCGAAGTCGGGGTTCGACAATTCGCCACCGACATAGAACAGCTGCTGCTGAACTCTAATGAGCACGTCCGATTCGCGCTCCGGCACACCGAACGAGAGTAGCATACCGATATGTGCATTCAGTTCGTCAAGGTCGCCACACACAGCGATACGTATGTCGTCCTTCATCACGCGCTTGCCTCCTACGAGGGTGGTCTGCCCCGTGTCGCCATGTCTTGTATATAGTTTCATAGGTTTAATATTAACAAATACAACAGATATATTAGATAGACTTTATTAAAAGTTCACTACGTAATTCGTTTTATGACGGTCCGTATCGAAGAAAGCGATGCCACAGTAATAGAGGTCGTAACTCACACTCACCTTCTCGCTCTCCACAAGTTGCTGCCACATACGGTGAGCCACTGCATCCGAACTGATATCCTCAATGACGAATACCGACGACTGGTCCGACTCAGCTAAAGCCTTCTCCAAAAACGCTTCACACCCAGCAATGGGGCAGATTCGCACTAATCGCATAACCACATCATCAAACGAATCATCAACTGTATCACCCCCCGACAATTTGCTAACAACGTTACGCACCCTCGTCATCTTGCAACCATGCGCAACATAATCAGCAAGCAGACTGCTGTCCTTGCTGTAGTCAACCATCAGCTTCGTTCTGCAAAAGTTTGCCAAACGAAAGTAAAGCTCCATGCGCTTGCGTGTCAGCCAATTGAGCGTAGGGTGCTTCTTACGCAGGTCTGCGTAGGCATAATACGGATAGTGTTCGCTGATGACATAACGTATGAAACGATATGCCGACGGCGATTGCACTCCGAAGCCACGACTATACGACATGCGACGAAGCCAGATGATATAACGCTTGATTGGATTCATTGATTGTATTCTACTTAGTAATTACAAAGGTAAAGATTTATTATCGAATAGCTTTTGTTTATACGCGATTATGTTGTATTTTTGTAAGAAATAATTCGATGAAACTATGGAACAGATATCCGAACGACAAGAAAAGGTTCTCAACTACCTTAAAGAACACAACATTCCATTCAGCTGCTACAACCATCCCGAAGGCAAAACCATAGAGGAGGCAAAACGCTGGTGGAAAGACGATGGCAGCGTGCACTGCAAGAACCTCTTCTTCCGCAACCACAAGGGCAACCGCCATTATCTCGTATGCTTCAACTGCGACCACGACCTCGCCATCCACGACTTGGAACATCTGCTGAAAGAGTCGCTGGTGAGCAAAGGACTACCCTCATGCGGCAAACTCTCGTTCGCATCACCCGAACGTATGATGAGGTTTCTTGGGCTGGAACCTGGCAGCGTATCACCGTTCGGACTCATCAACGACACCGACAACCACGTACATCTATTTCTCGATGCTAATCTTCAGCAAGCCGATACACTATCATTCCACCCTAACGACTGCCGTGGCACAGTAGTCATCTCTCGACACGCCTTCGAGAATTATCTCTCGATAGTTGGCAACACATACGAATACATAAAACTATACTAAATATCTGCAAAACAAATAGGTTGCAGAAAATATCTACCATATCTCCCATTTTCAGCGTAGCGCGTTGCGTATCAAAGGGATAAGGGCTGGAAGATGCAGGTTGTATCTACCAGGATTTGGAGGTATCTTCCAGGACCAGGGGGTGCAGCAGTCTCTGCTGCACCAAGCAAGCAATAAGGCATACTTCAGGGGGTGCAGCAGTCTCTGCTGCACCAAGCAAGCAATAAGGCACACTTAAGGGGGTGCAGCAGTCTCTGCTACACCATCCAAACTATAGTTCTAACACACACATTACAACATATAAAAACGACTCCCATAACCTGCTTACGGCTATGGGAGTCGTTTTTTTGAGCGGCACCCTTCCTACTTCACGAGCACCTTTGTCGTTCTGTTGCCACGTTTCACGATGTTTATGCCCTTTTGTGGAGCGTTCAAGCGGCGACCACCCATATCGTAGTACTCTGCAGCAATGTTGTCCGTTGCCGGAACCGCATCAATACCACTTGCTGCCTTATACGTGAAATAGCCCGTAGTGTAGTTTGCCATCTCCTTACCAACCCTGTTTGGATCATAAGGCACAGCACCCACAAGTTTCTTACAGTCCTTAAACATTGCGCCATTTAATAAATATGCTGTTGTCACAAACTTATCGCTTGCATAGATTGTGGCGAGGTTTACACAATAACTGAACATCCACCCCATATCCGTCACATTCTGTGTTTTAAAATTAGATAAATCAAGGGAGGTGAGGCTACTGCATCCATCAAACATTTCATACATATTCGTCACATTTCTTGTATCAAACTTAGATACATCAAGGGAGGTAAGGCTACTGCATTCACCAAACATATACCTCATATCCGTCACATTCTGTGTATCAAACTTAGATACATCAAGGGAGGTAAGGCTGCTGCAAAAAGCAAACATATCACTCATATTCGTCACATTCTGTGTATCGAACTTAGATACATCAAGGGAGGTAAGGCTACTGCATCCATCAAACATTTCATACATATTCGTCACTTTCTGTGTTTTGAAATTAGAAAGGTCAAGGGAGGTAAGGCTTCTGCAGAAAGCAAACATATCATACATATGCGTCACATTTCTTGTATCAAACTTAGATACATCAAGGGAGGTAAGGCTACTGCAATAATAAAACATCTCCCCCATATTCGTCACGTTCTCTGTGTTAAGATATTCAAGGCCCTCGATAACTGTTAAATCGTTGCATCCAAAAAACCAAGCATAACAAATCGTTGGGCGAGCATTAGCAAAAGAAGGATCAAAGATAACTCTCTTAATATTGTTTTCATTAGACCCACCATAACCTGCATACCAAGCGGGATAAACACAAATCTCATTCAGCGAGAACGCTCCTGCGGGTTTATTTGCATCGTGTTTGAAGGTCAGCGTTCCGGCTGCATTGTCTAACACGACATACGACTCTGCTGTTTGAGCAAACGCATTGCTACCCCATACGGGTAGACAAATCATAATTACAAGCAAAAGGCGAGCAATTTTTTTTGGGGGGGTAAAAGTTTTGTTTTCATAATTGTTTGGTTTTATAATTAATAGTTTTGTATTGTATACAAGAATATTATTCAGTTGCAAATATAGCAAAATATATTAAGACCAACAATATATTTTATTTAAGATTTTTAAAATAATCGAAATTATCTACCATATTTTCCATTTTCAGCGTAGCGCGTTGCGTATCAAATGGATAAGGGCTGGAAGATGCAGGTTGTATCTACCAGGATTTGAGCGTATCTTCCAGGACCAGGGGGTGCAGCAGTCTCTGTTGCACCAACAAAACTTCGGTGGTGCCACTTATTGCTCAGTTGGTGCACTTCTTGCTCTGGCAAGCGGCAAAGCCGAGCGGAGACAAGTGCATCCCCAAAAAGGCACTCCTGAAGGGAAGTCTAACAAAAGATTGCCTGGTTGGTGCAGCGGAGACCGCTGCACCCCCTTAAGAGCTACCGTAACCTTCTACGATTAGCGTAAGCAAACTATGTGTGGCGGCGTGGGTGTGGCGGCGTGGGTATGGCAGGATGCCATACCCTCCTAAACGAAAAAAGGTCTCCAAAGTCGTTGGACTCTGAAGACCTAAAGTAAAGAAGGCAGCCACCTACTCTCCCGCATTGCATTG
>OIYR01001337.1_pt1 | contig 12561 bp, 15 predicted proteins | sample 1588221 | NCBI WGS metagenome assembly OIYR01 (sample SAMN03283292) | human gut metagenome | biome: human-associated habitat; material: feces | host: Homo sapiens | place: Peru | collected 2012 | reverse complement strand
AGCGCTAATTCGCCTAAAAGAAAAAGTATTGAAATCCCAGATACTTTTGAAGAAAGGGAAATTAATATAGACGAGGATACTAAAGAATATGATATAAATGCAATATTAAAAAAAGCAAAACTTGGTAAAAATGTTGATTATACAAAAGAAAGGTTAAAAAAAGTTCGAGATACTCAATATGAAATTCTAAATAATTTAGACTTAGAATTAAAGAAAGTGGCAGAACCAGAAAATCTTCGCCGTAAAGAAGAAGAACAAAATTTAATGAATTTAATAAATACTATAACACAACTAGAACTATGTAATAAAAACGGTAATAAGGAGTATACAAAAGAAGAAATATCTTCTAATTTAGATTTATTAAGCGATTTATCTGAGAAAAAAGAACTCCCTAAAAAAGAAGTACTTGATCAAACAGATACTAGTATAAAAATAGAAAAAATAAATGCTGATGATGAATATAAACATCAAACGGACTTTACTGATATTTCAGTAACTGACAAAGGTACGCTAGTTATAAAAGTTATAATATTCATTGTAATCATAGTTTTAATATTTGGTGCTGTTTATATTTGTAATAATATACTTGATTTAGGATTATTTAATTAGAAATGTTTATACATTTCTTTTTTTTTTCATAAAATTAAATATGAAAAGATTTAGAGTAAAAAATAAACATAAAATAAAATTAGATGTTCAACTTTGCCTTGTAATGTTTTTAGTGTTTTTTTTAATGTTTAACTATAATAAAAATATAAGTCCTAAAATAGTTGATATTGCTTCTTCTAAATTAGAGGAAATTACAACTTTATATATTAAAAAAAACATAATTCCAATAAATGCGGATTTAAATAAACTAATAACCATTACTAAAAACAAAAACGATGAAATATTAATGACTGATATAAATTATAATTATAGTTACGAATTAATGAGTGAAATTGTAAAAAAAATACAAGATTCAATTTTTCTATTAGAACAGGGAGATATAAAAAAATTTAGTAATAGTAGAGAATTAAGATCTTTTAAAAATAATTTGTATTTGCTTATACCTCTTGGAATGTCTAGTAATGGAACTTTGTTTTCTTCTTTAGGACCTAAAATACCTGTTAAAGTTAGCTTTTATGAACATGTATTAGGAACTATCGAAACAACTGTGCAAAATTATGGAATAAATAATGCTATGATAAAAGTAACTTTAATAATTGACCTTGAACAAAAAATGATTGTGCCCTATGATAGCAAAAAGATAAAAGCTCAATATAAACTAGAATTAGGTAGTAAGCTAATTAATGGAACAGTACCAAGTATTTATGGTGGTTCTTTATTTCAAAAATCGGCTACAATGGAAAATTAAATATATATTTCATAATTAGTAATACTAGATTATTTGTTTGTTATGTGTTATTATGTAATAGTAGGTGAAGCATATGATGGACATATATCAAGATAAATACTTTATAAATCCTGCCATAGAAATGGGAATTCAATCTTATATTGCTCATTCAAATGGAGAACATTATAATAAAATGTATAGATTTGAAATGATAATCATCAGTGCTTTATGCATAATTTATGGTGAAAAAAGTATTCTATTTCCTTACAAAATAGATAATGAAAGAGCTTTTGAGTGCAATTTGCTTATGTATGATTTACGCGATTGTGATTTAAAAAGATTTATTTCTTATATGCAAAAATATTATGACTTCATGGAGGAATATAAATCTGAGCAAAAAGCCGAAGGTATTATTGAAGAAATTGAGAAAATATTAATTGAAATGCTTAAAAGAAAATCTAAATGCAGAGTATTAAATTCAAATGAGATAAAAGCATTGGATAATATATTTTCTAATCACCTTGATTATAATAATTTAACAAATGTGGGAAATAAAAGTATTGTTAATAAATATTGGTTAAATACTAAAGAAAATTTAACTAATACTCAAATGAATATGATTGGCTTAAATCCTGATTTGTTATCAAGAGAAGAATATAATAAATATGGTTATGACATCCGAACGATTGCATGTCTATCCCCTGAGGAAATTAGTAAGGTTAATAAGTGTATTGATGATGAAAAAAATAGAAATAATTATAATTATGAAAAAATTAGCTTCTTTAAAAAATATAACTTATACTTGTCTTCAGGAAGTGGATTTGTTGATAAAATTATGCTACTTAGTATAGCTGCAACAGAACTTATGATAGGATTTATTATTATTGCTGTACTTGGAGGAAAATGACAATGACTTTTATAGAAAATAATTATGAATTAATTGAAAATTATAAAGATGGATATGATGAAGAAATTCTAAACGAAAAAATAACCGATTATTTTAGTTGCTATGATTATATATTTGGCGACTGGGCCTATGGAAAATTAAGATTAAAAGGTTTTTATGATTCGACTAACAAAAATGTATCACAGATTAATGATATTAAAAATTTAAAGAAATATATTGAACAAAATTGTGCATATGGATGTAGATATTTTTTATTGAAAAAGGTAGAAGGGAAGAAATAAAATATGATAGAACAATTAGTATATATGAAATTAAATCAAAGTGGAAGTAATGTACTGCTATACACTTTGAATGAGCCTTATAATGGAAGAGACGATTTTTTAAAAATATATGCGGCAGAATTTGATGATAATAATGTGGCAAAAGTTACAAAGATGTCTGATGAATTGCACAATGAGGTTAAAGGGGCAATATCTAATTTAGCAAACGGAAATTTAAGTAATATTACCATTTTAGATGAAACAAATTTAAATACTGAAAATTTACAAGGAAAAGCATATGCTATACCAATTCAATTTAAAGATGCTATAAAAAAACAATCTATTAAATTAAACAATATTAATAATCAAAATAACTTAGTTAATGCTCAACAAGGTATTAGTGAAGTTAATGAACCTGCTATAGTAGATCAAACAATTGAGAAAGAATCCTCTGTTAATGCGTTTAATAATGATACTGAAAATGCGGAAGCTACTTTTCAAAATAATGCAAGTGTGGTAACAGGAGAACCAATTTCATCTCCCGTTGTTCAAAAAACAGAACATTCATTAGAAACTAAAGATGATAATATGGTTGCTCCAACATCTTCACTTCTTGCGGATGAGAGTTATGATATTACTCAAGCTGTATCTACTACAGAGCCTAAAGAAAATATCATGGTACCTGTGAATGAAGTTTCTGAGTTATCTGGAGAAATAAAAGCAGATACTAAAGAAAGGTCTGAATGCCCTAGCATTGAAGATTTAGAGAATTCCATTAGTATTATAAAAAGATATATTGATTTTCAAAAAAATAAAGAAAAAGTGGAAACGAATAATTCAATTACAAATTCTGAAACTTTAAATAATGAAGTTTCAGTAAATGAGCCGAGTGTACATGAAACAGTTCCAGAAAAACAACCTTTAAATGATACAACTGCTTCCGATTACTCTGAACCAATTATAAATCAACCAGTTTTCCCATCATTTAGTGAAGCGGATCAAAGTTTTTTTGTAGATAAAAAGGATGACGTTCCATTAGAACAAAGCTATGTTGCAAGCCCAAATGTACCTCAAGGAGAACCACCGGTTCAAGCTTTTAATAACAATCAACCTGATCCTGTTGTAATGCCAGATAATTTTGTTGGAAAAAATGATAACAATTTTTCGATGGAGGGTTTAAGCCCATCAACTTTGAATAGTGATGCCAATATTTTTAAATTTGTAGCTTAGAAGAACTTTTAAGTTCTTTTTTTTGTTTATATTAATATAGTGTAATATGAAAACAAAAATCAAATTTTTTTACGATTTATCAATTGAACAAATATCAGAACATCAAAATTTTTTTGTAATAATCTCACAAAATAAAATTTATATTTTAAAAAAATTATATGACACTGATGAAAATTTCATAGCAATGTATAATTTTATAAAACAACAAAAAGATGATTATATGGAAATAGTTAGTAATCGTGAAAATCAACTTATAACAGAAATTGAAAAAAATAAATACGTGCTAATGTTAATTAAAAACTCTCAAAAAAATAAGGATGTTGATTTTGACATTATCGATAGTAATTATATGAATGACAATTTGACAAGTGATTTATGGATAAAAAAAGTAGATTATTATAAAGAGCAAATAAGTAATTTTGGATATGGAAAAAGTGAACTACTCTGCTCATTTAACTATTTTTCTGGCTTGGCAGAAAATGCCATTCAACTAGTGTTATTAGCTGAAAAAAATAATATCAACGGTAAAAAATTTATTACTCATAAAAGAATTTATTATCCCAATTATTACATTAATTATTATGATCCTACAAATTTAACTATTGATTATTATGTTCGCGATATTGCTGGTTACATAAAGTCCTATTATTTTGAGTCTGAATTTCATGACATAAAAAAAATACGTGGTATTTTAAAACAAAATATTCGCACAGAAAATGATTTGTTAATCACTTATGCAAGAGTTCTTTATCCTACGTATTATTTTGATATATTTGAAGATTACATTATATCAGAAAATATAGAAAATGAGGCTATTAAACAAAAAGTGAATAAGATAGTAATAAAAAGCAAAGAATACCTCCAATATATTCGAGATGTTTTCAAAGAGTATTTAGATTATAATGTAATTCCAAAAATAGAGTGGCTTAATAATTTATAATTCCACATTAATGACACCCTTTACATTTGGAACTTCGGCTTTAATTGCTTCAAAGATGTTATCTTGAATAGTAAAATCTTTATACTCACACATCATACATGCTCCATATAATTTAACGTATACAAAACCATCATCATATTTAATAAACTCGATATCTCCTCCCTCTGAGTTTAAAAATGGTCTTAATTGATTTATGACTTCAATTATTTTGTCTATTTCATTATTCATTTCAACATTGTCCTTTCAACCAAGAAAATTATATACGATTTTTTTTACAAAGTAAATAATATCTGTTATAATGTAAAAGAGGTGCGTTATGGAAGACTTTAAAGTCGGTAGTGTTGTTAAAGGAACTGTAACGGGCGTAGAAAATTATGGCATTTTTGTTAAATTAGAAAACAATTATTGTGGGCTTATCCACATTTCAGAAATAAAAGATGGATTTGTAAAAGATATTACCGAATGCGCTCAAATTGGAGAGCAAATATTTGTAGAAATTTTAACTATAGATAATGATACAAAAAAATGCGTGTTGTCCGTTAAAGACCTGAATTATCGAGAAAATGATGACTCTTTAGTAAAAGAATCTGTACGCGGGTTTTCTCCACTAAAACATCACTTACCAATTTGGATTAATGAAAAAATAGAGAAAATACATAAAAATGAAGTAAATATTGATAAAATGAAAAAAAGTGATTGACTTGTTTAAAAAATGTATGCTATAATCAACTTGTTCATGTCGAGAGACTATATTGATTGGAGGAATACCCAAGTCTGGTTGAAGGGACCGGTCTTGAAAACCGGGAGGTCGTGCAAGCGGCGCAGGGGTTCGAATCCCTTTTCCTCCGCCATATGATATATATTATGAAATACTAATATCGCGGAATAGAGCAGCCTGGTAGCTCGTTGGGCTCATAACCCAAAGGTCGTTGGTTCAAATCCATCTTCCGCAACCAATTTGGTTCCGTGGTGTAGTGGTTATCACACTCGCCTGTCACGCGAGGGATCGCGGGTTCAAGTCCCGTCGGAACCGCCAGATGGCTTCATAGCTCAGTTGGCAGAGCACAAGACTGAAAATCTTGGTGTCGTTGGTTCGATTCCAACTGAAGCCACCATTTTGTTAAATGAAACATACAAATGCAAAAACATGATATTATTAAAGCGGTTCCGACGGGAATTTAAACGCGCTCATAGCTCAATTGGATAGAGCATTTGACTACGGATCAAAAGGTTATGGGTTCGACTCCTATTGGGCGCACCATTTAAATCGGGAAGTGGCTCAACTTGGTAGAGCATTTGGTTTGGGACCAAGGGGTTGCAGGTTCAAATCCTGTCTTCCCGACCATTGTGTATTAAACTCACGTATGTGAGTTTTTTTATATTACATTATAAATCTTTTCTAGGTCATTTTCATATATCACAAAATTAATTCCATGGTAACGTAAAATTCCATTACTTATGGATAAGTTTAAATTAATACTAATTATTCCTTGCTTTATTGCAAATATAATATCTTCAAAATTTTTAAGACAATAGCAATATGATCTCTCATAATAAAAATATTTTTCATTGTTAATAATTCTATTGTGGTACCTTACACAAACCAAATATTTTAGTTTTTTATCGAAAATATTTTTAATATCATTAAAATGCCAATATATAGAAGTATCAAATATTCTTCTGTTATAAAATATGCATAGATAGATTTTTTTCCATTTGTAAGAAACTTTAATCATAAACCCATATTTATTTTTACAATATTTAATCTTATTTTCTTGAATATTTATCATTAAACATTTACAATTATTACTTACGTTATATCCGTAATTATTTATTAAATACTCAAGCACTTTTTCAGATGAATATGTACTCTTAGAAGGAGTACAACTAAAGAGTGTTATTGGATATTTATTTAATCCTGTGGTTGTCTTAATTTCTATATTTTTAAAATCTGGCAGTGATTTATTATCTAATTTTTTATTTAAAAGCGTTTCAAACATTTTTCCTGCACCACCATTATCTTTATATAAAGATTTTATATATCCTCTTTGTTTTATAAGATTAAATTTTGATTTAAATTCTATAAAGTCGTCATTCATTTTTCTTCACCTCTAATATAATAATTAGTCATAAAAATCTAAAACACTTCATAAATAGTAAATTTTTTGTTAAATTTAAATAAAAAAATAAAAAAAAGGGAAAAATAATTTATTTTAGTGTTACTATTAAAACATGAAAAGTATAATAGATAAAATTAAAAGTAATGCAAATGATGTTATAAAAGATAACAATTTTTTAATTGTTGCCTATCAGAATAGGTTATCAAGCAGAATGGTAAAAATTTTTGAAAAGTACAATATACCATTTAATAAAAATATTATAAATAAAAGTATAGAAGAATATTTAGTAAATAGTATGTTTGAAACTAGTGAAGATATAATAGATAAATATATAGGATTATTGGAAAATTACGAAATTATAGTACAGCAATATGTTGAAAGAAAAGTAAATACAAAAGAGATTAAAGCTTCAACGATAAAATTTATAAACAGAATCTCACAAAAAAATCAACAGAATTTTCCAAAAGTTATATCAAATAATTTTATAGAAAATATAAAATCAATGATTTTTGTTTATGATAATAGAAATTTAAATGATGAAATAATTTCAAGAATTAACATAGACACTGATGATATTAGAATGGAAATAAATAGAAATAATTATAATTTTGTTATAGAATCAATAAATAATATTATAAAAAATATAATAAATAATATGTAATAAGGACCCTTTATGAATATAAAAGAATATTTTAAGAAATTGAAAAAATATGAGCCAATATGTGTTATAGGGCACTCAAATATAGATATAGATTCAGCAATATCATCAAAAATTCTTTCTGAAATATTAAATTATTTCAATATAAAAGCTTTTTATGCTATATTGGAAAAAAACTATTTTTTTGACGAATATAATAAAAAAATGCTAGATGATTGCACTACTTTTCAACCCAAAATAATATCAGATAAAAAAATAAAAGATTATAATTTTTTCCTTGTTGATCACAATGATTTTTTACAATCAGTAGGAAAAGATGCAAAGATCATAGGTTGTATAGATCATCACCCTGATAGTAAAAAAGTGAAAAATAGTATAATAACAGATTGTTGTGCAACCTCTTTATATATATATCAAATTTTTAAAAAAGAATACTCCTTTACTAGAGATCAAAAATACCAAATTTTTATGGCATTTTTGAATGATTCTACTTTTGGAAAGTCATCTAGATTTAAGGAAAGCGATAAAAGATTAGCATCAGAATTAGGATTTGATATGAATTTTGATGAATTATTTAAAAAGTATTTTAAACCAACAGATTTGAGTATTGGAATTGAAAATTGTATAAATAATGGACATAAAAAATATGAATTTAATAATATTAAATTTGAAAGTGGTTATATTGAGACATTTGGAATTGATGGAATAAAAGAATATGAAAAAATTATCAGCAAAAAAAATAATTTTCTAGGAATATGGATAGACTATATTAAACCTACAACTTATATATTTTTTAATTATGAAGGTAATTATATTAAATGGAAATATAATTTTGTTGCTTCACGTGCGACTACAATTTTAGGCGATGCAATGAAAATTATTAATCAAAAATAAGGTACAATCTTGTCTTTTCTTATATAATAAGGTACAATCAAAGAGGTGATAATATGAATGATATATATAGAATGGTTAGAAGATTTAAAAGAGTATTTCCAAAAACTGTTGCATTCAGAACAAAAGCACATGCTTCAGTAATCGAAAAACATTTAAATCCCGGTGAAAAGGTGATCTATGCTTTCTGTGGTCAAAAGAATGTTAGTTCTTTTATGATTATAAACTCATGCGTTATAGCATTAACTAATAAAAGAATACTTATAGGTCAAAAAAGATTATTATGGGGCTATTTTTTTACAACAATAACTCCGGATTTATATAATGACCTTAAAGTTACAAAAAATTTAATATGGAGTGATATTGAGATAGATACGGTAAAAGAAAATGTTTATATTTCTAATTTAGATCCAAAAGGAGCAATTGAAATAGAAACAAAAATTACTGAGTTTATGATGAGTGAAAAGAAGAAGTATGGAAAGAAAAATTAACATTAAATGTGTAATAATATCATTCATAATGATATTATTTATGTGTGTACCAATAATATCAGCAGAAGAATTATCGTTAATAAGTGACAAATATATTTTATATAATTTGAATGATAATAAAATTCTTACTAGTAAGGATGAAAATGTTAAAACACAAATAGCTAGCCTAACAAAGTTAATGACTGTCTTAGTAGCAACAGAGAATATAAAAAACTTTAATGAGAAAGTTACTATTACAAGCGAAATGATAAACAATATTGAATGGGATGTAGCAAAAATTGGATTAAAGAAAGGTCAAGTAGTAACATATGACGATTTACTATTTTGTACTATGCTTCCTAGCGCAGCAGACTGTGCAAATGGACTTGCTATATCAATTGGCGGAAGTTACGACAAATTTGTAGAAATGATGAATGAAAAAGCAAATGATTTAGGCTTAAAAAATACACATTTTGCTAATCCAGTTGGTTTATATGATAAAGAAAATTATAGTACAGCATATGACGTTGCCAAATTATTAAAATATAGTTTGAAAAACAAAAAATTTAAAGAAGTTTTTGAAAAAAAAGATTATACTTTAACAACAGGAAAAAAAGTAAAAAGTACACTAAAAAGTTATAATGAAAAAATTGGAGAGGATATCTCCTATATAACAGGTGCAAAAACAGGTTTTATAGATGAAGCGGGAAGATGTTTGGCATCCACAGCAACCATAGATAATGTTAATTATATGTTAATAACATTAAATGCATACTCATCAAAAAAATCTCCTCACATACTTGATGCAACAGCAACATACAAGTATTTTTCAAATAATTATTCTTATAAAAATATTTTGGATAAAAATGACACAATTGTAAAATTGAAAACTAAATATGCAAAAGAAAAAGAAGTAAGTATACATCATGATGAAGAATTTACAAGCTATTTGAAAAATGATTTTAAAAAAGAGGATCTGATATATGATTATGATGGAATAAAAGAAATTTCTTATTTCACAAAAAAAGGAACAAAACTCGGAACTGTAAAAATCAAATATAACAATGAAGTACTAAAGGAATTCATAGTAAATTATAATGAAACATTAAATTTTAGTGTTTGGCAATTCATATGGATAAATAAATTTTATATAATAATAGCAGTTGTTATAATTTATTTTCTTGCATTGGTAAACAAAAAAAATAGAAGAAGAAAAAGACGCAAGCACAGAATCACGGAATAGTATTCTGTGTCTTTTTATAAGCAAAATTAAATATTGACTTTAAAACAATAAAACTTTACAATAGATATAGAAGTTTAAAAATACTTCTAGAAAGTAATGGAGGAAAATTATGAACGATGTAATTATCTCCATTTTGCTTGTAGTAGTTGGATTGCTTGTAGGCGCTTTCATAATGATTATTATAAACAAATTAAAAGTAAGCGCTGCACAAAAAGAAGCTGATAAACTAATTCAAGATGCAAAAAAAGAAGCTGAAAAAGCAAAAAGAGATGGCATTTTGGAATTAAAAGAAGAAAGTTACAAGTTAAAAAATCAAACTGATGCAGAAATTAAGGAAAAGAAAAAAGAACTTAATGATCTAAATCAAAGAATTGATAACCGAGAAAAGAGTTTAGATAAACGTGATGAATTATTAACTGAAAGAGAAAGAAACCTAGACCAAAAAGATAAAGATTTATTGGCACAACAAAAAGAAATTCAAGAAAAAGATGCAAAAATGGAGAGTATAATAAAGGAGCAAATAGCTCTTTTAGAAAAAATCTCTGGTTTTTCAAAGGATAAAGCTAGGGAAACTATCTTAAAAAAAGTAGAAGAAGAAATGGGAAGAGAAATTTCAATCTACTTAAAAGAACGAGAAGATGAAGCAAAACTTGAAGCAGATAGAAAAGCAAAAGAATTAATTGTATCAAGTATGCAAAGATATTCTAGTGACGTTACCAGTGAACAAACGGTTAGTACTGTTGATCTTCCAAATGACGAAATGAAAGGAAGAATAATTGGTAGAGAAGGTAGAAATATTAGAACTATTGAAGCAGTTACTGGTGTTGATTTAATAATTGATGATACTCCAGAAGTAATTGTTTTATCATCATTTGATCCATTAAGAAGAGAAATTGCAAAAGTAACACTAGAAACACTTATTAAAGATGGAAGAATTCACCCAGCAAGAATTGAAGAGTTATATGACAAAGTCTGTGAGGATTATAAAAAGATAATTCGTGAAAAAGGTGAAGAAGCATTATTTGAACTTGGTATATCAAAAGTTGATCCTGAAATAGTTGAATTAATTGGTAAACTAGCATTCAGAACAAGTTATGGACAAGATGCTCTAGCTCATAGTAAAGAAGTTGCACACTTAGCAGGCTTAATGGCAAGTGAATTAGGAGAAAATGTTCAACTTGCTAAAAGAGCAGGATTACTTCATGATATAGGAAAAGCAATTGACTTCGAAATCGAAGGAAGTCATGTAGAAATTGGCGCAGATGTTGCTAAAAAACATGGTGAAGATAAAGTAGTAATAAATGCAATTGAATCACATCATGGAGATAAAAAAGCTGAATATGTTATTTCTGAATTAGTAGCAGTTGCCGATGCATTGAGTGCTTCAAGACCAGGTGCTAGAAATGACTCTTTAGAAAACTATGTTAAGAGACTTGAAGAGTTAGAAAACATAGGCAATTCAATGGAAGGCGTAGAAAAAACATTTGCGATGCAAGCTGGAAGAGAATTACGTGTTATGGTGAAGCCGGATGAAATCGATGACTTATCAAGTTATAAAATAGCAAGAGAAATCAAAGAAAAAATTGAAGATACAATGCAATATCCAGGTACAATAAAAGTTGTTGTAATTAGAGAAACAAGAGCTGAAGAAGTTGCTAAATAGTGACTTCTTTTTTTGATGAACTAAAATAAAAAATGCATTGAAGTCTTTATGTAAAATGATTTACGTGTTAAAATAAATAAAAGGTGATAAAATGAAAGCATTGATAACAGGAGCATCAAATGGATTAGGTGCGGATTTTGCGAAAGCATTTTCAAAAGAAGGTTATGACTTAGTCTTGGTAGCAAGATCAAAAGATAAATTAGAAAAATTAGCAAAAGAGCTTAAAACAAACGTTGAAATAGAAGTGATGGATTTAAGTGTAAAAGAAAATGTTTATAAGTTATATGATAAATATAAAGGTAAAATAGATTTACTTATTAATAATGCAGGATTTGGAACATTTGGAAAGTTTATAGAAACTGATTTAGAAAATGAACTAAAAGAAGTTGAAAGTAAGGTTACTCCAAAAGAGGATACAGAAATTACCAAGGAAGTACCTAAAATTGAAAAATCAGATGAAACATTAGAAAGCGATTTATTTGATTTAATAGATTCAATGTACGATACGAAGGAGGGAGAATAATGATGGATTTTTTGAATAGTTTTCTGCCAATTTTAATATACTTATTACTGATTATATTAATTATTATAGGAATTGTTATAGGAGTAAAATTATTAAATTTTATGACTAAAGCACAAGATATCATAGATAATGTTGATAAGAAAATTAATACACTTAATCCAGTATTTGATATTATTAATGCAGCTTCATTTAAAGTAAACAGAGTATTTGATAGATTTTTGGATTTTTTTACAAGTGTATTTACAAAAATATTTTTAAAAGGAAAAGAAAGAGAGGAAGATTGAAATGAAAGCAATGGCTGAGCGTTTTCAGAAACTCGG
>OIYR01001336.1_pt1 | contig 12564 bp, 14 predicted proteins | sample 1588221 | NCBI WGS metagenome assembly OIYR01 (sample SAMN03283292) | human gut metagenome | biome: human-associated habitat; material: feces | host: Homo sapiens | place: Peru | collected 2012 | reverse complement strand
AACACAAGGGAAACAATAAGGGAAAGCTCACCTGCGACAAATCCAGTGTTTTCAATGGTTTGCGGAGAATTTAATAACAAAATATAACAGTTATTAAATTTCTTAAAACAGGTGAAATCTCAATCGTTGTTTGGCGATTTGGTAAATCCCAATAAATTAATTTTATAGGGAACAGAAAATTTGAATTTGCGGAGGAGTATGATGGATAGACCAATAACAACTTTATTTATGTTGATGTCTTTAGATGGAAAAATAAGCCCTGGTGCGTCGGATGATTTAGACGTAGATAAGGATTTCCCAAAGATAAGCGGGTTGAAAGAGGGCCTGCCGCAGTATTATGAGATTGAGCAGACAACCGACCTTTGGTCTTTTAACACCGGACGTGTACAGGAAAAAATGGGTGTAAACCAAAAGCCATTTCCTGATAAGACACCCGTTTCATTTGTCTTGTTGGATAACAGCCATTTGACCGAGCATGGTCTAACCTATTTCTGCAAAAAATCTAAGATATTTGTGCTGATTACATCAAATAGAAATCATCCGGCATATAACGTTAAGGAAAACAATCTCCATATTATTTTTCAGGAAAAACTATCACTGAAAAAGGCACTTCATGAATTGAAATTGTCGTATGGATGCGAAAGATTGACGATTCAAAGCGGCGGAACGGTGAACGGATTATTCCTTCGTGAGAAGTTGTTTGATTATGTTGATGTCGTTGTGGCTCCGGTGCTGATTGGCGGAAAAGAAACCGCTTCTTTAATTGACGGCAGTTCCATTCTTTCAGAAAATGAACTATCTAAGATGGGCGTATTGAAACTCATTGAGTGCACTGTTTTAAATGACTCCTATATTAGAGTTCGCTATCAAGTGCTTCGCTGACAACTTCAAGTTTGTCGATGTATAAGACAAAACTAGTAACGGGTAAACCTCATCAATTTACCCGCTTTTTTTACGCCTTCTATTTAACTATGGGGAGTGTTTTGGAGGTTTCCGTGAGGATGGTTTGTTCAAGAAGTGAGAACAAATCTTTTTCGTAAACGTAACGCTTAGTTTCACGAAAACATTAGTCTAATCCTAGACTACGTTACCCGTTTTTAGTTTCACCGTTACGGAAGAGTATTACCCGTTCTTACTTTAACGGTTTGTGTTCTGTCTCGCTAAATGCACGGCTTAGTTTAACATCGACCTGCGGGCAGAATTTGCTAAATGCACGGCTTAGTTTCTATATGCACGTTATAGTTTAACGATGACATTTGAATTAGGATAGTTTTATCCTAATTTTTTTCTTTACAAGTGATATATACTGTTATACACTGTTATATAGAAGGTGATACAATGATTATTATCAATAATAGTTCAATGATTCCTATTTATGAACAGATTGTGAATCAAGTGAAACAAAATATTGTGGATGGTAAGTTAAAAGAAGGAGATGCTTTACCGAGTGTTCGTGGTCTATCAAAAGATTTAAAAATATCGGCTTTAACTGTTAAAAAAGCATATGACATTTTAGAAGCGGATGGTTTATGTAGAACGGTTCAAGGTAAGGGTTCGTTTGTGTTGGGGGTAAATCCTGGCTTGGTACATGAGCAGCGTGTAGTTGAAATTCAAAAGGATTTAGAGAAGATACTGGATAAAGCGAAATCTTATGATTTATCAAAGGATGAAATTAGAGATTTATTTGATATCTTGATGGAGGAATAATAGTATGCGATTTGTAAAGACATATAATGATTTTAAATTGGATTGTAAACTTGAATTAAAGCCAGGAACAATAACGGCTTTGATTGGTCGTAATGGTTCGGGTAAGACAACTTTATTTAAGTTGTATCTTGGTTTGATTGAAGATGATGATAAACATACAAAACAAGTGAATAAAGAAGAAATTGGTGTTGTGTGGAATGATTCGAGTTTTAGTTTGGTTTTAAATGTTCTTGAAATTAAAAAGATTCTAATGTATTCCTATAAACATTTTGATTGTGATTATTTTGATTCTATGATTTCTCGATTTGAATTGGATCCAAAGAAACCATTAAAAGAATATTCTACAGGTATGCTTTCAAAATTGAAGATCATTATTGCGACAAGTCTTCATGCGAAAATATTATTGTTGGATGAACCAACAAGTGGTTTAGATGTGATTGCACGAAATGAAGTATTAGATTTGTTGCGTGATTATATGGAACAAAATGAAGAGGTTTCCATATTGATTAGTTCGCATATCGCAAGTGATTTGGAGGGTTTGTGTGATGAATTTTACTTTATTGAAAAAGGAAAAATCATTCTGCAAGAACAGGATTTAGAATCTTATGCACTATTAAAGGGTGTCGATGAAACTGTGGATTTAAGCTATGCATTAAAAAAGATAGGCACGACGTATCTTACAAATGAACGAGCTTTCTATGTAGAAAACTATCCAAATCTAGTCATTGAAAAAGCACATATTGATGATTTGATGGAATATATGATAAAGGGGGAAACTATATGAAGGGTTTGTTAGTCAAAGATTTCTTGTTGATGATAAAAAGTAAGAAAGTCATATTGTTTATGTTGTTCATTGGAATCATTGGTGGGATAAATGATATTTCATTTGCGACAGGCTATATTTTGATGGTTCTTGCGATATTAAGCTTATCTACAATTTCGTATGATGAAGCCAATCACGGATTAAATACATTATTTACTTTACCCATTTCTAAATCGGATTATGTGAAAGAAAAATATTTGTTTTCTTTGATTATTACCGGGATTGGTTTTGTGCTTGTCACAATATTAGGTTGTGTTAGTAAAAGTGGCTTCATGGAAACACTTATAATCTTATCAACAGCTTTGTTGTTGTTAGCTCTATCTTTGCCGTTTCAATTAAAGGAAGGTAATGAAAAAGGAAGAATTGTATTATTTGTGGTTGTGTTTGGATGTACCTTCTTATTCGCTTTCTTAAATCAATTTATTCCTAAATTCTTTGAATCTATTGAAACTGTATTGAATACTATGGATCCTACAATGTTTAGTATTGGCTTATTGATGAGTAGTTTTGTTCTATATTTTGTTTCGATGATGATTTCAATTCGTGTATACAATAAGCGTGTTCTTGATTAATTCACCAATTTATCTACAATGTGATTGATAATATTCGCGATTTCTTCACAAGGTTCAATACATCCTGCATCGATCCATTGTTGAATGATTGCCAAGGATCCAAAAAGAATATAGGCTTTGATGTATGGATCGTTTTGCGAAACTTTTTCAAGCTGATTGTTGATGGAATCGAGTGCTAGAACTTGTTTAGGAAATTCATTGTCGACATTACATGCGAAGAAAAGTTCAATGGTTTCTTTGTTGGATTTTAAAAACTGGAGTAATCGAACAAAAGAAGTTTCTTTTGGCTGATCATTTAATTGGGCATTGATCAGCTTGATGACTTCCTGTTCCATTTCTTTAACGACATCATATTGACTGCCATAATACTTATAGAAGGTTGAACGATTGATATCAGCCTTTTCACATAAGCTAGAAATGGTGATCTTATTGATGCCTTTTTCTTTTAGACATTCGAATAAAGCTTCTCGAATACATCTTTTTGTCATTTGTATTTTTCTATTCATAATCAACACCTGTTGCTTTCGTAACAATATGTTAAAATCAGTCGATTGAAAAATCAAGAGAGAATTCATTATAATTAACTCAAATGGAGGGATTTTATGCTTCAATGTAAAAATATAATTAAAGACTATGTTTCAGGAGATGAAACGGTACATGCCTTAAGAGATGTATCGCTTTCTTTTCGTGAACATGAATTTGTTTCCATACTTGGACAGAGTGGATGTGGTAAGACTACATTTCTAAATATTATTGGTGGTTTGGATCACTATACTTCGGGTGATTTAATTATTAATGGAAAAAGCACGAAGGATTATAGTGATAAAGACTGGGATACGTATCGTAATCATCAGGTTGGTTTTGTGTTTCAATCTTATAATCTGATTATGCATCAAAGTGTTTTAAGTAATGTGGAACTGGCTTTAACTCTTACGGGAGTCAATAAGGAAGAAAGAAGAAAAAGAGCTGTTGAGGCTTTAAATAAGGTGGGCTTATCGGATCAAATCCATAAAAAGCCAACCCAGATGTCGGGTGGACAAATGCAACGTGTTGCGATTGCCCGTGCTATTGTCAATAATCCAGATATTATTTTAGCGGATGAGCCAACAGGTGCTTTGGATAGTGCTACAAGTGTGCAAATCATGGAGATTTTAAAGGAAATCTCTAAAGATAAGCTTGTCATTATGGTTACGCATAATCCGCAATTGGCAGATGAATATTCGAGTCGAATTATACGTTTAAAGGATGGTACTTTAGTATCGGATTCCAATCCTTTTAATGAACAAGAAATGAATGTGGATACGAGTGTGTTAAAAAGACCTGGCATGTCTTTTAAAATGGCTTGTTCATTAAGTTTAAATAATTTAATGACAAAAAAGGCACGTACATTTTTAACATCTTTTGCCGGAAGCATTGGCATTATTGGAATTGCTTTGATCATGTCATTGTCGCATGGTATGCAGTCATATATTGATCAAATGGAAAATGATACAATGGCCAGTTATCCGATTGAGATTCAATCGAGTTCGAGTGATATGTCTACATTAATGACAACGATGATGGGCATGAAGAAAAAGACAGAAGAACATAAGGATTCTAAAATCTATTCTCGTCCTTATGTGGAGGATGTATTAGAATCTTTATCAAGTTCAAAGAAGAATAATTTATCGGCATTTAAATCGTATATTGAAAGTAGTAAGGGTAAAGAATTTAGAAAGACAGCGAAGGCAATTGAGTATGACTATAATTTAAATTTACAGGTCTATAATGAAAATACCGATTCTGGTTTAGTGCAAGTGTCACCCAATGGTTTGTTGGATAAATTAGGAATGTCAGATATGATGTCCCTACAATCGCAATTTATGGATTCAAGCTCAATGACCAATGATCAAGTATGGTTATCTTTACCTGAATCAAAAAAGCTTCGGGATGATGAATATCAGCTTGTCGAAGGGAAATGGCCAACTCAATATAACGAGGTTGTCTTAGAGGTCGATGAAAATAATGAGATAACAGATTATGCACTGTATTCTTTGGGCTTGTTAGATCAGGATGAATTGGTTAAGAATTATCAAAAGATTTTAAATGGAGAAACGGACAAGATTTCAAAGACGAATCTAGAATCGTATAGTGTGGATGATATCTTAAATCTAAAATTTAGATTGGTTCTAAATAGTGATTTATACCAAAAGGTAAATGGCTTGTGGATCAATCAAAGTGAAAACGAAGAATATATGAAGGATGTTGTAGCGAGTAGTCCTGAAATCAAGGTAGTTGGAATCATTAAGCCAAGTGAATCTACAGTTTCACAACCAACAATGGGTGGTGTGTATTATACAAAGGCTATGGAGCGTTATGTAACAGAAAAGACGGAGAATGCTCAAATTGTAAAAGAACAAAAGGAAAATCCAAATATCAATATTTTTACGCAGACCGAGTTTGCGTCAGGTCAAAAGATGAGCATGTCTAATCTTACAAATGAGCAGATGATGCAGCTTTCAAGTATGTCGCAAGAAGAGTTGATGAATTATATGAATACGTATAATGAGAATATCAATGCGACATATGATTCGAATTTAACTAAGCTTGGTGTTGTGGATTACTCAAATCCAACAAAGATTTCTTTATATGCGTCAAGCTTTGATGGAAAAGAAAAGTTGGGTGATTTGATTACATCCTATAATAAAAAGCAGACAAAAAGTAATGTGATCACATACAATGATTTTATTGGAACAATGTTAAGTTATGTGACAAGTGTCGTCAATATCATTAGTTATGTATTGATTGCCTTTGTGTCTGTATCTTTAATTGTATCAAGTATTATGATTGGTATTATTACGTATATTTCAGTGTTGGAGCGTACAAAAGAGATTGGTATTCTACGATCAATTGGTGCCAGTAAGAAAGACATTACGCGTGTATTTAATGCAGAAACATTTATTATCGGTTTGATTAGTGGTGTATTGGGTATCTTAATTACACTTGTATTAAATGTTCCAATCAGTATGGTGGTTGAAAATATGACAGGTGTTGCCCATATTGCCAAGTTACCTGTCAATGGAGCTATATTCTTGATTTTAATTGATTTAGTATTAACCATTCTTGCAGGTTTGATTCCATCCAAGATTGCGAGTAAAAAAGATCCTGTAGAGGCATTAAGAAGTGAGTAATCACTTCTTTTTTGGTATAATTATCGGGAGGTGATACCATGATTCGAAAAGGAACGAAAGAAGATGCAGAAATTTTATCTAAGGTAGAGGCGACTTGTTTTCCACCAAATGAAGCAGCAACTTCAAAAGAGATTCAGGAACGATTAAATGTATATGCGAATCATTTTTTATTATTATTTGAAGATGATCGATTGATTAGTTTTATCGATGGTTTTTGTACAAATCAAAGAGATTTAACGGATGAAATGTATAGTGATGTTTCTATGCATGATGAAGATGGGGATTGGCAAATGATATTTGGCTTAAATACGTTGCCGGATTATCAAAGAAAGGGAAATGCTGCTAAGATCATGAATGCGATGATTGATTTGGCTAGACAAGAAAAGCGAAAAGGCTTAGTGTTAACTTGTAAAGATAGATTGGTGCCTTACTATAGTCAGTTCGGATTTAAAAATGAGGGCGTATCCTCAAGTGTTCATGGTGGTGTAGTTTGGTATCAGATGCGATTGGAGTTTTAAAGATGAATATAATAAATATTTTGAAGAAATATCAGAAGAAAAAAAAGAAACAAGCTGTAAAAGAAGAAATGAAACAGATGATTCCTACATTAAGAAGTACATTGCATGAAGTGACTTCTGGATTAGATGAGTTAAATGGTCTTCTTAAAAAGATTACGCGTTCATGAAGTCTAAGATTTATTTGGCCATCGACTTAAAGTCTTTCTATGCATCTTGTGAATGTGTTTCTAGAGGATTGGATCCTTTGAAAACCAATCTTGTAGTGGCAGATGCTTCAAGAACTGAGAAGACAATATGTTTGGCTGTATCTCCTTCATTAAAACAGTATGGCATTGGGGGAAGGTGTCGTTTGTTTGAGGTAAATCAAAAGGTAAGAGAAGTGAATGCCAAAAGGAAAAAGGGATTTTTACGCTTTGATGGTAAATCAGCGGATGATGAAATCTTAAAAAAGAATCCTAGGTATGAAGTTGATTTTTTAATTGCGCCTCCAAGAATGAAATATTATTTGGATATCAGCACTCAAATCTATAATATTTATTTGAAGTATGTTTCAAGTCAGGATATTCATGTATATTCGATTGATGAAGTATTTATTGATGCGACGCCATATTTAAATACGTATCATTTAACGCCAAAAGAGTTCGCAATGAAAATGATTCTAGATATTTATGAAACAACAGGCATTACGGCTACAGCAGGTATTGGTACAAACTTGTATCTTGCCAAGGTGGCGATGGATATTGTGGCCAAACATAAAAATCCAGATGAAAATGGCGTTCGTGTTGCAGCCTTAAATGAATATAGATATCGAAAATTGTTGTGGAATCATAAGCCTTTAACGGATTTTTGGCGTGTTGGCAAAGGATATGAGAAAAGATTAAATAAATTAGGTATTGATACAATGGGCAAGCTTTGTGCTTTTAGTTTAGAACATGAAGATGTTTTATTTAAAACATTTGGCGTAAATGCTGAACTATTGATCGATCATGCCTGGGGATATGAGTCTTGTACAATGGAAGATATTAAGGCTTATAAACCGGAAAAGAATAGTATGGGTTCAGGTCAAGTCTTATCTTGTGGATATGAAAAAGAAAAGGCTAAGATTTTAGTCAAGGAAATGGTGGAGTCTTTAGCTTTAAGTTTGGTCGATAAACATTTAGTGACAAATAAGGTAGTTCTAACCATTGGCTATGAAACAAATGAAGCCTATACAGGTGAAACAATGGTTGATTTTTATGGGAGAATTTTGCCCAAGAGTTTAAATAAAGTTGTCCATTTACCACAAAAGACAAATGCGAATTCAATCATGATTCAAGCTATATTGGATGTATATGATCGGTATGTGGATCCGAGTTTATTAGTGCGAAGAATCAATGTAGCAGCAGTAGAAGTGGTGGATGAAAAGAATCGTGGTTTTGAACAGATCGATTTATTTTCAAATGTAGATGAAGAAGATTTGAAGAAGGAAAAAGATCTTCAAAAGGTAACTTTAAAAATAAAGAATAAATATGGCAAGAATTCGATCTTAAAGGGAACGGATTTTGAGAAGGGTGCTAAGGCCAAAGAAAGAAATGCGCAGATAGGAGGGCATAAGGCATAATGGATGAAAGATGGTATACGATGGATCGTCCAAAGAGTAAATATCCAAAGATGTCTATGTCGGATCGTGCAGCTCAATTTGCGCCTTTTGCGGCTTTAACGGGGCATAAAGAAGCTGTCATAGAACAGGGTAGAATCACACAGGAAAAAAGAGTTTTATCGAATGAAGAAAAGCTTGAAATCAATGAAAAGATCATAGAGATGGTGAGCTTGAAATCAAAGTGTAGAATCACTTATTTTGAAAAGGATAAGACAAAAAGTGGTGGTAAATACATTCAAACTGTTTTATCTTTTAAGCGTATGGATGAATTAAATAAGACTTTATATTTTAAAGAAAACATTCAAATACAAATTGATGATATTGTAGATATTGAAGTATTGGAACAGTGATGTCCTTTTTCTTTGTAACAAGAAAGAGTACAAAGGATGCTTGTATATATTCATACATATTATGCAGATGAACTTACTTTAAAGGATGCCATGTTGAATGTAACGAAAATATCTGAAAGTGTAGGCTTTAATAATGTTACGCATTTTATTCAGGTGTTTAAAATCACCAAAGAAATATAGAATGATGGAGGATCAAGATGAAAAGGGCAGTTGAAGAAATCTTAAAGTTTAATGAGGAAAGAGATTGGGATCAATTTCATAATCCTGAAAACCTCGCAAAATCCATTAGTATTGAGGCAGGCGAGTTGTTAGAATGTTTTCAATGGAATAACGAATATGATAAACAACATGTTTGTGAAGAACTTGCAGATGTGATGAATTATTGTATTTTAATGGCTAACAAATTGGGTGTGGATATGGAAGAGATCTTGTTGATGAAGTTAGAACAAAATAAGAAGAAATATCCGGTAGAAAAGTGTAAAGTATCTTCTAAAAAGTACACAGAACTGATAAAATAAGGGTATGTTAGATGTCGAGCGATTACAATTCTTAGATTTATATAGTTTTGAACTGCGATTGGATTATTTTGAGAAGATTCTAGAATTTACAAGTTCTTCTTATTCTTTCTATTGGTTAGAGGCTGTGTTAAATTTAATGATTTATAAGGATACAATTGAATTTGATGAAATCTTGGATGAAATGATTTCTTTAGCCTATGATGATGTGGTCGAAAAAGGATATCATTTGGGTCCATTGATTCATCAAAAGCGTACAAACGCATTGGAAAATGCGATTTTAAGCATCCAAAAGTATTTGCCTGAAAATTGTTCGAAACAAGAAATTATTATTTGTGTAAAGCAGCATGATGAAGCTTTAAAAGAATATAAGAAACTTTTGATCATGCAGACACCCTATCGTTTATTATCAAGTTTTTTGGTGGATGTCGGTGGTAATGATCCAATTTGGAATCGTCCTAAGGACATTATAGAAACAATCAAAGATTATAATGAAAAGTATAGACTTCCATATGTCATCGAAAATGATAGGGGTCTTAAAAGAAAAGTTGTTGTTCAACCAGAATGGAGAGATTTCTTAATGACAAATTATCGTGTCATTATGGAATGGGTTCATGATGAAAAGATCAAGTATCTGGAAAAACGAAAGATTGAAGAGTGCATTGAGTGATGCACTTTTTCTTTTGGTTAAAATAAAAAAGTCTATTTCTAGACTTACTTTTGTTTGTGCTTTAAGTATATCGCATAAATAAATTTTGCGACACCAATCGCAATAAAAAATATTCCTAATTTTAGTAGCATTGAATTCATAAATCCTTTCCATTCTTAATATATATTACACGGTTTGTACATAAAATAAAAACTCCTTTATGTAAAGGAGTAATTGTTAAATGGTAGCGCGTACGGGATTCGAACCCGTGATACAGCCTTGAGAGGGCTGTGGCTTAACCGCTTGCCGAACGCGCCATGTGCTTAAGTATTATAGCACAAAATAAAAGAGAAGTATAGACTTCTCTTACAATTCTGCAATTAAATCGCAAAGGTTTTTATAGGCTTTTTGAAAGGATTCTAGGTTCAGTTTTTCTTCTGGAGTGTGACAACCTTCGGCAATAGGGCCGTATGTGATGATATCTAAATCTGGAAGTAATCCTTTTAGAATACCGGTTTCCATACCTCCGTGGGATGCTTCGGTTTCCATTTCTACACCTTGTCTTTTTAAGATTTCTTTTAGTTTATCTCTTAATGGACTGTTCGCTTCATAGTTCCATCCACAGAAGTTTGTATCTTCATGTTCAGACGCATTGCATAACTGTGCAATCATGTTGATCTTGTTGCCTAATTCATCCTTCATAGATTCTAATGGGGAACGAATGCAGAAAGAACATTTCACAACATTATCTTCCGTTCTTAATTTACCTAAGTTAAGGGAAGCGAGTGTTAATCCTTCAATAGCCATAGATTTATGTTGTAAACCATTTGGTAGTAAATAATATAGTGTGATTAATTCATTTGTATCTTTTGAAGTAAAAGCTTTAGTAGCTTTGTCTGTTTCTTCCAATTGAATATCAAGCTTACTATCACTGAATTCAAATTCTGTTTTTAAATCGGCTGTGATTTGATCAATATTTGGCTTGATGTCTGAAACGAAAGTTGCCTCTGCTTCTCTAGGAATCGCATTCTCTTTAAGTCCACCATTTACGGATACGATTTGAATATCTTTTAGTGTTTGTAGAACTCTAAATAAGATTTTAATTGAATTACCCTTTTCTTGATCAATACAACCACCTGAATGACCACCATCTAAGCCTTTTATAGTAAGCTTATAGGTTGGTTTGTCTACATCTTCAAAAGTGCATGTTTTATCAACATAGGCATAGCGACCACCACTTGTTGTAGTGCAAGTGCTAACTTCACCACCACCATCTAGACCAATCATCTTTTTGGCATTGAAGTATTCCTTCTTTAGATTGATAGATCCTAATAGACCCACTTCTTCTTGGACAGTAAATACACACTCTAGATTTGGATGTTTTAAAGTATCATCACTTAGAATGGCCAACATGTAGCTCACTCCAAATCCATCATCAGCACCTAATGTTGTTCCTTTTGCTTTTAACCAGCCATCTTCAACATATAGATTTAAAGCATCTGTTTCAAAGTCAAAATCGACATCATTGTTCTTTTCGCAAACCATATCCATATGCGCCTGCAACATAACAGTATCGTGATTTTCATAGCCTGGTGTAGCCGCTTTATAAATAATCACATTATTCATGTCATCACGAACATATTTAAAATCATGTTCCTTCGCAAAGTTTTCTACATAGTCTGCGATTTTTTCTTCATGAAAAGATCCATGAGGAATTTTTGAGATTTGTTCAAAGTATTTGAAGATTGAAATGTTTTGATGTAATACACTCATTGTTTGTACCTCCACTTGATTAAAGTTAAGTATAGTACAAAAAATGAGAGACGCAAGTCCCTCATTATTGAATATTGATATATCTAGTTTCTTCTTCACGCTTTACAGGTTTTGTAGGCAATAAGATAAATAATTCACCATTGTCAAAACGAGCTTTGATATCCTCTTGTTTATAGCCTTCACCAATATAGAAAGAACGAGAATAAGTTCCAGTAAATCTTTCTTGACGAAGAACACGCGTATCTTCTTTATTGATATTACGAGTAGCTGTGATCTTTAAGTAGCCATCTTTTAATTCAATTTGAATATTTTCTTTTTGAATACCACAAACCTCCATGCAGATTTGATAATATCCATCCTTTTCATAAATGTCTGTTCTTAATACAGTACTTGTATCTTGTTTTTTAGTATCGTTGAAAAAGTCATCAAAATAATTAGGGTAATAGCGCATATTGAATCCTCCTTAGCACTTATATCTTTTAACTGCTAATATCATAGTACAATTATTTGGCACAGTCAATAGCTGAGTGCTAAAATTGTTGTAAATAATTTGTGACTGCTACGAGACCTGCATGGCGTAATAGTCTCTTTCGCATTTAGTACATTTTTACTTCAAATCTTTATTCATGAAATGGTGAGTGCTTATTATAGTAAAATTCTTATTTTGTTTTACACGAAAGACTTGTACCATTAGCTCACTTCCTTTTTAAATTGAAAAAGACGCAAGCCACATTGTCTATGAATTACGTCTTTCTGCCTAACTTACTTTTTTATTTTTGAATATCTGAAATTGGATAGGGATAAATCAACCTTTAAAAGTCATAGGGATTTTGACTCTGAGATAGAGA
>OIYR01001335.1_pt1 | contig 12569 bp, 8 predicted proteins | sample 1588221 | NCBI WGS metagenome assembly OIYR01 (sample SAMN03283292) | human gut metagenome | biome: human-associated habitat; material: feces | host: Homo sapiens | place: Peru | collected 2012 | reverse complement strand
CGTAGGAATCGTCTCCATACACTCCTTTTAAAAAAGCCGCAAACTCCTTGGAGTAGCGGGTTCCTTCAGCCTTCAGGTCATAAGAGTCGGAGAAGTATCGATTATTCTGCTTGTCGTACCATTTGCGTCTTCTGACAATCAGATCAACACCTTTGTCGCGGATCGGGAAGTCACGTATGGTTACGGCTTCACAGAACCCTTTGGATTCAATCTCTGGGTTCTCTTTATATTCAGCCTTAACCGATTCGTCAAGATAGATGCGGATAAGGGATGCCTCTTCTTCTACACGTACTACTTCAAAATTTGAAAGTATCTCTGATGGCAGTATCAACTGTGCCAATGATAATAGTCCTTGATTATTCATGGCACAAAGGTATAAATTTTCTGTGGAATAAAAGAATCTTCCCCCTGGTTTATCGGGTGAGCCTTGTATTGCAGACGGCAACTCTTTTAATTTTTGAACTAAAGCGACACAATTTTTCAGCTTGTCATCATTAAGATATACCCCGGCCTGTCTTACTCTATTTTTGGTTATTTCCAAATTTTTGTAATCTGTACTATAAGCAAGTTGCCAAGCATTGTCATAATTGTCTATCACTTTTAAGACATCATCTAATTGTTTGATGTATTTAGAATTTGGTTCAACAACAAGATTCCCTTTAGAATTTTCAAAATGCTTTAGTTGGTAAATTCTATTCTTCATGAAATGGTGACTCCATTCAGGAGTATTCCAAACGGATGCTGCAAATGAAGAGTTACATCTTGAAATGAATAATGGAATGTATTTTATAAGTGCATCTTCTATACGAAGATCCAAAGTGTCTCTTCCAACAAGTTTTTCAACTTCATCCCTGTTGATCATATAAAGAACATCTGCATATTGAATTTCAAGAGAATCACTCGTTAGTAATTTTATTTCCTTACACAAAGCTTTATTGTGTGAATTTTCAAAAACAAATTGTTTCGGTGGGTCCATTACTGTATTTTTATAATACAAAATAGCTCCTATAGCCAATAGGATGGCCCCAACAATTAATATTGATTTGATAATAATTCTTTTCATATCTACTTAATTCTAACCCAACCCATGTATTTTACCTCCACCGGTCGAAGAGCCACCTCCAGTTGAAGAACTTCCACCAGTCGAAGAGCCACCTCCAGTTGAAGAACCTCCACCAGTCGAAGAGCCGCCTCCAGTCGAAGAACCACCACCAGTCGAAGAGCCTCCACCAGTTGTAGAACCACCACCAGTCGAAGAGTCACCACCAGTCAATGAACTTTTTGTATAATTTTTTATGTTTATTTTATTATCGCCAGGCTTATTATATAATTGACCATTATTCAATCCCTCTCTTGCCACTTTGAGTATGTCTTTCCAATAAGAAATATTCAAATTCTGAATTTGAGGATCCCAATAATTTATAATTTTTGAAAATTTTCTATTATTAATATCGTCAAATAACTCAGCAAGTTTATTTGAGATCATTTGCATATCATCTCTATTCCAACATTTAGTATTTTGTTTGAGATATTTTATCTCGTCTTCGGACATAGCCTTATTACATTCGCTGCATTCCCCATTAATCATATCTTTTCCACATGTAGGACATTGAGAATATGTTTTACAATTAGGACAACTCTCTCCTTGATATTCCTTCCCACATCTTTCGCATTTTGATATTTCTTCTGAAAACATTCCATGATATAACCAAGCACAAGATGAAATTATTCCGATACAAGCAAATAAGAAAACCACCAATCCGATTGCTATTTTTTTCCATCCATATCCATTCTTCACAAGAATAAATGCTTTCTTGCTATTGGAAAAATGGTCTATCTTATATCCTGCAATAGGTGATTTGTTCTCGTTATAATGAGTTGCTTCAAACGAGAAAGAAATAGCCTCATTAGGCACTTTGCAACCTTCAAAAATTAAATAATTGTATTTTTTAGGTAGTTTCTTTAAAGGTAAAGTTATTGGTCGCTTTACCTTTAATAAATTCAATGGTTTAAAACGAGCCTCTTCAAATCCTGTGACATCAACCACAATTATAGCGGAAGTTAGTTCATGGATATTGAAACGATTATATCCATCTCTGTCTACTTCTTTATCATTAATCGTAATTTTTACAGACGAAGATGGTATTTGGGTATCAGGAGCAGCCTTGTCACAGACTTGAAACCATGTCAAATCAACCTTGACATCCCATTCTAAATTAGCTAAACTAATTGTTTTTACAGGTTGATCTAATATAATTTTTTCTTTAATGGGCCAACATCCTTTTCTTGAAATATCAAGTATTATCTGTTGTCCTTCGTCAAACAAAAGACTTTGGGTAAATAGTTTCCCATTTACCTTCATTGCTATATCCGATGGAACAGATTTAGGATACTCTAAAATGCAACTGTTTTTAAAGTCTGATTCGGTTAAATCTTTCAATCCTTCTTTTGGAGAAATTCCAGATTCTGCATCTATAAGCAATACTGCTTTATAATTGCAATAGTAATTTTGGAAAATGGATCCTAAAATTTCAGGCAAAGAAAACGGTGTGCCAGAACCATAATAACGATAGGCATATTGTCCTTCCGAATTTGGTTCTACGCTTGGTACAGAATGATTCTGCACTTGCTTTGGTCCATAATCAATGGAACAAATTTGCTCAAGCTTTTGGTCATCTCGTTTTGTTTCTTGAAGAATCTCCTTGGTAGTGCGTAAAATATCAGCCAACTCCTTTCCATTTATATCCACAAAACCAGGGACGACAATCATGGCAGAAATTAAATCACTGTCTCTTCCAGAAATATATTTATTAGTGCATATAAAAGCAACATCCTTTCCGAATGTAACGAAATCGAAAAAGGTGGAATCAAACTTATCTTCTGATATTTTTTCAATATCAATGCATTTCAGATAGTTACGAGTGTCAAGTGCTTCGTTCTGCCATTGTTTTGCAGCTTCGCTTGAAAAGAGTATTTCTGCCCCAGAACTTACCCTGCTTACAATTATACCAATTTTATCCATGATTATCCTCTTAATATTGATTCTAACAGTCCACGTTTACCTATTCTATATCCATCACTTCGTTCCATAATAAGATTTACGATAGATTCAGCGTAGGCTGTATTAAATTTACAATAATTTTGAAAACAAACTTTGCCCAAAGAGAAAGGCAATACAGAAACTTTACCTCCATTTATTTGGTTGGCCTCGCAAATTTGTTTTAAGCCATTATAGAAATCTCCATAATGGTCAATAACATGTTCACTTAACAAAGCACTCTTATTCAGTCCCTTATGGGCTTTGAGCTTATCAACCTTTGTAACTACCAAGTATATAGCGTCTGTTGAAGTCTTAAATATGCTATTGCCCTTATTGTCTTTCAGACTATTGATATAATTCAATGTTGCTTTGAGATAATTAATCTGAGGTAAGCCTTCGTACTGACGATTTTCCGCTCCATATTCAACAACAAAGAAATGTATCTTTCTACTGCTTGTTCTGTTAGAGATTAGGATATTTGTTAGGGTGTCTAACGCACTTTTCTCTTGATTTGTTAATGGCTTCTTGGCAAACGTCTTATACATACATTTTATTAATTCACCTGCAAAATCAATACAAGTGATAGGATGAACCAATCCTTTTTGGTCAGTTAAGTCAAATCCCATTTCGTATGTTGACATAGTAGGGGTTCCTTCTGGAAGAACGCAGACTGTTCCATTAGAGAGAAAGCACTGAGGAAGTCTGTTCATATAGTCAAATCCTTGACATTCGCTATCCAATGTCATTGTTTTGGCAACTTGACCATTTCCTGCAACGCTTATTATTGCACCTAAAGCACAACTCTTACCAGACGAAGGAATTCCCCAAAAATACACCTCGGTTGTTTCTTTGCGAGAAATCTCTGATATAGATTCTGGAACATCAAATCTTGTACGTTGTACATTTCCAGCTAACTTTTGGATAAAATCTGGTTTGATTCCAATATCTTCAAGGTCACGATAATTAAGTCGTTGTTTCTTTACAAGTTCCTTTATTACCCATGCATTGAGAAAATTGTTGTCATCTTCAATTTCGTCGAGCAAATCGTCTATGTCTATTGTTCCGACTGTAAAAGCAGCTTCAATTAGTTCTAAAATTTGCTTATTAGGATCGTTAATAGACTTATCTGTTTGTGTCGCAAGTATATCTTCTTTTAGAGCCTCCATTCCGTAATGGATATAATCTCTGTTCTCAAGCTCATTCAATAATTTTTTAGCTTCATCGACATAGGCATTATCTTTATGCTCATCTATAAAGTCTTGCAACGCTTTCTTGTCGCTTTTATTGATACTATCAAAAAGAATTTTATCTTCAGATTTGCGAATATCAGCTTCCTTTTTTGCAGATTGCGTTTTCAATAGACTAATTGCATTTCTTGCCTCCTGTCGATGGATACCTTCACGATAATCGTCTAAATACTTCTGATACGCATTTATTGTATCTTCTTTTAATGCAGCGGCCCAATCATTAGGTTCTGCATTTTTTAACAAATCCTCGAGTTCTTTACGAACGGATGCTTTCATCGGCTCGTCCACGTTGTGAGGATCTTTTAGCTCAGGCAGAGTTACAACACCTTGTCTAATATATTTAAACAAATCTTGCGCTGTAAATTCTGGTAAATTATCAAATATGTCTTCTTTGTTCATTATGTTATATATTTTCTATTGGTGTTATTACAGAATCATCTTCTTCATCATCATTGTGATAACGATGCTTCTCGTGAGTTTGTTCACGTTTGTTCCTTCGCTCTCTTCTAAGACGGCGTCTGCTTTCTCTATCATCTTCTTCGTTGTCAACATCGTCTAAGATTGGTGATGCTAATATTTCATCATGAAAATCGTTTCCTTTTCTTTCATGTTTGTAATTATTGTCTCCCATATCTATTGGACCTATTTCTGGCTTTTTAATAGAACGATTTATGCTTGGATTTATATCGTTGCCTACCCATCGTCTTCCAAATAAAGTATAGGTGCTAACTCCATTTCGTTTTTGAACAAAATAAGGCAATATCATCATCAGATATAGTATGAATCCTAATAATATTGCAGTGTAAGACAAGTCATCATCCGCAGTGTAAATATCGCTAAGAGAATCTAAGTTCTTTAAAGTCGATTTTATTTCATTATAATCATAATCAAATGGTAGGACTTTATTACCGTCACTATTGTTTTCCGTTGATAATATTACAGATGAGAAATTATGCAACTGTTTATTCCAGTCTGTTATGGCATTTTTTATCTCTTTAATATTACCTACTAAAAAAACATTCCAAACACTTGTATTTTGATTAGCACGATTAATCCAAGAAGTTGCCTCTGTTTGTAGACTATCGTAATTCTCTGTTAATTGCCGCTTTAACGTAGCGACCTCGCTATTAATTTTGCGATCATCATTCTTACCATCGAATCCTATACGTTGATAAACAGACGGCTGAATATCCTTACAATCTTTTACACGCTGCAAAAAGTTTTGGTAATCAACGATACGTTTGCTACTATATTTATTATATTCATCAAACATATTGGTTGATGAACTAATGGCATTCCTAAATTTTTCCTCAATTTCATCACTATGATTGGCAACATTCCATGCATGATTGAATGGTCCCATACATAATAAAAAAACGAAAGGAGAAGAGATTAATAAAACACGTTCAAAAAGAATGCATCTTGAAAACTTGTAATTATTATCAACACCTTTTAATTGTTGAACACCAAAGAACCAAAAAAGTAGAAGTACGACTATTCCCAAAGTATACCACAATGGTTCAGTAAGCCCTTTGTCTAATTTATAGGTTATTCCTACATACGTTACATATCCTATAAAAATTATTGCCAAGAATAATAGAATATGCGCCCATGAAAATTTGAGATTTCTATACATATTATTTATTCGGTGTAACTACTCAGTACCCCCCAGGGCATGAGATGGTCAACAGGACTTGTTAATAATTTATAAACTTGATTTTGCACCAAATTCAAATCATTGTTAAAGAGGTTTTGTATGTGTAGCCTTATGTATATGTAGGCTATAGTGGTTAAATTCGGGGTTTATTAGGATGCCAGCGGCCACAGCGTACTTGCGCTGTCAAATTGCGTCTTCAAACTGATAGTTGTCAACGAGAGCCGATTTTGCGTTTCGGGTAAATACGAAATCTCCGTAAATGGATGTAAAACCATATTTGGTCATTTCACAAAAAATGCCTATCTTTGCATCTAAATGGCAAGACAGTGTACAGACATAGACGAAGTTTTACGCTCGATCAATCAGCGTCTGCGTAAGCTTGAGAAGTCCGATTCCGAGAAAACAGAGGAGATCGGACGTCTCAATCGTATCATATGCCAAAAAGACAAGGAGATACATAAACTGAAGATGGAACTTTCTACTACCAAGTCTGATCTTGCCAGTGCCAAGACTCGCATCAAGGAACTTGAGGACGAGATTGATAAAAAGGATGATTCTACAGGTTCATCGGAAAAGCCTGAGAAGACAAGCAGCAACAGCAGTGTCCCTCCATCCCAGGAGAGTATTGCCGCACGCGAACTTCGCAGGACGAAATCCTTGCGCAAGCCGAGTGGAAAGCCAAGCGGTGGACAGCCAGGACACAAGGGAAGCACCTTACAGTCGGTCAGTATGCCAGACAGAATCATACAGCATGAGCCAGCCTACTGCAAATGCTGCGGTCGCCCGTTGGATGGCATTGAGTACAGGAAAATCCGTAAGACACAAATCGTAGACATCAAGTTTGTCGTAGAGACTACCGAGGAACAGTATTACGAGAAGGTCTGCCAGTGTGGCTGCGTGAACAACTGCGACGCACCCAACTGCCGCATCAAGTACGGTGACAACATCCGTGCGCTTGTCAGCTATCTGAGCGTTGTGCAGTGTATCCCTTTCAAGAGAATAGCAGAGCTCATATCAGACCTTTGTGGACAAAGGATGAGCGAGGGAACCATACAGAATATACTCAAGGGAAACAGTGCCAAGTCCAACAATGCATACGAGGAGATACGGAAGAGAATCGAGTGTGCTCCAGTTGTTGGAGCAGACGAGACCGGTGCCGCTGTGGGAAAGCAGTTGCACTGGAACTGGATATTCCAAACAGATGCTCTTACCTATGTGTATCAGTTGAAGTCGAGAGGTCAGGAGGCCGTAGATTCCAAGTTTCCTAACGGTCTGCCCCATTCAACGCTTGTGACCGACAGAAAACAAACTTATTTCAAGATGAATGTCAAGGATCATCAAGTCTGTCTGGCTCACCTGTTAAGAAATGCCGAATATCTTAACGAGCTAGATGCAAAGCAGGACTGGTCCCGAAGGTTTATCCATCTGTTAGCGCACGCCATCGACCTTAGACGAAACAAAACTATCACGCAGAGAAAGATAAAGGTACTGAAGACCAAGATGAAGAATCTCTTGGGAGAAAGTCTGTCACATCTCGATGATGAGTTTGAGAGATTCAAGAAAGGCATCCTAAAGGTAAAAGACTATCTGTTCACTTTCCTCTCCAATCCACTTGTACCTTATGACAATAATGCCAGCGAACGAGGGGTGAGAAAGATTAAGATAAAGCAGAATGTCAGCGGATGCTTCCGTACCGATGAAGGTGCCGATGATTTTGCCAAGCTACATTCAATAGCGGAAACAGCCATGAAGAATGGAAACTCTAAATTCAATGCAATTCTTGCTGTCGTACAACAGTAAGACGATTACTCATGCCCATAGGGGTGCTGAGTAGTTACCTCTCAGGTCGAGTCCGTCGGAACGATATAATAGCTTCTTAAAACTGAATAACTGAATACTGAATACCTTTCCGCCCTGCTTTCCGTCAGCATTTGCTCCTTTCGGAGGAATCTTCTCGATGTAATGGCGGTTCACCCAGTTTCTCAGCATCATCGCCGTGCCCTTCTTGCCGAACTCGTTCTGCTGACGCACCATCTCAGCCTGCGCATAGGTGAAGGTGTCAGGCAATTGCTGCAGCAGGTTGGCAGGTCCTCGCTTGCTCGATTTCTCCCCCACCTCATTAGCCTTGGCTATGCCTGCACCAAAGAAAATCATCTTGCACCACAGGTCGTAGCTCTCGCTCCATCTGATGAACTCTTCTATTTCGGGTTCCCATTTGCAGCCGTTTGCCACGTACAGCACGCAAGCCTTGAGGAAGGCTATTACGTTGCCACGGAAGGAGAGATTCTCGAACACCCTGTTTTGCGACATGCGCGAAAAGTCAGCGTTCTCTTCCTTCAACTTTTCTGCCAGGGCGAAAGCCTCAGCGCAGTCTATCCTACCCGATGCCTTGCACAGATTCTCTATGTACGGTCTGAGCGCCTCTCTGAAGGCATCGTCGTATTCGCCATATACTGGCATTTCGGCACCGATTTCCCGCTCCGGAATGGTACAGAAGTTGATGCGGCTGATAGGTCCGTCGGTGAGCACCTTCGAGAAATATCGCTGCCCCAACTGGACGGTGGTCGATGCATTCCAGTTGAACCGGATGGTGATGCGCTCGGTGATACTCGATGTGCCCACGCGGGTCTGGCCGTATGAGTTCCCCGGATCAAAGGCAAGGCACATGATCTTGAACTGCTGGTTGCCCTGCCCCTTGAGGGCGTCGAACTGGTCTATCTCGTTGAGCGATGTATAGAGGAAATGCCCCTGTGCCTCAGCCGTGCGCATCACGAATGCCGGGTTGGTCATATCGGCGTCTATCTCCTGGATGATGAGGTTTTCCGGACGCTTGCGCTTATCCTTGTTGGCGCCCTTGCGTGTCACCTCCTCTTTCCATTCCTTCTCCCGGTTCAGGTTCTCACGGTCTCGCTGTCTGATGTCCTCCATAATCATGTTGATGGGCATCTGCACACAGTTCTTGCCTGCGCCCGTGCCCGCCAGCAGACAGCACATCAGGGTAGCCTCGTGCTCCACGTTGTCAATATACTTAAAGGTGGTCTTGCAGAGGTGTGTGGCAAGTGGTGGGAAGATGGCGTGAGCCACGGCAGGCTTATAGACGTCCGGGGTCTTCGATAGCAGCAGCTCCACGAGTTTGGGGAGATGTTCGGGCATCGGAGGCGGAGCGATTTTTTCATCTTCCGCATTGGAATCCGTACCGCCTTCGGAACCAACGGAACTTGCGGATTGGAAAGCCACGGCATCCTTCTGGGAGGACTTCTCAGCCTGGGCATTGATGCGGATCACGGCTTGTGACATCGGCTTCGAACTGTCGCCATATTTCGCATAGAAGTCGTGGATGAGCTGCTGGCAGTCACGCTCCTGCGAGAAGGCAGGCATCTTCTGTGCCACCACCGCCTTCAGTTCGTCTTCGGGCATCACTCTCGATGCGCCTGCACTCATAATCGCCAGGAGCGATGAGTGACGGGAGCCTTGGGAGTTGATATCTACGTCCTTCAGGCCTGCCGCATTGCGGAAGAGGTCGAAGGCTGCGAGGTTCTTGCCGGTTGCCACAGCGACAGCCTCCTGAGGAGTTCCAGCAGGGCTGAGATGAGCAGCATGAGCAGCATTGCTATCACAAGGTTGGGCAGGCTGAATAGCAGAAACAGCCACACCTCTTCCGTCGATGGTGAGCCCACGTTCCAGGTAGGCTTGTCTGCGCTTCTTCAGCTCTTCCTGCGGCAGCACCTCGTACCAATGGGGCGAGCGATAGATTTCCGACTCCTTGTCGGTGATGAAGAGCATGCGCTCTGGCGTGATGCAGCTCTCGTCGTAGGGCACGCCCAGCGCCTCGCAATAGGCTCGCTGCGTCTCCTCGATAGTCATGCCGATGGGCATGCGGATGTCGATGTGCAGCTTCTTGCGGGCAGAGTACTCCAGGTGCAGCAAGGCTCCCTTCCAGATGGTGTCGCTGCAGTTCAGCTCACGTGCCTTCTCTATCGCCTTGTCCACATATTTCTTATCATCCACATCGATGGTGGTCTGAAAGAGAAAGCTTTCGGGCACGGCGTTCTTCTGCGAGCGTCTGTTGTCTCGGAACTGGTAGTAGTGAGCGCAGCGGAAAGGCAGCTGCTTCTTCAGTTCATCGTTACCCCCACGGATGGCAGCTACCAGGTCTGCCATCCAGGGATAAGCGATGGTCTTGTCGTACACCGAGAGTGGCTGGGAGCTTACGCTCCCCTTATTGCCATTCTTGTACGGATTATATGCTATAATATGTTCCATCGTCTTTTTTGAATGTTAAATGTTAAGTGTTAAATGTTAATTTTTGAATGTTAAGTGTTGAATGTTAAATGTTGAATTGCCTAACGGTCGCAAGGGCGCTAGCCTAATTCAACATTTAACATTTAACATTAAACATTAAACATTATCCTTAAATCCGGCAATCAGCTCCTTGTGCTCTGCCTTGAGGTAGCGCAGCATGTCCTGCTTGTCCAGGTCTCGGCTGAAGGTATAGTTCACCTGCACCGTGCGCTTGGTGGTGCGCACCACGGCGTGGTTGGTCTTGAAGATTTCCTCGAAGATCTTCTCGCCCGTATGCTCGTAAGGCTTGAAGTCGAACTCGTCACCTCCTTTCTCGCCAGAGCATACCATTCTGCCCGGTATCACCTTAGGCTGTTCGCAGATAACCTCGGCATCGTTCCATGGCGCCTTGCGGAAGGCGATGGTACCGTTTTCCTCACTGATGATGGCTCCGTCCACCTTCTGGGCGTTGAGGAGCTGCTTCTTTGCTGCTTGTTTCATGATTGTAATCTCTTGTTTATAGGATTAATAATGTCAGTTAATTCTCATATCGTTGATATACAGGCCGTCGGCAGCATATCGGATGTCAATCGGCTTTTCCAGAGGGTCATAACAGATTCTTTTCATCATGACACATTCATGATGCCAACATTTGTCCTCGTCCTCCATCACAGGCTGGATATAATCCTTGACCCACTTGTAAAACAACTTACGCTCTGGATCTTTCGAACAGCCTATCGTCATATCTCTCACCACCTGAGAATCTACGAATATCATATTTCTCCAAGCTATTCTACTTTTTTGCACCACCTTGTCAGCATTGCCAAAGAATTCACCGAAAAACAAACGATGTGTAAAATCCTTCGGCACCTTTTTTGTATGCACTTCCACATACATTTCTACCACTTTCCCCTCCGTATCGGCTAATACCGGGAACAATGTATCTCTGCCGATATCAGTGATGGCAACCAGGTCTTCGAGGCAAAAGAACAAACCTTCGTCGTTGTTCACCACTCTCAATCCGCCATACTGTGGATGATAAAACACATAAGCATTTTCTGCCATATCAATATATCATATTAAAGGGTTGGGCTGCGAGATATTCGCCAAATTTCAGTTTTAGGAACGGTACCGGATTCCTATAAACGAAAAACGCCCGCAACCAGACTTTACTTGTCTGATTACGGGTGCAAAGGTACGGCAAAAACACCTTTGGGAAAAATAGGAAAAATAGGATTAATATTTGTCCCATAAAAAAAATCATCTATGGGCAAAGAAATCTGCCACTTTATCATCCATTTCTTGATTTTTTATGTCCTCACAATGATTGAAGACATTGTTGAACGATTTCTAACTGTACGGTTGAAATGGGCTGAAAGCCCTAAGCTAGGAGCTTCTGCCCCTTCAGGGCGTATTGGGTAATTCAACCGTACAGGTCGTTTTTTTTGTTGTATCAGGGATGCCGGAGGATGGCACAGCAAGCCTAGAGTTTCATCTGCTTGATTTCCTCTGCCGTCAGCCCCGTCATATCCATGACCATTGCTTCATCCATACCCTGTGTCAGCATCTTTCTGGCAATCTCAAGGCTTCGCTGGTTCATGCCTTTCTCTATACCTTTCTCTATGCCTTTCTGGTAGCTGTCATCAATGAGGGTTCTTTCAACGCTTACGGAATCCCAGAACTTGTCGTAGGCCCAGAGTTCGGCATCCGAGAAACCGGAAATCTCCAGTTCTTCTACGGCTTTTCCTATCTCCGGGTCATTAAGCAAATCGGCAGGAATCTCCTTCGTGTTGGAATTGATTTCCGTGAGGAAACGGAGCCACAATACCATCATGCGCTTGTCTGCGATGGAATGAGGAGTGAACTTAGGGAGTTCAATGAAGGTGAAATGCAAGCCTTCAATCACCTTATTGCTGTCCTTATCGTGCACGATGCGGTAGTTGTGGATGAAATCTGAAGTATCATGCGCAAAGATATCATTTATCAAGTTGAGAGAATACACAGGTTGAAGTTCGCTGTATTTGCCTCCCTTTTTAGCCTGACTCACATAGAGTTTGGATGCATTGAACAGTACTCGCTGCTGGAAGGCTTCAGACCATTCCATCTGCATCTCCACGCAGAACTTCCTGCCTCTGACATCGGTGCAGAGTACATCCACAATGGTGTTCTTGCCCCCTTCGAGCTGGGGCACAAGTTCTGTAGGCAGATACTTGATTTCTTGTATCTGCTCTTCTTCGCTGAGTGGCAGGAGGGCGTTCAGAAGACTGATCAGTCTTGCGGGATGATTGCCGAATATCTTCTTGAACGTAAGGTCTGCCTTAGGGTCTAAGTACTTCATAACCAT
>OIYR01001332.1_pt1 | contig 12577 bp, 13 predicted proteins | sample 1588221 | NCBI WGS metagenome assembly OIYR01 (sample SAMN03283292) | human gut metagenome | biome: human-associated habitat; material: feces | host: Homo sapiens | place: Peru | collected 2012 | reverse complement strand
AACAACAACATTTAAAGATGTTACTAATGATGTAAAAATTAAAGGTAGTGTAAATACAGAAAAACCAGGAAAATATGAGATAGAATATATAGTAAAAGAAGGTTTATTTACTAAAAAAGTAAAAAGAATAGTTGAAGTAATTGATGATATTGCACCAGTAATAGAATTAACGGGTTCTAAAGAAACTAGTATTTGTCCTAACTCTGAATATACTGAAGAAGGATATAAAGCAACAGATAATTATGATGGGGATATAACAAATAAAGTAAAAAAAGAAACTAAAGATGAACTAGTTATATATACAGTTAAAGATAGTAGTGGAAACAGTGCAACTGTAGAAAGAAAAGTAAAAAAGCAAGATAAAGAAGCACCTATTATATCACTAAAAGGAAATAAAACTGTATATGTAAAACTAAATTCTAAATATAATGAATCCGGTGTAACCGCCAAAGATAATTGTGATACAGACTTAACAGAAAAAATAAAAGCAACAGGAAGTATAAATACAAGTAAAACAGGTACTTATAAAATTAAACTCATGGAAAACGAAAAGATTCTAATTATTTAGAATCTTTTCTGTGTTTTTAAAATTAAGTTTAGCTATCTTTTCAAGCTCAAGTTTACCATACTTAGAAACAATCTTTTTACCAAGTTCATCTACTTTATCACTAGCACCTTTTAATATAGTAACACCATACTTTTCTGATAACTTATCCATTTCTACTAAAAATAAATATCTACTTATAACACTCGCAGCAGCTACACTTAGATGTTTACTTTCACCTTTAGTTAAGAATGTTATCTTAGTAACTTTATCAGTAATGTTTTCTTGTTTTAAATAACTAAAATAACTTCTAGGAGTAGTAAATTGATCAACTATAATTTTATGATATGGTATTCCTTTATTAGAAAGTTCATATAAAACTCTATTATGAAGAATTGCTTTAATCTTATTCATATTAAACCCTTTATTAGAAAGTTCATTATACTTAATATTTGATAATGTAAATGTAACATAAGGTATTTTATCCATAAGAATAGGGGCACATCTACGAATCTTTTCATCAGTCATTTTTTTAGAGTCCATAATCTTTAAATCTTCAAGTAACTTTCTAGTTGATTTATCAACTAAAGTAGCAGTTACAATAATAGGACCAAAATAGTCACCAGTACCAACTTCATCACTGCCAATAGCATCATAATAATAGTATGTTTTATCATTTTCTTTATCGTCTTTAGTTTTTATTTCACTATCTACATCTCTATCATTAAAATGTCTTTCTAAATCTTTCCACATGTTAGCATCAATATCAGCACTAATACCTTGAAACATAACTTTACCACTTTCATATAAAGTTATAATAGTTCCACCTTCCTCAGCTTGAAATACTGAATATGGTGGTTTCTTATCTCTTTGTAGTAATTCATAATAATCAATCATTTTTTCTTTGATATTATCACTAACTTTAAATACAATAGTTTTTTGTTCTGCCATATAATCACATCCAAGAATATTTTAACATATTTTAATAATTCTTGAAATCTCAAAATAAAAAATATATAATAAAAAACCAAGAGGAATTTTATGAAAGATAAATATTTAAGAATATTCTTTTACGACTTAAGTATGTTTTTTGGAAAGTTTGAATTAAATGAGAACTTTATTAGTATATTTAATGCATTCGTAAAAGATAATTTAAATCCCACAACAATAGATTGTTTTAAAATGATTATAAAAATTAATAAAGGTAAAGATGGCTATAACGCTAAATATGCACTAGAAGATTTTATAAATGCCAATAATGATATAATTGATGATAAGATTCAAAATATATTTAAAGGCGTACCTTTAGAAAAAGCAAACATGATAGGTGAAATGGCAATTGCTTTTAGAGATTACTTAATAAGCGTAGTAAATGCTATGTCAGTAAGTACTCCAAATTATATAAAACAATTAAAACAATAAAAAACATTTACACTTATTACTTCTTTATATACAAAAAAATTATTTAATGTGCTATATTAAATATAGAGGTAATATTAGTGTTAATGATAAATTAATACATTTTTAACATAGAATATTACTATGTTATTTTTTAATGGAGGAAATATGCAAAGAGCAAAAATAATAGTAATTGAAGGAACAGATGGTTCAGGAAAAGAAACACAAAGTAAAAAGATAGAAGAATACTATTTATCTAAAGGTTTAAAAGTTAAAAAGTATTCATTTCCCCAATATAATACTCCAACTGGTAAAATAGTAGGTGCATCATACTTAGGAAAACCAGAGTTAGGCGAATCTGTTTTTCCAGAAACATCAGCTGCTGTAGATCCACTTGTTAGTAGTCTTTATTATGCAGCAGATAGACGTTATAATTTTTTAAAATTTATTGAAGAAGAACTTTATCAAAATGATATTGTAATTTTAGATAGATATACTACATCTAATATGGGACATCAAGCTGGAAAAGCAAAAACCAAAAAAGAAGAAAATCAAATATTAAGATTTATTGAAAAATTAGAATTTGATTTATGTGAACTTCCAAGACCAGATGTTGTAGTATTTTTATATATGCCATTTGAAGCAGCTAAAGAACTTAGAAAAGGAAGAGTTGCAGGCGATGGAAATGAAAACAGTGAAGAACATTTAAGAAAGGCAGAACAAACATATTTAGATATAAGCACTCATTATGGATGGACACATATAGACTGTCTAAAAACTGAAAAGTTTGAACATCTTGAAGATATTAAGTCAATAGATGAAATTAGTGAAGAAATCATTGCCACTCTTAACAATAAACTAGAAGAAGAACCAAGTAAAATTAAAAGAATGACAAGATTTTAATATAAGAAAGTGAGGTAATTATGGGACGTTGGGATAAAGAATATCTTAAACTATGCAAAAAAATATTAAAGGAAGGAAAAGAAGTAGAAAACAGAACTGGAATTAATACTATTAAAATACCAGCATATAATTTTGAATTTGATTTAGAAAAAGAATTTCCATTTCTTACAACTAAACAATTATTTTATAGACAAGCAATTTTAGAAATGTTATGGATTTTCCAAGTACAAAGCAATGATGTAAGATGGCTTCAAGAAAGAAATGTACATATTTGGGATGAATGGGAAATAGACGAAGATGGACTATGGAAAGCAACACAAATGGTTCCAGATGAAAATGGAAAGCTTGTAAAAAAAGAAATGGTAAAAGATTTTGGAAAAGAATGGGCTCATACTATTGGAACAGCATATGGATGGATAGTAAGAGAATATGATCAAATAAATAAACTTATAAATACTATTAAAACTAATCCAACAGACAGAAGAATGATAATAAATTTATGGCAAAACAAACATTTAGACACAGCTGTTCTACCATCATGTGTATGGTCTTCAGAATGGGATGTAACTGATGGACACCTAAATGCATACGTTCATCAAAGAAGCTGTGATGTACCACTAGGACTTCCATTTAATGTAACACAATATTCAGTATTACTTTATATGATTGCTCACGTAACAGGACTTAAACCAGGTAAACTTTACTGGAGTATTAAAGATGCACACATATATGTAAACCAAATTGATGGTATAAAAGAGCAAATAAGAAGAGGAAAAGAACTAGAAGATTTACCAGCACCAAAACTATGGCTAAATCCAGAAATAAAAGATTTCTATGACTTTGATAATAGTAAAGACCTAAAAGATATAAAAGTTATTGATTACAAACATCATGGAAAAATATCTTTTCCAATCGCACAATAGGTGACATATGAGTTATACAATAATAGCCGCTATAGGAAAAAATAGAGAATTAGGAAAAAATAATAATTTAATATGGCATTTACCTGGAGATTTAAAATTTTTTAAAGAAACAACAACAGGACACTCAATAATAATGGGAAGAAAAACATTAGAGTCACTTCCAAAATTACTTCCAAATCGCCATCACATAGTTTTATCAAGTAGTGATAATTTTGCATCAGAAATAGAACACTATAAATCATTAAAAGAACTATTAAATAATTTAAAAAATAGAGAAGAAGAATTCTTTGTAATAGGTGGAGCATCAATATATAAAGAATTTATAGATTTAGTAGATAAAATGTATCTAACTGAGATAGAAGCTGAATGTAAAGAGGCTGACGCATACTTTCCTGAATTTAATAAAAAAGAATGGGAAAGAACAATACTAAAAGAAAGCGAAGATAATAATATTACATATAAACATGTATTATATAAGAAGAAGTAATTCTTCTTTTTTTTAATAAAAAAATATATTATAATATTCATAGGATGTGATGTTATGTTTGAAAAACTATTCAATAAAAATGTAAAATTATTACCAATTTCAACTATATTCGTAGTATTAACTTTAATAATTTGTATATCATTTCAAATATATTCTAAAAAAACTTTAAAAACAGATTTAGAACTGAATTGTATAACATTTGATCAAACAAAAGAAAATGAAAAAGCAAGAATTACAAGAATTAAAAATGTACTTTTGTTAAAAGATAATTACTATTTAGTTATTAATAATGATACATTTTATGTAGCCAAAATATCAGTAAATGAAGTTAAAAAAATAAGAAAAAATATAAATAAAAATAAAAAAACTGATTTATATGGAAAATCTCAAAAAATAGATGATTCTACTATAGAAGAATTTGTAAATACTTATAACAAATTAAAGAAAGATGAAACTATTACTAAGGAAGAATATATAGAAAAATTTGGATATATGTATTTAGATCAAAAAACAACTGATGACTCTCTTACTAAGAAGAGTAACATAGTAGTAGGAATATCTTTATCATTAGTTTTAGTTGGAATAATAATATCTACAATATTTATAAAAAATAATAGTAAGAATTATAAATTATTAAAAACACTTAGTAAGTCAGAAATAGCTAAACTCGATAAAGAATTATCTAAATCCAAGAAATATAAAAATATATACATAACAGAAAGCTATATTGTGTTTAATAATTTAGCGCTAAAATTAATAAAGTTTGATAATATTATATTTGCTTATAAAGAAAATAATAAAGTAATTATTTATACTAAAAATTTAGATAGTTATAAAATAAAAGAAATAGATGAACTAGATTTATTAAAAGTAATAAAATCAAAAAATAAGAATGCACTAATAGATAAAACTCAAAAAAATATAGAAACTTTATCTAAAAAGTACAAACTTACTATAGAATAAAAGGAAGTATAAAACTTCCTTTTTTAATTATTACAGCTATTACAATTATTTGAATAACCATTATTAATAAAACCTGCACCAAAGATAATAACTAATAATATAAATAATACTAATATAATTGCTGCTCCATAGCCATAACCATATCCGTTATTATAATAACCTGGATAAGCACCATAATTCATAGCATTACCACCTGCATATCCACCATTATATCCATAATAATACATATATTACCTCCTAACTTATCTATATTATTTTATGGCGAGCTTCTTATATTGACACTACTAAAATAGCATATAATTTACATTTGATATTATTTTTTGTATAATATACATGATAGAATATGAAAAATAAGAAAAAAGTAAAAGTATTAAAACATTTAAATAAAACAATTCTTGCACTTACATTGTTATTTGCTATAGTAGGAGCATTTTTTATATTGGATGCATCTTCAATATCAGCAACACTTACGTATGGAAAGGATACACCATACTTCTTTTTCATAAGACAACTTTTATTTGTATTTGTATCATTTACGATTGCCTTACCACTTCTTAAAATAGAAACCAAACATTATGAAGCATTATCTTGTATAGCTGCATTAATATTTTTAGGATTAACGTTATCTAAAATTTTAAGTAATGCTATAACAGGAGATATTAGTACCTTAACTATTGATTTAAAAGTAATACAATTACAACCAGCAGAGTTTTTAAAAGTATTCTTAACTCTATATCTTGGAAGTTTTCTTGGTAAATGGAGTAATTGTAAAAGACCAAAATGGTTAATCATAATACCACTTCTTATATGCTTTGGAGCATTTTTACTAGTTGTTCTTGGTGGAGACTTAGGTAGTGCAGCTATAATGGCAGCATTATTTGCATTAATATATGTATGTACACCTATAAGAAAAGATATAGTATCTTCAGAAAATCAAAGTGATAAATGGCTAAAAACTATATTTATAGGATTAAAATATGTATTAGTAATAGGTTTAGTAGGATCGGTATTATTATTAAAATTTGGATATAAAATCATACCAAAAGATTCACTAGAATCAAGCTCAAGATTAAGTAGACTTATATACACGAACCCATGTGATAGATATGAAGAACAAACAGGTTATCAAGTATGTAATGGATTTATTGCTATTGATAATGGAGGACTTACAGGAGTAGGTCAAGGTAAATCAGTACAAAAATATTTATATTTACCAGAAAGTCACACTGACTTTATATTTCCAATAATTGTTGAAGAATTTGGAGTCATTTGTGGTATAGCAATAATACTAGTTTATATGGTATTAACTTATTTAATATTTAGAGTAGCAACAAATACATATGAATTATCAAACTCAATAGTATGCTATGGTCTTGGCGTTTACTTTATGCTTCACATATTTGTAAATTTAGGTGGAGTACTTGGAATAATACCACTAACAGGAGTACCACTTCCATTCTTAAGTTATGGTGGAAGTTCATGTTTTGCAATTATCGGAGCATTCACAGCAGTACAAAGAATATACATAGAAAATCAACTAGAAAAGAAAAATAGAGAAATAAGTAAAATAATTAATAGATAAGGAGAATTATAATGAGTAAAGGTAGAAAAATAATAGTAATAGTAACATTTATTTTATTAGCAATAATTACTGTATGTATGATTGTTAGTAATAATAATAAACAAAGTGACTCAAAGAAAGAGGATAACAAAGTAGAAGAAAATATTAATCAAAATCAAAACAATGGAAAAAAAGAAGAACAAACTACACCAGAGGATAAAAAAGAAGAACTTAATATTAAAGAATTAAAATCAAAAGCAAAAGAAAAAAATACTTTAAAATCAAAAGAGTTATTAGAACAAACTAAATCACTAGTATCTTCTTCATATAGAATAGATGTAAAAGCTGCAACTGAAGAAGATGATGATTTCAATGAAGAATTAGTATTAAAAAAAGATAATACATTCTGGGGATACTATGAATTAGGCTCATCAGGCGCATATGAAGGATATTATATAATAGATAATAACAAATTAACTTTATATATACATAAGTTATATGGAAGTGATGCAGAATGCATAATACTAAATAATCCAGAAATCATAGAGCTAACTATTGATAATGACAAGATAACAGGTAGTCTTATAAGAGATTTTAAAAAGGTAACTTTTAACAAAACAACATTTGATAATGAAAAAGGCATTATAAATTATATTAATAATATAGAAGAAACAGTATATGAAAATATGGATAAACTATCTGACTAAGGAACAATAGTTCCTTTTTATTTTATTAAAAACATGTTATAATGTACGAAAGAAGAGGTGAAAGAGATGAACAAATTAATATAAGTATGGCATAAACTTTAATTATGCCAAAAAGGAGGCATAATATGATAGAAATAAAAAATCTATCTATCAAAGTAAATGATAGATACTTAGTTAAAAATTTATCTCTTAATCTTAACAAAAACGATAAACTAGCCATTATTGGTGAAGAAGGAAATGGAAAATCAACGCTTTTAAAATGTATGATTAATGAGTGCAATTATGCAGAAGTAACGGGTACTATAAATCTAAATAATAATAAAATTGGCTATTTAGAACAACACATATCAGAGGGTTATAAAGATCAAAATGTATATAATTACTTATTCATAAATGATAATGATTATTATAATAAAATAAACAATTTATATAAAAATTTAATAACTTTAAACTTAGAAGAAAATACTTTAGATAAAAAAATGAAAGTATTATCCGGTGGAGAAAAAATAAAAGTAGCTATCTTAAAACTATTACTAGATGATAGTGATGTACTTTTATTAGATGAACCTACTAATGACCTGGATATTGAAACTTTATTATGGTTAGAAAACTTTATTAATAAAATAGATAAAACAATCATTTATATATCACATGATGAAACGTTACTTTCTAAAACTGCTAATATGATACTTCACTTAGAAAGTTTAAAAAAGAAAACTGAATGCAAACATACATTATTAAGAATTGGATATGATGAATACGTAGATTTAAGACTTAGAACAATTCTTCATCAAACACAAATACATAATTTTGAAATAAAAGAGCTAGAGAAAAGAGAAGAAAAATTAAAATGGCAAAAGCAAAGAGTAGAATTTGAACAAAATAATATTTCTAGAGGTGATCCACATGGAGGAAGATTACTCAAAAAGAAAATGCACAACATAAAAAGTCAGGAAAAGAAATTAGAAAACGTTGACATAACTGAAAAACCAGATCCAGAAGAGTCTATAAGTTTTAAATTTGAAGATGTCTATATACCAAATAGTAAGAAAATACTAAGTTTTAGTGGTTATTCATTAAAAATAAATGATACCGTACTATCTAATAATATAGATCTAGAAATATATGGTAATGAACATATATGTATTATAGGTAAAAATGGTTCAGGTAAAACTACTTTAATAAGAGAAATTTATAAAATTTTAAAGGATAGAACTGATATAAAAGTAGGTTATATGCCACAAGATTATAACGATATATTTACTGACTACAAAAGTGTATTAGATTTCATAACAAATAATAGTAAAAATAAAGAAGAAATAACTAAATCAAGAATGTATTTAGGTAACATGAAATTTACAAGTGAAGAAATGATAGGTGATATAGATAATCTAAGTGGAGGAAGTAAAGCCAAATTGATACTAATGAAACTTGTTCTTGATAAATGTAATGTGCTAATATTAGACGAACCTACTAGAAACGTAAGTCCACTTTCTAATCCAGTAATTAGAAGAGTACTAAAAGAATTTAATGGTACTATTATTTCAGTATCACATGATAGAAAATATATAGAAGAAGTACCAACTAAATTATATTTATTAAGCAATAATGGGTTAGATTTAGTAGAAAAAGAAGATTTTATAGAGAAAATTCTCGAAAAATAGCCAAAAAACTAGACAATGTGTATAAATTGTGTTATTATTATATCGCTTAATCCGCTGCATTCATGTATGATTAAATCAAGCACAAAGGAGGATATATAGTATGAATCTAATTGACAAGATCAATAAGAAACAAATCAACCCAAATGTTCCTGATTTCCAAGTTGGAGATACAGTAAGAGTTGATGTTAAGATTAAAGAAGGTAAAAGAGAAAGAATTCAAGCATTCGAAGGAATCGTAACTGCTCGTAAAGGTGGAAGCGTATCTGAAACTTTCACAGTTAGAAAGAAAAGTGGAAGCGTTGGAGTTAATAGAATTTTCCCAGTTAATAGCCCACTAATCGACAAGATTACAGTTGTTAAAAAAGGAAAAGTAAGAAGAGCTAAACTTAACTTCTTAAAAGGATTAACAGGAAGCTTTAGAATTAAAGAAAGAAATTAGGTTTTACGCCTAATTTTTTATTAATAAAAGGGAGACTAAATGAAGAAAATATGGAATTCAATAAAAGACTATGTATATATAGTCTTGATAGTAGTACTCATAAGAACATTTTTAATAACACCTGCTGCAGTAAGTGGAAGCAGCATGGAAGATACTTTAAAAAGTCATGATTTAGTTATTATAAATAAATTAGTTTATAGAATAAAAGATATTGAAAGATTTGATATCGTAGTAGTAAAAAATACAGAAGATAATGATAAAATAATTAAAAGAGTAATAGGACTTTCAAATGAAACAATAGAATATAAAGATAATAAACTTTATATTAATGATAAAGAAGTAAAGACAAATATCGATTTTAAAGATACTGATGATTTTAAAGTTGAAACTAAAGAAGATGAATATTTTGTTTTAGGAGATAATAGACCAGTATCAAAAGATAGTAGACTGCTTGGAAACTTCCATAAAAAAGATATTATCGGAAGAGTAGGTATAAGATTCTATCCATTTGATAAGGTAGGGCACATAAAATAAAAATGTAGAATTATTTCTACATTTTTTTAATTTAATTCAGTTCCTCCCCATTCAATAACAGTATATCCATTTCTTACTACTTTGTTTAACTCTTGTTCTTTAATTTCTGTTTTATCGTTAAGTTTTTTAAAAATCATAAGAACTCTTATTAATGTTTCTGGTTTAGGATTAATTTCTAATGGCATATTTTCATTTATTTCATTCATAGTAGCAAATCTAATATAGTTGTATTTATTGTTTTCGAGTTTTGGTAACCAATATATTATAAATTCTTCACTTTCTTTTTCATTAAGTCCTAATATTTCTAATTTTTCTTCTAAAAACTTAATCGTATCTTTACCTTCAACAATAAATCCATCACTAGTATTAAAATTAACATTACTTTTGTTTTCATAATATAATGCATATAACTTTCTATTAGTTTTTAAATCTACTAGGTCTCCATTACTATTAGCAATCACATTCCATTCATTATCATATTTTGGATAAGAATGAGTTATTAATTCTTGATTACCAAGTTTAACAGTGATATCAGTTTCTTTTGTTGGATATAAATATATAATAGGTTTGTCAACACTTTCATGACTTGGATCATATTTTGTACCATATTTCTTAATATTCTTAAATTCTTCATAAGTTAGTAATGATACTATTTCTAAATTAGTTATATTTTTATCTACTGGTATAGCTAAAACATAGCCAGCACTATCGCCAACAACACCATAAGAATTTTCCCATAAATAAAGCTTAGCCTTACTATTATCAAATTCTACATTAGCAACCCTTACATCAATATTTACAATTCCAAATCTTACATAACCAACAACAATATAATTTTTAGAAGAATCTGAATATGCAACAGGAATATTATTTTTATTACAATAGCTTACATAGTCATTATAATTCATGACTTTAGTAGTGTTAATATCTCCATAATCTCTATCATCTGGTCCATAACTTAAATATTTAATATTATATTTACCATTATAGTCACCCTTAATAACATAATAATCCTTATTTTCAAAATTATATTTAGCAACATTTTTATTCACAAAAGAAGAATTATCTTTAATAAATCTAAAATATACTAATAAAAGCACAATAATAATAACAATGCTACCAATTAAATAAAACAATTTTTTCTTCATATCTTACACTCCTTAAGATAATTTTATCAAATAGCTTTCTTTGTAACAATAAAATAACATAACATTTACAATTCTTAAAATACATTTAGTATAATAGTCATTAATATGAATAAAGACATTAAGAAAAAATAATAATATAGAATATTTAAACGAATTTTAATGATATAATAGAGCTAATTAAGCACATATATATAAAATAATAAATTAAATCCAACTTTATAAATAATATAACGTGTAATAAATAGAAAAAATATAGTCTCACAACTTTTAATTTTAAATAAAATGTAGTTGTTAGAAAATGGAGTGGTTATGAAAAAAAGAATATTAATTACATACGCTACATATGGTTCAGGGCATAAAGCAGTAGCTAACTATATATATAATTATTTAAAAGCTAAAGATGAATATGAAATAAAAATAATAGATATTATGGATTATGAAAATGTAATTGGAAAAATAAGTAAAAAGTTATTTGAAGAAAATTTTAAGCATCAAGGAACTTTTATTTACAATAATATTTATAATATGTTTAATCATAAATTTACAACATTGTATTATAAAGAAGTAACAAAAAGTATATTTAAAAATAAAGAATTGAAAGAAGCCATTATTGGTTTTAATCCAGATATAGTAATATCAAGTCATTTCTTTGGAACTATTATTTCATCTCTATATAAAAAGAAAAAACTTATTAATCCAAAAATCATAAGTATTTTAACTGATTATGGAGTACATGAACTATGGATAAAAGAACTTGATAATATAAATGCACTAGTAGTGGGAAATGAATTAATTAAAGAAGATTTATTAGTTAAAGGTATATCAGATAATAAAATATACTCTTATGGAATACCTGTATCAAATAAATTTAATAACTACGTATTAAAGAAAAGAACAAGTAACTTAGATATATTATTTTTCGCTGGTGGAAGTATTGGCTCAAATTTCTCTTTCAAGTATTTTAAAAGTTTAATAAAATCTAGATTAAACTATAATATTACTTTAGTATGCGGTTATAATGATAAATTAAAAAACAAGTGTCAAAAATTAGTAACTAAGTATAATAAAAATAAGATTAAAGTATTAGGTTTCACTACAAATATTAGTGAATTACTAGATGAATGTGATTTTGTTATTACTAAACCTGGAGGAATAAGCATAACAGAATGTATGAAAAAGAAAAGACCTATGCTTTTAATACCAGGAAATGGTGGACCAGAAATGGATAATTTAAGATATATTTGCAAGAAAGGATATGGAATAAACTGTAAAACACCTAAAAAACTTTCTAAAACGGTAAGTATGT
>OIYR01001330.1_pt1 | contig 12589 bp, 7 predicted proteins | sample 1588221 | NCBI WGS metagenome assembly OIYR01 (sample SAMN03283292) | human gut metagenome | biome: human-associated habitat; material: feces | host: Homo sapiens | place: Peru | collected 2012 | reverse complement strand
ATAGGTTAGGACATTTTTTAACGCCGGATTGCAAATCCGGCGGGACGCCTAGCGGACTTGCGTTCTAGAAAAAGTCAAAAAGTCAAAAGGTCAAAAGTCACATTTGACAAAAGTGAAAAAGTGAAAGTGAAAAGGTGAATGTGGTGAATGGTGAATTGGGTGAATCTGTTGAAAGTGTAAATGTGAATGCAAAATGAATTCTTATAATAAGGATTAAAAATCCATATAATAATGTGCGCGCGTAAGTACTACCTTTTATATATAGAAGAAATCTGCTACTTATATATAGAAGAAATCTGCTACCTGAATATTCAAGAACCAGTCAGCAACAATATTCAAGAGCCTATCAGCAACAATATTCAAGAACCAGTCAGCTTGCCCCTTCTCTTTTTACGAAAAGTCACTTTTGACCTTTTGACCTTTTGACCTTTTTGCCATTCGCAGCATATTCATCAAATTCACCCAGTTCACCATTCACCTCATTCACCTTTTCACTTTCACCTCATTCACCTTTTCCTCTCGTTTTTCTTTCCCTTTCCCCTCCTATCTCCCTCACCATTCATTCCTCTCTACCTCACAACATCCGGAACAAAGACTGAAAAAATCCGGGACAACTCTTTCGTTTCTCGCAAAAATGTATTAACTTTGCAGCCATAAAAAAACATATTTGAATTATGGCAAGAAAACGTAAACCATTACCTCTCTTGGAGAACATCACCATCGAGGCCGTAGCAGCCGAGGGTAAGTGCATCACTCGCGTAGATGACCAGGTCATCTTCGTGCCTTTCTGCGTGCCTGGCGATGTAGTTGATTTGCAGGTAGTTAAGAAAAAACATAAGTATTGCGAGGCGAAGGTAGTTCGCTTCATCAAGAAGAGCGACGTAAGACAGGAGCCTATGTGCGAGCACTTTGGCATCTGTGGCGGTTGCAAATGGCAGAACCTCCCTTACGAGGAACAGATCAAGGCGAAGCAGAAGCAGGTGGAAGACCAGCTCACCCGCATCGGCAAAATCGAACTCCCTGAATTCCGCCCTATCATGGGCAGCGTGAAGACCCAGGAGTACCGCAACAAGATTGAGTTCGGATGCAGCAACAAGCGCTGGTTTACTTCTGAAGAGTTGGCTCAACTTCCTCAGAAAGAGGACGATACCGTAACTTCACTCAAGGAGCGTCACGCCCAGAATGCCATCGGCTTCCATATTACCGGTGCCTTCGACAAGATTTATCCTATCAAGAAGTGCTGGCTGATGGATGACCTCTGCAACGAAATCCGCAACTTCGTCTTCGAATACGCAGACTCCCACAACTATACCTTCTACGATCTTCGTGAGCAGCACGGATTGCTCCGCGACATGATGATCCGCAATTCGAACACAGGCGAGTGGATGCTTGTATTCCAGTTCCACTACGACGAGGAAGGAGATGAGCAGAGAGCCTTGGAACTGATGCAGCAGGTGGCAGACAAGTTCCCTCAGATTACTTCACTCATGTACGTAGATAACCAGAAGGGAAATGATACCATCAACGATCTGGAGCTCATCCTCTTCAAGGGCAACGACCACATCTTCGAGCTGATGGAGGACCTGAAGTTCAAGGTAGGTCCTAAGAGTTTCTATCAGACCAACACCGAGCAGGCTTACCACCTTTATTGCGTGGCTCGCGAGTTTGCCAACCTCACCGGAAACGAGTTGGTTTACGACCTCTACACCGGTACCGGAACCATCGCCAACTTCGTGGCTCACAAGGCAAAGAAGGTGATCGGTATCGAGTACGTACCAGAGGCTATCGAGGATGCCAAGGTGAATTCCCAGGTAAACAACATCGAGAACACCCTCTTCTATGCAGGCGACATGAAGGATATTCTGACCAACGAATTCATCGCCCAACACGGTCGTCCAGACGTCATCATCACCGACCCTCCACGTGCCGGCATGCACCCTGATGTAGTGAACGTGATTCTGAACGCAGCACCTAACCGCATCGTATATGTAAGCTGCAACCCAGCTACCCAAGCTCGCGACCTGCAGCTGATGGACGACCACTACAAGGTGGCTGCCGTTCAGCCGGTAGATATGTTCCCCCATACTCCTCACGTAGAGAACGTCGTTTTGCTCGAGAAGCGCAGCGATGCTGAAATCAAGCAGAAGAAGAAGGAGCGCAGAGAGCGAGAGAAGGCGATAGCAGAAGCCAAGGCTGCCAAGGAGGCTGAAAAGCTCGCCCAGGAAGCAGCTAAAGCGGAAGACCTGACTGCAGAGGAGCTCGCGGCCAAGAAATAAACCTAAAAACAAAATAGAAATAAGATGAAAAAAGGTATCATCCTGGCGCTCATGGCTTTGACTGCAGTCTCAGCCAGCGCCCAAAAGAAGCAGACCATCGAATTGCCTTCATGGTTAAGCAATGTGAAATTGTCGGGTTATGGAATGACCCAGTACCAGTATAGTGGACAGAAGAATGCTGAGTCCAACTCATTCAACATCCGAATGGGCCGTATCTCCCTGGAAGGTCGCATTGCCGACGACTTCTACTGGAAGACCCAGATTCAGTTTAACGGCAACACTTCCAACCTGGGTTCAAGCCCAAGAATGGTGGACCTGTTTGCTGAATGGCAGAAGTTCGAGTACTTCAAGGTGAAGATTGGTCAGTTCAAGAACCCATTTACCTTCGAGAATCCGATGCATCCTATCGACCAGGGCTTCATGGGTTATTCACAGAACGTGAGCAAGTTGGCGGGTTTCAGCGACCGTGCCGGCGAACACGCTTCCAATGGTCGTGACATCGGTCTGCAGCTTCAGGGTGATTTCCTCAAGAATGCCAACGGCCGCAACCTGCTGCATTATCAGATTGGAGTGTTCAACGGTCAGGGCACCAACACCAAGGACGTTGACAATCAGAAGAATGTGATTGGTGGCGTATGGTTGATGCCAGTAAGCGGCATGCGTATCGGTGCCTTCGGATGGACGGGGTCTTATGCAAGAAAGGGTAACTGGACGGAAACCGTAGCCGACCCAACCTCTAGCGTAACTCCTGGTGCTACCAAAGAGATTACTCATACCAACGAGGTTCGCAAGCTTGCCCAGAACCGCTACGCCTTCTCTTTCGAATACAAGAAAGACGGATGGACTGTTCGTTCTGAGTACATCCACTCTACCGGCAAGGCTTTTGCCAAGAGCATCACCAATTTCAACGATGCCAACGCCAAAGACTGCAATCTTAATGAAAAGATTGGCGACAAGGCACAGGGTGTATATGGACTGGTTATCGCTCCATTGGCTCAGCTGCCAAAGAACAGCCGTATCGACGTGAAGGCACGTTACGACATGTATCAGCCTAACGGCAAGAGCAACATGCAGAAGACCCAGTATGAGGCAGGTTTGAACTTCCACATCGGCAAGCGAATCAGCATCCTCACCGAGTATGCGCTGGTCAACGACAAGACCCTCGCCAAGCACAATTACTCCATGGCAGACGCTGAGTTCTGCTTCCGCTTCTAACACGCCCTGAAAGGGCAGAAGCTCCCAGCCCAGGGCAACACCCTGGGTATTAAGGATATATATACAAAAGACGCCCTGTAAGGGCAAAAGCTTTCTGATATCTTTAAAGCTTTTGCCCTTACAGGGCGTCTTGTTGAATGCGCTTTTTTACCCAGGGTGTTACCCTGGGCTGGGAGCTTCTGCCCTTTCAGGGCGTGTGGGGCAAACCATTAAAGGGCGTGTGGGGCAAACCATTACAGGGCATGTGGGGCGCTCTCTCTAGAAAGAGTAAGAGAATCCTATAGACATGAACTCCTTAAACTGCCAATAGCTCTGATCATCCTTACGCTGCGCTCCATCATCGAAACGAGGATAGAGGAAGATATTAGATGAAATATAACGATTGAACTGGAAGGTAATCGTATTTTCCCATTCTATCTCAGCACGCTTGTAAGTAGTGTATCCCCAGAGACGGGTCTTCCACTTCAGGTTCTCCATCAGCTGCCACGACAGATCGAAGATACACTCAGAACCGTAATCGGTCATGCCATGCTGTCCCTCCTTCAAACCATATCTTGTGGCAAGATCCTCACGGCCCACATACTTCCAGTTGAACGCCAGAGGAGCCAGATGGGCACTACCCTTCAGCTTGTGATCCAACCAATCAACCGTATAATCCATACCGACAGAGATATTCAGGTTGAATGGTGAGAAGAAATCGGAATAAACCTTCTTGTCATTACTCTTGTAACCATGGGCAAACTGCGTCTGCGCCACCATCTGGATGGTATAATACCATTTTCTGGATGCCTGAAGACCCAACTTGCTGGTGTATCGGATCAAGTCGTCGGATGTCTTGAGCGAATGCACCGAGTCTCCCTTGGAAGTCTGGTAGCCCAATCGCATCTCCAGCTTGTTCTCCCACTTCACCTTCTGCTTGTTGTTGTAGTTAGCCATCATCGTTACACGTCCCAACAGAGAGTAGTTGCTCTCACCACCCTTATACCAGTTGTCAGACACATAGTTTTGCAGGAACTGCAGATAGTAATCACCTCCGAAAGTCCAGAAGTTAGGCTTGAAAATCACGATATCCGATGGCGCAGTTTCCGGTTCGAAGACCTTAGGCGCCACCTCTTCTATGATGTCGCGCTTCGGCTTTTTGGCTTTAGAATCCGCCACAATCGGAGCGCCCACCTCTTCCAGGTGTCGCTGCGTAGTCTTCACCAGGTCTGGTCGGCTGAGATAAACATCCATCAAGGTCTTATCGAGCATCACGCCAAGCGAATCGCCTACCCCTCCATCAGGACGGAGGCGCAGGAAATGATTGGCAGGTGAGCGATAATACGTGAGTGGAGTGAAGAGCATGGCATATCGGGAATCATCCGAAGACATCTCGGTAGAGTCGATACGCTCCCTGATGTGAGCCAGCGAGTCCACATAACTTTCCACTATCGATGGAGTTTTCACCACCACATTATGCCTGCGGGAACGTTGGGCATCTGCCGTCACAGCACCCGCAACCAAAGCTAAAATGAGTAATCCAAATCTTATTTTCATTCCTTCATATACTAATTTGGGCACAAAGGTAACAAAATAATTCTAAATTCAACGCCATTCTTTACAAATATTTTGGCTAATTCATAATTTTATAGTAACTTTGCACCCAAATAATTCTAATTTAAATTATAAACATCGTGGCTGATACAAAGTACATCTTCGTTACCGGTGGTGTGGTTTCTTCTTTGGGTAAAGGAATCATATCTTCATCCATCGGTAAACTTCTTCAAGCAAGAGGCTACAACATTACTATCCAAAAGTTTGACCCATACATCAACATCGACCCGGGTACACTGAACCCGTACGAGCATGGTGAGTGCTACGTAACGGTAGATGGTATGGAGACCGACCTCGACCTCGGACACTACGAGCGATTCACCGGTATTCAGACTACGAAAGCGAATTCTCTCACCACAGGTCGTATCTACAAGGCAGTCATTGACAAGGAGCGTCGCGGCGACTATCTCGGCAAAACCATCCAGGTGGTGCCTCACATCACCGACGAGATCAAGCGCAACGTGAAGCTGCTCGGCAAGAAGTATCACTATGACTTCGTGATTACCGAGATAGGCGGAACCATCGGCGACATCGAGAGTGCCCCATATATGGAAGCTATCCGACAGCTGAAATGGGAGCTAGGCAAGAACGCCGTCAATGTGCACCTCACCTATGTGCCTTATCTGAAGGCTGCAGGCGAGTTGAAGACAAAGCCTACCCAGCACTCCGTGAAGGAACTGCAGAGCGTAGGTATTCAGCCAGATGTTCTGATTCTCCGCACCGAGAAGCATCTCGATGAGGGAATCCTGAAGAAGGTGGCTAGCTTCTGTAACGTAGATATCGACTGCGTAATCCAGAGCGAAGACCTTCCTAGTATCTACGAGGTGCCTGTAAACATGCAGAACCAGGGCCTTGACACCGCCATCCTCCGCAAGATGGGAGAACCTATCGGCGAGAAGCCTGCGCTGGGTCCATGGAAAACTTTCCTCGACCGCAGAAACAAGGCCACCGAGACGGTGAACATCGGTCTCGTAGGAAAATACGACCTGCAGGATGCCTACAAGAGCATCCGCGAAAGTCTCTCGCATGCCGGCACCTACAACGACCACAAGGTGAACATTACATTCATCAACTCAGAATATCTCACAGATGAGAACGTGGCTGAGCAGCTGAAGGGTCAGGACGGCATCGTCATCTGTCCAGGATTCGGCCAGCGCGGCATCGAGGGCAAGATCATCGCTGCCCACTATACCCGCACCCACGATATCCCTACCTTCGGCATCTGCCTGGGTATGCAGATGATTGTCATCGAGTTCGCCCGCAACGTATTGGGCTACAAGGATGCCAACTCGCGTGAGATGGATGAGAAGACTCCACACAATGTCATCGACATCATGGAGGAGCAGAAAAACATATCAAACATGGGTGGAACCATGCGACTCGGCGCCTACGAGTGCGTACTGAGACAAGGCAGTCGCGCGTTCAATATCTATAAGAAGGAGCATATCCAGGAGCGCCATCGCCATCGCTATGAGTTCAACAACGAATTCCAGAAGGAATTCGAGAAGCACGGTATGATGTGCGTAGGCCGCAATCCGGAAAGCGACCTGGTAGAGGTAGTTGAAATCCCGGGCTTGAAGTGGTACATCGGAACACAGTATCATCCAGAGTACCAGAGCACGGTATTGAAGCCACACCCATTGTTTGTTGACTTTGTAAAGACAGCCATCGCTAACAAGAAATAGCGCAGGCTGGCTTTAGGCAGCAGAATGGCACAGCATTTGCTGTCTTCTCAGAGAAAATAAAACAATAAAAATAATAATGAATAAGAACAACATTATCGGTTTCCTCCTGATTGCCGTAGTGCTGATAGGCTTTAGCTGGTACAACCAGCCATCAGCCGAAGAGCAGAGAGCGGCATTCGTTCAGGACTCCATCGCCAAGGCGAAGCACGCCGAGATGGAAAAAGCCAGCAAGACTGCCGCTGTTAAGCGCCAGGCGGATGCTAAGGCTAAAATTGAGGCAGACTCTACAGCCCTCTTCTATTCGGCGCTGAAGGGTCAGGCTCAGAAAGTAGTTTTGAAAAATGAGAAGGTTGAGCTGACTCTCAACACCAAGGGTGGTACTGTCGAGAAGGCAGTCATCAAGGGATACGTGGGTCACAACCTCCAGGTGAAAGATGGTTCTGCCGACCAGAAGGACGTAACTCTCTTCGACGGCAACGACCAGAGCCTCAAGTTCATGCTCGAGGCGAAGGAGGCCAACATCATCACCAGCGATCTCTATTTCACACCATCCAACGTGACCGACAAGTCTGTCACCATGACTGCAGTGGCTGGCCCAGGCAAGACACTCAGCATGACCTATACCCTCGGCGACGACTATATGCTCCACATGAGTCTGCAGGCTGAAGGAATGGCTGGTCTGTTCTCACCTAACTGCAACAAGATGAGCATCGACTGGAGCGACAAGGCGCGCCAGCAGGAGCGTGGCTTCATGTTCGAGAACCGCTACACCACCCTCACCTATCATGAGGCAGAGGGCGGCACCGACCATCTGAACGAGGGCAGCGAGAAAATTGACGAGAAGATTGAAGAGACTATCGACTGGGTATCTTTCAAGAACCAGTTCTTCTCAGCTATTATGGTAGCTAAGGACAACTTCGACAAGGATGCCTTCATGACCTCTATTCCTCAGGAGAAGGGTTCGGGCTACCTGAAGCAGTTCCAGGCTAAGATGAAGACAGCCTTCGACCCAACCGGCAAGAAGGCTTCTGAGTTTGAGTTCTACTTCGGTCCTAATGACTTCCAGATTCTGAAGAATACTGAGAAGGAGAGCACCTTCGGCAAGGACCTGGAGTTCCAGAAGCTTGTTTATCTGGGATGGCCTATCGTCCGCTGGATTAACCGTTTCTTCACAATCTATGTATTCGACTGGTTGAGTAAGATCTTCCCTATGGGTATCGTGTTGATTCTCATTACCCTGCTCCTCAAGCTCATCACCTACCCTATGGTAAAGAAGAGCTACATGAGTTCTGCCAAGATGCGCGTACTCAAACCAAAACTCGAAGCTGCTACCGCTCAGTATAATAAGCCTGAGGATCAGATGCAGAAGCAGCAGGCTATGATGGCTGAATATGCCAAATATGGTGTAAGCCCATTATCTGGTTGTATCCCTATGCTGATTCAGTTGCCTGTTTGGGTTGCAATGTTCAACTTTGTGCCAAATGCTATTCAGCTTCGTGGTGAGAAGTTCCTGTGGATGAGTGATCTGAGTACCTACGACCCCATCATCGAGTGGAACACCAACATCTGGTTGATAGGCGATCACTTGAGCCTTACCTGTATCCTCTTCTGTGTAGCCAACCTCCTCTACTCTTGGATGACCATGCGCCAGCAGCGCGACCAGATGGTAGGCCAGCAGGCTGAGCAGATGAAGATGATGCAGTGGATGATGTTCCTCATGCCACTGATGTTCTTCTTCATGTTCAACGACTACTCTGCCGGACTGAACTTCTACTACTTCATCTCGCTGTTCTTCAGCGCTGCCATCATGTGGATTCTGCGCAGAACTACCAACGACGAGAAGCTGCTCGCCATTCTTGAGAAGAAGTATGAGGAGAACAAGAACAACCCCAAGAAGCTCAGCGGACTGGCTGCACGCCTCCAGGCTATGCAGGAGCAGCAGCAGGAAATGCAGCGCAAGCGCGAAGAACTGGAGCGCAAGCGCAAGGGACTTCAATAGAATTACTGAGAGTTGAAAATTGAGAGTTACATTAATTGAGAGTTGAGAGTTAGGAGTTGAGAGTTATGATTACCGATAACGGATGTTTTTTATTCCAAACATTTGCTATGAAGCATATCATAACTCTAAACTTTCAACTCTCAACTCTCAACGTTAAAAAACAACTCTCAACTTTGTTTTTAAACATCTTACCCTAAACATATCTACAATGAACAAAGCTTTATCAATCGCTGCCGCTGCTCTTATCAGCTGCGCCAGCATCAATGCCGAAGCACAAACTATGATTGGCAAAACTACCAATGTTGCTGCTATCAGCAAGGGCGACCGTATGACCCCCGAAACACTGTGGGCTATGGGACGCGTAGGCGGAGCTGCCGCTTCACCCGACGGCAAGACCATTGTTTATCAGGTGGGCTACTACAGCGTTAAGGAGAACAAGAGCCACCAAATGCTCTACACCGTAAGCGCTGACGGCAAACTACAGCGCACTCTCACCACTACCGCTGCCAGCGAGACTGACGCAGCATGGATAGAGGGCGGCAAGCGCATCGCGTTCCTCACAAAGGGACAGCTGTGGTCGATGAACGCCGACGGCACCGACCGCCGACAGCTCACAAAGAGCGACATTGACATTGAAGGATTCAAGTTCTCGCCCGACGAGAAGAAGGTGATTCTCATCAAGTCGCTGCCTTATCACGAAAGCATACAGAAGAATCCCGACGACCTGCCACTGGCTACCGGTCGCCGCGTGACCGACCTCAACTACCGCCATTGGGACCACTACGTGGAAAGCGTAGCCCATCCATTCGTGGCTGACGTAACAGAGAATGGTATAGACAACGGAAAGGACATCATCGAGGGTGAGCCTTACGAGTGCCCTATGGCACCCTTCGGCGGTGTGGAGCAGCTGGCTTGGAGCCCCGACTCGAAGACCATAGCATACACATGCCGCAAGAAGACTGGCGTAAACTACGCCATCTCTACCGACTCTGACATCTATCTGTATGACGTGGCTTCAGGCTCGACAAAGAACCTCTGCAAGCCTGAGGGATATAAGGCCCCGGAAATCAACGCCACCAAGACAATGAAGACCCAGGCCATTAACCATCAGCAGGGCGACCTCAACATGGGATACGACACCAATCCGCTGTTCTCTCCCGACGGCAAGTACGTGGCTTGGCAGTCGATGAAGAACGACGGATATGAGAGCGACCGCAACCGTCTCTGCGTGTACAATCTCGCTACCGGCGAGAAGAAGTATGTGACTGAGAAGTTCGACTCGAACGTTGACGCATTCTGCTGGAATGCCGACTCGAAAACTCTCTTCTTCATCGGATGCTGGCACGCCTGCGTGAACATGTACCAGACCAACCTCAACGGCGACGTGCGTGCACTCACCGACGACTGGATGGACTTCGGATCAATACAGATGCTCGGCAAAACCGGCAAGATTCTGGCTTCACGCCACAGCATCTCACAGGCCGACGAGCTGTACATCATCACTCCGGGCAAGGACGTGAAGAAGACCAAGGTGCAGCAGATTACCAACGAGAACAAGGCATTCTACGACCAGCTCGAAATGGGCAAGGTGCAGGAGCGCTGGGTGAAGACCACCGACGGCAAGCAGATGCAGGTATGGGTGATTCTGCCTCCACACTTCGACCCCAACAAGAAGTACCCCACACTGCTCTTCTGCGAGGGTGGACCACAGAGCCCCGTAAGCCAGTTCTGGAGCTATCGCTGGAACTTCCAGATTATGGCTGCCAACGACTACGTAGTCATCGCCCCCAACCGTCGCGGACTGCCGGGCTACGGCCATGAGTGGAACGAGGCTGTATCGGGCGACTGGACCGGTCAGTGCATGGACGACTATCTGTCGGCTATCGATGACGCTGCCAACAACCTGCCTTACGTAGACAAGGACCGTCTGGGATGTGTAGGCGCAAGCTTCGGCGGATTCTCGGTTTACTATCTTGCCGGCCACCACAACAAGCGCTTCAAGGCTTTCATTGCCCACGACGGTGCCTTCAACCTTGAGTCGATGTACACCGACACCGAGGAGGCTTGGTTCTCCAACTGGGAGTATGACGACGCTTACTGGAACAAAGACATGACCGACCGTGCACGCCGCACCTACGAGAACTCACCGCACAAGTTTGTTGACAAGTGGGACACTCCTATACTCTGCATCCACGGCGAGATGGACTACCGCATCAATGCCAACCAGGGATTCGGCGCTTTCAACGCAGCACGCATGCGCGGCATACCCGCCGAGCTCCTCATCTTCCCCGACGAGAACCACTGGGTACTCAAACCGCAGAACGGTGTGCTCTGGCAGCGCACATTCTTCGGATGGCTCGACAAGTGGCTTAAATAGAATTAGGAGTTTTGAGTTTTGAATGTTGAATTATCGGCAAAGCCGATTAGGAATTGTTCAGTTTTGAATTGAAAATTACTTATAGGAAAACAAAGAATCAACAACTCAAAAATCAAAATTGAACAATTCAAAATCGCCGCAGGCGACAATTCAAAACTCAAAACTCAAAACTGAAAATTGCGCACCGCGCAACAATTCAAAACTCAAAATTCAAAACTCAAAATTTAAAATATGGTTCAACAAGTAAATCAATTATTGAACGATAAGGAGAATATTTCCCAAAAATCACGATTCATTGAGCATAATTTGAAGGTTGATTGATGGAAAATGTGCTAATTTTGCACCCAGATAAAGAAATTGGTATATTTTAGGTTTAAGTATATAAGTTTTTTAATTAAGTGTTATTAGGTATAAATTTAGTAGATTAAAAAAACAAAGAACCGTGGGTGCTGTGAAGTTCCCACGGTTCTCTTTTTATTTGCCATACTTGCTTGGTGCCACGCCATATTTGTTCTTGAAGCATTTGTAGAAATAGGTGGAATCAGAGAATCCCACTTTCTCGCTGATTTCTGCCACGGAGTATTCTCCTTCGAGCAGCAGCTTGGCGGCGATGCGGAGTCGCTCGTTCTGGATGTACATGTTTGGCGATACACCCATGATGCTCTTTGTGCGGTTGTAAACCGTGGTTCTGCCCAGGTTGAGCAACTCTGCCAGTTTATCCACATTGAAACCGTTGTCACCGATGTGCTGAGCCACGATAGCTTCCAATGTATCCTTAAACTTCTTGTCGAGCGCTGACATATAGAGGGTAGGCTCATTCTTTTTCAGTTCCTTCACAGGCTTAATCTTGATGGTCTTCTCTGTTGTCATCTCTTTCTCGGCTTTCTCTGTAGTCGGCTCTTTCTCGGCTTCTGTAGTCACCTCTTTCCCTGTTTCTGCTGCAATTTTCTTTTCATGGGCAGATTTCTTCTGCTTCATGTCTGATGCCACGAATTGCAGGGCTCTTGCCACGAGCAGCTTGAAGTTGCAAGGTTTCACCATGTAGTCATCCACAAAACTCTTGTATGCCTTCAGTATGTGGTTGGCATCGTCAAAGGCGGTAAGCATGATCACTGGGATGTCTTGAGTTTCAGGGTCTGCCTTCAGATTGCTTACAATCTCGTAGCCGCTCATGCCCGGCAACATGATGTCGCTAATCACGAGGGCTGGCTTGATTCGCCTGATGTTCTCGTATCCCGTCTTGCCGTTCATGAAAGCTTCCACGCGGAAGTAGACAGAGAGTTCCGACTTGATCTGTTCCATCATGTCTGGGTCGTCTTCGATAACCACCACCGTCACGTTGTTGATCGCCTGCGGTGTCATCTCCTTCACAATCATGTCGATTTCTTCCTTATCCACGCTGCTGTTGTCGATGGCTTTTGTGGTTACGAAATCTTCTGGTTCA
>OIYR01001325.1_pt1 | contig 12607 bp, 12 predicted proteins | sample 1588221 | NCBI WGS metagenome assembly OIYR01 (sample SAMN03283292) | human gut metagenome | biome: human-associated habitat; material: feces | host: Homo sapiens | place: Peru | collected 2012 | reverse complement strand
AATTTGTAGTTTTGTTGGCAAAATCACTCTTTTAAAAGGCTTTGAGCTTGCCATTTTAAAGGCGCATAAAAGCTATGCAAAAAGGCTTTTGTGCTTTCATTTTGAATTTGAGCTAAATTTTAGTTTTCATCTTTGATAAACTCAGCGATTTCAGTTTGCAAACGCTTTTCTTTGGCTTGTGGGCTTTCAAATTTAGCATTTTGAGTTGAATTTTTACTTGAATTTGCCACATAAACGCAAACAAAGTATCCAAAATGCCAAAAATTCAAGCATTTAATTCACGCCATCTTCGCTTAGCCTCATCTCATAAGCGTTTGTGTCATTACTAAACAGCTCAAAGCCTTGTGAATTGATAGTTTTGCTTTTTAGTCCGTTAGCTGTTAGCTCACATTCCCACCATTTCGTAAAGTCTCTATTAAAAAGATAAGCGATGATGAATTTATTGCTTCCAACCTTAAAAATAAAATAATCATCAACGCTTTTAAAGTCCTGTATAGGCTTGTTTGTGTAGTGTGTAGGCGTGATAATGCTTAAAAAATAAGCATTTTTGCGGTTTTTTTGCAAACTAATGCCAAGTTCATCGCTAAGATAGCCCGTGTCATCATCGTTTTGATAAAGATAAAAAATGCCACTTATCAGTGCGTGCGTGTTTGCACCACCTTTTTTGCGCCAAAGCTCCCAATTTGGCTTGTTTTGCCATAGAAAATTACCATTTGCATTTGCTTCAAAGAGCCTTTTTGCAAGCGTTTTGCCTTGTCTTGCAAAAGACAAATCCTTGCGCGTAAGCTCTGGGGTTTGTGGCACGCTTTCAAGAGCAAAGTATTGCACCGCTGGTAAGTAATTTGTGCTTAATTCTTTTTCGCTGATATAAGTGTCAAAGCCCGTAAATACGCGCTTTTCCTCTTTACCCTTTAATCTTGCCAAAAGTTCATTTAAGCTTGCTATGGCAGTATCTAAGTCCGCTTCATCTTCGTCTAGCGTTTGGCTTGTTTGCTCTTCGTTTGTGTCGTTTTCTTCTTCACTCATATCATCTTGAAAATCCGAAATTTCAACTTCTGTCTCATTTTGCTCTTGCTGTATAAATGATATAGTCGTGTTTTTGTCGCTTATGATGGGTGCTAGCTTTGGTTTTTCCTTATAAAAAAAATACAAAGCTAGCACAAACAGCAATACAATAGGCAAAATTTTATTCATCAAAACTCCACTTAAAAATTTTTACACAAAATTTGTAAAATTTCATTTGAAATTTAGCATAAATACCCTAAAATTTACGCATAAATTTTTAGAATTTTTAAAGAGTTATGATGAAACTAAACGCTAGCATTAAGAATATCGCTAATTTACGCAAGCTTGCAAACGAGCCAAAACGGCTTTTAGCCCTTTTTATCATCATCGGGGTGGTGCTGTTTCTTAACACTTGCACGAGCACGAGTGAGAGTTTGCAAGGTGTGGCGGCAAGGGTAATTGACGGCGATACCATCACGCTTTTGGACGAAAAAGGGCAAAGCCACAAAATCCGCCTTTTTGGTATAGACGCGCCAGAGACAAACACCAACCAGCCTTTTGGCGAGGAAGCAAAGGTGTTTTTAGCGCAGGAAATAGAGGGCAAAAAGGTGCAAATCATCATCAAAACAAAGAGCGACAAATACGGCAGAGTCGTGGGCGTAGTGAAATTTGACGGGCAGGATATAAACAAAATAATGGTGCAAAAAGGCTATGCGTGGGCTTACAGCTACTACACAGACGCATACACAGCAGAGCATAACGCCGCAAAAGCGCAACAAATCGGGCTTTGGGCTGATGAAAACTCGACAAACAAGCCCATAGAGCCATACAAATGGCGCAAAACTCACCAACAAAAGGGCTTTTGATGAAAAAATTTGCTTTTGCCTTGCTTGCTAGCCTTTGTTTGAGTGGGTGTTTCGTCAATGAAAGAGGCATAGGAAACCGCTTTTATAGCGATTGTAAGGCGTATTATGATGCAAGTGGCACTTATCACGAGGAATGCCCGCCAAATTGGATTGACTTTCCTTTGACACCACAAGCCTTGAAAGAAAGGCTTTTTACAAAGCGTTAAGCTGACTTAAAGCCTTTTCATCATCGGTAGGGATTTTGCTTTCATTTTTATTTGCCGAAACGCTTTCTTTTTCTTTGGCGTCTGGGCGTTTGAGATTGAAGACATGTTCTTCTGTAACGACTAGACTCATACTTGATTCAAAAACCTTTATATCATTGACTTGCCCGATAACGCGGACTTCTCGCTTGCGTGCGCTTTCGTCAAAGAGTGCTTGCGCTTCAAATTGCAATACATCGCCGAATTTCAAAGGTGCGTAAAATGAGGCTTTGGAAGATGTAAGTATGGAATACTCCTTGTTAATAGCCGCTTGGGCGACATAGTTTGCCGCGCCAAAGATGAAAGCATCATACACTAAACCGTGTTCGTCTATAACCATATCGGCGGTAGGGATAAAAACCGAACGAGCGTGATTTTTAGACAGCTCGCAAATCGTGCCAGCCATAGAAGTGTTGATTTCAGGGCAAGTAACAAGCTCATCGGCTATTTTTGACATATCTTCTTGGGATATAAACTCTTCTAGCCTATCAATAGGGTTTGTTTCGGGCTGTATCATAGCTCACACCTTTGTTTTGTAAAGTCTTTTTGGTGCTTTGCGAGCTTTTATCTTAGCTATCATCAGCTAAATGGCTCTTTTGCGCCAAATTGATAGAGCTAATATCGACAAAAGCGAAAATATTTTATATCGCTTTGCAAATTTTAGTGAAATTTAGGCATTTTTTTGAATTTTTGAGTAAAATTTGGCGAATTTTTGGGGATTTTAAAGCCTTGATTAAATGTATAAGCGCACATACACCCTTTGCGGTGCAGGATAGCCCTCGCAAGTAAGCCTCTCATTGTCCTTGTCTAAAAAATCACTCAAAGAAAAGCCCTCGCTCCACGCCGTTTTTCTTTGCTCAAAGCTGTCAGTTGCCCTTGTAGCAAGCACTTCAAAGCCTTTAAAGCCCGCTCGTTCGCACCAATTTCGCAGCGCAGGAATGCTTGGCACAAAGTGAATGTTGGCGATTTTGGAGTAGGTTTGGCGTGGCACAAGGGCTATTTCTCGCTCATCAGCGATATAAAGTGTGTCTAAAAACACCACTCCATCTTTGTTTAAACTTGCTTTTAGCTCTTTAAGCATTTTCAGCGGGTCGCTGCGGTGATAAATCACGCCCAAACAAAAAATAATGTCAAATTTATGCTCATAGCTTGGCAGGCTCTCAACGCCTAAAAGTTCATACTTTATGCTTGTTTTCGCAAGGGCGTTGATAAGGCGAAACTGCAAAAAAGTCCGCACACTTGGGTCAAAGCCAACAAGCTTTTTTGGGGCAAATTCAAGCATTTTAAAGAGATAATACCCGTTATTACAGCCCACATCAGCCACAACCTTGCCGCAAAGCTCGTTTAAATGTGGCTTTAAAAGGTTAAATTTCACAAAACTTTGCCACTCACTATCGATAAAAAGCTCATTTATGCGAAAGGGTCCCTTGCGCCAAGGCTTTAAATTTAGGGCGATTTGATAAATTTCATCATCAAATTCACGCTCACAAGCTATCTCAACGCTATCATTTAGGCTCAAATCACCCTTTTTTACACGCTTTTGGAGGCTTTCAATGCGTCCAAGCACGCTTTTTTCGCTTTCATTCATCGTTTTTGAATTCATTTTACTCATTTTGCTTTGTAAATTTATGCAAAAATTCTACTTTTTTAAAGCAAATTCGAGGTTAAAATTTGAAATTTATATTAAAAAATGGTTGTGTAAATTTAAGTTTTTAGCTTAATTTCATCTTGCTTGTAGGGTAAATTTACCCAAAGACAACCAAAATAAAGTATAATGCCTAAAAAGCGGAGTATAGCGCAGCCTGGTAGCGCACACCCTTGGGGTGGGTGAGGTCGTGGGTTCAAATCCCGCTACTCCGACCATCGAAATAAGAAAAACTCAATGTTAAACACAGAATTTAACACCACAAATGGCGAGCAAAATAGCGCGCAAACGCTTACTAGCGACAATGCGAGTAAATATTCTTAAACAAAATCATTGCGATTTATATAGAATTTTATAAGAGATTTTTTATTGCGTAGTTACTCCTTTGGATAATAGAGTTGAAAAAGAAAACCTTTCTTTTCCTAAAAAGAGCTTTAAGAAATATAAAAGGCTTTTGTGCTTTCATTTTGAATTTGAGCTAATTTTAGTTTTTATCTTTGATAAACTCAGCGATTTCAGCTTGCAAACGCTTTTCTTTGGCTTGCAAGCTTTCAAATTCAGCATTTTGAGTCAAATTTGCGCCTTTGTTTGTAGCGACATTTGCATTTTGAGCTGAATTTTTGCTTGAATTTGCCACTGAATTCGCGCCTTTGGCTAAATTTGGGTTTGAATTTTTACCCAAATTTTCGCCTAAATTTGCGCTTAAATTCGCCCCTTGTTCTTTCAAAAGCTCTTTTTTTATATCCTTTAAGCTATCCACAAAATCCGTCATTTTCGTGCATCTCTTATCTTTTTGAGTGTCGCAGCTATGGCGGCTATGACTTCTTCTTTGTTTTCTTGGTGTCTATCCTCCGTGTTTTCAAGGATTTCTTGCATATGCGTTTCGATGAAAGAAGTGTCAAAATACCCACGCCTAAATTCCTTTATCTTGGTGATGGCGATTAAAAAAGGTATGGTTGTGCGCACATCATCGATGATGAATTCCTTTAAGGCGCGCCCGAGTTTGTTGATGACTTGGTCATAACTTGCGCCTTTGACGATGAGTTTAGCAAGCAAACTATCGTAAAATGGCGGTATGGTGTAGTCTTTGTAGATATGGCTATCCACGCGCACGCTAGGACCCAAAGCAGGAAAATACTCGCCGATTTTGCCCGCACTTGGGATAAAGTTTTTCCACACATTTTCAGCCGTGATACGCGCCTCCACAGCGTAACCGCGCGGCTTTATGTCGCTTTGTTCTAAATCCAAAATTTCTCCCGCCGCAATGCGAATTTGGCGCACGACTAAATCAATGCCCACGACTTCTTCTGTGATGGGGTGTTCTACTTGAATTCTTGTGTTCATCTCCATAAAATAAAAGCGGTTATAATCATCAAGCAAAAACTCCACCGTGCCAGCGTTTGAGTAGCCCACAGCCTTTGCCGCTGAAATAGCCGTAACGCCTATGGTTTTGCGTAAATCCTCGCTTATGCTCGGACAAGGGGCGATTTCGATGATTTTTTGATGACGGCGTTGTATGGAGCAATCGCGCTCGCAAAGGTGTATGATATGCCCGTAATTGTCGCCTAAAATTTGAATTTCAATGTGGCGCGGATTTACCACATACTTTTCCATAAAGACTTCATCGTTGTTGAAAAAGGCTAGTGCTTCGCGCTTGCAGGCTTCAAAAGAGCTTTCAAGCTCGTCTTCTTTATACACCACGCGAATTCCGCGCCCGCCACCGCCACCGCTGGCTTTTAAGATGACAGGATAGCCTATGCGCTCGGCAAATCGTTTTATCTCATCAAGGGTGCAGTTGTTGAGCTTTTCGGTGCCTGGCACCACAGGAATGCCGTTTTTACTCATCAAATACCGCGCTATGTTTTTGTTGCCCATTTTGCGTATGACATCGGCTTTTGGTCCTATAAAAATAATGCCCGCATCCTCGCACTCTTTGGCAAATTCATAGTTTTCACTCAAAAAGCCATATCCTGGGTGAATCGCATCAGCCCCGCAAGCCTTAGCCACTTCGATAATGCGTGGCACATCTAAATACCCGCGCACCGCGTCAGTGCCTATGCGGTAGGCTTCATCGGCGATTTTGACGTGCAAGCACTCCCTGTCTGGTTCAGTGAAAATCGCCACGCTTTTTATGTGTAAATCCCTGCACGCACGAATCACCCTAACGGCGATTTCAGCGCGGTTGGCAATGAGAATTTTATGTATCATTGTGTGTCCTTGAAAAAAACTGCTGTTATTATAATGAAAAAAGATTAAAATGTGATTAAGCTTGAAATTGTAGAGAAAATCTTGCTTTTGCCTACAAAGCGCGGTGTAAAGGGGAATTGTTTAGTTTTTTGATATCAAATTCAACTCAAACCGCACTTTTAAAGTTTCCCCTTTTGTCCGCCGATAGAGTGCAAAAAGGCGTAGTCGATTTTTACTCTTTTTTCGTTTTGCACGCTTAAAGCCAGCCTTTCAAGCACCACGCTAAAATCATCAAAAAGGTAGTTTGCCATTGAGCCGGGGTTTGGGTTGATTTCGTTGATGAAAACCTCATCATCAATCACAAAAAAATCACAGCGAATAAGCGCGCCCCTAAAAAGCGGCTCGTAAATTTTAGCGAAATTTTCTTTTAACTTGCCTTTTAAAGTCTCGCTAATGTCGGCTTCTTTCACTTCGCTATGCCCTGAAAAGCTAAGGTATTTTTGCTCAAAGTCCAAAAGCTCTTTTTTCTTTGGCTCTTCGATGAGCGAAAAGATGAATTCATCTTTGATTTTGCAACCTGCTAGGTTGAATTCTTTTATATTTTTCACAAAAGGCTCGACAAGCACTTCTTCATCAAACTCAAAGGCTATGTCAAGGGCGTAGGATAGCTCTTTTTCATTATGCACCACGCTTATGCCTATGCTGCTGCCAAGTCTTGCGGGCTTTAAAATGCAAGGAAATTCAAGTTTTTGCTTCAAAGAGCTTTCATCATAGCGTTTTAAAAGTATGTAAGGCAAGGTTTTTGCGCCAACTTTTTGCGCGTAAAGTTTGGTAAGCTCTTTGTTAAAAGAAAGCACACTTGCTTCAATGCGCGGTCCTATGTAGTTTAAGCCGTAAAATTCGCACAAACTCGCTATCTTGCCGTCCTCTCCGTCCTTGCCGTGTATAAGGTTGATGAAAATGTCGATATTTTGTCGTTTTTGACTCAAAAAGCCCCTTTCATAAAAGCCATTTTGCCCTAAAAAAAGCTGTTTTCCCTTGACAAAATCCCCACTGCTGAATGTTTTAGCGTTCATTTTTTCTGGCTCAATCAGCCAAAAACGCCGCCTCTCATCGCAAAAAATAAAGCTCATATCGCCGCGAAAGACTTTTTTCAGCACTATGGCGCTTACTATGCTTATCTCGTGTTCGTAAGAATTGCCCCCAAAAATCACTCCGTATCTCACAAATGTCCTTTTTAAGATAGTTTTTTCAATGCTTCTTTTATAAGCTCGCTTGTTTCTTGTGCTTTGCACTCGCTCAATGCCTTTAAGGCTCTATCTTGCTTAAAGCCAAGCGAAACAAGGGCTTGCAAGGCTTGTTTTTGCTTTTCATCGCCGCTTTCAAGGGCGATTTTAGCGTCTCCAAGCTCGACTATAATGCGTTTTGCGCTTTTTGGACCTATGCCTGGCACTTGTTTAAAGGCGTTTTCATCGCCAAGCGTTAAGGCTTTGTAAAAAGAATTTGTATCCAAGCTCGAACACACCGCCATCGCCGTTGTCGCGCCTACGCCATTTACCTTTAACAAAAGCTCAAACATTTTTTGCTCATTTTTATCCAAAAAGCCATAAAGCCTGTGCGAGTCTTCTTTGACAATCATCGTTGTAAGCAGTTCAGCCCTTTGCCCTTTTTCAAGGTGCGGGGAGCAAAAAAGCGACACCGTTACGCCATAACTCACACCGCCGTTTGTTTTGATGATGATGAAAGTTGGTTCTTTGGTGCTTACAACGCCATCAATTGCTTGTATCATTGAATTTTCCTTTGTTTTAGCAGCTTAAATTTCGCCCCTAACTTTGCGCTAGAATTTGCCCTAAATTTCGCTTTTACGCTTGAATTTACCCAAAAATTCAGCGTAAAATTTAAATTTTTGCTTAAATTTAAGCTCGAAAAGCCCATAAAAGCGAAATTTGTCATTGTTTGAGCCATTCTAAATCTTTTTCTTCAAATTCATTCGCCACTTGAATCTGAATTTCGTTGTTATCAAAATAGCGTTTAGCAAAAAACAGCACCGCTTCCTCGCCTCTGCGTGGCATATAAGAGCATTCTGCGTGGCTAAATTTCCATTTTATCACATTCATATCTTGCCACGATTTGCCCTTGTTAATGATTTTAGCGTCAAAAAGCTCCTCATCTCGTTCTCGCAAGCGTTTTATAAGCTCTTCTTTTTGAGTTTTAAGCTCATTGCCTTGCACATTGAGCCTTGCAAGCTCGCTCACATAGCCTTTATATTCTCTTACCATTTGCATAAAATTTGCTGGCACGGGCATATTTTGGCTTTGCAAATTCTTAATCTTCTTCATCAGCGTATCTATGCCACTTTTGCTTGAATTTATGGCGTTTTCAAACTGCTCTATGAGGCGCGGCAACTCTCTTTGCCTATCCTCAATCGCTTTTAAGGATTTTAAGGTTTCCTCCTCTTCGATGATTTGAGCGGTAAATTTGTTGTTTGTGCCTGAGCATTGCTCGATGAGCGCCATTTCGCTGAAATTTATAGTGTTGTTGTTGCCAAGTGATGAGATAAGCACCTTTTGCGCTCGCACATTGCCACCTAAACCCTTTTTGATTTTTACTTTTTGCGCGTCTATGTTGCCGTTTTCAAGCGTGTCAATATCGACTTCTTTGGCTTTGAGATAGCCTTTGTGTTTGGAAATATAGGCATTATCAGCGTAAATTTTCGCGCTGTTGTTGGTGTTGCCATAGATTTTTACGCTTTTTGCGCGTAAAATGGTATTTGAGCCGACATTGCCATTGACGATTATATTTTCGCACTCTATCCTAACGCCCGAGCCAACGGCATCTTCTAAGTCCGAGTTGCTTTTGATATTGACGGTTATATTGTTGTCAAGCCCGCCTAAAATCGCCCCCGTTTCTTTCAAAGTGGCTGAGGCTAAATTCAGCTCATTTTCTATGTCAAATTTGCCATCAGGCGTGCGGGTTACAAAGCCTTTTTTCTTTGCATAATACTCCACGCAATGCACGCGTTCAGGTAACTTACAAACTTCTTTTGCCTCTAAATTTTCAGAGCAAGAAAATTCTATTTTGTTTTCAGGCGGTATATGCGGCTCGATGAATGCAAGCTTTAAATTCCGCCCTTTTTGCGCTGTGCCGGGCTGTATGTAGCGCAAAATCAAATCCCCCTTGTTAATGCCGATGATACTTACTTTTTGTATGCCATCATCATCTTGTGGGGCTTTGTCCTTGTAGCAGATGATGAGCTTTTCGCTTTCTGGTGATATAGGATGCACGCCACTAGCGATTTCGATTTTTACCTTGCGGTGTTTGAGTGTCCTATCTTTAAGCCTTGTAACGACGGTAATAAGTGCTTTTTTAAAGTCAAATATGCGAATGCCTATAAAAAATCCCTCTTTTATCATTCTTTTGTAAATTTCTTGCAAAATTTCCATAGCGATATTTGGATAAAACACCACCTCATCAAAGTCAATCTCCGCGACGAGTTTAGTAATATCTTTGTTTTCTATGAGCTTGATTTTAGGCGGTTTGAAATTTGATTTTTTGCTTTTTGTAGGATAAATTTGGATTTTGTAGCTTTGCTGAATTTTTAGCTTTTCGTTTAAAAATACATTTTCATCATCAAACAGCACCAACTCTTTTTCGCTCAACCTTTTATAATTTGCCCCATCATCTAGGGTATAAGTAGTGATGAAGCCTAAAAGATTGAAATCAAGCTTTTCTATGCCTATACCAAGTTTGTTGCTTTCTTGCAAAAGTTCAGCGTGCAAATCGGTTATAAATCCGTCATTATCCATTTTTCTCTCTTTGTGCGAAAACTTGTGATATTATACTTTATTTTCGTTGAATTTAACAAAAAATTTGACAAATAAAAGCAAAATTCACACATAAAAAAATGTTTTAATTGTTTTTGTTTTTTCGCAAAGCAAGTGCAAATTTCGCTTGAAGTCTCAGCCAGTCGCGCTGTGGCATAGCGGGCGCACCGCCATAAATCTGCCCGCCTTGCATATCTTTTACCGCTGCGCCTCTTGCGGCGATTGTGGCGAAGTCGCCGATTTTAAGGTGTCCTGCGCTTGCACTTTGTCCGCCCATAACGACATTTTTGCCAAGTTCTGTTGAGCCTGAAAGCCCCACTTGCGACACGAGCAAGCAGTTTTGCCCGACAATGCAGTTGTGTCCGATTTGCACGAGATTATCTACCTTTGAGCCAGCTTTGATGATGGTGCTGTCAAACACGGCGCGGTCTATTGTCGTGCAAGCGCCGATTTCTACATTGTCCTCCAAAATCACATTGCCGTTGTGGTAGATTTTATAATGCTCGCCCATATCGTTGTGAGCGTAACCAAAGCCATCAGAGCCGATGACGCAGTTTGCGAGCAGGTGGCATTTTTTGCCGATTTTCGTGTCGTTGTAGATGACGGCATTTGGGTGAATGAGCGTGAAATCGCCGATGCAAACATTGTCGCCTATGTAAGCACCCGCCATTATGATGACATTTTCGCCGATTTCAACCCCGCTACCTATATAGACATTTGGCATTATGGTGGCACTTTTGGCGATTTTGTTTGGCTTTTTGTCGCTCACAAGGGGCTTGGCAAAGAGTTTGCTGATATAAGCAAAGGACAAATGGGGGTTTGGGCTGATTAAAACCTTAGTGTCTTGGGGAACTAAATCCTCAAATTCCTTGCTGACTAAAATCGCCCCAGCGCCCGTTTCGGCTATATCTTTGGCATTTTTTTTGCCATCACAATAAGTAAGCTCGCTAAAATTCGCATTATGCAACGAATTCAGCGCACTTATGTCCATATCCTCGCCCGCATAATCAAGGCTCAAAAACTCGGCTATCTCGCTTAACTTCATCTCATCTCCATTTCAGTGATAAGCAAAATTATAAAACATTTTTCTTTACAAATGCTTTCAAAATGAATTTTATTTTGGTTTAAATTTAGGGCTGAAAATTTAAATTTGCGGATTTAGCTTGAATTTAGCCTTAAATTTAGGCTTTAAATTCAAGCGCGCAAAAGCTAAATTTAGGCTCATTCTTCAAAATTTGTCGCTTCAAAGCCGCCTTTTGGGGCTTCCATAAAGGACGAGTTTTCTTTCAAAAAGAGCAAATCCACAGCCCCTGTGGGACCGTTGCGGTTTTTGCCGATGATGAGTTCGGCTTTTTCTTGCTTTGGGTTGGCAAAAAAGCTGCGTTTATACTCTTTGCCCTCAGCCTTTGCCTTGTTTTCTTTTTCTTTTTCTTCTTGTTCGCGGTAGATTTCATCGCGATACACGAAAAGTATGGTGTCCGCATCTTGTTCTATCGCGCCACTTTCGCGCAAGTCGCTCAGCATAGGACGCTTGTTTGCCCGCGCTTCAAGGCTGCGGTTGAGCTGTGAAAGTGCGATGATAGGCATATCAAGCTCCCTTGCAAGTAGTTTTAGTCCCCGTGAAATCTCACTTACTTGCAAGTGCCTGTCGCTAAAATTGCTACTACTCATCATCAGCCCGATATAATCCACAACGCAAAGCGATATATCGCCATCTAGCTCTTTTTGACGGCGCAAAATCAGCCTTATGTCGGTGATGCTCGCATATCCGCTATCGTAAATGTAGAGTTTCTTGCTCTCATAGTCCTTGCAAGCGTCTGCAACCCTGTTCCATTCATCATCGTTTAAGTCAGCTATCAGCAACCTTTGCAATGGAATGGAGGTTTTAGCGGACAAAAGCCTTTGCATTATCTGTGTGGCAGGCATTTCAAGTGAGAAAAACACCACGCTCTTGCCCTCTCGTAGGGTTTTTTCGATGAAATGAAGTCCCATTGAGGTTTTGCCCATACCAGGGCGCGCGGCGATGATGATTAAATCCCCATTTTTAAAGCCTTTGATTTTTTCGTTTAAATCATCAAAGCCCGTGTCAAGCCCGACTATGCCTTTATTTACGCTATTTTTTTGCTTTTCAAATTCCTCCAAAAGCTCGCCGATAACCTCTTGCGTGTCCTTAATATCGCTTTTGTTGGTGCGGTTTGTGATATTGAAAATTTCTTTGTTTAGCTCGTTTGATATGTCGCCGATGGGCTTTTCAGCGTTGATACGAGAAGGCATAGTGTGCGCAAAGTCTAATAATTTGCGTTTTATAGCCTTTTCGCGCAGTTCAGTGGCGTATCTTGGCACATCAACTATCGCCGTAGTCGCCATAATCTCGCCCAAAACGCCCTCATCAACCTTTTTGTGCTTTTTGATAAAGCTTATACCCACAGGCTCACCAGCCTTTGCGCACGCTTCAATCGCGCTAAATATGTCTTGATGAGCCTTTAAGACAAAGTCCTTTGGCTCTATATCCCCAGCCACAGAGCCATAAGCGTCCTCGCTGTAAATGCACGAGCTTAAAATAGCCCGCTCCAAGTCCAAATCAAAATGCTCGTTCGCATTCATAGCTTTTCCTCAAATTTTTGTGATTTTGAATTTTGCCTTGAATTTTAGCAAAATTTCCTTGAATTTTAGGCTTGATTTTGCAAAAAATTCATTTGTAAAATTTGCGCACAATGTGGCTTAAAAAGCCCCGTTTCGTGTGAGATGAAAATATAGCTTATGTTTTGCTTTTTTTGAATGGCTAAAAGGTGAGAAAGGATTTTGCCACTTGTGCTTAAATCAAGCGGGGCGGTGATT
>OIYR01001324.1_pt1 | contig 12611 bp, 12 predicted proteins | sample 1588221 | NCBI WGS metagenome assembly OIYR01 (sample SAMN03283292) | human gut metagenome | biome: human-associated habitat; material: feces | host: Homo sapiens | place: Peru | collected 2012 | reverse complement strand
CAATATTTTTAACTCTTATTATTATGTTTATCGGGCTTATTTTAAGAGTAAAAATTAATAAAAAATAATTGATTAATAAACTTTTAATATTTATATTATTTACAAATATCTACAAACATAGAAAATATATTTTGCATTCTTATATCTTTAGCAGTCATACATTCGGGATGCCATTGAACGCCTAATATAAAAGCGTCTTTTTTCTTATATTCTATAGATTCTATTATTCCGTCATTAGCCGTAGATGTGATTTTAAAATCTTTAGAAAGTTTATCAATAGCCTGATGATGAAAGCTATTCACTTCGGCAGTTTTTCCAAAAATATTGTAGATTGTAGAATCTTTTTTTATTTTAATTTTATGAGTCGCCACATCTATTGCCGCAGTTTGAGAATGTAAAATATTCGTATTTTTTTGAGAGTTAATATCTTGTATTAAAGTTCCGCCGAAAAAAACATTTATAAGTTGTATTCCTCTGCAAATTCCAAATATTGGTTTTTTCATTTCAAATGCATACTTCATAATTAAAAAATCGAAATCGTCTCTTTCTTTTGATATTGCTCCAATTTTTGGATTAGGTTCTTCGTTGAATCTAAAAGGATGAATATCGACTCCTCCCGTCATTATAATTCCGTCAACTTTTTCAATCATTTTTTTTATTATATTTTCGTCTTCGCATATCGGCATTATAAAAGGAATTCCGTTAGCTCTAACTACGGAATCTATATAAGTTCGATTTACAAAAGCCTTTGCTATAGAATTTTCTTCTAAAATATTTCCCGATATTCCTATAATATTCATTTATTAATTCCAAATTTATTTTTAATTTTTAGAAATAATTTTATATATAAAAAATATTTTTTCAAGTTTATTTAATAAATTTTATAAATATATTTTAATTATATATAACTCTTAAAAATAAAATATTAATAGTTTTTTTATTTAGATTAATATTCTTCAAGTTGCGTTCTTTTGTTTTAAGCGTATTAAACTCTTGACAAATCATTTATTATATACTATAATATATCTATGATTATTAAATTAATTAATTATATTTACGATTACTCAATCGCCAATCGCCAATCGCCAATCGCCAATCGCTAATTAATATAATTTTAAATTTTGTAAAATACTTTTCAAAAAATAAAAACTTATTTATATATGCATATACATTAAATTATATATATTGTCATTATTTTTACAAAGTCAAATATTTATTGAGTTATCTATTTTTATTTAGAGGTATAAATTATGCTCTATAAAAATTATACAGACCTAGTAAATAAATTAGTTTGGACTATACCCAAAAAGAGCAAAAGAGATAATATGAGAAATATTCTTAACGATATAGTAAATACCGCTTATAAAATTGAATATTTAATTAACAATAATAATTCAATAAACGATAAAGATTATATAATAATAAATCAATGCGATGGTTTTGCAGGACAATTAGGAAAATATATTTTTGGAGAATTTGTAAAAGATAATTATAATAAAAATGTAAAATACGATACAAGTTGGTATTCTATAAGCGGGCTTGATATAGAAAAGAAAGAAAAAAGAAAGTTTGATTTGCTTAATTGTTTTGAAGATATAAAAATAGAAATAGCGTCTAATGAAGAAATAGAAATATATAAAAGATTATTTTATTATGATAGCGGAGATTTTTACGACTTATGCAGAAATAAAAAAAGATTATATTGCCATTTTCATCCGTATATAGGTTCTTTCGATAAATCATATGTAATGCAAAAATTAGATATGCATAAAAATCTACATCATAAATTAAAAGATAATAACTTAAATTTATATAACGAAATAATTAATCATCCTGCATCAGTAGCAGTTCATATTAGAAGAGGCGATATTAAAGCGCATGGCGGATTCGGAGCGTTCAAAAATAACGATTCTATATATAAAGATTATATCTTCAAAGCGATTTATTTAATGATAGAAAAATTAAAACCGATAAAGCCTAAATTCTTTTTCTTTTCAAACGATATAAATTGGGTAAAAAATAATATATTAAGAAATTTGAAGAAAGAAGTAGAATATACTTACTGTAATAACGATAATAAAGATACGGTATATTTTGATATGTATTTAATGTCTTCATCAAAACATATGATATTTACTATTGGCGCGTTTTCAAAAGCCGCTTATATGTTTAATAAAAATAAAAATATCATAGTAATAAGCCCCGATAATATAAATTCGTTATAAACAAAAAATAGAATTTGAAATAAAATTTAATAAAGATTTTCAGGGTTGAGACATTTCAAACTATCGACTACAAAAATTCCGTTTTTCCTTATCAATATGTCGTCAAAATAAATTTCGCCTCCGCCATAATTTTCCGTCTGAATGCAAACCAAATCCCAATGAATAATAGATTTATTTCCGTTAGGCGCTTCGTCATAACAAGAGCCTGGCGTAAAATGAAAGCTTCCCATTATTTTTTCGTCAAATAAAATATCTTTCATAGGTTTTGTTATATAAGGATTAACTCCCAAAGAAAACTCGCCTATATATCTTGAGCCTTCGTCCGTGTCTAAAATTTCGTTTATTCTTTTAGTATCGTTTGCCGTAGCTTTTATAATTTTTCCGTTTTTAAATTCAAATTTTATATTCTCGTAAGTAAATCCGTCATTATAAAGTGAAGGAGCGTTATAAGATAAAATTCCATTAACCGATTCTCTAACGGGAGCGGTAAAAACTTCGCCATCAGGAATATTCATTTCGCCCGCGCATTTAATCGCTTTAATATTTTTTATTGAAAAAGTTAAATCCGTTCCATCGCCGATTATTTTTACTTTATCCGTTTTATCCATAAGCTCTACTAAATTATCCATAGCTTTTGACATTTTAGAATAATCCAAATTGCATACTTTAAAATAAAAATCTTCAAATTCATCGCTGCTCATTGAAGCCTGCTGAGCCATAGAAGGAGTCGGATAATTGAGTATAACCCATTTTGTATTTTTCACTCTCTCATGCATATGAACGGGATTAGAATAAAATTTTTCGTATATTTGATTATTTTCTCTTCTAACCGAAGAATTTTCCGCGTTATTTGAGCCTCCCCATATTCCGATATAAGCGTCCATTTTTCGCATAAGCGCCAAATCGGATTCCGCCCATAATTTTATCTGTTCTTCATTGCATTCTTTAAGTAATTCTCTCATTATTTGCGGATTATGATTCCATACGAAAGGATTTCCTCCGACTTTATAAACTTCTTTTATCAAAGCTTTAACCAAATTATGCTCTTCGCTCTCTCCATAAACTTTTATTAAAACATTTTCATTTTTATTAACTTTGCAAGAATAGTTAACCAAACTTTCCGCTAATTTATTTATTCTTGGGTCTTGCATTTTTACTTCCTTAATTTTAAAAATTTACTTTATTTTATAAAATATAAAAATTATTTATTAATTTAGTAAATATTATTGTATTCAATATTATTTTCTTTTTTAACCGTATTTTTAGCTACTATTTTAATCATTTTTAAACCTCTTGATTTATAAAATTTTTTATAGAATTGTATTTTAAATTATATTATTTTCAATAGAAATATATAAAATAAATTAATAAACTATAGATTTATATCATTAATTGTTTTTTTAATTAAAAATGATATTAATCTATTCTTACGAAATTATATCGCTAATCCATTTTGAAAGTTTACTTGGAGTTAACGCTCCAACTTTTGCGCCTATTTTTGAAAAATATCTTGCAGCTTCCTTATCGTAAATTGAATTCGCGTTATAATCTAAAGCTGTTAGAACAATCAATTTGCTTCCAGCATCTATTATATCGTTTGCGTTTTTATACATAAGTTTGTAATCGTTGCTATCAAATAAATCGCTTATAAGTAGGACGATTGTTTTATCGGGAGCGAAAGTTATTTTTTTAGCGTATTCCAAAGCTTGCGCTATATTTGTTCCTCCGCCTAATTGAACTTTAAATAATATATCTATAGGCTCTTTTATATGTTCGCTTAAATCGACTACCGAAATATCGAATATTATAAGTTTAATAGAAAGATAAGGAAGATTTGCAAATATAGAAGCCATAATACTTGAATAAATAACCGAATCAAGCATAGAACCGCTTTCGTCAATAAGTATGATTATATTATAAGGATTATATTTTTTTATGTTTTGATTGAAAAATAATTTATCAGTAAAAATTGTTTTATTTTTAATATCATAATTTTTTAAATTATATCTTATAGTTTTTTTTATATCGAGATTTTTAAATATTTTATTTGTCGTATTTGAATTTGTAAGTTTCTTTCCGTAGAAAACTTTTTTTATTTCGACTTCCATTTTATTTTTAATTTCTTCAAGCGTTTTTTTTACTATATCGTAAGCAAGTTTTTTAACATTTTGACTCATCATATCCTTAAAAGTTAAAATATTTTTTAAAAGTTCAATATTAGGCTCAATTTCTTTAAGTATATTTTCGTCAGTTAAAATTTCAGTTAATTTATATTTTTCTAAAGCCTGTTTTTGCATTATTTCAACGGTTTCTTTTGGAAATAATTTTTTAACTTTTGAAATCCATTTTGGAACGGTTAAAGCACTTTTTTCTTTTGAACTATTAGAATTATTAAAATTATCTAAAGAATATCCGCCGTTTTGAGTATATTCTCTATCGTATAAAAAATTTAATGTTTCGTCCATTTCAGAATATTCGTTATCGATTTCTAAATTTGAAAAACTTCCGAGTATTAAACGCCATCTATTTAAACTTCGACAATCTAAATTTTCACCGTATTCGTTTAATATATTTTTCATTTTACAAAAAGAATAAAAATAGAAACTACTTAATTATTCGTCTCCTAAACTCATAGGCATAATTATAAAATAATAGTCGTCTCTTTCTATCTCTTTTATCATAGTCGGACTTGAATCTTTATTTACCATAAAAGTGACTATTTCAGAATCAATTTGCTTAATAACATCTTGTATATAACTATAATTATAAGCTACGGAATTATCTTCGCCTGAATATTTTATATCTATTTCTTCTACAGATTCTCCCATTTCTTGATTAATCCCTTTAACTTTAAGAGTCTCTTCAGAAACGCTTAATATCATTCTTTTTGAACGAACATCGTTAATCATAGGCACAATTCTTCTTATAGCGTCAAGCAAATCATTTTTATTAACTCTAAAACTATAAGCGAATTCTTTCGGTATAACTTGTCTAAAATTAGGATATTTTCCTTCAATAAGACTTGAAACAAAATCGTATTTTCCAACTTGAAAATAAACTTGCTGTCCATCAACTCCCATTTTTACCTGCTCAACTTCGTCATAATTTGCAGTTACAAGTATTTCATTTAAAACTTTTGGCTCTACAATTATTGAAAAAGAACCTTTTTCTATTCCTTCAAATTCTCTCTCTATAATAGCCATTCTTCTTCCGTCTGTCGCAACGGCTAAAAATTTAGAATCGGTTTTTTCAAAGCATATTCCTCTTAAAGCCGGTTTAAAAGGTTCTTTCGCTATAGAGGTTATGGTTTTATTAATCATATTAACCAATTCTTTTGTAGGAAGCATTATATAATTTATATCTACTTCGCCTTCGGGATATTGTGGGAATTCATCCGCTTTCATTCCTATTATTAAGTGTTTTATTCTTCCGTTTTCGGATTCTATATTAATCTTTTCATTTTCCTCTACATTTATAGTTATCATACCTTCGGGCATTTCTTTTAATATAGAACTTATTTTTTTAGCGTATATCGCAACGATGCCTTCGCCTTCGCAATCGTCCAATATTATTCTACTCCTCGCCCAAACCGAACCGTCCGTAGCGGTTAATGTTAGAATATTGCCCGAAAGTTGAAAAAGCACATTGCTTTCTATATTATAAATTACTTTTCCCTCAACGACATTTTCGGTTACTCCGATTGATTTTACTATATCTTTTTTTGAACATCTGAATCTCATAGCTTCCTCATAATTTTTAATATTTATTTTTTTATTTAATAAATATTTTATCATTAAAAAGCATTTTTTACAATATGATAATTTGCTTTTTTAAAAATAAATTTAAATTTTTGAAATATATAAATATAAAGAAATTAAAAAATTCGGTTTTTTTGTAAAATAAAGCAAAAATTTTTGTTCTTTTTTTATAGAAAAAATAACAAACCTTTTATATCATAAACATATAAAAATTATAATATTGTTTTTAAAATATAAAAATATATAATAATTATATGGAAAATTTCATTATAGGGAAATTAATTAAACAGCTTCATATAGCGTTAGAAAATAATTTTAATAAATTTTCTAAAAAATATAAATTAACTTCTTCTCAAATGGATATATTAATATTTCTTCTTCATAACAAAAATAAAATAGTCAATCAAAGAGATATAGAAAATTTTTTAAGTTTAAGCAATCCGACTATAGCGGGAACTTTATTAAGGCTTGAAAAAAAGGGATTTATAATAAGAAAAATAAGCTCTAAAGATAAAAGATACAAGGAGATTTATTTAACCGATAAAAGCAGAGAATTAAAAGATATAATTTTTAAATATATAAGAGACAACGATAATAAAATGTTTTCAAATATGTCGGAAGAAGAAAAAGAAAATTTAAAAAATATAATAACAAAAATATTAAATAATATACAAAAATAAAAATTATATTTTGCAATATCTTTATAAATTATTATAAATAGATTTTAAATTGAATAAACATCTCTCAAATCTTTCGCAGCATCTTCGGGATTTATAGAATTAATATAAACTCCGCTTCCAAGTTCGTATCCAGCCAATTTGCTCATTTTAGGAATTATATCCAAAAACCAATGATTTGAAGAAGAATATTTTTCTTTTTGTTTTAATGTCGGCGATAAAGTATGCAAAACATAATTAAAACTAACCTCTCCAAGTAATTTATTTATTCTATTAAAAACATCTTTAACTATATCGGCAAAGTCAAAATTATAATCGGAAGAGTCGATTATGCTATCAAAATGTTTTTTTGGAAGAATATATATTTGATAAGGAAATCTCGAGGCGAAAGGCGAAATTGCAATAAACTCTTTATTTTCGCAAATTACTCTTTCGTTAAGTTTTTTTTCTTCGACTATTATATCGCAATAAACGCATTTATTTTTTTCATTATAATATTCCAAAGCTCCGTTTATTTCGTCAAACATTTGAATCGGTATAAAAGGAGTCGTTATCATCTGCGAATGCGAATGATATAAACTCGCTCCCGCTTCTCTTCCGAAATTTTTGAAATACAAACTATATTGCATATCGTTTTCTTTATATAATTCTTTTAATCTTAAAATAACCGCATCAAAAATTTTTAATAAATCTTCGCTTTTCGCGTTATAGAAATTAAAATTATGATTAGGATTTTCTATAATAACATCATGAAAACCTTTAGAGCTTGAAGCGTTAAATAAATTCGTAGTATTTGGAAGTTCGCTCGCTTTAGTTTCGGCAATTATAGGATATTTATTTGGCACGATTCTAACAGCCCAATTTGAATTATCGTCAAAAATGCTAATTGAAGCGTTTGGAGTTATATTTTCATGTCCTTTACAAAAAGGGCAATTCAATTCGGTATTTGAAATTCTTATATCGTCTTTAACCGTAATATAATCGCTAGGTCTTCCCGTTCTATCGGAAGCTATTATTACCGATTGTTTTGTTACTGGGTCTTTTCTTATATGGGGCATGAAAATTATTAACCTATAAGCCTTTTTATTTTATCTTTAATTTCGGTTAAATTGCCCGATTTTAATATATATCCGTCCGCATTCCATACAGAAAATTCATGTCTATAATTATTATAGGCGGTGCATATTATTATGGGCAAATCTCTATGATGTTCTCTGACTTTAGCCAAAAAATCGAGTCCGTCCATTTTAGGCATTTTAATATCTAATGTTATTAAATCGATTCTAGGATTTCCGTTTTGAATCATTCTCAAAGCTTCCTCGCCATCGTCAGTAGAAACTACATTATAACCTTCGTCTTTAAATTCTTCTTCAAATAAAGTTCTAATACTTTTTTCATCGTCCAACACTAATATCGTTTTCTTAGGCATATAAATGCTCCTTAAAATATAAACATATATTTATTTGTATATTATATAAATTTGAATAAAAAAGTCAAATATAATTTTATTAAATTTATTTTATTTTTCTTCGCTTTCTATAGATTTATTATAACTTGATAGTATTGTTTCAATAAGTCCGCTTCTTAAGGCTTTTTCTTCCAATTTTTCAACGCCTTTTATCGTTATTCCAGCGGGCGTGCATACGGCGTCTTTAAGCTCTGCGGGATGTTTTTTAGATTCCAAAACCATAGCTCCAACGCTTTTGAATAATTGAGCCGCCGTTTCTATTGACGATTTTCTATCTATTCCCATTATAACTCCAGCATCGCTCATAGCTTCTATTAATATATATAAAAATGCAGGCGAACATCCAGAAATAGCCGTATAAGAATGAATAAGATTTTCGGGAATAATTTTAACCATTGCAATTTTACTTAATAAATCAATTATTTTTTTTTCTATAGAATCGCTTTCTACTACCGCTATAAATCCGTTGCAAGTTTTAACGGGAGTATTCGGCATTATTCTAATTATTTTTTTTGTTTCAAATAATTTTATTAATTCTTTATTCTTTATCGAAGCCGCTACGCTTATTATTGTAGTTTCTTTTTTTATATTAGATTTTATCTCTTTTGAAATATTTTTAAACATATAAGGTTTTACGGCAATAAATAATATATCCGATTCTCTCGCTACTTTTTTATTATCGTTATAAACTTTAATTCCAATATTTTTTTCAAGAGATTCTTTTTTTTCTTTTGTTTTAACGCTTGCTATTATATTTTTTTTATCAATGCCAGATTTAATAAAACCTTCTATTAAAGCGCCGCCCATAGAACCAGCTCCTATAAATCCAATTTTCATTATAATATCTCCTTAAATTTATTTTTTATCTTCAACTACAAACATAGTAGCCATCATTTTTGCAAGCATATTGTCTTCTTCGTCTTTTAAAGTCGCTTCAACTACGATTAATTTTTTTCCTTGACTTATAACTTCTCCAATTCCAAATACTTTTTTTGAAATAACAGGACGCATATAATTAATTTTTAATTCGGATGTTACCAAATGACAATTTGAAGGAATTACAGTGAAAGCTGCAAATCCTCCCGCAGTGTCTAAAATTGAGGCAACCATTCCGCCATGCATATAACCCAAACCTTGCGATAATTTTTTTTTATTTTCGCATGATATTATAGATTTTTTATCTTCTAATTTCTCCAATTTCATTCCCGTTAAATTTTGAAATTCTTGATTTTTAAAAATATTTTCAGCTCTTTCTAAAATCTCTTTATTCATTTAATTTTCCTTTTTAATTAAAATATATTTTATAATTTATGCATGAGTTTCCCACTCGTAATCATAATTGCATTCTTTATAATTTCCTTTAAATACGACTCCTTTAACGATTAATTTTTCGTCTAATATAACCAAATCTGCAATATATCCTTCTTTTATTCTTCCGTATTTATTGTCTATCTTCATAACTTGAGCAGGATAAAGCGAAGCCATTTTTAAAGCCTCTTCCAAAGTAGCGCCAACTTGATTAACTGCATTTCTAACCGATTGACTCATCGTAATCGCCGAACCTCCCAAAGTTCCGTTATCGTCTATCAATCTGTTTCCTTCTCTATGCAATTTTTTTCCAGCCCAAATATATTCTTTTATATCGGAAGCCGCGGGAGATATTGCATCCGTCACTATGCATATATGTCCTTGTTTTAATTTATAAGCCAATTCTATAGAAGCAAAATCGCAATGAATTCCATCGCATATTAAACCAGCGTAAATATTTTTAGTTTCCAAAACTGCGCCAACCGCTCCAGGCTCTCTCGAACCCCAAGGGCGCATAGCGTTAAATAAATGCGTAGCGAAAGTTATTCCGTAAGGTATTTTTTCTTTTATTTCGTTATAAGTAGCGTTAGTATGTCCAGCCGAAACAACTTTTCCCGCGTTTGCAAAAGCCTCTATAACTTTTCCGTCAACCGTTTCGGGAGCTAAAGTAACCATAATGCATTTTGAAGCGTTTATTCTGTCTATCATTTCTTTATCGGGATGTCTTATGTATTTGTCTTCATGAATTCCTCTTTTTTCATGCGATATATAAGGTCCTTCAAAATGAATTCCCAAAACTCCGAATATTGATAAATCTTCTATGCTATTGAATAAATCTATAACTTTTATCATGTGATTATCGTCATTAGTAATTATCGTAGGCAAAAACGAAGTGCATCCGTATTTTTGACAAACTTCGCTCATATTTTGCAAAGTTTCTAAAGAAGGATAAGCGTTTATATCGTATCCGCCAATTCCGTTAATTTGCAAATCTATATAACCAGGAGCTACAATTTTACCTCCCAAATCGATTCTAGTAATAACCGCGTCAACATCAATTTCTTTTTCAACGCTTTTTATAATATTATTTTCTATAACGATGCAATAACCTTTTATAAATTTTTCGCCGTCAAATATTTTAATATTCGTTAAAGCGTAATATGATTTATATAATCCTTTAATCAATTCTTTAGGATGCAAACTTTTACTTTCTAAACTTTTAGCGTATTTATAAGTTTTTACTTTTAAGTTTTCGCTCGCTTCTTCGTCCGCTACTATTATTAATTTTTTATGTTTCTGCAATATGGATGTAGGATAGAATTGACTAATCTCTCCTTCCACGCAATGAGGCAGAGCTTCCGATACTTCATAACCTTTTGCAATAATCATTATATATTTTGAATCGAAAGCTTCTTCAAAACCTAAAGTAAATCCTTCTTTTGGAAAAGATTCCGATGCAATTCCTATTTTTTTAGATTCGTAGCTTCTTATTATTTCGCTTACTCTTTTATCTCTAACGCTTCCCTCTAAAGAAGAACTTGGAGTATTTAGTAAAAAACTTCCGTCTTCGGCTAAAGAATCTATTAATAAAGTTATTCCGCCCAAATTTTTTATTAAATCTTTCATTCTTTTAGCTTCTTTTTTTCTATCTAAAACGAAACTGTCGAAAAGATGAATATTTTCTTTAGGCAAATCTATAAATTGTAAAAAATTATCTTCTATATATTTTTGAGATATATTAGAATCTATATATTCTCCAGCTGAAACTATATGAACATTTTTAAACGAAACTATATTATCGTTATAGAAAGACAATAATTTTTGATAATATGATTTATCGATATATCTAATTGGAAACGATAATACAAAAGGTTTATCTTTGTTTGAATAATCGAGTATGCATTTTGTAGTATAATAAGCCGCCCATTCGTAAACGCTTTCATTAGTAATAATTATTCTCATTTTATTCCTCCACAATTTTCCGCTTTTTTACTTTATTTAATAAAATTATTTATATTCTTAATTAATTGACAATTATTATAACATTTTATATATTTTCTGTATATATTCAATTTATAAATTAAAATAATTAATAAAGTGAAACTTGATAAAATCTACATTTAATAATAAAGTAAGTTTTAAAAATTTAATTTCATTAATAAATGAATTTTATTAATAGTGGATTGCTTGGCTTCTTCTCGACTTCGCCAACGGCGGACTTTAGTCTATCGTGAGATTGTAGTGACTAAAGCCTCGCAATGACGATATATTAGTATATAATAAAAATAATAATTAATTTTTAATACTCTTTATTACAACCGCAACTTGCATATGAGATATTCCTATATATTCGTATTCCACATTATACTTTTTACAAAATTCTTGAAACGCTTTGAATTCATGATTTCGCCAACCTGGATAATTATAATATTCGTCAAATTGTATAACAGTATTTGGAACAATTCTATCATAAATATTATCGAAGACGGTTTTTGTAGAAGAATATAAATCGCAATCGATATGTATAAAAGAGGCTTTCTCTTTATGTTCCTCTGAAAATTTTGGCAATGTTTCATTGAAATAGCCTTTTATTAAACTAACATTTTTGTTGACTTTAGGCAATTTTTCTTTAACATCGAATTCGCCTTTAAGCCAAAAGCCTGAAGTTTCGGGCAAACCTTCAAAAGAATCGAATCCGTAAAATTTTGCTTCAGGAATTAAAGAAGAACAGAAATTTATAGTAGAGCCTTCAAATACTCCAAATTCTAAAAATAATTTATCTTTATAATCGTTATTTTTAATATATTCTTCAAGCATAAATTTTAACAATTGAAACCTATCCATAAACATTCTTGCATTAGAGCCATTTTTACAAATATACCTTACCGATTCTTTAGTAGCTTCTTTAGTTATTAAATTTAATATTGTAAAATATTTATTTGAATCTGCATAGTTACTAATATTACTTAAATATTCTCTAACTGCATCTCTTAATTTTCTAAAAGATATATACCAAACTATATTATCGATTACTTTTTTGTCCATTTTTATACTCCAAAATTATAAATTTAATATATTTAATTCTCATTATAGAATAGTGATGCAAAGCAAATCGCACAGATAAATTTGCTATTAAATAATATTTCTTAAAAATATTTATTATGAATAGTTTACA
>OIYR01001322.1_pt1 | contig 12634 bp, 10 predicted proteins | sample 1588221 | NCBI WGS metagenome assembly OIYR01 (sample SAMN03283292) | human gut metagenome | biome: human-associated habitat; material: feces | host: Homo sapiens | place: Peru | collected 2012 | reverse complement strand
GGGTTGTCTTTTCAAATGCAAAAACCTCGTCTGCAACCTCTGGGACGCCCTCTGCGACTGTATTTGGTAAGTATATTGATTCTTTTTCGGCAATCATAATTTCGGACGCCTTGAAAAATCCTATTTCGTAATAAACAAACCGAATCGAAATATAAGTTGTGTCCTCTGCCGTTGTAAATGAACCAAAGCCCCCCTTTAGCTCAAAGTGATTAGCTATAATTCCATTCAAGAAAACATCTGCTTCGCAATTTTTTGACGATGGTAAGCACGAAAATAAATATTTTGTATTTGGCTTAACTGCTATTCTCATAGATTGCGGTGCTACCGAATTCCATCCGTTAGTGTACGAACGGGCTTCAGTGCCAGTAAAAGTAATTGATTTTTCGTTATAATCCACTTTGTCAAGAGTACCTCTATAAACTGGAGTAGTAAGCCCCTGTAATCCTTTCGCCCAAGCATCAAAATCAAAAATATTCAAGCTGTTAACAAGGTTAGCTTTGCTCGTCAATGCCGTATCAACAGCATTTTTATCGGCTTTTGTTTGCAGAGCGTTGTAAACTGCTCCGCTTGTCAGATAGCAAGGACTGTTGAGCGTTGGCTCGCTGTCAAAAGACATTGCGTCAAGTTTGCCTGCAAGTAATGTCTTGACCGTAGTTTTTGTGTATGCGTCCGTAATGCCGTAGCCGGCAAGGGTGGTCGTTTTGTCAGCTTTTGCGGCAAACATTTCGTCAAGCTCATCACATTCATAGGACATAGTTGCCGGCAGATAGTAGGTTTCAAGGTACTTGATGCTCGGATAATTTTCCGACTGATTCACAATCTGCCGTCTGTCCTCAATTTTGTTTGAAATATTTTCTTTAAGCGACAAATTGCTCTGCTCAATGATTTTGCGGTTCTCGTCAATTTTTGACTGCTGATTTTTAGTTTCATCAAGATTTTTCTGTACTTCCTCACGCAGCTTCAATGTTTCTGAGTTCGGATTGAGATACTCCTTGTCCTCAATCGGAATGCTCTCGTCAGCGTAAAGGGTAACAATCTGCGTCTGAAAAACATATCCGTTTTCACCTCTGCCCTCAAGCTGAAGTTCAAAATAGCCGTGCATAAAAATGTCGTTTTTCTTGACTTTCCACACGATTTTTGTACCCAATTTGTTAACAGTCACGCTGTCGGGAATTACCGAATTGACGCTTCCGTCGGCAAAACGCAGATGAATGTAGTAGTCAACCGTAATGTCATTCATTCCGCTAATCAAAAATTCCTGTGTTGTGGCAAGATTTTCGCCCGTGATTCCAATGCAGTTTGCACCGTCAAAAGTTTTAGGCTTTCGCTTGTCATAAATAATCATAAATTACACCTCCACTTATAGGGCTTAAAAAGTGAAAAAATGTATTGTTTTATGCAATTTTTGAAAAAATTTCAAGAAAAGAATGACAAATAATTTTTATTTTCTGCCGAGAGATGAAAACGGTTGCATTTGCAATTTTCTGTGGTATAATCTAATTTGAATGTTTTGAATGAATTGAACAGAGGGATACAACAATGTCTTATTCCGTAACAATTGACCTGCACGGTCAAACCGTTTACAGCGCACAAAAGGTGCTTACAACACGGCTGAAAAATATTCCGCCCGATGTCCGTGAGGTTTGCGTGATTTTCGGCTACCACGGCGGAACGGCACTGAAAGATTTTGTTATGCGGTATAAGAACGGAAAGATTGAAAAGAAAATTTTAGGTCTTAATCAAGGTTCGGTCATTTTTGTTTTGAAAGACAAATGATGTAGATGATTTGATGAAATTATTTGTTCAATAAATATGTTTTAATGTGATGAAAGTAGTGCATTGTCTGTAGGGTCGAACACGGTTCGCCCCTACAAAGAACAACAACTATGTTCTTTTTATAAAATTAAATCTATCAAAATTTTTCTGCAGTTACTTAGCGGGCGTCCAATGAACGCCCCTACAGTACGAAAGGGTATAAAATGAGAAAATATGTGGAAGTTTTTACTCGTGACCATTTGCCTAAGCTGAGAGCTCAGCTGTTGTTTTCGGGACTTACGGATCACGAAATTTTTATGTTTATTCAATATGCAAAGCCGTATTATCTGTCGCTGAACAGGGGTGCTACGGTAAGGGTTGAAAACAAATTCAGTCATATGACGGGACTTGTGTTTTCGGGAACGGTATACCTTTATTCGGTTGATTACGGCGGAAACAAAAGTCTGCTCAAAACCATTCGCAGCGGCGAATCAAGCGGAACGCTTTACGCAATGTTTGACTATTACAACACGCTTGTCGAGATTATGGCGGGCGATGACTGCGAAATCCTTTTTATCCCGCCCGAGCCGATGTTTATAACCGAAGATTCGCTTGCGTCAATTCAGCAGAAAATCCTCGTCAATATGCTTGCGTCGCAAAGACAGGCTTTTTTGCAGATTTCGGAGCATCTTGCCTGCCTTTCAAAACGCAGTATAAAGGGTAAGTTTATGCACCTTCTGCAAATCTATTGCAAGCGTGAACATAGCTATGAGGTTGATTTGCCGTTCTCCCGTGACGGACTGGCAAATTATCTTGCGGTTGACAGAGCGTCGCTTTCAAGGGCGCTCGGTGAGCTGAAAAGAGCAGGAATTATTGAATTTAAAAAGAGCCATTTCAAGCTGATTGAAACAGCTGAATATCACTTTGACTGAGTAAATAATTGGGCAAACGGTGTTCTATTTCCTTTCACCACCGATTAAAATAAACTGGAGGATAATATTATGAGTTTTGTGGAATTGCTGCTTTTCGGTGTCAGCTTGTCAATGGATGCGTTTGCGGTTTCAATTTGTAAGGGACTTTCCGTGCGTAAGTTAAGACCAAAACATGCAATTACTGTCGGATTGTGGTTTGGTGGATTTCAGGCGCTTATGCCGCTTATCGGTTACCTTCTCGGAAAGCAGTTTGAATGGCTCATCACAAGTATTGACCACTGGATTGCGTTTATCCTGCTTGCGTTAATCGGTGCAAATATGATTAGAGAATCTTTTGGCGAAGAAGAACAGCTTGACGACTCGTTTTCGGTCAAGACAATGTTGCCCCTTGCCGTTGCAACAAGTATTGACGCGCTTGCGGTAGGTGTTTCGTTTGCGTGCATTGATGTTGATATAGTACCTGCAATTTCAATTATCGGCGCAACAACTTTTATACTTTCGGCTGTCGGCATAAAAATCGGCAATGTGTTCGGTGCAAAGTATAAGTCAAAAGCCGAATTTTTAGGCGGTGCAGTATTGATTTTGCTTGGACTCAAAATTTTGCTTGAAGATTTAGGCTTTTTGCCGTTCTGACGGATTAATTATAAATTGAAAATTGAAAATGGAAAATTAAGGTCGGGAAGACAGTCTGCAAAATGCAAGCATTCGTTTTCCCGACCGGTTTTTATATTTTCAATTTCTTAAAGTTGTCATTCAGAATTGTGCAGGAGTTATCTAACTTTTGCAATTCCTGTTCGGTTAATTTAAGTTCCAGAATGCGTTTTGCACCGTTTGCGCTTACTATGCACGGGTTGCCGATGAACACATCTTTTTTGCCGCCGTATTCGCCACGCAGGCGAACCGATACTGTCAGAACGCTGTTTTCGTCCTGTAAAATTGCACGGACAATGCGGACAATCGACATACCGATACCGTAGTAGGTTGCACCTTTTGCGTCAATGATTTTGTGGGCGGCACAACGCACATCATCGCTTATCTGCTCAAGCTCTTCCATATAGTACGATTTCGAGTTGTCACGAAGAACATCTTTGAGCGGTTTGGCGGCAAGGAGTGCCTGACTCCACGGAACAAATTCACTGTCGCCGTGTTCGCCGATTACATAAGCGTGAATGTTGCGTGGGTCAACTTCAAAATATTCGCCGAGAAGATACCTCAACCGTGCCGTGTCGAGAGTTGTTCCCGTGCCGATGATTTTTGACGCATTGAATCCCGAAAGCTCATAGGTTATCCGTGCCATAATGTCAACAGGGTTTGTTGCAACGAGAAAAATTCCCTCAAAACCGCTCTGCACAACTTTTGGCACAATTGAAGAAAATACAACAGCATTTTTCTGCAAAAGCTGAAGTCTGCTTTCGGTTGGCTTTTGATTTGCACCTGCGCAGATTACAACAATGTCGGCATCGGCACATTCACCGTAACCTCCGCAGCGGATTTTCATACTTGAATGTGAAAACGCAAGTCCGTGGTTCAAATCCATTGCCTCACCCTCGGCACGCTTTTCGTTGAGGTCAATCATCACAAGCTCGTCGCAAACATTCTGATTGAGTGCCGCATAGGCAAAACTCATGCCGACCATTCCTGTTCCCACAAGCACAACCTTTCTTTTGTTTCCCGACATATGACCGTTCCTTTCATTTGTAGTCTTTTTTTAGGGTTTTCATATGTGCAAAAATTATTCTTCGGTTTAAAAATTTGATTGAATTGTGCTTTTTTGGAGATTGTGAAAAAAATAACGGCAGAATCGGCTGTTTGTTTGGCGAAATGGCAAGGATTATATGTAAAAATCATCAAAATTCACTTGAAACGCAGATATAATTGTGCTAAAATTAAAGCGACAAGGTGTTCGGAATACTTTAGGCATATTCCGATTTTTATTTTATAGGAAAATATCAATTGCGAGATTCTTGTTTTTGAAAACTGTCAAATTTTGCCGAGTTGTGCTTTAGCATAAAATTCTTGCAAGGTTACGCTCGGGCATTAAAAGTTTTTGAAAAGCAAGACTGTCTGCACGAACAGGGTGCGAGGCACTCGCAGAAAGGAAAAGAGAAAATGTACAAGATAGTTAAGAAAAAATCTCTGAATCCAACCGTTACACTTATGGAAATTGACGCTCCGCTTATTGCCAAAAAGGCAGAGCCGGGACAGTTCATCATTCTCCGTGTTGACGAGAACGGTGAGCGTATTCCGCTTACGGTTGCAGGCTATGACAGAGAGGCCGGCACAGTTCGTATTATCTTCCAGATTGTCGGTGCGACAACAGAAAAGCTCAATCACCTTAACGAAGGCGATTATATCCACGATTTTGTAGGCCCTCTCGGTGTTCCCACACATACAGACGGTCTTAAAAAAGTTTGCGTTGTAGGCGGCGGCGTTGGTTGTGCAATTGCACTTCCCGTTGCTGAAAAGCTCCACGAAATCGGCTGTGAGGTTCACTCAATCGTCGGTTTCAGAAACAAGGACCTCGTTATTCTTGAAGACGAGTTCAAGGCTTGCTCAGACAAGTTCGTTCTTATGACAGATGACGGTTCATACGGTCAGAAGGGCGTTGTTACAGCTCCTCTTGAAGAGATGATTAAGGCAGGCGAGGACTATGACCTCGTTATTACAATCGGTCCGCTTATTATGATGAAGTTTGTTGTTAAAACAACAAAGCCTTACAATATTCCCACAACAGTTTCCATGAACCCGATTATGATTGACGGCACAGGTATGTGCGGCGGCTGTCGTCTTACAGTTGACGGTCAGACAAAGTTTGCTTGTGTTGACGGCCCTGATTTTGACGGCTTTAAGGTTGATTTTGACGAAGCTATGAAGCGTGGTGCAATGTACAAGCCGTTTGAGCGTCATGCACACGAGGAAACATGTAATCTGTTCAAGAAGGAGGTTGAGTAATCATGCCAAATATGTCACTAAAAAAGGCTCCTATGCCATCACAGGACCCTAATGTAAGAAATAAAAACTTTCTTGAGGTAGCAACAGGCTACACAGAAGAGGTTGCAATTGAGGAGGCACAGCGTTGCCTAAATTGTAAGCACAGACCTTGCGTAAACGGCTGTCCCGTACATATCGCAATCCCTGATTTCATCAAAGAGGTTGCTCAGGGCAACTTTGCAGGCGCTTATGATGTAATTTCGCAGTCAAGCTCACTTCCTGCTGTTTGCGGCCGTGTTTGTCCGCAGGAGTCACAGTGTGAGTCAAAGTGCGTAAGAGGCATCAAGACTGAGCCTGTCGGAATCGGCAGACTTGAGAGATTTGTTGCCGACTGGCACAACGCTCAGACAGATGTTAAGGTTAATAAGCCCGAGTCAAACGGTCACAAGGTTGCTATCGTCGGTTCAGGTCCTGCAGGTCTTACCTGTGCAGGCGACCTTGCAAAGAAGGGTTACGATGTAACAGTATTTGAGGCTCTCCACCTTGCAGGCGGTGTTCTCGTTTACGGTATCCCTGAGTTCAGACTTCCTAAGTCAATCGTTCAGAAGGAAGTTGACACACTCAAAGAGCTCGGTGTTAAGGTTGAAACAAATATGGTTATCGGCAGAGTTCTCTCAATTGACGAACTTATGGACGATTACGGCTTTGAGTCAGTATTTATCGGTTCGGGCGCAGGTCTCCCGAGATTTATGAATATCCCAGGTGAGAACCTTTGCGGTGTTTACTCGGCAAATGAGTTCCTCACAAGAACAAACCTTATGAAAGCTTATAAGGATGACAGCACAACTCCGATTATGCACGCAAAGAAGGTTGCAGTTGTCGGCGGTGGTAATGTTGCAATGGATGCCGCTCGTTGTGCAAAGCGTCTTGGCGCAGAAGAGGTTTATATCGTTTACAGAAGAAGTGAAGAAGAGCTTCCTGCTCGTAAAGAAGAAGTTGAGCACGCTAAGGAAGAGGGCATCATCTTCAAGCTCCTCAATAACCCTGTTGAAATCCTCGGCAACGAAGATGAGTTCGTAACGGGTATGAAGTGCATTAAAATGGAACTCGGCGAGCCTGACGCAAGCGGCAGAAGAAGACCTGTTGAAATCCCAGGCAGTGAGTTCGTTCTTGATGTTGACGCCGTTGTTATTTCAATCGGTACATCACCTAACCCGCTCATCAAGGCTACAACAAAGGGTCTTGACACTCAGAAGTGGGGCGGTATCATCGCTGACGAAAACGGTCTTACATCTCGTGAGGGCGTATATGCAGGCGGTGACGCTGTAACAGGTGCCGCAACGGTTATTCTCGCAATGGGTGCAGGCAAAACAGCCGCAGCTGCCATTGACGAATACATCCAGAACAAAAATAAGTAATTTTTGTTCTGAATTGAAAATGGAAAATTAAGGTCGGCGGTGTGCCACCGCTGTCTATTCGAGAAGATAGTTAGATAAATGAATTGCATCAGATGCCCGAGAAAGGCTCTGATGCAATTTTTGTTATGTTAAAATTTTTGTCCGTATGGAAATCATTATCCGCCCGCACGGCGAGCCGCCGTTCCCAGTTCGTGAAGACAGTTTGTAATGTCAAAAAATATAGTATGCCCGAGCGTAGTATTGTAATTGTTCGCACAATCCAGTAGGGGCGTTCATTGGACGCCCGCCAAGTAATGGCAGAAAATTTATGATGAAAATAAACCATATAAATGAGATACAGTTACCGAAAAATAATGTAGCGGCGAACCTTGTTCTCCCGTCCGTATGCGTTGCATACGGATTGCACGCAATGCGTGCAAATTTGAACACACAATTTATGTTGTATCAAAACACATTTCTGCGAACATAATATTTCATCAAGGCGGGCGCCCAATGAGCGCCCCTACAGACTATACACTGCTTTTATTGTATAAAAACTATATGTATAAACATATAAAAACGGGTTGTGGGATTATACAGAACCTCGGCTCTTCGTGGTGTCAAGCCTCGACTCTTCTGTTTTGCACAATAAATTAAATTTGTATATAGTCGGATTCTTTCTATTTTGGTATTGATTTTAGTATAAAATAGGTGTATTATGACTTTGGTATGCGGACGGGTGAATTTTTTCAGTGGTCCGCACCTTGTTTTTAAAAAATGGTTAAGAGGAAAATTTATGAGAATTATAATCGTTGGATGCGGAAAGGTTGGCTCTTCGATAGCGTCGGAGCTTAACTCGGAAGGACATGAAATTTCCGTAGTCGATATTGACCACGGGGCAGTTGAAAGACTTTCAACTTCGCTTGATGTACTCGGAATTGAGGGAAACGGTGCAACATACGACGTGCTTGTTGAGGCAGGTGCGGAGTATGCCGATTTGCTCATTGCAGCAACAGCAAGAGATGAAATCAACCTGTATTCATGCCTTATGGCTAAGGCGGCAGGTGTTACTCACACAATCGCAAGAGTGCGTAACCCCGAATATACAAACGACCTATACAGAATTAAGGAACATCTCGGCCTTTCTATGGCTATCAATCCTGAACAGACTGCGGCGAATGAAATCAGCCGTCTGTTAAGATTTTCGGGTGCGCTTGAAATCGACTCGTTCTCAAAGGGTGTTGTTGAACTCATCAAAGTAACAGTACCGCAGGATTCTTCAATTGTCGGAACGGCTCTCAGTAAGGTTGACAATCTTCGTGGTAAGGTAAGAGTTTGCACAGTTGAACGAGGGGATGAAATGTTCATTCCTAACGGTGACTTTATAATTCAGGGTGGCGACAGAATTTCTGTTGTTGCAAAGCCCGAAATTGCCGCAAAGTTCTTTAAGCGTATCAGCGTTGCAATCGGCAGAAGTAAGGATGTTATTCTTCTCGGCGGCGGCAAGGTTTCGTTCTACCTTGCAAAGACGCTTATTAAATCGGGTGCGAATGTCAAAATTATCGAGAAAAATCCCGAACGCTGCAACTTCCTTTCAGAGGCTATGCCCGAGGCTGTTATTATTCAGGGCGATTGTATGGATCAGTCGCTGCTGCTTTCGGAGGGTGTTGAACACGCTGACGGCATTGCCGCTCTTATGGATTATGACGAAGAAAATATCATCATAACAATGTATCTAAAGGGCATTACAAAGGCAAAACTTATAACAAAGGTAAATAATGCGTCATTTGACCCGCTTTTGCACGACCAGAATTTTGAATGTATTATTCACCCGAAGAGCCTTACAGGTGAGTACATTGCAAGATACATCAGAGCTATGCAGAATACAGGCGACAGCAATGTTGAGTCGCTCTACCGCCTTAACGATGACAAGGTTGAGGCTCTTGAATTTAGAGTTTACTCGGATTCTCGTGTAACAAATGTTCCGATTATGGACTTGAATTTAAAGGATAATCTTCAGATTATCTGTATCAATAGGGGCGGCAAGATTATTCTTCCGCAAGGTACTGATATGATTAAACCCGAAGATACTGTAATTGTGCTTACTATGCAAAAGGGTCTTAGCAAGCTTGAAGATATTGTAAAGCGTTGAGGAGAGCATAATGAATAAACGATTGATTGTGTATATCCTCGGCTGGGTTCTTATTGTCGAGGGTGCGGCTATGCAGATTGCAACCGCAACTTCATTTATATACGGTGAACACGAGGGGTTTTATTTTCTCGGAGTGGGTGCTGTGTCGGCACTTCTGGGATTGCTTGCCGTAAAAGTAAAAAAGCCGAAAAATCCTGTTCTTTATCAAAAGGCAGGCTTTGCGGCTACTGCGTTAAGCTGGATTCTTATGTCACTTGTAGGCTGTTTTCCGTTCTGGCTCAGCGGTGAAATTCCAAGCTTTATTGACGCTTTTTACGAAACCGTGTCGGGTTTTACGACAACAGGTTCAACAATACTTACCAATGTTGAGGCTTTGAGCCACGGTATGCTTATGTGGCGAAGCTTTCTCCACTGGTTGGGCGGTATGGGCGTTATCGTGTTCTTGCTTGCGATTATCCCCAGACTCGGCGGTCAGCAGAATATTTTCCTTATGAAAGCCGAAAGCCCCGGTCCGATTGTGGGCAAGGCTGTTCCGAAAATGAGAAATTATGCAATGATGCTCTACGGAATTTATATTGGCTTGACCGCACTTGAATTTATATTTTTAATTATAGGCAAAATGCCTGTTTTTGACGCACTTAACATCAGCTTTGCAACGGCAGGTACGGGCGGTTTCGGCGTTACCAATGCAGGTATAGCGTCATACAGCAATTATCTGCAAACGGTTATTGCAATATTTATGATGCTGTTCGGCATTAACTTTTCAGTTTATATCCTCATTCTTGCAAGAAAGTTTAAGCAGGCTTTCCACATTCAGGAATTGTGGGTTTATTTCGGAATTATCGTGCTGTCAACAGCCTTGATTGCGTTTAACATCAGGTCACTTTATCCGAGTGCGTATGATGCGGTTCATCAGAGCTTTTTCTATGTTTCGTCAATCATCACAACAACAGGTTTCGGCTTGACCGATGTTAATAACTGGCCTGAATTTTCAAAAACCGTGATTATGATTATCACATTTATCGGTGCAATGGCAGGCAGTACGGGCGGCGGTTTTAAGATTTCAAGAGTTATTTTGCTCTTTAAGGAAACACGAAAGGAGTTCTCACTCCTCATTCATCCGAGAAATGTTAAGACCGTTAAAATGGACGGCAAGGCAATTGACCACAGTGTTATGAGGTCAACCTCAATTTTCCTTGTGCTGTACATCGGAATCTTTGCGTTAAGCTGGCTTGTCCTTTCGCTTGACCATACCGACTTTGTGACAAACTTCACGGCTGTTGCCGCAAGTATCAACAACACAGGTCCGGGTCTTGGAATGGTAGGTCCTGTCGGCAACTATTCGGAGTTTAGTATTTTGTCAAAAATTATTTTGATTTTCGATATGTTAGCAGGCAGACTTGAACTCTTCCCATTGATGTTGCTCTTCACCCCATCAGCGTGGAAAAAATCATAAAAATAATCAGTTAAACGAATTGCATCAGATACCAAATTATGGTCTGATGCAATTTTTGTTTGTATATAAAATTGAAAAACGACTGAATTATTTTTCAAAACTTATGTAGCTATGCAATATGCACAAAAGAATGTTAAAAGTTTCACGATTATTTAGTTAAAAATTTAACAAATTTTTATGCACTTCGCATAAAATATCTTGCTCTTTTTGTTTGAAAGGTAAAAATTCATTTATTTGTATTTGCTAAATGCACAAAGAAAATTTTAATTATTTTGTTATTTTTACACTGTACTAACCCCTGAAAATGTTGTATAATATAACCGAAGCAATGAAAGATTGCTCAATAAAAAATAAATATTTTAAAGCGAAAGGGGCTTTATTATGAAATTAGATACAGTTCTTGCAAAAAGAGAGAACAAGGTAGTTTATAAAGACGGCGCACTTGCAGCCAAAGTTTTTGACGAGTGCTATCCGAAATCAGATATTCTTAACGAGGCTCTTAATCAGGCGAGAGTTGAAGAAACAGGTCTTAACATTCCGAAAATCGAAGAAGTTACTAAGATTGACGGCAAATGGGCTATCATCTCAACTTTCATTGAGGGCAAAACTCTTGCAGAGCTTATGGCAGAGCATCCTGAAAAAGAGGACGAATATCTCAATCTCTTTGTTGACATTCAGGTTAAAATCCTCAGTCAGAAAGCACCGTTGCTCAACAAGCTTAAAGATAAGATGAAACGCAAAATCAGCGAAACTGACCTTGATGCAACAACAAGATATGAGCTTGAAACCCGCCTTAACGGTATGCCAAACCACACAAAGGTTTGCCACGGCGACTTCAACCCGAGTAATGTTATCATTGATGAGTCGGGTACACCGTATGTAATCGACTGGTCGCACGCAACACAGGGTAACGGTTCAGCCGATGCAGCGAGAACATACCTGCTGTTCCGTTTGAATCATCAGGAAGAGCTTGCTGAAAAGTATATGAAGCTCTACTGCACAAAGACAGACACAGCTCGTCAGTATGTTGACCGTTGGCTCCCAATCGTAGCCGCATCACAGTCTGTTAAGGGCAAACCCGAAGAAAGAGAATTTCTCCTGAAATGGGCAAGCGTTTGTGAATATCAGTAATGCGATATTTATAAATGTATTTTTAAATTTACTAACAATTGACTAATTTCCAAATTTCATATTGAAATTTTCTCTCCTCTATTTTTTCATAATTGTATTACGGAAACCGAATAAAAGTTGCTCCCACTCCATATACTTGGTGTGGGAGTACTTTTTTGGGGTGAAATTTATGTTAATGGTACACAAGGTTAATTTAAAACATCTTGCCACAAGCCTTGCCATCAGCCTTGGCACAGGTATGTTGTCGGGACTGCTCACAATGGGCGGAATGAAAACCTTTGAAAGCATTAACAAACCACCGCTGTCACCGCCGGAGTGGCTGTTTCCGATTGTGTGGACGATACTGTTTATATTGATGGGTGTGTCAGCCTACCTTATATATGAAGAAAATCCGAGAGTTTTGTCAGCAGGACTTGTGCTGTATGCCGTTCAACTTGCTCTGAATTTTATATGGCCGTTGCTGTTCTTTAATGCAGGAATGTATCTCCTCGCATTTGTCGAACTTGTTGCCTTGTGGGTGTTCATTATACTAATGATAATGGAATTCGCAAAAGTCAACCGTTGTGCCGCATGGCTGCAAGTGCCGTATTTACTCTGGGTCACATTTGCCTTGTATCTGAATTTAGGCATATATATGTTAAATGCGTAGTAACAAATTAAAAATTACGGCGAGCCGCCGTTCCCGATTCGAGAATACAGTATGATAAAGAAATCGCATCAGATGCCCGAAAAAGCTCTGATGCGATTTTTTATATGAAAATGAAAGTTTGTAGGGGCGTTCATTGGACGCCCGCAAGTAATCGCAGAAAATATTTGACAGATATAATTTTATAAATGTCACAATCCGGTAGCGGCGAACCTCGTTCGCCATTTGTTTTGG
>OIYR01001318.1_pt1 | contig 12663 bp, 8 predicted proteins | sample 1588221 | NCBI WGS metagenome assembly OIYR01 (sample SAMN03283292) | human gut metagenome | biome: human-associated habitat; material: feces | host: Homo sapiens | place: Peru | collected 2012 | reverse complement strand
CCCGCCTGGACTTTGAACCGGGCATTACTTGTGTGGTGGGACCAAACGGGTGCGGAAAATCAAACGTGATTGACTCCGTTCGCTGGGCCATCGGCGAGATGAGTTGGAAGTCCCTCCGCTCTGCTTCTATGGTGGATATTATCTTTAACGGTACGGCCAAGCGTGCGCCTTTAAATATGGCCCAAGTCAGTATGGTGTTTGATAACGCTTCGCGTCAGTTGCCGCTTGATTTTAATGAAATTACCGTTACGCGCAAAATTTTCCGCTCCGGCGAAAGTGAATATTATTTAAACAAAGTCCAATGCCGCCTGCGCGATATCCGGGATTTGTTTTTGGATACGGGCATCGGCGGAGAAGGATATGCCATTATTGACCAGGGCGGCGTAGAAAGCGTCCTGTCCGCCTCGGCCGAACAGCGCCGGGAAATGTTTGAAGAGGTCGCGGGTGTTTCTAAATACAAAGCCAAACGCGAGGAGTGCATTAAACGCTTGGAACGCGTAGATTTAGACTTGGCCCGTTTGGCGGATACGGTTGCGCTGATTGATGAACAAATTAAAAAATTGGACAGCGAAGCCAAAAAGGCCCGTTTGTACCAAAAGTATCGCGAGGAATTAAAGGAAAGCGAAATTGCAATTTCCGTCTGTTCTATTAAAGAGTCCGATGGTTTAATTGCCAAGCACTCCGGCGAATTAGCCCCGGTGGTTAAAAAATTGGAAGATTTGGAAGCCCGTATTTCCGCACAGGAAGGGGCTGCCGCTGCGCTTGATTTGAATCTCACGCACAAGCAAAAAGAAGCCGCCGAATTTAACGAAAAAATTTCTGCCAGCAAATACCAGGTCGGTTTGTTGGAAGGCGCTATTAAAAATTGCGACAACCTGACTAACGAATTAACCGCACAAGTAGCCGCTTCGGGCGCGGAAGCCCAACGCGGGCAAAACCGCTTGCAGGAATTAGTCCCTGCGCTTGCCCAACTCAAAGAGCAGTTGGCGGCTGTTTCGGCAGAATTAACCCCCTTGCAGGCCCATTACAACGAACAAACGGCCCAGGCGCAAAAAATGGAAAATGATTTGCGTGCGGCGGAAGCGCAGTTGCAGCGTTCGTCCGGCGAATTGATGTCGCTGGTACAAAAACAAATGGAGGCCGAAAACCGGATTTCTTTGGAAGAATCTTCTATGCAACGCGAAAATGAAGATTTAATTTCGGCCGAAAAAACGAGCCAAGCCCAACAGGCCGGCTTGGCGGGAATCCAAAAAAGTTTGCAGGAAATTTCGGCCCGCGTACAAACCAAACAAACCGAAGTCAACCAAGCGCGCGAAGCCATTGTAAACGGAGAGGAAAATGTACGGAAATTGCAGGGACTCCGTTCTGCCTTAAATGAAAAACTTTCTGTCGTAAAATCCGCGCGTGCCGCTCTTTCCGCCAAATTGGAGATGATTCAAACCCAGGGCAAAAATGACCCGTACTGGGTGGGAGCCAAAGCGGTGGCCGAAAGTGACCTTTCCGGAGTTAAGGGGACATTAAGAAAAGCCTTAAAATACCCCGCTGCGTTAGGTGTAGCGGTGGAGGAAGCCTTCGGCAAGTATTTAGATGCCGTCTTGTGCGAGAACGTGCAAACGGTGGAACAGGCTTTATCCCTTTTAAAACAGCACGGTAAGGCCCGAGCTAAATTTATTGTTTTAAACCAAGTGCCTGCCACCCCGGAAACCCCGGCAGAAAACGCACTTAAAAACCAATTAAAATACCAGCCGGAACTGGAAAATTTAATCAACTTTATTATCGGCGGTTATTCGTACGGGGACGGAACCGTAAAAGGCGGGTTCTTTATCGGCGGCGGCGCGGAAGATATTCGTGCGCCGGAAGCCTATTGGGGCGAGGAAGAAACCGTCCGTGGCGAAATGACGGTTAAGGCCGCGGAAGAAGATGCCGTTTCCAAGGAAATTATTGCCAATTATGAAACGCTGTCCAACGCGGAAGAGAATTTAAAAAATTTGCGCATCAAATCGCAGGAAGCCGTTTTGGCTTTAAACTCCGTACAGAACGAACGCGCCAACAAAGAGCGCGAACTGCGCGCTACGCAAGATGCGTTAAACCGCGCAGCCCAGCGCAAGCAGGAAATTACCTTGCGCGTGGATAACCGCAAACGGAACGTGGAAACCCTTAAACAAAATCTGGCAGATTTGAAACGCCGCCACGCAGGAGCCGTTACCCGTGGAGAGGAATTAAAAAAATCTCAAATTACGCTGCGCGAAAATGCCGAAAAACTAAAGGGAGAAATTAACGCGTTAAGCGCAAAACTCTACGAAATAAAAATCAAAAAAAATAACGTGGAGTTGGATTTAAAATCCACGGAATATGAATTTAACAGTTTAACCGCTAGTGAGGGCCAACGCAACCAAAAAATCGCGTCGGCCAATTTGCGCCTAAAAAGTTTAGCCGAAGAAAAACTTTCCACACAGGCCAAACTATCCACCGAGCGCGACACCTTGGCCAAGTTGGAAATTGACGAACATAAAATGCGTGCCGATTTGGAAACGCTTAAAAAAGATTACAGCGATAAATTGGCCGCTTTAAATGCGTGCAAAAAAGAATCGTCCGAACTGACAATAAAAAGAAACGATTTGGAAAATGCTCTTTCCAACGCGCGCCGCCAACGGACCACGGTGGTAAATAACTTGTTTGAAAGTTGGAATATTACTCCCGAGGAAGCGCAACTGAATTACGGCGATAAAACGGTAGATTATGAGCGCGTAAAAATGATGAGAAAGCGCATTGAAAATATGGGCGCCGTCAATATGACCGCCCCCGAAGAATATGATGCGCTTACAGGCAGAAATACTTTCCTGCGCACGCAAATAGCGGACTTGGAAAGCGCTAAAAAAGATTTAAAGTCCGCCATTAATAAAATTAACCAAACCACGCGCGAAAACTTTAAATATACGTTTGAACAAGTGCGTATGCACTTTAAAAATATTTACCAAACACTATTTCGTGGCGGTGAGTGCGATTTGGTCCTTACCCAGCCGGATAATCTGCTGGAAACCGGTATTGAAATTTATGCCCAGCCTCCGGGTAAAAAATTGCTTAACATTACCTCTATGTCCGGCGGTGAAAAAACCCTTACCGCTATGTCCTTGCTGTTTGCGTTCTTTACGCACAATCCGTCTCCGTTCTGTATTATGGACGAAGCCGACGCCGCCTTGGACGAGGCCAATGTGGAGCGTTATGTAAACTTGATTAAAGAGTTTGCCAAAACCACACAGTTTATCGTGGTAACGCACAACAAACGTACAATGGAATCGGCCCGTATGCTTTATGGTATCACGATGGAAGAAAGCGGGGTGTCAAAGGTAATGTCCGTCAATTTGGCTGAGCGCAACCCCGAAGTCGACCAAAAAAAGGAAGCCATTGAGGCCTTGGCGGAGGCATAATGAAAATAGGGGTGTTTTCGGACGTACACAGTAATTTGGAAGCATTAAATGCCTGTCTGGCCCGCTACGAACAAGAGGGCGTAGAACATTTTATTTACTGCGGGGATATTATCGGTTACGGACCGGACCCTGAGGAGTGTGTAAAGAAAATATCCTCTTTAAATCTGCTTGCCTGTGTATTGGGCAACCACGATGCTGTTTTTGTGCAGCCCGAATTGGAAATGCTGTTTAACTACGATGCCAAAATTGCGCTGGATGAAAACAAAAAACATTTAAGCGAAAAATCCATCCGCTATTTAACCGCATTGCCCACTGTGGCCCGCGGAGAAGGTTTTACTGCTGTGCACGGTACGCCCAACGAACCGATAAAGGAATATTTTTCCAGTTGCGCGCAATTCCGCGCCTCCTATGACAAGTGGCAGGGGAAAATCTGCTTTGTGGGGCACTCCCACCTTCCCTTTTATATTCGCGGTACGCAAAACTCGTGCGTCATTTATTTGTGCAAGCGCGAAGATGCCACGGTTCATTTGTCTGACAAAATGCGCTATGTGTTAAATCCGGGTTCTGTGGGCAAACCGCGCGACTTAAATCCGCACGCTTCTTTCAGCATTTGGGATACCGAAAAAAACACTTTCCGTTTTATCCGCCAGCCGTATGATTTCACTCTTACGCAGAAAAAAATGCAGGAAAGAAAATTCCCCGCATTTTTAATAAACAGTTTGGCGCACGGCCTGTAATCATTTTATTTTGGTTTTCGTATATTGAACGAGCGCATTTGCCGCCGCTCCGGCGGTAATGCACAGTGCAAATTCAAACGGCGCACGGAAGCGTGCATATGCCCCGAAAAACACCGAGCCGATCCCCCAAAAGTACAAGCAATACACGAGCAGGAAAAATGTTTCCGTGCGGCGCGTTTTCCACAGCAGCAAAAAGCCGCCCATACTGCACAGTACCAGTAGAAAGACCTCTCCCGCACTGATGGTAAAAAGGAGTTTATTGGCCGTGGTTTTAAGCCAATTTTCGTGTAAGGCTGCGGTGTGATTGAGCATTTGCCCGTCTAATTCTTCTTCGGGAATTGCCCCGCCCGTCAGCAGGCGCGAACAGTGGACGAAATTTGCCCCAAAAAGTGTTTTGACAGCCCATAAAGGCGCGCGGGAAAGTTTATAGAAAAACGATTCTTGTATAAGCGGCTTTGCCATAGCCTTATATAACCGCACTTGTTCGGTTGGGGGGAGAGAATTAAAACCGGGCGGGAGTGCATTTTCCAGTAATTGGTGTGCTTGCGGAATAGACAAATTATATTTGTGAGCCAAATAATCTTCGTTCCACATATACAGATTATACGCGCCCACGGACGTAAAGCCGCCGAAGCCTGTTTGAACCGAATTTCTCACTTGCCACGCGCCGACAAGTATTAATAAGGGGGCAAAGAAAAACGCGGCAATTTTCCACGCCGGGAAGCGTACCAATTTGGCGGCTGAAAAACATACCAAAATAATAGTGCTTGCAAACATAAAATAGTAAGCGGCCGGGCGCACATAAACGGCACTTGATAAAAAAAGTGCGGCTAAAAAAAGTTTATGCCCGGCGGGTTTCAGCAAAAAATTTACCGTAAAATAAACAAACCAAGATAGCAAAAAGGCACATAAAATTTCCGTCAGCACCGCAAACGATAGGGAAAAATACAACACGCTCGCCGCACAAAAGAGAACCGCCGCCCGGGCTGCGTGCTTGCCGTTTAATTTTTCTGCCGTCATATAAACGGGGATAAGCAGGGCCAGCGACAAAAGGTTTTGCACTAACACCACGGCCCACGTCATATTGTGGAAAAGTGTTTGGACAACAGCCAAAAAGAAGGGGTATCCCGGTGTGCGCAACAGCATCGGCGCGGCGGTTACCGCTTCCCACATTTGCCCGTATTCCAGCCACGTTTGCGCCGGATATACATAAGTCAGCGAATCGGGAAAGGCTAAAATTTTATCCCCCAGCGGGTGAAAATAAAATACCCCGGCCAATGCCGCCCCTTTTACAAGGGCCAGCGCAGTAAAAACATACCAAAAAACTTTATCTTTATAAAAACGCATATGCTTATTGTATGAAAAAGAAACCTCTCCCGCAAAACTGCGCTTTCTTAAAATGGTAAAATATAAATAACGATACAGCGCGTCCCGCAATCTATGGCCCGCTCCGCGCTGTGTGGGAGGCTATTATGAGTATTTTTGAAGCGTTAATGATGTTAGGTTTCGGTCTTGCGTGGCCGTTTAATATTTCGCGCTCCTTGCGCACGAAAACAGCCGCCGGCAAAAGTTTCCTGTTTATGGGAACGATTGAATTTGCCTATGTGTGCGGGATGATTCATAAAATTTTGCACAATTTTGACTGGGTCTTTTGGCTCTATGTGCTTAACTTTGTAATGGTACTGGTGGACTTTTGCTTAATGGTGCGTTACACCAAATTGGACGTTTTCCGCAAGCGCCACGCGGATTTGAAGGCCAAACGCCACCGCGAACGGCTGCAAAAAGCCAAACAAAATTAATTTTACTCCCCGCTTTTTGCGGGGAGTTTTTTATTTGTGCAAAAGGCGGCGCCTCGGTGCGTTTCTTTCCGGCGGCGGGATGGTTCTATAAACCCCGTTTTTCTAAACGTTTTTTCTGCGGGCGAAAACTCGCCTAAAAAGATATAATAAAAGAAATTCAACCCTCTCCGTAGTAAAGCGAGGTTTTATGATTAGATTTAACTGCGATTACAGTGAAGGCGCCCACCCGCGTATTTTGGAAAAGTTGGCGCAAACCAATTTAGAGCAAGCACCCGGCTATGGGCAAGATACTTATTGCCGCCAAGCGGCTGATTTAATTAAATCTCTGTGTCAAACGCCCCAGGCCGAGGTGCATTTTTTAGCAGGAGGAACGCAAACTAACCTGACGGTTATTGCGGCTTGCCTGCGTCCGTACCAAACGGTTATTTCCGCTGATTCCGGGCATATTAACGTGCACGAAACGGGCGCGATTGAAGCCACAGGCCACCGTATTTTGACGGTGCCGGAGCAGAACGGGAAATTAACGGCGGAGCAAATTGCCCGCTGTTGCAAGGAACATTGGTTGGACGATAATCCGGAATTTGCTCCGCAGCCCAAACTCGTCTATATTTCCTTTCCTACGGAATACGGTACGCTGTATTCCAAAGAGGAACTTTCTGCTATCCGCCGCGTGTGCGACGAGAACAATCTCTTTTTGTTTGCCGACGGCGCGCGTTTGGGCTATGGTTTGGAAGCCCCCGGAAACGACGTTACGCTTGCGGACTTAGCCGCTTGCTGTGATGTGTTTTATATCGGTGGCACGAAAATCGGCGCGTTATTAGGGGAAGCGGTGGTAATTGTAAACCCCAAACTCCAAAAGGATTTCCGCTATTTTATGAAGCAAAAAGGCGCGATGCTTGCCAAAGGGCGTATTTTGGGCATTCAATTTTTAGCCTTATTTGAGGACGGCCTGTATTTTAAACTTTCCAAACACGCTGACGAAATGGCGCAGATTATCCGACAAGCGTGTGCGGAATGCGGATTTGAGTTTTTGTACGACTCTCCCACTAACCAACAATTTCCTATTATGCCAGATGACCTTATCAAGCAGTTAGAGGAGTTGTATGCGTTTTCGCACACCAAGCGTTTAGACCACCGCCGCAGTGCGATACGCATTTGCACCAGTTGGGCTACCCGCCGGGAGGATGTGGAGCAACTGGTAGCCGATATCCACAAATACGCAGGGAAATAATATGTTACACATTGGGTGCCATTTGTCGTCTTCCAAGGGTTTTAAGGCAATGGGCGAAACCGCATTGTCTATCGGGGCGGATACGTTTCAATTCTTTACGCGCAACCCGCGCGGAAGCCAGGCCAAGCCGATAGACCCGCAAGATGCCACCGCCTTATGCAAATTGCTTGCGGAAAAGCATTTTGCACCCATTATTGCGCACGCACCCTATACGCTTAACCCCGCTTCCGCCGACCCCAAAACGCGCGAATTTGCCCGCCAGACCTTGGCAGACGATTTGCAGCGTATGGAATATGTGCCGGGAAACCTGTATAATCTTCACCCGGGCAGCCACGTCGGGCAAGGCGCAGAAAAAGGCATTGAACTGATTGTAGAAACGCTAAACGAAATTTTAACGCCTAATCTGCATACTACGGTACTTTTGGAAACTATGGCCGGCAAGGGGAGCGAAATCGGGCGGACTTTTGACGAGTTAAAAAAGATTTTGGACGGCGTAAAACTCAATCATCTGCTGGGGGTATGTATGGATACCTGCCACATACACGATGCCGGCTATTCCCTGGTGCATTTAGACGATACTTTGGCGGAATTTGATAAGCAAATAGGCCTGCCCTTGTTAAAAGCAGTTCACTTAAACGACAGTTTAAACCCGCAGGGGGCGCATAAGGACCGCCACGCCTGTATCGGCCAAGGCACTATCGGCCTGGATACTTTGGCGGGTGTAATTAACCACCCGGCCTTAAAGCATTTACCGTTTTGTTTGGAAACCCCCAACGATTTGGCGGGTTATGAAAAGGAAATTAAACTTTTGCGCGGGCTATATAAGGAATAACTACTTGGTTTTAACCACCAGCATTAGGCTGTACCCGCCCACCCAAAACGCGGCCCAACTCCTGGGCAGTAAATAGTGTGCTAACAACCGTATGCACATACCGATACGGCTTTTTAGGCCGGTCAGTTGCGGCGGTCGCTCTACATATTTATTGGTATAGTGATAATGCAAAATCTGCCAACCGCGCTTTTTTAAAAGCCTTTTTAAATACCTTGCTGTAAAAAAATGGATATGCCCCACGGTTTGATTTTCTTCTTCTAAAATTTCAGGCTTGATGAGCGTCCGGAACGATAAATCCAGCGGAATATGCAAAATAAGCACCGGGGCTTTTTGAGCCAGTTCCTCCAAAAAACGCTCCATATCCGGGATGTGCTCCATTACATCTATGGCTAGGGCCGTATCAAACGAGCCTTTGGCCCACGCTTCGCAAAAGAAATTTACATTGGCAGGCGCGTGTTGTTTGGCAATGCTAATGGCCTGTGGGGAAATATCACACCCGGTAAAGAGCATATCCGGGCGGTGGCACGCCCAATGATTAATAAGCGCACCCGCTCCACACCCAGCATCCAGTACCGTGCGGGGGGATAAGCGGGCCTTTTTTACGGCCTGTAAAACGTGCGCCAGTTTCCACGTTGCATCTTGCGTGTGCCAACCGGGGTTTTGCAGGAGATATTTTCCGTCTGTATAGCGGGACATACCCTTATTATACCTTTTACCTATTATATAAGGGGCTTCTTTTACAAAAAAACCTTTCCTTTTGGCCTAAATTCTGTATAATAGGGATATATTGCTTTTTTTATAATACAAATTGGAGGATAAATGAGAAAGTTTCTCGTTGCAGTTTTCTTTGTGTTGTTTGCTCCCCTGTTTGTGCAGGCAGCCCAAAATATTCAAATCAACTGGGACGGACAAGACCACTCTCGTGAAATTGTCGGAGATAACCCGAATAAGCCGTTGGCTATCGTCGGGGCCGGCTCTTTAAATGCGGTAGCAATTAACGGGGCGTCCCTTACCGTAAATGGCGCAAATATTAGTATTAGTGATTCTGCTATCGCCAATGAGATTTACCACTCGGTTACGCCTGACAAATTTGAAATCCCGACCTCGTCGGACAACACTCGCAAAGGTGCCTATGTGGCGGGTGGTGCGGCTTATAATAACAATGTTACTAACAACTCTGTGAGTATAACGGACAATAACCTGACGGGCAGAGACGTAATGGGTGGTGTGGCCTTAATTCGTCAGGCGGAGGACCGCTTTGGTGCGGCGTCTGCCAACAACAACTCCGTTTCTATTAGTGGCGGAGCGGTCAATTCTTATACCTTTACATCGACCGATATCGGCGGCAACGTGTACGGCGGTTATACCAAATTTTCTAAGGGCTCGGCCAATAACAATACGGTTTCTATTACAAACGGCGCGACCATACAGGGAGACGTTATCGGCGGGTTTACCGATGAACGCTTGACCGCAGAAGATGTGAAAACGGACAACGTAATTGACACCAAAGCCAACGGCAACTATGTACTCGTAAAAGACGCTACGGTGGGCGGTATGGTGGCAGGTGCCAGAGGGGCGGCTACGGCCGAAAACAACACGGTTGTTATTGATCATTCTACCGTGGATTCCGTAGTAGGGGCTGACGAGGGCCGCGGAGTGGCGGATAGTGCTTCTTCCGTCGTAAATATGGACAACAATACCGTTATTGTCAGGAATAACAGTACCGTAACCAATATGGCGGCGGCAGTAACCAATTCTTCCGTAAACGCCAAGGGCAATACCTTGACGTTGGATAACTCCACCGTGAATATGGCTTCTATTTATGCGGTAAAAATGGGATTAGCAACAGATGTTGATAAAAATCCTGTGAGCGCTACTGTTGGTTCAAACACCTTAAACCTGAACAATATGAGCGACACTTTTACCGAATTGGGCGGTTCTGTAAACTTGGCCGGCACCGCCAACGGCAACGTAGTAAACGTAACCAATTCCGCCTTGACGTTAAATAATTCTGGTAAATTTTTTGGCGACACCTTGGATTTAAACACTTTGTCCACTAACAAATTGTTACCCGCGACTATGCCAAAAGACCAAGGGGCTATTTTCGGCGGTGCGAGTATGACCTATACCCGCAAAGTAAATTCTGCGCCCACAGAAGAAGCACCGGAAGAGAAAAAAGTTTCTATCGGTGGGACCAACAGCGACAATAACACCGTTTCTCTTGCGGGTGGCGATTCTGTAAAAGATGTAAAAGCCAATGTGTTTGGTGGTTTCTCGGCTTATATTAATGAAGTAAATTACCAAACGAAAGACGATTCCGGCGTTATTACCACGGTTAAGAAAGAGGGTTTAGTTATTAAGACCACCTCTTCCGACCCGGCTGCTGAAGCACAAGAGCCGAAAGAAGTGGATCAAATTGATGATGTGTATTCTGCATCCAACAACACGGTTATTTTGGATAACGTAAAATTCAATGGTAAAGTATATGGCGGTTATGTATATGGTGCCGAACTGAAAGAACAAAATATGCTTACCAAAAATAATACCGTTATTTTGCGTAATAAAGTGGAACTGGACCCGACCGCAGTTATCTACGGTGGCAATAACGGTCTTTACGGATTTTCCACCAACCAGTTGGTCTTTGACCGTACGATTGGTACATTTACCAACAAAGACCAGTTCCAAAACTTTAACGACTGGTGGACTATCAACGCGGACTTTAAGACCGACCTGCATTTTGACTTCGGTGTCTATGCCAATATGACGCTTGATAAATCCACGATGAAGGAAGCTTCCAAGACGGTTGTAACCACCGTTACCTCTACGGACCTGACTGGTGTTCGCGAAGGTGATATCGTGTATAATTTGGTGGATAGCGGTGTTGTGTTAACCCAAAAGAAAGTGGGTGTATATTCCTATGATTTGACCCCTACTAAAGGTAGCACCGGGAATGAAATTCTCTGGACGCTTACCAGCACGAAGGATAAAGCCAATGCCGAAGTGTACGGGCAGTTGCCGCTCGTCGGTTTGGCCTTAATCAGCGAAGGCCCGGAAATGCTCACCCAAACCTTAAACGATTTGTGGAAGAGTGATACTGAGCAGAACACCTTTATTAACGGCGGTTACCACCACACCCGTTACGAAACGGGCAGCGGTTTTGACTTAGATTCCGGCCTTACCCAAGCGGGCGCTTGGAAGAAATTTACGAACGATTGGGCCTTGGGTATTTTTGCTAAATATGCGGGCGGTTCTTACAAAACTTTCCCCATTAAAGTTACCGGCGATGCCAATGTGTTCGGCGGCGGGCTGATGACCTCCTTGCGTTACAGCGAAACGGGCCGCTTGGAAGCCACGGTGGAAGCCGGCTATGTGGATGCCAAGTTTGAATCCTCAGAACTTTTATCCACCTTTAAGACCAAAGGAATGTATTACGGCGCCAGCGCGGGCTTTGTGGAAAACCCGTTGGAAGATTTGAGCCTGTATGCCAACTTCAACTGGAAGCGCAAAGCATCCGACGACATCACCGACGACTTGGACCAGAAAATCAAGTTTGATACCTTGCAGAGTATGGCCCTGCGCTTTGGCGGCGATTATGCCTTTAACTTTGTGGATTGGAAGGGTGTAATTCCTTCTATCGGTGCAAGCGCGATTTACGAAATGGACGGCGAATCTACCGTTACGGTGGAAGATGTTAAGAGCAGCGAAGCCTCTATGAAAGGTATGAGCGGCCGCGGCCAGATTTCGTTGGCCTACCACAACCAGGACACTTTCTTGCCCTTGCACTCCGTACTGACTGTTTACGGTCAAGTGGGCAAACGCGAAGGTTTTGGCGGCGAAGTGAACATTTCGTTTGAGTTCTAAACAAAAATCAAACGTAAATTTTGGTAAAGGCCCTTCGGGGCCTTTACTGTTTTAAAAAAAGTTGCACACAAAGATAAAAATTGTTATAATAAATATGTAGTCATTAAGGGCCTGTAGCTCAGCTTGGCGGCCATGATGAACGCCATTTCGCTGGAGTCTACCGGGTGATAGCTGCCGTCCAGCAGGGTGGCTTTCAGGCCAACCATGGGGTACCCGGCCAGAACGCCGTGCTGGGCGGCCTGACGCACACCCTTTTCCACAGCGGGGAAGAAGTTCTTCGGCACGCTGCCGCCGAACACGTTTTCGGCAAACTCAACGTCCTCACCCGGAATGGGCTCGAACTGGATCCACACATCGCCAAACTGGCCGTGGCCGCCGGTCTGCTTCTTGTGGCGGCCCTGCTTCTGGCAGGCTTTGCGGCCTCCGGCGGACAGTTCTCCATCACAGCCGCCTACACACACGCTCCCGCAAAGGACATCTCGATCTTTGACTATATGCAGATCGTATTCTCTTCCCTGATGGGAATTCTGGTACTGGGCGAGGTTCCCGTCCTCCTCAGCATCATTGGTTACATCATAATAATAGGCTCCTCTCTGGCCATGTTTTTCATCCGGCGCAAAAAGGAGCCTCAATAATTCTTCTATCGTTCTTCCCGGAAGTATGGGGTACCCAGACTCGCCGGCGGCTGATTTTCCAGCTTATTTCTACGACTGCTCAGGATCAATACAATGATCGTCAACACATATGGTGACATCTTTACCAGTTCCTGTGTGGC
>OIYR01001311.1_pt1 | contig 12694 bp, 12 predicted proteins | sample 1588221 | NCBI WGS metagenome assembly OIYR01 (sample SAMN03283292) | human gut metagenome | biome: human-associated habitat; material: feces | host: Homo sapiens | place: Peru | collected 2012 | reverse complement strand
ATATAAATCAAAATTCCTCTTTATCGCCTCTTTCAAGCAGATATACTTATGCAATCGGAAGAGACGGAAAAAGATATATATTGCAATTAAGAATTGATATAGCTTCCGTTAGAGCTTTTAGCGCGCTCGCTTAAATTATTATATAAATCATATGATAAACTATAGAAGAATATTCATACTTTTTATTTTTCTATTAAATGGCTTTTCCCTAAACGCAAATTTAAACGATATTTTAAATACAAAAAAGAATTATCAAATTTACTCGGGCGATAATAAAGAAAAAATTTTTAACGCCGTTAGATATATAAATAATAATTATTCTAAAGAAAAGATAAAAGCAAAAAATATATATTCCACTTCAAAAATAGATTTATATTTGGAAAACGATTTAAAAGTTGAAGATAAAGAATTAAAAAATATTCTTCTTGAAACTATGAGAGTTTACGATATGGAAGAATATTTATTTGGAAAACTTGAAGGCAAATTAATTTTATTGATAATGGATATTAACGGAGGCTTTAGCGGAGATAAACCTTATATGCAAGGTTATTCTATTTTAGACGGAATTACTAACGAAGAAAAAAATATTATATTTTTAGATTATATAAACGGTTGGGAAAATATTGATTCGGTTATAAATACGATAGCTCATGAACTTCAACATGTTATACATTATAGCAAGATAAGAGAAAATAATAAATCTTTCGACATTTGGGTTGACGAGGCTTTGTCGGAAACTGCGGTTATTTCTTATAGAGGCGCTTTGCCAAATAATAGATTAAATTATTATAATAACGATTCAATGTATTTGATAACGAAAGGAGATTATTTTATAAATTGGAGCGGAGGTTATACGATTCATAAATATGCCACAGTTTCGCTTTTTATGTATTGGCTTGGACTTCATTCAAAAAACGGTTTTGAAATTTACAAAGATATTGCAAACGCTCCCGAAGAATATAGAGGAACTTATAAAGCGATTTTGTATGCGGCGAATAAAAATATAAAAGAGTTTAAAGATTGGAGCGAACTTTATGCGACTTGGCTAAAGGCAAATTATAATAACGATAAAGTCGGATTATACGGTTATAAGGGATTAATAGAAACAAAACCTAAAATAATAACGACAGCTTATAATTTTTCTATGTCGCCAGGAGCCGCTATTTATGTGCAAGGCGATTTTATTTCTGACGACAAACTTTTAAGATATGTGGAACTTGGAGACAATATTTATATAGTTTATAATCCCGATATTAACGCTAAAGGAAAAGACAGATATTTAATAGTCAATTCTTATTATTGATAATATTAAAAATTTATATTTATGCTATTGATTTTTTTGTCAAAATATATACAATATATTATCTGGTTCAGGTATAAAAGCTCCTAAACATATTGGGAAAGCTAAACCCTGAATCTTTTTTATATTATGGATATTAAGGTAGCTGTTTTGGTAGATGGTTCTTTTTTTCTAAAAAGATATAAATATTATAGAAAAAAAATAGATTATAGTTTTAGTTTTTCAAAAGATAATGCCAAAGAAGTTGTAAAAGACTTATATTCTATAGTTCTTGCAAGTAAAAATGAAAAAGGTAAAAAAGCAAAGCATTATAATTGCTATTTATATAGATTATTTTTTTATGATTGTTTCCCATATAGTAAAGGAGAACATAATCCTAAAACAGGAAAATTCGTGGACTTTTCAAATACTGAAGAATACAATTTTAAAATAGAATTATTTAACGAATTAAGAAAAAATAGAAAAGTCGCTTTAAGACTTGGAGAATTAAAAAAGCAATATAGCTGGACAATAAAGCCTTCTAAAATTGAAAATATAATAAAAAGGATTAGAGCTGAAAAAAATAAATTTATTATTAAATTTGATGACTTATTTGAAGACGATTTTATTTTAAACTTAAAGCAGTCTGGAATCGATATGAAAATAGCGGTAGATATAGCTTCTTTATCGTATAAAAAATTAGTTGATAAAATAGTTTTAATTTCAGGAGATAGTGATTTTGTTCCAGCTTCTAAAATAGCAAGAAGGGAAGGTATAGATTTTATATTGAATCCGATGGGCAATCATATAGGAACTTCACTAGAAGAACATATTGATGGTCTAATAAATGAAAAACTTATTTGTAATATAATAAAAAAATTTCACGATAATTAAAAATTGTAATGCAAAATGAACGAAATAAAATCTTATATAATAACTCAAAATAGAGAATATTTTTCTAAAAATTCGGAATATATAAAATTAAAAAACTCCGAAATAAAAAAATTAATTAAAAACGGAAATATTATAAACGCATTTTTATACGAAGAAGAAAAAAATAAACTTTACGGATATTACGAAATTGATTTAAATGATTTGAATAAAAAAAATAATGAAGATTTTTTATATATAAAAATAACCGATAACTATAAAAGAAGAAGAGGAGTCTATTATAAATTAGATAAAAAATATAAAGATTTTTCTATATACGAAATTGATAATAAAACTTTTTTGAAATTAAAAAACGGACTTGCTTTATTAAACGAAAATATCTCTCAAACTTTTTTTTCATGCCAGGTAGAAAATGATTTAGAAGAAAACGATATTTTTAAATATAAAGCTATAGAAACTTATCCTTCGCTTTATATTGCCGAATATACGAAAAAATTTGATTATCAAGCTTATAAAAGTATTTATAAAGAATATTTAAGATTATTAAAAACTTCAAATAGCGAAAACGATAATTCTGATAAATATATCGAAATCGGAAGTTATTTAATGAATATGCTTATTCCCGAAAAAGAATTTAGAAAACATTTGCTTGAAGGCTTTAGAATAGTTTATTTGCATCTTGACGAAATGACTTATAATATTCCTTTAGAAATACTCGCTTATGATAAAAAATTTATTTCTGAAAAAATAATTTTTTCTTATACAAACGCCGTTAATATTTTACACAATAATAATTTGAAAAATAAAAATAATAATAAAATGGCTATAGTTTCAATTCCCGATAAAAATATAAAAAACGATAAAAATGAGATTGAAATAATTAATTCATTTAAATTAAATAAAGATATAAATATTGACTTATACAGAAAAGAGCATAATTATTTTGATTTTATTAAAGTTTTGGAAAATTACGATATCGTTCATATAATAACGCATGGATATTCTAACGGAATAAAATTAAGCGAAGATTATATTTTAAACTCTATAAATGCTTTGGAAAATCCGCCTTCATTAATATTTATTAACGCTTGCAATATGGAAGAAAATAATAATAAATTAATTCAATCTCTTCTTTCTGCGGGAGTAAGGACGGTAATATCGGGAACGGGAAGTTTAGCGGACGGAATCTATATCGATTTTATTAAAAGTTTTTATTCAAATTTATTTCATAAACATACAAGAATAAATACGGCGCAAGCTTATTATTTGGCGTATTTGGAAATTAAAGAATTTTACAACGGTTTTATGCGTTATAGATTCAATGGAGTTCCCGCTTATGTTTAATATATTTATTAAAAAAATCATAATATATATTTTGATAATATTTTGTATTTCATTTTTTTTACTTCGTCCTAAAAATTATATAAAAGATATTAATAATATAAATACGATAAATACTAGTAATGAAATTGATAATCCGATTAAAATATCTACAATTTATAAATCGGATGCTTATAATTTGAGAATACAATATATTATTTTGCATTATACGGCTTTAGACGATGAGCTTTCTCTTAAAGTATTAACTTCGCATGGAGTTTCTTCCCATTATTTAATAACGACTAAAGAAGAAGAACCTATATATAAACTTGTTGAAGAAAGCAATAGAGCTTGGCATGCGGGAATAACTATGTTTGAAAATAGAGGAAGCATAAATGACAGTTCAGTCGGAATTGAAATAGTTAATTTAGGTTTTCAAAGAAAAGTCACAAATACTCCCGCTCAATTAAGAAGAATGACAAGAAGGCAGAGAGAGAATAGATATTTTCTTTCATATAATGAATATATAGATTATGAAGAAAGCCAAATAGAAAAAGTAGCATATTTGCTTAAAGAACTTGTCAAAAAATACGATATAAAACCATATCGCATATTAGGACATTCGGATGTCGCTCCTTACAGAAAAATAGACCCAGGACCAAAATTTCCTTGGAAGAGATTATATGACAAATATAATTTAGGAATGTGGTATGACGAAAAAGATTATAGAAAATTTTTATACGATAAAAAATTTAGAAGAGCGAAAATAAAAGACATTAAAGAAGAGTTTATAAAATACGGTTATACGAGTATGCCTACAAATAATAAATGGGATTTTGAATCAAGAAAAGTTTTATACGCTTTTCAATGCCATTTTAGACCGAAAAAAATTGACGGAAATATTGATAATGAAACTTTTGCTATTATAAGAGCTTTGAATGAAAAAATTAAGAAAATGAATGAAGCGGAATATATGGAAAAATTGCAAAATTTCTTGCAGAAAAGTTTTTTTACAAATATTTTTATAGAGGATAATATTGTAAATGATAAATTTGATTATATAAAAAATAATAATCTTTTTAGAAGATAAAATACTAATTAGTCTTAAAACTCTACTTTTTCTAAAAACATTTTCAAATCGTATTTATCACATTCATTTAAAATATATTTAGCATTGCCGTCCGCAGATATTTTTCCATTATTTATAAATATTACTCGAGAAGCAAAACTTTTTATAGCTCTTATTTGATGCGTTACCAATATAATTGTAAAATTATCCTCTTTAAGTTGATTAATAGCCGAAAACACTTCTTTAGTCAAATCTGGGTCAAGTGAGGATGTAGGCTCGTCAAAAAGAATAATTTTAGGGTCCATCGCCAAAACCCTTGCAATAGCAACTCTCTGCTTTTGTCCGCCAGAAAGCATATTAGGGTATTGGTTAAATTTATCTTCTAATTTTACTTTTTTTAGTAATTCTCTAGCCTTATTTATAGCTTCGTCTTTGGGATATTTTAAAACCACCTCCAAAGGCTTATAAATATTTTCTCCAACGGTATAATGAGGAAATAAATTAAATTGCTGAAACACAAGTCCAATTTTTAATTTATTTTCTCTATTATAATTTATCTCTTGATTATTAATATATATATTTCCATTTTCTATTTTCTCTAATCCTATTATGCATCTTAATAGCGTGCTTTTTCCGCATCCGCTAGGACCTATTATAGCGACAGATTCTCCTTTAGAAACATTAAACGATATATCGTTCAATACATTTAAATCTCCGAAAGATTTTTTTATATTTTCTATCCTTATTAAGAAATCCATTTAGACAACCTTGCTTCAATATGTTTTGCTAAAAAAGTAATAGGATAGTTTACCATAAAGTATATTAATGCTAATGTTACATATATTTCAAAAGACCTAAAATTTTTTGCATATATTTGATTTCCTGTTCTCATAAGTTCTACTATAGGAATCGTAGATACTATGGAGGTTTCTTTGATTATTGTTGAAAAACCGTTCATAAACGGAGGAATGGCTATTCTTATGGCTTGAGGCAATATAATATAAAGATTTGTTTGTAATTTATTATATCCTAAAGTTTTAGCGGCTTCATATTGCCCCTTATCTATAGACATTATAGAAGCTCTAACATTTTCAGAATAATAAGCGGCGCTATTTAATGACATAGCAATTATAGCCGCCAATATAGCGGGTATCGTTATGCCAATACTAGGAAAAGCAAAATAAAATATAAATAATTGAACTAAAAGAGGAGTTCCTCTAAAAATCTCTATATAAGCCCCTAATATATAATAAATTATTATCATAAATATATTTTTAGGTTTATTATATCTTAATAATCCGACTATTATAGATAATAATGCTGCTATTAAAAAAGAACAAATACCTATTAATAAAGATATACTCAATCCTCTTATAAGTATAGGAATAAAAGGAATCATAACTGAAAAATCTAATTTATACATATAAACGCAAAAACTTATTTAATCCCTGAAAGGTATCCATTTTTTTAATATTGTTTTATTATAGTCGCTTGATATAAACTGTTCTATAGCGTTATTCAATGCATTTTTTAATTCTTCATCTCCTTTTCTTAATACAATAACCACATCCGCCGAATTTATCGGGTCATTTATAATTTTAATACTTGAATCATTATTAGCCGATGTAGCTGCGTAAGCTTCTCCCGCTACTATAGCGTCTATCCTACCATTATTTAAATCGGCAACCGCATTAGCATTCCTATCATATTTTTTTATTTCCTTAACTTTAATCCCTTGTTCCAAAAGCATATCTGCCGCTATAGAAGCACTTGTGCTATCTTGAACCCCTATTATTTTATTTTCTAAATCTTTTTTTCCGTTTATATCATTATTATCTTTTTTAGTTATTATTATTTCATTTAAAGTTATATACGGTATAGTAAAGTCAACCAATTCGCCCGCACTTTGAGCTTCTAACGGCGTTATGGCAGAAATTACTGCGTCATATTGCTTTTGATTTAAGGCAACAATTAGACTTTCCCATGGTATATTATTAACCTCCGATTTTACCCCTATGTTAGAGGCTATATAACTTGCAAAATCGACATCATAGCCTTCTATATTGCCTTTATCGTTGATAAATGAAAAAGGAGGATATTCTGGACAATTTCCATATCCAAATATTCCTTTTTCTAAAACATTTTGTAAAGAATTATCCTTACTCGATTCTTTAGTTTTATTACAACCAATTACAGTTAATATAATTAATAATAAAATTTTTTTGCTCATAAAATTTCTCCTAATTTTAATTTTATATATTAAATTCTTTTAAAATTAAATCTCTTGCATCTTCTGGATTAAGCTCGTCTAAACCAATAAAAGGAATATCTATATTTGCATTTAATAAAAGTCTCTTTAACTCATCCATCATTATGCCATATTTATTTTTCATTTTAACAGAAGATAATTTATTTTCAAAACCATATTCCTTACCAAATTCTCCTCCCCAATCACCTATGCAAGTATAATTTACTCCGCAGCTAGGACTCCCGTTTACTCCTATAACTCCAACAATTATATAACCATTATTATAAAAATCAATAACTTGTTCTACTATAGGTTTTAAAAGTTTTTGACATTCTTCTCTATAATGTGGATTATCTAACTGATTACAAACTTGACTCCATCTTTTTATACCGCATACATGCTGCTCTACGCATGGAAGTTGTATGATTCCAAAATCATTCTCCATTAAAATATTTATTAATTGTTTCAACGCCGAACTATTTATAGCTATTCCTTCTAATTTGGCGTTTACATTTAAATAACAATGAGATATTAAAACAATTTTTTTAGCTCTTTTCATTAAATAACTCTTACAATAGTATTATTCCAAAAACAAACTTACCGCTTCGTCTTTCGCTATATTAACCGCATCGACTACGCTCGCACTTGAAATTGTAGCTCCGCTTATAGCCGCTATCTCGCTATCTCCCGCTTCTTCAGGTTTTATTCCTTTTACGACATAAAGAGGAACTACCGAACTTTGCTCTTTAAATTGATTTCTAAAAGAATCTTCTACTATTTTTGCGCCAAGTCCTGGAGTTTCCGACTGTTCCGTGATAACTATTCCCGTAACTTTCGAAACTTCAGCATCAAATCCAACCAAAATTTTATTCTCTCCATTATAGCCTTTTGCGGAAGAAATAATTGCATAACCAGATGTTGAACCGTCAGATTTTTTTCCTATATAATATGTGAAAGTTGAATTTTCAGTTAAAGGACCTTCGATAGTATCGGAATCTACTATAACGGCTTTAACTCCTTCTAAAACCGTTTTTTCATTATTCGCTAAAATATCTTTTTCAAAAGAAGAAAATACAAACGAAAGCAAAAATCCAGAAACTAACGCCGTAATTGTAACAGAAATAACCGCTTTATAACTAACTTCTTTTTTCATTATTGTTTTCCTCCGTCTTTTTGAGATTTTTGTATTTCAATAGCCTCTTTCTTTCCGAAAGGCATCGGACGAGTAAGCATAGCTATTAAAGGCATAAACATATTTCCTATTAATATAGAATACATTGTATATTCGGGCGAAGAACCAAAAGCCCTTAATATTGCAAGAACCAAGCCTATTAATAAAGCGTATATCCAAGCTCCCAAATGACTAGATGGACATGTAACCATATCTGTAGCCATAAAGAAAGCTCCCAAACAGAAACCTCCTGCTAAAACTTGATATATAGGCGATGCAAATTTTCCAGGCATAGCCAAATTTAATAATAGACTAGTTATAACTAAAGAAATAAACATTCCCAAAGGAATTCTCCAATCTATAGTTTTTGTAATTAAAAGGAATATTCCTCCTATAAGCAAAAGCAAAAATGAAGTTTCGCCTATCGCTCCGCTCGTGCTTCCTAAAAACATTTGAAGATAATAATGAGATTCAAATTTTATCTGCTCTATTAACGAAGAACTTATATTTTCTGCATAAGTGAATTTCATAAATGTTAACGGAGTAGCATAAGTTAAAGCGCCGACAGCTTCTATAGATTGAGTCGCTCCCGAAATAGCTAAATCTACTCCTTTAACAATATTTTCAAAAATATCTAAAAAAGGAACTCGAACGGGGAGTGGATATTGCGTCATTTGCGCTGGAAAAGCTACTTGCAAAAAAGCCCTTCCAACCAAAGCGGGATTGAATATATTGGAACCCAAACCGCCGAAAACTTCTTTTGCAAATACTATTGCGATAACTCCGCCAATCACTACCATTGTAACTGTAGCGGTAGACGGCAAAGTCATAACTAAAAGCAACGCCGTGATTATCGAAGCGTAATCGGGCAGCAAAGGTTTTTTTCTTACTTTTTTTACTATTATGGTTGATAAAACGCAGGTTATAATCGAAGCTAAATATAAAATTATAACTCTATTACCAAATATAACTACGCTATAAATGATAGCGGGCAGTAGAGCTATAATAACTCTTAACATTATTTTTTGTGTAGTATCTCCGTCTTTTATATGAGGAGACGATTCAGTATAAAAATTCATATTATCTCCTTAAAATCTTCTTAATAAATCTTTACCGTATCTAATCCATTGAACCAATGGAATTTTTGAAGGACATATATAAGAACAACATCCGCATTCAAAACATGTCGCTATATCTAAATCGTTTAACCTTTCGCTTATTTTCGATTTCGCCGTATGAGCGATTTCCGTAGGCGATAGTTTTAAAGGACAAACATCCGAACATCTTCCGCATTTTATACATGGATATTCAACTTCTTTAGGCATTTTATCCTTATTAAAAAATAATAAAGAATTTGTTCCTTTGTTTACGCATTGCTCCAAACTTGGAACGCTCGCTCCCATCATAGGACCGCCAGCCAAAATAAGAACATTTTCCGCTATTAAACCTCCGCAATTATCTACTATCGTAGAAATTGGCGTTCCCAAAGGAATCCATAAATTTTTATGTTCTTTAATAGCATCTCCAGAAATTGTAACCATTCTTTCTATAAGAGGTTTGTCTTTTGCCACAGCTTCGTAAATAGCGTATAAAGTGGCGACATTAACGACTAAAACATTAACATCCATAGGCAATTTTCCTACGGGAACGACTCTGCCCGTTGCAGCGTCAATTAACATTTTTTCAGCTCCTTGAGGATATCTTAATCTTAAAGCCATTACTTCCACATTATAATTTTTTGCCGTTTTTGACATTTCTTCTATTGCTATTGGTTTATTCGCTTCTATTCCTATAACCGTTCGTTTAACGGAAGGAATTATTTTTCTTAATATTTCTATTCCTTTAAATAAATCTTCCGTATTTTCAAGCATTAGTCTATAATCGCTTGTAATATAAGGTTCGCATTCCACACCGTTTATAATTAAAGTATCGCAAATTCCTTTAGAAGCTCCGTCAACTTTAACATTCGCAGGGAAAGTAGCTCCTCCCATACCGACTATGCCAGCCTTTTTTATTTTATCCGACATCTCTTCTGCAGATAAAGACATAAAATTTGATTTCTCGTCATACGGCAAATTATAAGAGTTAGGCTCTACATTTATAAGCAAAGCGTTGGCACCTCTGCCAAGCGGTTGCGGAGCTATTTCTACCGAAGCTACAGAACCGCTAACCGAAGAAGAAACATTTCCCGAAACATAACCGTTTGCTTCTCCTATAAGTTCTCCTCTTTCAACCTTATCGCCTTTATTTTTCAATAATTTAGCGGGCGCTCCTATATGTTGAGCCATAGAAATAAGAACGCTTTTCGGAGGATTTTCCATACTTGAGGAAACTATATTAGCAGTATTTTTGCTGTCATGAGGATGCACTCCGCCAAAACGAAATTTCGCTAATTTCATAATATAATCCTTCATTAATTATTTATAATATATTATAACAGAATATTTTTATTTGTCAAAATTTATTTTATAAAGATATAATAATTAAATTTTTATTTCACAACAGTAATTTCATTTCCTATTAAAAGTGGTAAGTCGCTAAATTCTTGATTTATTAACTTTATTTAAATTCTTTGCTTAATTAAAATTGTTCTAATCTAAAGAGACATAAACTATTTTTGAATACAAAAGTAATACAAATAGATTATATTAATTAATTTTTTAATAATAGCAACTTTAATTATTCACATAAATTGACAAAAGTCACATTTTTACAAATTTCGACAACATGATAGAGTTAACATCTTATTTGGTAAAACAAATATTATTTATAAGGATGTGTTTAATTATGATACACCACAAATTAAAAAAGATGACAGCAATTGTGGCATCTTTTTCAATTGTATCTACCGTTTCACCAAAAGCCTACGCTAGCAATTTTGTTGTTCCTCGTGTAATGTCTCAGAGAGCTATGTCGATCGCTCAAATGCATTTCCCGCCTAACTTTGCCATGGAAACTTTTGGTACCCCCAATTTTGATTTTGGAGATTCAAAAAAAATAGCATTTAAAAGTAATGAATTTATTGACTTTACCCAAGGCTATTTATCTGTAGTTAATTGTGACACCTTAGATAGTATTAAACTCGAAAAAGCACTTGGCGGGCAGACTAAGGAATATATTAAAAAAATAGCTATGATAAATTGTAAGGCAATCGATGAGTCTTTATTTTCTGGTTGTATTAGTTTAACGGAAGTCGCTATCAAAAATTGCAATAAAATTGGTCCTGCTGCGTTCTATAGCTGTGTGAATTTAAAAGAAGTGACAATCTCAAGTTGTAACGAAATTGGTGATTCTGCATTTTATGGCTGTACCGGCCTAAATACTGTAAAGTATGAAAAATCTACCGAACCAAATCACGGTGCTAATGTGTTTACAAATTGTCTAAATTTAAACACAATATACGTTCCTGCAGATTATACTGGGGACAGTTTCTGTGGAATCTCAGTTACTAAATATGCCACTGCTTCAGCGTCGCCATCCCCTTCTGTTTCAGCGTCTCCATCCATTTCTGTTTCAGCGTCGCCATCCCCTTCTGCTTTAGCGTCCTCATCCACTGCTTCAACGATACCAACTTTTGCCTCAAAGTCAAAAACAGCGTTAATTGCTTCGCTTGGTTCTGCGGCTGCTGCAATTGTTATAGCTGGTGTAGTATTCGCAACTTGTTATTTCAAAAAGCATCTATGTTTTTCTCAATCTAATCCGGATGCCTCGGAAAAATGTACTGTGTAAATACCGGTTTAAAATAGAAATGAAATTTAAAAGCTGCACCATACTTATGGTGCAGTTTTTAAAAACGTTTTTTTACCGTTACGCTCATGTCTCTTAATAAATCACACTTTCTATTTAAGAGTACCCGTGCGTCGTTTGGTTATTTCCATCGATAAATTAAGCTCTCAGAAAAGTCTGTAAATATCCAATTCTTTAGTGATAAGTGCAACATTCTCCATTGGGGTCTTTCAATTTCAATTTTGCTAATTTGTTATTTTAATATTAAAGCTACTAGTGCTTAGCCATCCAGTTTTTAAAGTGTTGTTGGGTATAGCTTTACCAGTTTAAAGCGTGCTAACATAAAAAGATGACGAGCGAGGAAACATCTGATATAATAGGAATACGAAAATAAGTAAAAATAGATAAAAAACACACGCCGATCGAAAGAAAATCAGCAAAAATATCAAATCAGAAATTCTTGAATGCATCATTTATACGGTAGAAAACGATGCAAATGAAGGGCATTGCCAAAGAAGTTCGGGAACTGGCATACAATTTACATGAAATTTAGCAGATGGGCGAAAAACGGAATCATACAGAGCATTTTTGACGAGCTTCAAAAGCAGAAATTTATCGATATTCAAAGTGAAGTTTTGTGCTTGGATGACACTAGAGCGTGATCAATCTACGCAAAACATTGGCATCTTTGTTTTTATTGCTAAGTCAAAATGGGAACCATTAAGAATCTTCTACAAACCTAGTTTAAATGGTGCTTTATTCCATACTTTTTACTCTATACGGCGGCAACCAATTGAAAAGTGTATATAATCTATATGTGCCTATTTTTAATGTAGTGAGAATAACCAGTTGGTAAAATAACTAAACCCTTTACATAAAGATCTGATTTTTGCCAATTGGTTAAGACCATCGGTGGATGTAAAACAGCTTGTTAATTACGGTTTAATTAATTTTTTAATAATAGCAACTTTAATTATTCACATAAATTGA
>OIYR01001310.1_pt1 | contig 12699 bp, 9 predicted proteins | sample 1588221 | NCBI WGS metagenome assembly OIYR01 (sample SAMN03283292) | human gut metagenome | biome: human-associated habitat; material: feces | host: Homo sapiens | place: Peru | collected 2012 | reverse complement strand
TAATAGGTATTGGATGAATGTTTACTACAGTAAATTATATATAAATAAATATTAAAAATAAGATTAGTATACTTAAAATGTTAAAATGAAATTTATATAATAAATAATTTAAAACTGGATTTACTATTCGATCATTTAAAGGTTGAATAGTAAAATATATACTAATTCCTGCTTCTTTGGCAAATATATTAATATCTTTATTTTCAAGTAAACTATTTACAAGTATTACTTTTTTACCCTTTAAGTTTTCAAAGCATTTTTTATTAGTAAACATTAACTCATTAATACGATATAAAGATGGTTCTATTAAATACAAGACATCACTACAAATATCTTGATTGTCACTCTTAGCTAAATCAACTAAAATAATATCATAGTTACTTGCTTCACTAATAAACTCACCTAATTTATTTTTAGGAACAGAATACATATCAGGTTCTGCCAAAAACAAAAAATCTTTTTTATCAATTTCTAAAATTTATAAAGATATGTCGGCTCACCCGATAAACCAGGGGGATTAAGCATATAACTTTCCTCTATAAAACAAAAATGAATATCTCCGCAAAAGGTAACTAAACATCAGTATAATTAAAATAAGGCGTACAAATACCTTGACCCAAACGCAAGCAAGGGTCTATTCATATAGTTATACTTTCCTCTTCGAGTTTGTACTCAAACTGGCTTCCATAGCCGCCCGTCAGTATGGTTAATTTGTAAACGAGGTATTACCATCACAAAGTTAATAGCCTGCTGATAGGCGGTATATCGTGTTCATCCCTTTATTCGGGATGTTTTACGATCAGTAGTGAAGTCAATATAAATTGTGTTGTCATGCAACACATGCCAAACGGCGATGAGCATCTTTCTTGCCACAGCCACCAGGACCTTCATCTTGTTCTTTTTCCTCACTTGCGTCTGATGGAATGAGAATCGGCTAAAGAAGCAGTCCTTCGTCCTACTGGCTGCCCATGCACACTCTATGATTGTCTTGCGGAGATATACATTTCCGTGAGTAATGCTCCTCGACTTGATTTTCTTGTTGGATTCGTCGTTTCTCGGTTTTAGACCGCTCCATGAAGCGAGGTGGTTGGCCGTTTCGAACTTGTTCATGTCCGTTCCGATTTCAGCAATCAATGATGTGGCCGCACGTTCCTTTATGCCGGGTATGGTCTGTAACCGTTTCAACTCTTCGGGGAATTCCCTCTCACAAATCTCAAGCATTCTGGCTTGGCATTTCTCCTTGTGTGCCTCTGCCATGTCAAGTTCATCACGCAGTTGTGATATCATGTCAATCTCTGCAAGGCTTACCACGCCTTTGAGTGATGCTGTGATGACATCTATGCCGTGGTGGTTGATGATGCGCCCATGTATCAGCTTCACCAACTCTTCGTGGTCGGTAATCCCTTGTGAGATGGCTCTCACCACGGCTTTGTAGCTTTTGCTGTCAACATTGGAAACGTAGTTGCTCAGACGTATATTGCAGCGTTGCAGCACGGAATCAAGTTTGGACTGCTTTCTTAGTATCTCCTCGTTGAAGTCGAAGACGGCTGGACGGAACGTGACAACTACAAATGGCGGCAGCAATACGCACTGCCCATCATGCGGATCATAAAGAAAAAACTTGACCGCATGGCAGCCGACAGCCGGCTCCTGCCAAAGACAGAGAAGTATGAAGCCGTGCATTATATGCTCAATGAGTGGAATGCCTTGATGAACATCTTTACCAGAGGAGATTACCATCTGGACAACAACCTTGTGGAAAGACTCAACAGCTACATATCTTTGAATATATATCCGATGTCATCAACAAAGCAGCAACACTGCCGCCAAGAACACCGATAAGCAAGTACCGGGAATTGCTGCCGGACAAATGGAAACAAAAAAATATCGCTCAAGAATAAAAGCTTGAGCGATATTTTTTTTAACGTGTATATACTAGCATCGCGGATACGCTTACCTATAAACTTCTACTTAACCAATGTCTTCGGCACGATGCGGAAGCGCAATGTATAGTCCTTGTATGCCATACGGTAGGCAGGCAGAGCCTCTGCACCCCAGCTGTCGATACCGCCTACACCCTCCTGAGTGAGGTCGATGTTGAGGTTGGTGTACTTCGACTTGGGCACTGACTGTGAATGGCTCTGGCGCTTAGCTTCACCATCGTCAAGGTCAGCCTGGTTGTAGTGCAATGCAGATGCAGCGAAGAGGCCGTCTGACTCAACGCGGAATCCAGCGCCGTTGTTGTCGGTCTGCTGCCACCAACGGATGTCGGTCATGTTGCCGTTTTCCTGCGGACGGACATAGGCGAAGAACATCTTGTCGGCAGTCGACTTGTATAAGCCTACATTCTGCGAAATCTTGCGGTCTACGTAGCTCTCTATCGGTCCGCGACCGTTCCATGCGCTCTGGTCCATCTGGTAAGGCAGGTTCATCGTCATACCGAAACGGAGCATACGTTCTACCTTTGCACCCGGCGTGGTCTTCAATGCCTGCGTCACGTTGAGCGTACCGTTGTCCTCAACCTGATAGGTCAGGGTGAGCTGCGACTTAACAGTCGGCATGTCGTAAACGGCTGTCACGGTCTTGGTCTTCTTGTCGGCGGTGAGCGATGCGAGCTTCATCTTGGGCGAACGCCATGCTGCGAGCTTCTTGCCGAGGTTTGCTCCCATGTCATTATCGGTCGGAGCGCGCCAGAAGTTGGGCTTCAGTGTGCCGCTTTCACCAAGGAGCGACTTGCCGCCAACCTCGTATTTAGAGATAAAACCGGTCTTGCGGTCGAACTGCAGAGTGAAGTTCTCGGCGTGGAGCGTTATCTGCGGCTCCTTCTTCTTGTCGACAAGCTTCACAGCCTTAAGCGAAGCGGGGTTGACAGCGAGGTCGTTGCCCGTGAATTCGCGTATCGGCATCTGACGCTGAGCCACGATGTGGCCCGCCTTGAGCAGTCCCTCGTCCTTCTTCAGACGGAACTCTATGTTGAGCATCACGTCCTTCTGGTTCTTGTAGTCGTTGAGCTTGTAGGGCAGCACCAGCTCCATCTTCTTGTGAGGAGGGAGCATCGAGATGTCGGCTATTGTTCCGTTCTGATACTCTATGCCATCGGCTACTATCGCCCACGACAACGATACGTTCTCGGGCTTGGCGAAGAAGTTCTCGTTGTATACCGAGATTGTGCCTGCATTCAGGTCGACCGGCTCAGCCCAATAGTTCTGATAGTAGTACTTCATGTCCCATATCTCAGGGTTAGGAATACGGTCGGGATTGATGAGTCCGTTGCAGTTGAAGTTGTTGTCCGACGGGTCGTACGAGTTATAGTCGCCACCGTACTTATAAATCATATTGCCCTTATCGTCCTTACCGCGCAATCCCTGGTCTACAAAGTCCCAGATGAATCCGCCCTGGAAATGAGGATTCTTGCGTGCAAGATCCCAATACTCCTTCATCACACCGCCCGAATTGCCCATGGCGTGAGCATACTCGCAGAGGATGTAAGGCTTCTTGGGGTTGTGGGTCACGTAGTTCTCCACGTATTCGGGCGTCATATACATCTCGGCAAAGATGTCGGTGTTGTCGCCATTGAGTGCGCGCTCAAAGTGGACGGGACGTGTCGGGTCGTATTCGTGTATCCACTTCTTCACGTCGGCGAAGTTCTTGGAGTCGGCAGTCTCGTTGCCCATCGACCAATATATAACCGACGGGTGGTTGTACTGATTGATAACGTTGTGCTCGTTACGCTCCATTATAGGCAGAGCAAACTGCGGTTCGGTCGACTTGGCGTTCTTTTCGTAGTAGAATCCGTGGCTTTCCTGGTTGGCTTCGGCACAAACGTAAATGCCATATTCGTCGCACAGATCATACCAGTAAGGGTCTGACGGATAGTGGCAGGTACGAACGGCGTTGATATTGAACTCTTTCATAAGGCGGATGTCCTCAATCATGCGCTCACGCGAAACCACGTAGCCGCCATCGGGGTCCATCTCGTGGCGGTTTGCGCCCTTGATGAGCACCGGTTGACCATTGACGAGCAGCTGAGAGTTCTTGATTTCCACCTTGCGGAATCCCGTGCGCACAGCAACGGCTTCCACTTCCTTGTCGTTCTGCTGTATGGTGACAGCTACCTTATAGAGATTAGGAGTCTCGGCGGTCCACTTCAGCGGGTTCTCAATGTCGAACTTAACGGTAGCGTTGATTTCGGGCACGCTCTTGCCCGGCTTTACCTTCACCTTCGAGGTGTTGAGCACCTTGCGGCTTACTACGTCGCCATCAGGCGCAATGAGGTCGATGACAAACTTGGCGTTGCCCTTTGCCTTAACGTTCACAGCCAATGTGCCGTTGCGATATTGTGCGTCGAGGTCGGGAGTGACGCGTATGTTGTCAATATGTGCCTGCTGCGAGCGTGAGTAGAGGTAGCAATCGCGCGCTACACCCGACAGACGCCAGAAGTCCTGGTCCTCATTATACGAGCCGTCGCACCAACGGAAGGTTTGGAAAGCAATGAGGTTGTCGCCCTTCTTGAGGTAAGGAGTGATGTCAAACTCCATTGCCGACTTCGAATCTTCGCCGTATCCGACAAACTGACCGTTCACCCACAGATACATATTTGACGTTACCGAACCGAAATGGGCAATCACCTGACGGCCGTCCCACGACTCAGGTATATTGATAGTGCGGCGATATGAACCTACGTGGTTGTCTTTTGTGGGCACCTGAGGGGGATTGTCCTTGAAGTGTCCGCGCCATGCGAATCCGATATTAACGTACTCGGGGTCGCCATAACCGTTGACTTCCCATATTCCGGGCACCTTCATCGTCTTCCACGATGAGTCGTTGTAACCTTCCTTGAAGAAATCGGTAGGACGCTGGTCGGCATTAGCCACCCAGTTGAAGCGCCAGTCGCCCTCGATAGAGAGATAATTGGCAGAACTGTTGCGGTCGCCCTTCAGAGCCGCACTGCGGTTCTCGTAAGCGAAGAAAGAAGCATGTGTAGGGAATCGGTTAACATTGTTGACCGACATGTCGTGCCACTCCTTGAACGTGGGCTGAACGACCTTGTCCGTCGTTTCGGCTGCGTATATCATGCAAGGAGCCATTCCCGCCACAGCCAGTGTCAATAACAGATGTTTCATATTAAGTTTGTTGTTAAAATGTTTCGTTTATTCGGGTTTCGCGTTCAAAGTTACATAAAATAAGCGACAAAAAGTGTAACTTTGCATATATTAAACATTTGAATATGAACTACAATACACATACACTCTGCAACGGCCTGCGCATAATACAATTGCCCAGCGCTTCGCCCGTTGTTTACTGCGGTTATGCCGTGGCAGCGGGCACACGCGACGAGCAACCGGGCCGCGAGGGAATGGCACACTTCTGCGAACACATCACGTTTAAGGGTACTGAGCGGCGCAGTTCGATGAAGATTCTGGGCTATCTGGAAAGCGTGGGCGGCGACCTCAACGCCTTCACCAACAAGGAGGAGACGGTCTATCATGCAGCCGTGCTGCGCGACAATATCGACCGAGCTGTCAATCTGCTCACAGACATCGTGTTTCACAGCACATATCCGCAAGCGGAGATCGACAAGGAGGTTGAGGTGATAGTCGACGAGATTGAAAGTTACAACGATTCGCCTGCCGAACTGATATACGACCTGTTCGAAAACGCTATATACAAGGGGCATCCGCTGGGTCACAACATTCTCGGCTCAGCCGACGTTCTGCGCACTTACACTACCGAAGACGCCTTGCAGTTCACACGACGGTTGTACCGTCCGGACAACGCCGTATTCTTTGCCTACGGCGACATCAAATTCGACAAACTGGTACGACTGCTTGAGAAGGCGCACGACATGGGTTGCGCCGACGGCAATGCTGCTGCTGACGGCAATACAGCTCCGCTCTCATTGCGCGACACTACGCCTTCGGCAATGCCTGCGTACACTCCGCAGAGCATCAGCCAACACATGGACACTCATCTGGCGCACGTGATGCTGGGCACACGTGCCTACGACGTGCACGACCCACGCCGCATTGCGCTCTATCTGCTCAACAACATTCTGGGCGGTCCGGGCATGAACGCCCGCCTCAACATCTCGCTCAGAGAGCGCAACGCTCTTGTATATACTGTAGAGAGTATGATGCAGAGCTACTCGGACACGGGTCTGTGGGCGGTATATTTCGGTTGCGACCCGCGCAACACCAACAAGTGTCTGCGTCTGATACGCCGCGAACTCGACCGCGTGATGCAGCATCCGCTGAGCGAGTCGGCTCTCAACGCTGCCAAGAAGCAGATACGCGGACAGATAGGCATAGCCTGCGACGCCCGCGAATCGTTCGCCCTCGACTTCGCCAAAACCTATCTGCACTACGGATGGAAGAAGGATGTCACAGCTCTATGCAATCGTATTGACGCCCTGACGGCTGCCGACCTGCAACAAGTGGCGCAGGAAACGTTTGCCGAAGAGGGAATGACGAAGTTAGTGATAAAGTAATAAAAGCCCTACCCCCGGCCCCTCCCCCGTAGGGAGGGGAGTAGTATGCATTGATTGCTAAGAATAGGAGGCTATGGTGTCCTCGCCGTAGCATGAGCAAACAATAACGACAATGGTCAACAATCAGCCAGTAGCTAATTGTTGACCATTGTCGTTATTGTCGTTTAAATAAAGTTTTTATAGTCCGACGTTCCGATATTCACGCAAACTTGTTGTTGTATCTGAGAATGCCGTATATTGCGATGAGCGTGCTTGCTGCGCTGACAACATAATTGCCAAGATAGAGCCACTGGAAGGGCACACTTATCGTTAAAAGGACGATTCCAATCATTGCTATTCTTCTCATAATAAAACGATTCTTGGCAACAAAGCATACCGCTCCCCTCCCTACGGGGGAGGGGTCGGGGGTGGGGCTTTGCAGGGGTTGGTTTTTCGGGCTTTATATTTATTACGCCAAAGCGCTTCCCAAAGCTTCGCAAGCAGCCTCAGTCTCTGCGTTAAGGCTCTGCTTTATCTCTACGGGAGTGCCTATAAGCTCAAACTTCATGCGAGTCTCGTTGGCTTCAAGTATCTTCTTTACAGCCTGACCAGCCCATGTGAACGAACCGAATACAGCCAAGCGATGGTTCTTGATGCCTCGTTCGGCTATCTCGTCGACAAGTGCCTGCATCTGCGGATAGAGTCCGTTGTTGTAGGTAGGAGCGCCGAGCACGAGAGTGTCGTACTTGAAGATGTCGCTCAGGATATAAGAATGGTCTGAGCGCGACACGTCGTGCATGACGATATTGTGTACTCCTGCCTGGGCAGCTGCACGTGCAATGACCTCGGCGGCACGCTCTGTGTTACCGTACATTGAACCGTAGCAGATTACAACGCCACGGTCGGTGTCGTAGCGACTCATACGGTCGTAAGCCTCTATGACGCGGGCTATGTGCTCGTGCCAAACGGGTCCGTGAGTAGAACAGATGTAGTCGATCTTCACACCGGCAAGCTTCTTGAGCGCCTGCTGAACCGGAACGCCATACTTGCCCACAATGTTGGAGTAGTAGCGGCGCATCTCATCCCAGTAGATGTAGCAATTCATGTCGGCATCAACGAACGCTCCACAGAGCGCACCGAAGCATCCGAAGGCGTCGCCCGAGAACAGTACGTTGGCTGTCTGATCGAGTGTCACCATCGTTTCGGGCCAATGCACCATCGGAATCATAGTGAACGAGAGCGTGTGCTTGCCAAGCTCAAGTGTGTCGCCATTGGAAACCTCCAGGATATCGTCGCCCGTACCAACGTTGTAGTATCCGCGCACCATGTCAAAGGTCTTCTTATTGCCTACGATGCGTGCCTCAGGATAGTACTTCTTGATGAGCGGCAGCGCACCGCTATGGTCAGGTTCTACGTGGTTGACGATGATGTAGTCAATCTTGCGGTCGCCAATCACCGAGCGGATGTTGGCGAGAAACTGCGGGAAGAAGTCTACCTCTACAGTATCTATAAGCGCCACCTTCTCGTCGTCGATGATATACGAGTTGTACGAAACACCGTAGGGCAGCGGCCAAAGTCCCTCGAAAATGTCTTTATGACGGTCGTTCACGCCGACATAATGTATTGATGATGTAATCTCTGTATTCATATTTATATGTATAGTTTGATTGTTGAAACAATGTCGTGCGGCAACTGTCTGGCAGCCTACTGTTGCAGACTCTTGCCGTAGTCTGTCGAGATATAGTTGTATATGTCCTTGCAGCAGTCGGCAGAGAAGGCTGATGCGCAGGCTATGAGTTTGTCCCATGTAGCCTCGTCGAGTCCGCGTTCCAGATCGTCGCGTGTCACTCCGTACTTGATGAGTCCGTAGATGAATCCGGCGTTGAAGTTGTCGCCGGCTCCGATGGTGCTCACCGTCTCAGTGTCGGGCATAGGATATTGCTTGTGGAAGCCGCCGTCTGCCAGCACAGTTACAGGTCGGGGACCGTCGGTATATACCAGTCGCGGACAGTAGAACGACGTTTCAGCACGATAGACACGTTCGGCTGTGTCCTTCTTATATAATACGGTGAAGTCTTCGCGCGAGCCTCTGACGATATCTGCAAATTCGAGGTTGTCTATCAGATTGGGCGTAATCTTCATCACGTCGTTTTGGTGTGCGGGGCGATAGTTGACGTCGTAGTAGATGATAGCGCCATGCTGGCGAGCCAGTTCGAGCAGTCCCGACACCTGCGGACGCAAAGTCGGGTTGACGGCATAGAACGATCCGAACACTACAATATCATCGCGGTTGATTTCGGGATAAGTAAAGTCCATGTGGTCGTGACGCTGGTCGCGATAGAAGATGTAGTCGGCGTTATTATCGTCGTCGAGGAAGGCGAGCGAAACGGGCGACTTTGAGTCGGGATAGACATTGACGCTTGCCGTGTCTACGTTGTTCTGCTTGAGAAACTGGCGCACGTACTCGCCTACCCTATCGCTTCCGGTTTCGGATATGAATGTGGCGTTGACTCCAGCACGTCCCAGTGATATTATTCCGTTGAACGTTGAGCCTCCCGGCACGGCCTCAATCGGTTTGCCGTCCTTGAAGATGATGTCGAGCATCGTCTCGCCAATACCTATTACTTTACGCATTTTTCAATTGTATTTTATTGAGGATTGTCCTTTTATCTTTACGGATGCATGGCGAGGGCGCGGTTTTCTGCCGCCTCCATTATCTCGCGTTCGCCCGGACCTTTGTCGTTGATGCCGCACAGGTGTAGGATGCCGTGTATGATGACGCGGCGCAACTCGTCGTCGTACTGCTTGCCAAACTGCTCGGCATTGGTGCGTACGGTGTCGAGCGAGATTACTATGTCGCCGCTCACTATGCCCGGTTCGTCATAGTCGAATGTTATGACATCGGTGTAATAGTCGTGACCGAGATACTCGTTGTTCACTTCGAGTATCTTCTCGTCGTCGACAAACATGTAACCAACTTCGCCTACCTTGTAGCCGTATGTTGCTGCCACGGCACGTATCCACGCCGTAGTCTCACGCTTCTTTATCTTCGGCATCTTCACGCCGTCTACGTTGTATGTTATCATTGCTTGAATGTTGAGTGTTGAATGTTGAATGTTGAATTGAGTGTTGAATGCTGAGTGTTGAATGTTGAGTGTCGTCCTTTTTGTTCCAACAATTCTACATTGGATAATTCTAAATCGGCGTAGCCGACTAATTCAACACTCCACATTCAACATTCCACATTCTCATTCCTGCCCAGCTGGCAGGAATGAGCGGCAGTCATGGCCGAAATGCGTGAGCTCGCGCACTACGGTCGACGAGATGCTGTCCAATCCCGGCTCGGCAAACAGAACGATTGTCTCTATGCCGGTGAGCCTTCGGTTGATGTCGGCCTGCTCGCGTTCGAACTCAAAGTCGCGCACCGAGCGCACGCCTTTGACGATGAACTGGGCGCCGAGGCGCTTGGCAAAGTCGACGGTGAGGTCGCTGTATTGCTCCACGCTGATACGTGACTCGTCGCGATAGAGCGAACGTATAGCCTCAACGCGCTCATCGGCGCTGAGCATATAGCGCTTGCCTTGGTTAACACCTACGCCTATCACAAGATGGTCGAACAAGGCGAGGGCGCGGCGCACGACGGAGTCATGGCCTATGGTGAATGGGTCGAACGACCCGACGAAAATTCCTATACGTTTCATCGTAGTTGTTTTGTTTGCAAAAGTAATGTTTTTTTGAGAAAACACGACGTTTTTTCACTTTTTTGTCTTATGCGTCAGCATAAGTATATGGTCGCCGTCGGAGGTGGTTGTGGCGAAGATGTAGGTGTCGCCGCCGTCGGACAGCTTCAGACGCTTGCGCAGTTCGGCTACAGATAGGGGAAAGTTGCGCACAGCGATGTTGGCCTGCTTCATGCCGGAGAGGGTCTGGCGGAGCTGTCGCTTGTTCATAGTGGTGACGGCATCAATGGCAAACGAACGGCCGGGGAAGCCGTCTATCTCACGGTCGGAGAGAAACAGATGGCTGTTGCGGCTTATTGCACAGATGCCGTAGGCTCGGGCTATCTCGTCAAAACAGCCTGCCTTCATCACGGAAGCGTTGGGCTCGTGTAAGAATTTTGAATTTTGAGTTTTGAGTTTTGAATTGGTCGGCTGCGCCGATGTTGAATTTTCCAATTTGGAATTATTCTCCACCACTTCTTCTTGGGCATTTGTGGCGATGCTGTATACAAATTCGCTGCGCGGATACTGACCCTCAGAGTCGGGGCGGGACTGAATGTCGACGCAGAATACTTGCACGTCAGTTGTGTCGTTATCAGCCAATACGAGCAGCAGCTCCTTGCACTCGCCGTCTACCGACACTATGTGCACCTCGCGAACCTTGCCGTCAAGGTCGACTATCGCCTTGTGCCAGTCGAGCATGGGCGAGAGCTTCAACATCACAAACTGTGACTTTGCCATAAGCCTTGGCAAGAGCTGACACACGTCGGGGGTACAGTCGGCTATCAGCACCGTCTTTGCTCCGTGCTCGTCGCGACGTGCCGGGTCAAGAAATATCATGGTCTGAGGTTCCAGCTGTTCCAATACATCCTCAGCCTCGGCACATTTTGCCGTGGCGTTCTGAATGCCTAAGCGCGGCAGATTGGCACTGACCACATCGCACAGCGAAGCGTTGCGCTCTACGTATGTGGCGCTACTGAAACAGCGCGAGGTGAACGAGAAGTCGACTCCGAATCCTCCCGTGAGGTCGGTCATGCAGGTGTCGGCATCTGGCTGCACGGCTTCTACCCATCGACGTGCCACTTGCTGCTTGTATCGGGCTGTAGGCTCCGACGAGCATTGCTCCATGTTGAGATGCGGAGGATACACCACCCCATCGCATGCCGCCCATGAGGGCAACTTGCGCTGAGCCGTCTGCCATCCCTGAATCTGATTCAATGCAAAGGGCATGTCTACATCAGGATAGCGCGAAGCCTGAAGAGCAAGCCGACGAGGGTCGGACTCACGAAACTGTATGATAAATTCGGATGTTGTCATATGTATGATATTGTATGTTTGGAAGTGTATAATCGAATTGCTATAAACACATTGATTTTCAACCCCATTTATTATACAAAGATACAAAAAAATGTTCAATATCGACCTTTTAACGAACATTTTGAAAGACTCGAATAAAAATGTGAATAAAAACCTTTGCCAATCAACTAAAATCAGATAACTTTGCGAATAGAATATCAAACTAAAAAATATATCTTATGAATCCTATTGTTGACTTAAAAACCCTACCAGAAAGACTGCGCTCGTTAGGAGAGCGCGTCATTGTGGCTGTTGCATCACCTGCCGACTCACACACCGAAGAGGTGATTGAACGAAGCGTCTGCGAAGGTTTTGCAGACTTCATCCTTACCGCTGTCGAGGGCAAACAAGCCATAGCCGAACAACTCGCAGCACGCCATCCACAACAAATCAAAATCATCAAAGCCTCCGACGACGACGACGCTGCACGCAAAGCCGTACTGGAAGTGCGTGAAGGACGCGCCAATGTGCTCATGAAGGGCTCGCTCAATACCGACAATCTGCTGCGCGCCGTGCTCAACAAGGAGCATGGTATACTCGTAAAGGGTAGCGTGCTGACACATATTGCAGTGGCTGAGATTCCCGGTATGAACCGACTCATGCTCTTCTCTGATGCTGCCGTTATACCTTTCCCTACCACCGAACAACTCGACGCTGTGATGACATACATCACAAAGACTTGGCGAAGCCTCACCGGAGGCACTTGTCCGCGCGTTGCACTGACTCACTGCACCGAGAAGACAAGCGAAAAGTTCCCTATCACCCTCGCCTACCAAACCATCAAGCAGTATGCCGAGGAAGGCAGATATGGCGAAGTTTGCGTTGACGGACCAATGGACGTGAAGACTGCATGCGACGCTGAGAGCGGTGCCATCAAGGGCATCAGCTCGCCCGTAGTGGGCAATGCCGACATCTTGATTTTCCCCGACATCGAAGCCGGCAACACTTTCTACAAGACTATCACATTCTTTGCTAATGCTACCGTGGCTGGAATGCTCGACGGAACTACAGCTCCGGTTGTGGTGACTTCAAGAGCCGACTCGGCTGACTCGAAGTTCTACTCGCTCGCTGTGGCGTGTATGAGAAGCCTCACCCCCAACCCCTCCCCCGCAGGGAGGGGAGTGAAATGACTTTGAGGGTGCATAAACTGAAAGCCCT
>OIYR01001309.1_pt1 | contig 12702 bp, 8 predicted proteins | sample 1588221 | NCBI WGS metagenome assembly OIYR01 (sample SAMN03283292) | human gut metagenome | biome: human-associated habitat; material: feces | host: Homo sapiens | place: Peru | collected 2012 | reverse complement strand
AAAGCACGTCATTTTCTCGTTGCAATTCTACCGAGGGGAATTTCACGACAACTCTTGCCAAAACTTGCATGGCAATAAAATCAAACTAAATCAAAGCCCTTGCCACCTATCAGAAAAGCTGATGGGATGGACTTCTGTCACAAAGCCCTTGGATATGCCCCTGCCACCTAACCGGCAAACTAACGCAAAAAATTGATGGGATGGACTTATGTCACAAAGCCCTTGAATAGGCCCTTACCACCTAACCGGGCAAACTAACGCAAAAGCTTCCACCCGAGCAGACTGGCGGGAAGTTTAGCGTTGTCACACCTATATACAACAAGGGAAGCACACGCGTTCAACAAGGGGAGCAGATACAATCAACAAGGAAAGCAGACGCGTTCAACAAGGGAAGCAGACGCAACAATGTAGTGCGGCTACGCGAAGAGGCGTAGGTTGTCGAAGGTGGGGGCAAGGGAGCCGGACTCGATGCGGTGGATGATCTCCACGACCTTGTCGTTCATCGGGGTGGGGCAACCGACTTTGCGGCCGTAGGCGCTGACGGCACCGTTGATGGAATCGACCTCGGTTTTCTTGCCGCGCTCAAGATCCTGAAGCATACTGGCTTTCAGACGGGCGTGCTTGCGGATGGCTATCGGGATGATCATAAAGGAGATGAACTTCTTCACGGGATTGCTGTAATCCAGAAGCTTGACTACATCCTTGCCTTGGATCGGCTCGATGGTTATGCCGCCCTTACGGCAGACATCAATGCATTCCTTGATCAAGGCCTGCACGACCTTCCTTGAGGAACGGTCCGAGGCGGCCTCTCCGAAAGTGCAGCCCAGGACAGCGCTCATTCCGGAGAACGCGGCGTTGATCAGGAGCTTGCTCCAGCGGGTTCCGAGGAAATTCTCCTCTACCTCGACCGGGCCCATCTTCTCAAGGAGGGCCTTGACCTCAGCGAAATGCTTGTTGACATTCTCGGAAACCGCGCCCAACGAAAAAGTGAGGCTGTCCGGCGAACTGGTCAACTCACAGACTCCCGGGCCAAGCATCGTGGCTCCCCAGGCGACAGTGCAGCCAAGCACACGGGACGGACCGACAATCTCGGAAATCAGCAGCTCCGGCAACCCGTTCTGGAGAGTGACGATCACACCATCCTCAGCGAGGGAACCTTTGAGCATATTCACAACCTCGGCATTATGCAACTGCTTGGTCATAAGGAATATGACATCATATTCACCAGTCATTTCCTCATCTGTCAGGACGGTCACCGGCTGAGTGAAATTCACGGTGCCTACCACTCTCGCACCTTCGGCACGCAAGGCGGCGACGTGAGCCTTGTTATGGTTGATGAGGTCAATCTGACCTCCGTTCTTCGTAATATACGCGCCCAGAATGGTTCCCAACGAACCGGCGCCATAGATGGCACTTCTCATATTCCTTGAATATTCAAATTCCGCAAGCAGGCAATCACTTGCCGAATACAATCCGTTCGAGGGTGATTGCCCACCCTTGTCAATGAATATCTCCGCGGCAAAAATAGTGATTCCCTTCCGGATGTCAAAGCCGTTCAGCAGAAATCAGCGCGGCCAAATTGGATTTCTGATCAGTAAGGGTTAACTTTGCATTGGGGAAATATTCCCGGAAAACAAATAAGTTTGAAATGTTCTTTGAGGTGAACAAATTTTCAAACCAACGAGTCAAAACAGCTTCTAAAAAACATTAGAATAATGAACAGAATTGTAAGAATCATCGCGGCTTCGACGCTGACATTCGGACTCTTGCTCTGCGGAACTTTCGCTTTCGCGCAGAAGAGCCCAGCGTTCGAGGCTAAGTTCAAGATCGCGGAAGGCGCTGACCTTCGCATCCTTGACGACAACATCTGGGACTACAGCAAGGACACCATTCCTCCGAAATGGAAGGAAATCGGTGAGGATCCACGTGACTGCAACAGGGCCCCGCAATTCGCCAGGCTCGTAAACGACTACCTGCCTGATGTCTTCGCCCTTCAGGAATATTCCAGCCATATGCACAAGGAATTCTACCCTCTGGTGCAGAAAGACGGATATGTCATCGCCTGGGAATCGAAGAAGGACTGGAACAACACTCCGATCTTCTACAACAGCAAGACGCTTGAGCCTCTGTACGTCAACTACAACAAGTACACTCCCGAGCAGTGGTGCAACCACGGATCCAAGTCCTTCACCTCGGCTGTGCTGAAAAGGAAGGCCGACGGGAAGATATTCGCGATAATCGGCACCCACCTTTGGTGGAAGAGCGAAAAGTCCAAGCCGGGCAGCACGATGGCGAGAGCCTCACAGCTCCGTCTGGTGATGGCGGAGACCGACATCATCAGAGCCAAATACGGGGATATTCCTGTTTTTGTGACGGGGGATATGAACTGCGAGGAGGACACCGTTCCGATCCAGCAGCTTATCCAGGGCGGTTATGTGCCTTGCTACAAGGCCGCTACCGTCTATGGCGACAACCACAACGGACATCACATATGCAGCCCTGGGGACGGATATTCGGTCGAGAGCCGCAGACGTGGACCTGACCGCGCCACTGGAGCGATCGATCACTGCCTGATCTTCGACCCGAGCGGAAAGGCCGAGGTCAAGGTCTTCGACTGCATTATGGAGAAATACACCATCAAGCTTACCGACCATTATCCGAACCTCATTGACGTTAGGTTATAGAGATCGAGCCAGCCAGAAAAAAAAGTCCGGACAGTCAACAACGCTGCCCGGACTTTTTCATTTATAAGAGCGTCACTACTTCGGAATGATGCAGATGTGGGTGTCACGGACACGCTCACCGGCGTGGTCAAACTTTCCGTTGTCGCACGGATAGTTCACGACATTCGTAGCGGCATCCCCCTGCCCTTTGACGCACATCGTGGTCGAGCCGCCGCCGTCCAGGTTGAGGGCGTACTGAGGCTTGAACCAATTTTTCAGGAATATGGTTAATTCCTTGGCGCTCATTCCCTCGCTGACTCCCTCACGCCTTCCGTCAACGGTAATCAGAAGAATATGGTTGTTCTCGGTCTTGGCGATCACCGTGCGGGGATGACGAACCGTCTGATGCCTGATCGGATCCTCCGAGTTGAGGGTGAGGATCTGCTCGTAGGTCAGGTCGGTCTTGGCAAACACCTCACCCACAGGCTCATAGTCATCGATCAGCATAGGAGCGCTGGAAAGGATGTTAGGCTCGGTGCAGGAAAGGTAGAACTGACGCTGCGCGGAGAGTTTCATACCCTTACAGCAATATGAGATGTTGACATTCTCACCATCGATGAACAACGCCCCCTCATTCTTCCACTGAGGAACGACATTGGCGATGTAGGCGTTCTTGATGCTGCCGTAGGTCTGGCCAGCGACTTTCACGAATATCGATGCAAGCTCATAGCCGGCGTTGATGGCTCCTATCGCCTTCTCGTTGGCCATCGCGGTGGATGTGGCTACGGAAGGATAGTAGTAAACGAGTTTGAGGTCGTTCTTCCCCGCCGACAGGTCAACATCAAGGACATTGACGATCTGAGCGGCCCCGCTGATCACATCCTTAGCCTCGAAATTCTTCCAGACAACCCCGTCGGAGACCGTTGTGGTCTTCCAAAGGGAATTGTCAAGCTGGTAAACCGTGTTGTCATACTCCGGCTTCTCCGGCTTGTCAGGATCTGGTTTGTCGGGATTGTCAGGACCGTCCCCTCCACCGTTCACATTGTGGTGCGGATGATCATAGAACGAACTTGTGGTCTCGCCATCGCAAGAGACCGCTCCTACAAGAAGGAGCGATAAAAATATGTAAGTGATCTTTTTCATATTCAAAGATTATTTTAGGACAGGTTTCTCTCCGCTGAGGTCCCAGATGTTCTCGTCCCAGCCAAGCTTTTTGGCCACGGCGCTGAGAGTCTCATCCTTGCCGGCGGCCTTTCCGTGGTAAGGATAGCAGTACATTCCGGAGGCTCCGTTGGAAGTACCGACAGTCAAAGGATTGTCCTGGTCGGAATTCGGCTGGTCCACAAGGAGATTATACGCATCCAGTCCTGGATATTCCTGGAAATTGAAGTCGTGTTTCCGGTAGCCGTCGGTGTGGGTGTTGTAGATGCTTGAGAATCCGACGATGGCGCCGCTGCTGTAGTGGCCAGGAAGACCGTCGGTGTTCGTGGCTTTGACATATTCATTCCAGGCGATGCAGTTCACGACCTTGTTGTGGACTGTGGCCTTGAAATTCGAGCTCCATCCAGTGGCGCGGCCGACGATCCCGCCTACCGCCCAGACACCCTCGATGCTGGCTGTGGACGCACAGTTGTAGATGCCTGCGTCCGGTCTCCAGAACTCGCCGAGGATTCCGCCGGCGGTCAGTTTGGCCTTGACGGAACCTTCAGTGAAGCAGTTCTTGATCGTCACCGTGGCCGTCTCGTTCTCTCCTCCGATGAGGCCAGCGGCCCCGTCTTTGTGTGTGGACTCGATGTGACCGTTCACGTAGCAGTTCTCAATCAGACAGGCCGGGCCGCCAAGCCTTCCGCCGATGCCTCCCACGCCATAGGTTCCGGTCTCGAACAATCTCGCCCCGACAACCCTCACGTTATAGACGTGCGCGGCAAGGGTCTTTGTGCCGATGTAACCACCGATGATGCCGGCCGCAGAGCTTCCGTTCACGTATGGGTTCAGGAATGTCACATCGTGCACGCTGCCATACAGAACCCCGAAGAACGACGGATAGCTTCTGAACGAGCAGGAGAAGTTGCTAATCGTGTGACCGTCACCGTCGAAATCGACCTCATAGTCGAAAGGATCCGCGTAGTTGACCGGAGTCCAGTCACCGATGTCGCTCATATCCACATCATCCGTCATCCTGAACCATACCTTCACCCCGTGCTTCACCTGATCGTGCATATTCACAAGATCCGCCGGTTCGGAGATGAGGTAAGGGAACTGTTCCGTGCCCAATCCTTTGACAGGGGCCATATGGCACAGGAATATGTATGCGGGAGAGCCAATGATGTAATTGTCATAGCCGGAGACCTTGTCCACGACCACAGGAAGGAGGAACACTTCGTCCATAGGCATATCCTCCATCGCCGTGAAAGTCAAGTCAGCGGACGAGGAAGACTTACCGTAGCGAGGCATAATCACAGATGTGGACTCCAGTTTGTAGGAGTTCGCCGGAGCCACCTTGTAAGATGTCCCGTGCTCATTGTTGTAAGTTTCCACAAGGCTCTCGTCCACCCTGAAGCTGATGGTCAAAGGCTCGCCGGCCACCGTCGTGGCCTCCGCCCTGACACTGACAGTCTTGGAATTGCCCATAAGGGCCTTGACCGGCTCGTCACCGGCCGTGGTGACCGCGGAGAGGACAGCGGTCTCATTGTAAGTTTCATTCTCGTCCTGATCACAAGAGACAAACCCCGAGACCGCCAGGACAAGAGATGAGAATATCAATAGAGTTTTTTTCATCACGTTCATTGTTATCGATTAAAATTTCAAGCCGTCATTCCAGCCCGGGTTCTGGGTAAGGTTGCCCTTCGTAAGCGACCTGTCATCCGTAGGAATAGGATAGAGGTAATCCCTTGCCTCGTCCCAGAGGCCCTCACCGCCGTGCGGATTGATGTAACCCTTTGTGCCTTCGCTGAGTATGATGTCGCCGCCAAGCTTGTACTTCAACACAGCCTTGATGCCGGACGGAACAGACTCCTCGTAAAGGCACACATCTGGGGTACCATCTCCGTCAAGGTCATATTCACCAGGTCCAGGGAAGTACATTCCGTACATAGGCTGCTCGAAGCGCTTGCCTTCCTTCCATCTCATCATATCATAGTAGCGGAAGCCTTCCTGAGCAAGCTCGATGGTCCTTTCCCTGCGGATCTCAAGGATTACACCCTTGTTATCTCCTGTGACATTAGGATAGCCGGTGACTTCCGACTCAAGGTACGGATCAGGGGACGCGTTGGCGTCGGACATATTCAGATTCGGCATACCGACCCTGTCGCGGAGCTTCTTGATGGAGATGTCGATGTCTCCCTGGGTGAGCGTTCCGAGCTCAGCCTTGGCCTCGGCGTAGTTCAGGTAGATTTCGGCGGTCCTGAATATGATCAGGTCGATGTCGGACTGGCCGTAAGCGTCCTTGTCCGTCGTGGTCACATACTTTATAGGCTGGTAGCCCGTGATCGTAGAGGAAAGATCCGGAGCGATGGCCTTTGTCGTGCCGATCCTGGTGTAGCCTGGAGTCCTGATGGTCTGCGAAAGGCGAGGATCACGGTTCTTGGTCTCCTCGGTGAACTGCATAGTCTTGTAGCCGGCCTTGTCGGTGAAACGGCTTCCGTCCCGCATCAGGTAGCTGTCCACAATTTTCTTCGTCATTCCTGGACGGCCCATAGAACCGACAAGGGTATAGTTGGCCGAACTGTGTACCACACTGTACTGGGCGTTGTAGTTCCTTGCGAGTACGACCTCGTCACCGAGGGCGTTCTCGGAAGAGAACAGGGCAAGATAGCTCTTAGCCGTACCTTCTTCGGTATGAAGAGTATAGCCGCTCTTGTTCATAAACTCCAAGGAGGCTTCCGCAGCCTGCGCAAGGTAGAATTTCCAATCGTGCTCGTAACCGTTGATGTCGTGATACTTACGGTAGGTTCCCTCGAACAGGCAGAAACGGGACTTAAGCGCCAGGGCGGTCCATTTCGTGATGGTATAGACGGATCTGGTGTCCGGCAGGTTCGCTATGGCGAAGTCGATGTCCTCCAGCATCTTGGTCATAACGTACTCGCGGCTGTCACGAGGTTTGTAGAGTGCCTCATCTTTGGATCCCAACTGGGTGTCGTACCAAGGGACATCGCCGAACCTCTTGATTTTCTCGAAGTAGAAATATGCCCGGAAGAAGCGGGCGAGGCCGACGTAGCGGTCACGGACCTTCTCATCCTTGCAGTTTGAGGAATAGTCAATCAGAGTGTTGAATTTCCTCAGATCAGTGAACGACCATCCTCCGCCGGAGCCAGGGACAACCCTTCCGTCACGGATCTCGGAGATGAGGTTCGTGCCGATGTAGTTGTCGCAATTCTCGCTGTAAAGTCCTGTGGACGGGAGGATTGTGTAGAAATTGTTGCTGAAGGCCTGCATCTCGCTCTCGTTGGTGAAGAACGAGTCCGGAGACAATGTCGCCTGCGGAGTCTTGTTGAGCAGATCGTCGCAGGAGACGAGAGCGACAGGGACGAGGAGCGCGGCCAATATGTTTTTGATATTATGTCTCATTTGTTCTCAATACATTAGAATGTGATGTCAACACCGAACATAAACGTCTTCTGCCACGGATAGATGCGCAGGTTGCCGTTGGTCTGGGCCTGCTCCGGGTCGATGTACTTGGAGCGCAGGCCGGAAAGGTAGGCTAGGTTCTCACCGGTGAAATAGACGCGGATTCCGTCCACATTGATCTTCTTGGTCAACGAGGCAGGAAGCGTGTAGCCGAAGGTGAGGTTCTTCAGACGGCAGTAGCCGATGTTCTGGAGATAGCGGTCGTTCACGGTGCCGAGCTCTCGTCCGGAACTCATCGCGACATAGCCTCTCGGACGCGGGAAATACGCGTCAGGATTCTCCTCACTCCACACATCATCCATAAAGTCCTTAGGAATATAGGTCATATAAGGGCGGGCATACGGTCCCCAGAACGCGCGGGCATCCCCGGTAGGATACCAGTCCATCCTTCCGATTCCCTGAAGGAACACGGAGAAATCGAAGCCTAACCAATTGAAGCCAAGGTTTATGCCGTAATTGTAGCGTGGCTGCCTGTTACCGATGATCTCACGGTCTCCCGGGTCGTCCACGGTGTTCTTTCCGGTGCTGATCTTGTTGTCGCCATCGAGGTCCAGATACTTAAGGTCTCCTGCGTGAAGTCCTTTCTCCGACCCCGCCGAACCATTGATGATCTGGTTGACGGAAGTCTGGTCGATAGGATAAGAGGAAGCCTCCTCATCGGTGGCGAACAGTCCTCCCACACGATAGCCCCAGATCTCACCGTAGCACATTCCTTCGTAGTAGGACATCGAGAGACTCTTGTCCGGATTGTCAAACTTGGTGATGTGCGTGAGATAGTCGCTGAACTGGAGTCCGACGTTGTACTGGAACGGATGTCCGGCAAGGTTGAACATATCCTTCCAGGAGACCGACAACTCATAGCCTTTCGTGCGAAGGTCGGCCGCATTAATCTGAGGGGAGGACGCTCCGTAGGATGCAGGGAGGGCGATTCCCGCCGTGAGCATATTCTTTGTGTCACGGATATAGGCGTCCGCGGTGAACTGCAACCTATTATTAAGGAACGCCATATCCACACCGAGGTTGTTCTGGATGGAGGTCTCCCAGGTGAGGTCGGAGGCGACCGGAGCGGAGATCGTGGCGCTGACAGGCTTGTCACCGCCGAAGAGGTAGCTCTGCGTGCCCACCGAGATGGTCCTAAGATAGGCGTAGTAGCTGCTGACGTTCTGGTTGCCGAGCTGGCCGTAGGAATATCTTACCTTGAGGTTGTCGAACCACCCCTTGAGCGGCTTGAAGAAATTCTCCTCGGAGACTCTCCAGCCGACAGAGGCTGACGGGAAGAAGCCCCAGCGGTAACCAGAGGCGAAACGGGAGGTTCCGTCGTAACGGCCGCTGACCTCAAAGAGATATTTTCCGGCATAGTCATAATTGATTCTTCCGAAATAGCCCGCGATGGCATATTCATTCTGGCCTCCGCTGACATTGGTTCTTCTGGTGCCGTCGGCGTCCGTTCCGACGAGGTTCAGGTCGCTCAGGACATCGCTCATCAGATTGTAGCCCGTGCCGCTGGTGGTCTTGATCCGCCTTGTCTCCCAGTTGATTCCGAGGGTAGCCTTGACATTGTGCGCGTCCCCGAAGGTGTCTGAATATGTCGCATAGACGTTGGCCGCCTGATAGTTCGTCAAGGTGTTTGACTCGTAGAGCCTGTTCTCGAACGCGCCGGTCGTGAGGGTCACGATCTCGCCAGGATTCCTGGAGTAGGTCGTGTTCACACTTCTGTTCATATTGTTGGAATACTGGAACATATAAGTGTAGTTGGCCTTCACTTCGATCTGCGGGATCGGGGTAAGCGTCAGCTCGGTCGTCGTGCGGATGTTGTTCACAGCGTCCTTGTTATGGAACCCTCCGTTGTTCAGGATGGTGACATAGCCGTCCATTACGGTGTAGCCGTTGTACTGGGTAGTGTAGATCGCCGAGCCGTCAGGGTTGCTCACCGGATAGCTGGCGAGGGCGTGCACCGTGCTCTGCGAAAACGAGTTGTTAGCGCCGCTGACTCCGGAATACTTATAGCTGGAATTGAAATAGCTGGTGTTGTTGGACAGCTTGATCCATTTGTTGACATCGAAGTTGAGCTTGCTTCTCACCGTGAACTTCTTGTACACGTCAGGATCGTTCTTGAACATACCCTGCTCGTTGTTGTAGCCAGCCGAAAGGAAGTACTTGACCCTCTTGGTGCCGCCGCTGAACGAGATGTTGTGGCTCGTGGTCGGCTTGTTGTCATTGTAGAGGTAATGCCACCAGTCGGTGTTGGCGTAGTAGTTATAGGTATCAACTCCATTACGCTGGTCTATCACGATCCACGGACGCTCCGGGTTCTCCACCTTGTCGTTGCGGCGGATCCAAAGCTGCTCCATATCCTCGTCCGTGTAAGTTGCATAAGGGGTTCCTGAATATGACTGGAAGAACATATTGTTGATGAGCACGGAGAAATATCCCCTGTCCTCCCAGTCCGTGGAGGCGGTCGGCGAAGTCCATCCGGCACGTCCGCTGTACCTGACAACGGCTTTCCCTTCAGTTTCCCCTCCGCTCTTCGTCGTCACGAGAATGACACCGTAGGCGGCGCGGGCTCCGTAGATAGCGGCCGCGGAGGCATCCTTGATGACGGATATGCTCTCCACATCGTTAGGAGCGACCTGCTGGAGATCGCCCTCGACACCGTCCACAAGCACGAGCACGGAACTGCTGTTGATCGAACCCATACCACGGATGTTGAACGAGGCGGCCTGTCCCGGGCGACCGGTGGCGGAGGTCACATTGAGACCAGCGACGGCTCCCTGGAGCATATGCACAACATCAAGGGCGGCCCTGTCTTTCAGGTCATCGCTCCCAACCGTGGAGATGGCACCGGTCAGATTCACCTTCTTCTGCGAACCGTAACCCACGACCACCGTCTCCTCAAGCATCGTGGAATTGTCTTTCAGGAATATCCTGACAGAACTCTCCCCCGCCCTGATCCTTACGGTCTTCGTGTCGTAGCCAAGGCAGGACACCTCAACATCAGTGTCCTCGTCCAGCAGGCTCAGCGCGAACCGTCCGTTCCCGTCGGTGGTGGTTCCGGTGTTGGCCCCGGTCAGGACCGCCGCGCCGATGACCGGCTGGTCGTTGGCGTCGAGCACGACACCTGAGACAGTGCGGGACTTGGCCGGTCTCTTGGCCATAGCGGAGATGTACACGACGTTCTCCTTCACGTCCACAGTCACGGCGGTCGGAGCGAAGATCCTCGTAACCGCCTTCTCTACCGGCACGTTCCTCACGCTGACGGTGACTTTCCTTGAAAGGTCAAGTCCCTCCGTCCTCATCACGAACGAATAGCCGTAATCAGTCTTCAGCATTCCAAGCGCGTCCTCGATGGAAGTGCCCTTGGCGCTAAGCGACACATTTGCGTTCTGCGCGGACAATCCTCCGGCAAAAAGCGCGAATGAGAGCACCACAGTAAGCGCGGTCCTCAACACTCGCCGTAATGAATAGCTTGCATTCATCCTTTGAATTACATTAGTTAATAATTATTGTTGTGGTTATAAAACATTCTTTGACATCCCATCAGTCCAGATAGATCACCTTCCCCTCACGCCTTATGCCGAACGGAGTGATGTTCCGCAGCGACTCCAGGATCATATCCACCGACTCTGCGTGGACTATGCTGATGTAGAACATCGTGTTCTCCAGCTCTTCATTCCGGAATATTATCCTGACATCAAAGATCCTCTCCAGATCCCTCGCGACCTGCCGGAACGACGAGTGGTACGCATCGAACTCGCCCTTGTACCAAGCCGGATACTTGGATTCCGCCAGATCGTAAAGGCTTATCTCGCCGGTGATCCTGTCGAAGAACGCCGCCTTTCCGGAAGTCAGGTGCAACGGAGCCTCGCTCCCATCGAACGTGACATCCACCTTCCCTTCCATAAGTGTGACGGTCTGCTGGCCGTCCTCCTCGTAGGCCTTGATGTTGAACTTTGTGCCGGTAACAGCCACCTTTGTTCCGTCCACATTGACGATGAACGGCTTACGTGTGTCGGCAGCAACATCAAAAAAGCCTTCCCCGGAGAAATACACATTTCTTTCCTTGCCGGTGAAACGCTCTGGGAACATCAACCTTGAGCCTCCGCCCACAATCACCTCCGAACCGTCCGGAAGCCTCAGCGAGCGTTGCTGTCCGTTTTTCACGAACACCTCGCGCCAACTCACCGACTCGGCGGCCTCGGCTCCAATCCTCGAACCGGAATAAAGTCCGATTCCAAGGAATACGACCGCCACGACGGCCGCGGCGGCGAGCATCCTGAACACCACCTTGCGGTGCATCCGCCCTATCCTCATCCGGAACGAGTCCAAAGCGTCCTTCACATCACTATCCGGGATATCCATCGACGGGGAATTCCAGAGTTCCCTGTCGTAAGCCTCCAACTCTTCGGCGGAAAGTTCCGCCATCTTGTCTCTATATTCGTCCTTATTCATCTTATTCTCAAGTCATTTGCGTGGCCAGTTCATTCCGCAGCTGCTCCAAAGCGTTGCTGATGTGCTTCTCGACCGTCCGCTTGGATATTCCCAGCATATCCGCGATCTCCGAGTTCGAAAGCTCAAGGTAGCGGCTCATACTGAACACCCTGCGGCGGACGCGCGGCATCGACTCAGTGACAGACCTTATTATCTCAAGGCACCTCTGGCTGTCGATCTTCTGCTGAATATTCATTTCTGTCGTCAACTGCTCCGCATAGCGCTCCTGCACCTGCTCGATGCGCTGGCTCTCCCTGAAATAGCTGGCCGTCTCATTCCTTGTCATAGTGAATATGTAGCCGTTCAGATCCTCAACGCCGTGGACCTTCCTTTCCGTGAATATTTCCTCGTGGTGCAGCCAAAGCTTGTAGAATATGGAGGATGTTATCTCGTCCGCCACCCAGCCGACACGCACGGCGCGGAAGGCGTAGCTGTACACCTTCCTGTAGTAAAAGACGAATATGCGCTCGAAGAGGGCGGAGTCACCTCCTTTGAGGGCATTGATGCCGATTTCGATCTCCATACATTAATAATACGGAATTTCCGCCCTTCACACGTACGAAAATCCAGGATTTCTTCCAAAAATTTTCATCGTGGCCGGATTTTCCCCTAATCCTTGCCGCAGCGGAATAGATTTCGTACCTTTGTTATCCGTTATGAAGTACGGATTCGACAACGAAAAGTATCTGCGGATACAATCAGAACACATCAAGGAACGCATAGCCCAGTTCGGGGACAAGCTCTATCTTGAGCTTGGAGGCAAATTGTTTGACGACTACCACGCCAGCAGGGTCCTGCCGGGATTCCAGCCGGACAGCAAGCTGAGGATGCTCCAGCAGCTCAGCGACTGCGCGGAGATCGTCATTGTCATCAGCGCCAATGACATAGAGAAGAACAAGGTGAGGGCCGACTACGGCATCACCTA
>OIYR01001307.1_pt1 | contig 12717 bp, 10 predicted proteins | sample 1588221 | NCBI WGS metagenome assembly OIYR01 (sample SAMN03283292) | human gut metagenome | biome: human-associated habitat; material: feces | host: Homo sapiens | place: Peru | collected 2012 | reverse complement strand
GTTGAACATATAGAGCGGGCCCATCCATTCAGAGTCACGCTTGGCAAGATAATCGTTGACAGTTACGACATGTACGCCATTGCCCGTGAGGGCATTAAGGAATACGGGGAGCGTAGCCACAAGGGTCTTACCCTCACCTGTTGCCATCTCGGCAATCTTACCTTGATGCAACACGATACCACCGAACACCTGTACATCATAATGTACCATTTCCCATTTGAGGTCGTTGCCACCAGCTGTCCAATGGTTGTGATAGATGGCATTGTCGCCATCAATCGTTATAAAGTCATTCTTGGGGTCAGCAGCGAGTTCACGGTCGAAATCAGTAGCAGTTACTACAGTCTCCTCATTTTCCGCAAAACGACGCGCTGTATCCTTTACAATAGAAAAAGCAACAGGCATAACCTCGTCAAGTGCCTTCTCATAGATTTCCAAGACTTCCTTCTCAAGCTTGTCAATGGCATTGAATATGCTCTCGCGCTCATCAATAGGAGTCTCCTCAATCTTGGCCTTCAGCTCGGCAATCTTTGCCTTTTGCTCGTTGGCTGAATCCTGAACGTACTTCTGCAATTGTTTTGTACGTGCACGCAGTTCATCATTGCTCAAAGCTTTTATCTCGGGATAAGCAGCCTTAACTTTTTCTACAAGGGGCTGTATCAGCTTCATGTCCTTTGACGACTTGTTGCCGAACAATGATTGTAATAATTTGTTGAAATTCATTTTATATTTTGCTTTTATTTTATGCTTGTTACGAATATTGGGTGTAAAATTACAAAAAAAAATCCGAACAGCACCATTATAATAGCGATTAACGCCAACAAGGTGCTATTTTACCACTACAGAAGCCATAAACAGGCTACTGCAACGGCTCAGACGAACAAGCATTCGGAGCGCGTATACGTATAGCCTTAGCTACGGTTGGAGCTATTCGATCCACCGTGGCACGGGTTGTAACACGCCCTGGCTTTACTCCTGCACCATACATAATTATAGGGAACGGGATGAAAGCCGCACGCGAGAAATAGTTTTCGTGATTGTCTTCGTTGAGTATACGCCATCCTGGAGCGGTCTCGATGACGAGATCGCCACTCACAGACGGATTGTACGGACTGGTTGCAACGTTACGCACACCAGCAGTTTGTACAAGCAATTCTTTCGACCGCGTTATCACGTCAGTAAAACTGATGTGACGCTGCTCTATAAGCTTTCGGTCAAGATAGATCTGGTTATGGAAACAAGTTTCAACGTATTTTGCCTGTCCATAGATGGCACCAAGATACATGTTAAGCAAGTTGGCAGTACGATTTATGTAGAACGTACCTGACGGAATACGAAACCGCTGATAATCGACTGGTTGCTCATCAACATAACCTGTACTGGTAAGCACAAACATAACCTTGTCGCTGCCAACTTTGTCTTCAATACGCTTTATAAGCGAAGCAATGGTCTGGTCAAGTTTAACATAAATGACCTCCATTTCCGACTGCCACATAGTGGGTTCTGTGCCCTTTGCCGAAAGCGTAACCGATAGCATATCAGTTATGTGATCGCGTCCCATTCCCATTTTATTGACACAAGTCACCGACAGGTCGGCAACAGCATCATTATCGCCTGTCACACGTTTAGAGGTCGCATTATTAAAGGTTCTTACAAGCGACTGGGCTCCTTTGGAGTAATATTCTGACGTGGTCCACTGTCCCGTTACATCATTCACCCAAAATGCTCCGTCTGCCGCATGACCAGCCGACAGAACTGCTGCATCCTTAACAGGAGCTACAGAATAAACTATAGCCGCACCCTTTGTCGATATCTTCAACTCATCAGCAACAGTCGACGTTGACATGTTTTGTGGAGAAGTACCAAATTCAGCATCATCAGTACAGAAAACAGGACGTAATGTATTACGGTCAAGCCACTGTGTTGCTACAATATTGTTATAATGCGGTGTTGTGCCTGTCGCTATCGACGCAATGGCCGAAGCTCGGTCTACCGGTGCGAAAGGATAGCTCGCTGCCTCATACACACGACCATGTTCGAGCAATTTGCGAAAACCGCCATTACCATAAAGTGGTGCAAAATGCTCGATATAGTCGGTACGCAATTGGTCGACAGTTATATTAACGACAAGACGCGGCGCAGGCTGCAAAGTCTGCGCTTGCATATCCGCTCCTGACAATACCGCCAAAAACAATATAGTGGATAATTTCATCTTGTTTTTTTATATATAAATATTTTTGATATGTTTCTAATAAGCAAAGATAATGCCAAAACAAGCATTCCTTCGGCATAAGTTTGCAACAGACCTCCTACAACGAACAGGATTATGCATACTGTCCAAAGTTTCAACCACACATGTACACGTCCGTTTCGCAGGTTCTTGACAACAGGCACCAACGCTATAAGGTTGACAGGATTAAGCAATAAGATTTGCAGATTTAATTTCACTGTAGGATGTTGCGAGAACACCATTGCCAAAAGTATCAGACCGCAAAGCCCAGTCAGAGACATAATGACAACATCAAGAACCCAAAAATTTGATTTCAAAACACGCTCTACACATGTGAGAACTACTACTGTCAGTGCAATCAACGCCATACAAGCCATTGGCGACAAAGGAAATGAATCAGCCCCTACCCCACGTGTACGCTCAATTACCCACGACTCACTGTCAATAAGTTTTCGTCGTGTACCATCATTCGAAACAATTTGCGCATCAGAAAAGTCATGACACAAATTCTCAGGCAGAAACTGCTGTTCGTTGCGATTGGTTTTCGAGTCGGCCTTTACACCAAGCAACAGGTCATTGCCGAAACGAGCCCAACGATGTGTTGTATTGTAACGATGAATTAACTTACGAAAGGAAAGGCTTGTGTCCACTTGTCCTTCATATTCCACTCTACCGTCAATATGCCCTACAATCATATCCCGAGCGCGTGTCGTACAGTTATCGAAGAAATAGTTGTATCTGTAGACACGGTTCTCAGGCCGATAATTCTCGTCGATAGCAGCAGTTATGACAGCCTTCTCATGTGCTGTAAGATTGAGTTTCTGCTGACGTACGCCACACCCTGTAGGTGCATAATGCGAGATAAAGTCGTCGAAATATTCAATTCCCATCTCGTAATCGGTCAGTCCGAACACAAACCTTAACACAAAGAATGGTTTGCCGAAGGAGAACACACCATAATGGATGGCAAGATCCTCTCCACGTGTTACATTCCTGTACCTTATAGCAGTATGTCCATACAGACTATACACATTAGGACGCGGTCCACATGTGAGCAGACTTATCTCTATTGAGTCAGGCTCGTAGGTCGCGTTCAAATCGTTTGCATACGCATGACCAGCATGCGCAAGAAACATGAAAATAGCCAATACAGCTATTGTTAAATGTCTTTTAAAGCGTTTCACGATGCAAAAATAACTTATATTTCTCACACTTCGTGCCATTATTTCGTTTTTTTTCGATAAATTTGCAGCCAATTATTCATAATTAGGATAAATGCACAAGATTGCTCTATTATATATAATGTGTAGCAGTTGGAGCTAAATTGATCTATAAAAATTAAGAAATTTCAGAATGATGAAACAAATACTCATGACTGTTTCCATGGTGACATTGTCCATGGCTGCCTCTGCACAGAGTGGTACAAACTCTCCTTACAGCCAATACGGCTTGGGCACATTAGGCGAACAGGCAAGCGGATTTAATCGCGGAATGAACGGATTAGGTCTTGGATTTCATGAACACAACCAGATAAACACACTCAACCCGGCATCATACGCCTCTATCGACTCGCTGTCGTTCATTTTCGACGCTGGCATTTCCGGACAGATAACCAACTATAAGGAAGGCGGAAGAAAAATCAACGCAAACAACGCCAACTTTGAATATGTTGTAGCTGGTTTCCGTCTGGCTAAGCACCTCGGTATAAGTTTCGGTATTCTTCCCTATTCTAATATAGGATACAACTATTACAATACAGAAAAGGTTGGCAATTCGTCAAACGAGACATCCACAACATCATACGTCAACACTTACAATGGCAGTGGTGGCCTTCATCAGGCATACCTCGGTATGGGATGGATGCCAATAAAGGGATTGGCAATAGGCTTCAACGCTTCATACCTATGGGGCAATTACACACGTTCTGTTGTCAATTCATACACCGACAGCTATGTCAACACTCTTTCGCGCTACTATACAGCCACAGTAAATAGCTACAAGCTTGACTTCGGTATTCAATACACACAGAAACTTTCAAAGAAAGACGAGCTGACTCTTGGTTTGACATATAGTCTCGGCCATAAATTAGGGGCAGACCCAGTGTGCCAGGTCATTTCAAACAACGCGCAAACAGGTGTTGCTGATACTGCAACATACAGCAACAACGCCAAGAACAGCCTCGAACTGCCAACCACATATAGCGCAGGTATTATGTGGAACCATGCTGGCAGCTGGAAAATCGGTGCCGACTATCAGTTGCAGAAATGGTCGTCGACCGTATATCCACAGTTTGTGAACAAAGACGGAGTGACCGACTATGTTACAACAAAGGGTATGTTTGCCGACCGTCATAAGTTCACATTTGGCGGCGAGTTCTGTCCGCAAGAGAACAGCCGCAAGTTCTTCAAGCGCGTACACTACCGTCTGGGCGCATCATATGCGACAAACTATCTGAAGATAAACGGTGCCGACGGTCCAAAGGAATACAGTGTAAGCGCAGGCTTCGGAATTCCTGTAGTCAATGGCTACAACAACCGTTCGTTGCTGAACATATCGGCACAGTGGGTGCGCCAGGACAGCAAGACAATGATTACAGAAAATTCCTTCCGCATAAATATCGGACTTACCTTCAACGAACGTTGGTTTGCCAAGTGGAAGATGGAATAAAATAATTGCAACATTGCAAAAACTCGGATGAAAAACAGTCACATCATAGTATTAGCTCTTGTCATGTCTGTCATTTTCGGGGCATGCCAAGAGCAAAAGGAGCATACGGCAGGTGCCATACGCGACCGCGACTCTGTGTCGATGATGGTCAGCTATGGCGTCAACACACTTATATCCGACTCTGGCGTAATAAAATACCGCATTGTGACCGAACGATGGGAGGTGAACACCGTACGCAATCCGTCACGTTGGATTTTTGAGAAAGGACTTTTCTTTGAGCAATTTGACGAGAAGTTCCACGTACAATCATACATCCAATGCGATACGGCATACTATTATGACCAAAAACGGCTCTGGGAACTACGCAACCGTGTAAGCGTGCTTACAAAAGACGGTGTGAAATTCACAAGCCAACAACTATTTTGGGACGAGAACAAACATGAATTATACTCCAATGTATATTCAAAACTCGTAACACCCGAACGTACCCTCGAAGGCGCTTACTTCAGAAGCGACGAACGTATGACCAAATATTATGTGTCTAACAGCCGTGGATCGTTCGAAAAGACTGACATTGCAGGCAGTGGCGACACTATCACCACAGCACCCGACACAGTGAAGGCCAACATACGCCAGCAGGCAAAGCCAATACGCCGCATGCAGCCAAACCAGTAAAACTTATTTAAAATACAGTGGAAACAGACATTCCTTTATTAGCAAGTATAGCAGTGACAATGGTGTTGTCAGCGTTTTTCTCAGGCATGGAGATTGCTTTCGTGTCAAGCAATCGTATGCTTGCAGAAATGGACCGCCAAGGCAACCGACTTACAAAAAAAATAATATCCAAATTCTATAGCCATCCCAACGGATTTGTAAGCACAATGCTTGTGGGCAACAACATTGTGCTCGTTGTGTATGGCATCTTGTTTGCAAGCCTGTTTGACAACACGCTGTTCAAGGGTCTTGACGACGGAGTAAGAGTGACAGCTGACACCATTCTGTCAACTCTTGTCATATTGTTTACCGGCGAATTCATGCCGAAAATCCTATTTAAGAACAACGCAAACCGACTATTGTCGGTGTTTGCCATACCAGCATACGTCTTCTATGTACTGTTATGGCCTATAAGCAAGTTTGCAACCTTTCTGGCAAAGATATTTTTGCGTTCAGTAGGCATCCGTATGGAATCAGAGACCGACGACGAGGGATTCTCAAAAGTCGACCTCGACTATCTTGTACAATCAAGCATTGAAAACGCGCAAAACGAAGACGAAATCAATGACGAGGTGAAGATATTTCAGAATGCGCTTGATTTCTCCGACTGCAAAGTACGCGATTGCATGGTGCCACGCACAGAAATCAATGCTGTCGACGTGAACGATTGCTCTACCGAAAAACTTATGCAGAAATTTATCGAAAGCGGCAACTCCAAAATCATTGTCTACGAGGACGACATCGACCATATTGTAGGCTACATTCACAGTTCAGAAATGTTCCACAACCGCGACAAGTGGCGTGAATGTATTTGCAACATGCCTTTTGTGCCTGAAACTATGGCAGCACAGAAACTGATGCATATATTCCTGCAACAGAAGAAGAGCCTTGGAGTGGTTGTTGACGAGTTTGGCGGCACAAGTGGCATCGTGTCGCTCGAAGATATTGTAGAAGAAATATTCGGCGATATTGAAGACGAGCATGACAACGACAAGTATATAGCCAAACAGATTGGCGATCAGGAATACATTCTTTCGGCACGTCTTGAGATAGATAAAGTCAACGACCTTTTCGGCATCGGACTACCTGAGAGCGACGAATACATGACAGTTGGAGGATACATATTGCATGAATACCAGAGTTTCCCGAAACTCAACGAAATCGTCAATATAGGCCCCTACGAATTCCGTATCATCAAGAGCACAATGACTAAAATAGAATTAGTAAGGCTAAAAGTACACGACAAAACCAATTTTTAGGGTCAAACGTGCTAAAGTTTGGTAATAAATTAGTATTTTTGTACGCCTTTTGAAAAACATAGCCTTTTACAAGGCTTGTTATAGGCGTATGAAAACCTGTCTATCATAAAAACGGAAATAAAAAAAATAAATAATAAACAATTAAAAATGGCAGCATTAGGAAAAATCAGAAGCAAGGGAGTCCTGCTGATATGTATTATCAGTTTGGGCCTTTTTGCATTTATTGCCGAGGAGGCATTCCGTTCTTGCGAGTCGACAAACAATGAACACCGACAGCAAGTAGGAGAAGTTTTAGGAGAGAAAATCAATGTTACTGATTTTCAGAAGATGGTTGACGAGTACACTGAGGTCATCAAGATGCAGCAGGGTCAGGACAACCTTAACGAGGACCAGCTCAATCAGGTTAAGGACATGGTTTGGAACACATACGTACAGACCAAGCTTGTTGAGAATGAAGCCAAGCGTTTAGGACTTGCTGTAACAGACAGCGAGTTGCAGAACGTGCTAACAGAGGGTACAAACCCAATGCTTGCTCAGACTCCTTTCTACAACCAGCAGACAGGACGTTTTGACGCAAACTCACTCAAGAAGTTCCTCGCCGAGTACAAGGCTCAGAGCCAAGCCAACCCTCAGATTGCAAAGCAGTATGAGAGCGTTTACAAGTACTGGACATTCATTGAGAAGACTCTGCGTCAGCAGCTTCTCGCCCAGAAGTTCCAGGGTCTGTTCGCTCATTGCTTCCTCTCAAACAAGGTTGAGGCTCAGAAGGCATTCAACGAGCAGAACGAGGAGAGCCAGATTCAGCTTGCTTCTCTCGCCTACACAAGCATCGACGACAACAAGGTACAGCTTTCTGACGCCGACCTCAAAGCTAAGTACAACGAGATGAAGCCACGCTTCAAGCAGTTTGTTGAGAGCCGCGACATCAAGTATATCGACATTCAGGTTAAGGCTTCTGTATCTGACGTTGCTGCTCTTCAGAAGGAGTTTGCAGCTTACGACAAGGATCTTGCAGCTGCAGCCGACCCGTCGGACGTAGTACGCAAGAGCACATCATTGATCAACTATCTTGGTGTACCTGTGACAAAGGAAGCTTTCCCATACGACATCGCACAGCACCTTGACTCTATGGCTGTTGGTTCTACAAGCGAGGTTCTTGAGAACAAGGCTGACAACACACTCAACATCATCAAGCTCATTGCCAAGCAGCAGTTGCCCGACTCTATCCAGTTCCGTCAGATTCAGGTTGTTGGTGCTACAACCGAGGAGGCTACAAAGCGTGCCGACTCTATCTACACATCTCTTAAGGCTGGTGCCGACTTCGAGGCTCTCGCCAAGAAGTATGGTCAGACTGGCGAGAAGGCTTGGATGACAACACGTCAGTATCAGAGCGCTCCTTCGCTCGACAAGAACACTAAGGACTACATCATGGCTCTCAACACCATGTCAGTAGGCGAAATAAAGAACATGCCTCTCTCTCAGGGCAACCTCATCGTTCAGGTGGCTGACCGTAAGGCTATGACTACAAAGTATACTGCAGCTGTTGTCAAGAAGAACATCACATTCTCTAAGGACACTTACTCAGCAGCTTACAACAAGTTCAGCTCATTCGTTAGCGCTAACCTCACAGCCGAGGACATTATCAAGAACGCAGCCAAGTCTGGCTACACCGTTCAGGAGCGTAAGGACGTAACTACAGCCGAGCACAATCTTGCTGGCGTACGCAGCACACGCGAGGCTATGCGTTGGTTGTTCGACGCCAAGAAGGGCAATGTATCGCCTCTCTACGAGTGCGGCGACAACGACCACCTGCTCATCGTAGTTCTTGACAACATCAATGAGGTAGGCTACCGTTCATTGGACGACGCTCAGGTTAAGGAGATTGTCAAGGCAGAGGCTATGAAGGACAAGAAGGCTGAGATGCTCATTGCCAAGCTTAATGGCGTTAACAGCATTGCTGCTGCTAAGGGCAAGGGTGCCAACGTTTCGGCTGTAAACCAGGTGACATTCGCTGCTCCTGTATTCGTTTCGGCTACTGGCGCAAGCGAGCCTGCACTGAGCGGTGCTGTTGCAGCTACTGCTAAGGGCAAGTTCTCTAAGGCTCCTGTTAAGGGCAACGCTGGTGTTTACGTATTCCAGGTTACTGGCAAGACAAAGCGTCCTGGCAAGTTCGACGCTGCTACTGAGATGCAGAAGCTTCGTCAGAAGGAAATGCAGGCAGCTGGTAACTTCATGAACGAGCTTTACATCAAGGCCAACGTAGTTGACAACCGCTACCTCTTCTTCTAAAAAAAGAGAAACAATAAAACCAATAATTATTATATCTGAAAGGTCTGAAGGCTTTTGCTTTCAGACCTTTTTTATACAAAAGATATCATATATGTCATATATCACAAAATCACAAATACATAACTTGCCATATCTCCCCAATCTGTTTTTCACATTTTGCATGGCAATCATCATGATTGCCTGTGGCAATAACTGTCGTGCGCAGGAAAATGAACGATTCATACTGGTGAAAAGTATGTCGGAAATCAAAGATGGGGATACTGTTATCATTGCAAATGATATGATGCGCGCCAATCAAGGATACCCAGCAATTGGTTCCGGATTAAATAAAAGCAACCAAATCAACGTCTGTAAAATCGATATAGATGGAGAAATTGCAACTGTATCGTCAGACGTAGATAGAATTAAATTGGAACAAGTAGAAAGCGGTAAGGAAACTTATTGGCGGTTATTTTCTATAAAAAATCAAAAATATATATGTAACGATTGTAATCAAGAGGTATACAAGAAAATAACTTATCGAGATATAAATGACAAACACTTCAAAACATCATCAAAAGCAACAATAGAAATAAAACTAACAAAAACAAACAATATATATACAATAATTACATACAAAAAGAATACAGAATTTGTAAAACGCATTTTAATATATTCTAACCAAGATAATGATTTTAAAGGCGGTTTCGTTTGTTCTAATCTTTATCATCTGGTTGAAGATGAAGGCAGACGAATCCAACTCTACAAGAAGCCCTCCAGCCTCTGCACCCTCAACGATACGGTAAACAACAGTATATTACTTGAAGCGAACGACAATAAGTCCACACCTGTAATTCTCTCACGTACGCTCTTGGCTGACACATGGAATACATTCTGTGTACCGTTCGATATTGACTTAAAAGACGGCAAAATAAACGGCACGGAGGTGAATGTTATGGAGTATGACAGAACTACAGACCACACTATTAATTTTAAAAATGCTACAAAAATTGAAGCAGGCAAAGCTTATCTGATCAAGCCGAAGAAAGATATCAAAGACCCGGTATTCAGCGACGTTACAATCAAGAATGTCCCTCCAATAGTTAGTGGCAACAAAGACGGATACAGCTTCGTAGGAATATACAGCCCTATAACCTTCAACGATAGTAATAAAAACCGCATCTTAATACTATCTAAAAATGGCGAATTCTTGAGCGTCAGAAATGGAAACAGAATGAAGGGAATGAGAGCTTACTTCACCATTCCTCCCAAAACGAAAACAGAGGCGGTACGATTGATGATAAACAACAAACCGACTGCCATCACCGAAATCACCACCACCCTATCATCGCCAGAAAAGATATTCTACACAGACGGCACTTATGCCGGCACAGACATAAAGAATGTAAAGAAAGGCATCGTCATAAAGGGCGGCAAGAAAATCTTGGTGAAATAAAATAAGGCTTCTTAGCCTTCCTAAAGTTATCCTTTTGGAAGGCTAAGAAGCCTTAATAGCATTTCTATTTAACTTTGTTATTATTCAACAATACCTGCCTCAACCCACTGATTAAGGATTGTTTGTGAGTCGGCAAGAGCAGTTGCTTCTTCTACGTCGTATTCGTCACAAAGCAGCGGCTTGAGCGTGTCTACGTCAAAGTCGGTGTCCTTAACTTTCTCCCAGAGAAAAGCAGCGCTCTCGTTCATGTTGATTATCTTTGTGAAATCAATATTTTCCTTACCTTCTGCAACTACTATTTTCTCACCGCATACATCTCTTAATACAAAACCTTTCTTTATTCTCATATTTATATTAGTTATGTTTTAATTTCAGAAACATTCTATAGCCAACCAGCAAATACCTACGCACAGGCAACAATGCAGTCCATACAGCGGAATATAATCGCCATTTCCTGCAGTAGTATAGTCGGGACTTTTGCGTCCTTTACGATAAAAGCAATGGGCTATACCGAATACTTTGCTGATGTCGCATTGTTCGGTGGCAATGTTGCCATCGCCACGCATTACAACGCTATTGCCATCAATCTTAACTATACGATGCAACGCATAGCGTCGTGGCGCTACCTCTGCAAGTACAACATCGCCAACCTTTAAAGGGCTACATGGCTTGGTCAGTATAGCCTTGTCGCGTCCATCTTCCAGAAACGGACGCATACTCACGCCACGTAACTTCAGTGTCACACTATGCCCTTCGTCAAGAAGCTTTGCTATCTCGGGAATAATAACCTCATTGGCGAATTCCTTCTGCTTGAAAGCCAAGTTATTATTGATCTGTTCCATTATCATTGGATTTATAAGCTATGGCTTCGTAGCATAATTTGGCTGCCTCCTCATTGGGAAGGCAACGCAGTTTATACACTGAAGTGAACGATTCAATCAGTTTTGTCACAACATCGCAGGTATGTCCGAATATATTACTGTCCCATTTCATCGACGAACAGGCTGGCACAAGATAAGTGAAGGCAACGACAGGCGAAACACGTTCGATACTATTCTTTCCCGCACGTTCTATCTTGACAATAGCACCCAACGCTACCTTGACGTTACGGTAGCAAGGTGTCTTGCCGCTCCACGGGCTGCCATAAACAAAAGCCTTGCCACCGATGATTCGGACAACCGGATTGTCGTCGTTAATAAGGTCGCATCCTTCGATGCTCTTAATCCAAAGACTTGTGTGTGTGCTCTTGCCTGTGCCGCTTTGAGCCGTAAATGCATAGGCATAGCCATTGTTACGCACAACCGATGCATGGATAAGGAGCGTATCATAATAACCTCCCCTAAAGGCATACATCATCATAATAGCTGTATTCAGACCGAACGAACGTACAGAAGGCGAACCTTTCAGCGCACAGTTTGCTACAGAGAAGTCGCTGTTGGTCTGCAACAGGCAACAATGGCAGCCATACATCCCCTTAACTAAAAACTGATAGCCGCCACCCTCTACACGATCTACGATAGTCTTGCCATTTCCCGTGTCAAAGATTCCGATACGCTCTCTTTGCTCTTTGCTGTATGGCTTGATACTGTCGTGAACATTTAATGAAAAAATACAACCGTCATCTGCCTCCTTTATCTCGAAAGGTTCAAATGACGGTGACAAAAATGTGTCATTAGCCGTTTCATCGACAAATGACACACTTATATTATGCTCTGCGATTCTAAAAAAACGCTTTCTCACTGTTTTGTTTCTTTGCTATACACTTGGCAATTATTTCTTTGCCTTTTTCTCCTTTTTTACCTTCTTCTCTTTCTTTTCCTTTTTGGAAAGTGTCGAGTTCTTTTCGCTTTCGTCTGGCTCTATCGGTTCGAACGAAAAGTCGTTGGCTGTAAGATATTGTACGTTATAACGACCATTGGCAGCATAACGCTTCTTCATGCTGGAGTACTTCTTCTCAACATCTTTTCTTGTCTTACCATAAACTGTGACACATGTAGGATTCTTCAAGCCACGGGCCTTAAGTGACTCGCGCAACTGGTAGGAATAGTTTTCACGGCTGTAGAGAAAACCAGTCTTGCTGTCTACCCATGTGCCGTCCATAAGCTGAATCTCTGTGAAATACACAG
>OIYR01001300.1_pt1 | contig 12750 bp, 12 predicted proteins | sample 1588221 | NCBI WGS metagenome assembly OIYR01 (sample SAMN03283292) | human gut metagenome | biome: human-associated habitat; material: feces | host: Homo sapiens | place: Peru | collected 2012 | reverse complement strand
CACATCACACGTGGTGCACAGGCTTGACAGAGAAACCTCAGGGCTTATGGTTTACTCAAAAAACATTGAAACAGCCAAAATGCTTACGGAAAACTGGCAAAACATTATAACAGACCGCCGCTACATAGCACTCGTGGAAGGAAAAATGGAACAAAAACAGGGCTCAATAGAAAGTTGGCTGACCGAAAACGAGGATTACATAACCGAAAGCTCTCCCGTTGACAACGGAGGCAAATATGCACTCACCCATTTCAGAACCCTGCGCTCAAACAACAAATATTCGCTTGTGGAATTCAAACTCGAAACTGGAAGAAAGAATCAGATTCGCGTACACATGCAAGACATGGGGCACCCTGTATGCGGAGACATGAAATACGGAAGCAACACCGACCCCGTCCATCGCCTCTGCCTGCACGCATATATGTTATGTCTGTTTCATCCGCGCACACGCGAAAAAATGTGTTTCGAAACTCCCGCACCCGATACTTTCACCAAAGTATTTGAAAGCCCGGGAACAAAACAATAGCATAAGTACAACAAGCCGTATGCAATATAGGGCAAAAGCAAACCAAAAACAGCTGCAAACGCCAAAAATAAACAGCGCATACTTCTATATATCAAGATAAAAATATAACTTTGCACGCAAATTCAAATCAACGTGCAATAAATATACAAACAAATATACGACAATCGTTATGACTAAAGCAGAAATTGTAAACGACATTTCAAAGAAGACAGGTATAGACAAAGCCACCGTTCTCACTACGGTAGAAGCTTTCATGAGCTCTGTTAAAGGCTCAATAGAAAACGGCGAAAACGTTTACCTGCGCGGATTTGGAAGCTTCATCCTCAAGAAGCGCGCCAAAAAGACAGCTCGCAACATATCAAAGAACACAACAATCATCATCCCCGAGCACAACATTCCGGCATTCAAACCGGCAAAAACATTCGTCAATTCTGTAAAAGCATAAGAAGCACGCAAGTGCATCTCTGCCCCAACAGCAAAATAACATACCAAGAACTTAAAACATTACAACTATGCCAAGCGGAAAAAAGAAGAAAAGACATAAGATGTCAACTCACAAACGTAAAAAAAGATTGCGTAAGAACAGACACAAGAGCAAGTAAAAACTGTTCTCCGCAATATCTCGAAAAAAATAAGAACAAACTGTTCGCTTGCAGCCCTATGCGTATAGCGTTTGGTTTGTTCTTATTTTTTATAACTCTCATGCCCGGGCTAACCATGCCTTACGATTTATTTATGCAGACAAACATAAGTGAAAAGAATAATCATCTAAGACTTTTCACGATATAAAAGCACAAAAAATGACAAGCGAAGTAATAGTAAACGTATGTCCCAAAGACATTTCCATTGCTCTTCTTGAAGACAAAAGACTTGTAGAATATCAAAGCGAGAAACGCTCTGAAAGCAATGCCGTAGGCAATATATATATAGCCAAGGTAAAGAAAATACTTCCCGCACTTAATGCGTGTTTTGTTGACGTAGGCTACGAACGCGAGGCATTTCTCCACTATCTTGACCTCGGATTTCGTTTCAACACGGCTCTGCCATACGAAAAAAACATAGCAAACGGCAACTACTACCCTTTGGAACAAGCAAAAGTTAAACAAGAAGCCGAGCTTCCCAAAAACGGAAAAATAAGCGACGTACTTCAAGCCGGTTCGGAAATACTTGTGCAAATTGCCAAAGAACCTATATCAACCAAAGGTCCGCGCCTTAGCGGAGAACTCTCATTTGCGGGGCGAAATATCGTACTGATTCCTTTCAGCGACAAGGTTTCCGTATCTTCAAAAATAAAAAGCGATGCAGAAAGAGCACGCTTGAAACAACTTGTTTACAGCATAAAACCACGCAACTTCGGAGTAATCATACGCACAGTGGCAGAAGGTAAACGCGCTTCGGAACTTGACAGCGAAATGAAAGCTCTGCTTAAACGCTGCCACGATGCTTTTCGCAAAGCCGCAGACACACAAAAACGTCCGACACTTGTTTATGAAGAAATAGGTCGCGCAGCCGCTTTGTTGCGAGACATGTATAATCCAACGTTTGAAAATGTTTTTGTAAACGACAGGGAAATAGCCGATGAGATTTCCGACTATCTTCATATTATTGCGCCTGAAAGCAAAGACATAGTTAAATATTACGATGGCAATTCTCCTATATTTGACAACTACGGGGTTACAAAACAAATAAAATCAGCTTTCGGACGCACAGTAACCTACAGACACGGAGCTTACCTCATAATTGAACACACGGAAGCCATGCATGTGGTAGACGTAAACAGTGGAAATCGCGCCAAAAACCCGGACGGACAGGAAGCAAACGCTCTGGAAGTAAATCTCGGGGCAGCCGACGAATTGGCAAGGCAACTCCGTCTGCGCGATATGGGAGGAATTATTGTCGTGGACTTTATTGATATGAATCTTGCCGAAGATCGCCAGAAACTTTACGAACGTATGAATCAGGCAATGCAGAACGATCGCGCCCGACATAATATTCTGCCTTTGTCTAAATTCGGACTAATGCAAATAACAAGGCAAAGAGTACGCCCCGTTACTGAAGTTACCGTAGAAGAAAAGTGTCCTACGTGCGGCGGAACGGGTAAGATTAAATCTTCACTCCTTTTTGCAGACGTTTTGAACCAGAAAGTCAAGGAGGTTTACAATTCCGGCATCGGCAAAATCACTCTTCAAGTTCACCCTTACGTATATGCATACATTTCGTCAGGTTTTTTCTCCACGAAACTCAAATGGAAACTGAAATACAAAGTGAACACGTGTCCCAATCAAAGTCTTGCCTTCCTCGAATACAAATTCATTGATAACAAAGGCGAAGAAATTCCCGTTTCAGAGAAAAACGAAATGCAATAACCCAAAGAAGGAAAACCCAAGACGCATCGTTGATTTCGATGCGTCTTTTTTTGTTGCTTTTGCAAAGCATAAGCCGGAAAAATCTCTTGATAAGCGAATTATATTTAATTTTGCAGCGCGAAACAACATTTACATTCGAAATTATCAAACAAGTATTTATATGAAGAGATTCTTTTTAATTTTTCTGGCAATTGCAGCTGTTTTCTGCAGCCGGGCGCAAAAACGTCCGTTTACCATTCAGGATTTATACAAGGTTAGGAGCGTTTACGGTTTCTCCCTTTCTCCTGCAAACGACAAACTCATCATGTCGCAAAGCAGTATGAATCTGGCGCAGCACAGTTCAAAGTCCGACATTGCCATAATGGATGTGAAAGCAAAAAATCCCAATCTTGAATTAAAAACAGAAGACGGAAAAACTGAATCAATTTCTTCTAGAGAATTCATAGAAAGATTTATTGGGACTAAAGAAGATATAAAATTTAGAGGTAATGCTAATGATATAAAAAATTTAATAAATGAAAAAGTTGAGAATATATACATAGATGATAAATATATAGAATCAGAGTTTGAATTTGCTGCAGGAGAAATCATGAAGATGAAAAAAAAAACCAACATGTCTTTTGTAATTCAAGGTTTTTGTGGTAAAGACATGAGTAATGTTGATATGAGAGGTTTATCTCAAGAATATTTCAAAAGATTAACATTTGATGGTAATACTCAGTTTCCAGAGGACCCAGATTTAATGCCAAAATTTATAAGAGAACAAAATGAATTTGAAAATCTTTCAGAATATGCAAATAATCTTATGGAGCAAGGAAAAAGTTTTGTAAATATTGAACAACTTCATAAAGAGGGTATTAATGGCGAAGGAACTACTATTGCTTTGATAGATAGTTGTTTTGATAGTTCTGCAAAAGAATTTGAAGGTAGAGTTGCTAAACATATTATTTTTAAAGAAAATAAAGATACAGGTAAAATTGAGCTTGCTATTGAACATGATGAAGATAATCCTGACATAAAATATTCTCACGAGGATTATGGTGATGATTTTCATGGTAAAACAACAGCAAGCTTAGTAGCTGGAAAAGAATGTGGAGTAGCACCAAATGCAAAATTGTATTTATTTGGTATTGCTGAAAATACAAATTGGGAAAAAGCCAAAGAGGCTATACTTAAATATATGCAAAATGAAATCCAAAATGAAAAAATGAAATTACCTGATATAATTTCTATGTCAGCAGATAAAGAAAATACAAATGAAGCTAATAAAATAATTGCTGAAGTAGTTAGTGAAGAGTATTATCAAAAAGAAAAGAAGATTGAAGATGAAGTAGAAAGATATAATCGTTTATGGAAAAAATATAATGATAAATATTTTAATGAGTTAAGTAACTATCTAAACGTAGAAGTACCTTTTAATGAAGTGATCGCATATATTGGAATAATTCCAGTATTTCCAAGAAATATAGATGATCATTCATTCGATTTAGGAATTAATCTTACTCCTGAAAAAGTAATCGAAGTATGTGCTCATGAAACATTACACTTCTTTTGGTTTCAAAAATGGTTAGAACTTCATCCAAAAACTAAACGTGAAGAATTAGAATTTCCCCATGTGACATGGCAATATAGTGAAATGGTAACAGACCCAGTTCTAAATAGTGAACCATTTAATAGTTTATTCCCATTTACTGAAAAAGCATATGATAGTTTTTATGAACTTAAAGATGGACAAGTAATGAATAATTTAAAATCAATATTTAACGAAGAAATCACTATCGAAGATAAAATAAAGAAAGGATATACTTATATAAGTAGTTTAAAATTATAATGAAAGAATTATTTAAAAAGAAAGAAACATTATTTTCAATATTATTAATAGTTATATATGTAGTACTAAATTCATATTGTATCAATACTTTTGGTACTACTAGTTATATAACAACTATTATAAACACATTTATCTCAGTACTTCTAATAGTTTTAATAAACTCACTTGCTATTTTTAATGTACAAAGTGAAATATCGACTTATCTAATATCAATAATTCTAATAATTGTTTCACTAAGCTATTCATTCTATATAAAAAGGAGTTAAAAATGATAAAACTAAAAGATATAAATTATGAATCAATTGGTGTTAAAGGAGAATTATTCTTAGTAGAAGATAATCAACAAGAAGGTTTTAATTTTCCATATGCTTTGTTTATACCTGAGGGTGTAGATGAGAATACAAACTTAATAGTTGAAGGCGCAAACACTGGTGAATCTAAAAATGATATAAAAATTGCTATAAATGATGTAATTGATAGATGCATGGATATAATGATTATAAAAGCAAATAAAGAAACAAGATTTCCAATATTAACTCCATGCTTTCCAAGAATTCATACTAAAGAAGATGGAGGAATATATACTCATATGCTTACAAGTGCATCTTTAAATTATAAACGTTTTGGTTTAGAAAGAATTGATAATCAACTTGTTAATATGATAAAAAATGCAGAAAAACTTTTAAATGAAAAAGGTATAAATATTGATCCAAAAGTAATATTAGATGGATTCTCAGCATCTGCTAAATTCGTTAATAGATTTGCATTACTTCATCCAGAAATTGTTAAATTAGTAATTGCAGGAGCATGCAGCGGCACAGGGATTCTTCCATTAAAAGAAATGAATGGCGAAAAATTGCTTTATCCAATTGGTACTGGAAACATAGATGAGATAACAGAAAATAAACAAGAAGACTTTAAAAATATAAAGCAATTCTACTATATGGGAACACAAGATCCATTAGATAATGATCCACTAGGTGAAAAAGAAGATGGTACACTTATAAGTCCTTCATCAATAACAAAAGAAGAAAGTGAACAATTATATAAATTTATTGGTAAAAAGATGCTTCCAGATAGATGGGAAAACTTTCAAAAAATATATAAAAATCTAGGAGTAAATGTGACATTTAAAACATATAAAGGATATGGCCATACACCAGAACCTGCTTTAAAAGATATAGAAGAACTATTAAAACAAGAGGTTAAAATAAAAACACCAAGTAGGAGATAAAAATGATAACAATAATTGATAATGATGAAATGAAAATAAGTATTTCAAAAAGTTTCACAGAAAATAACGATACACCTGATAAAAGAAGCTTAAGCGATTATATACTAGAAAAAACAAAAGAAAGATTTGAATTTTATAGAGAGTTCTTTAATAAAGAAAAACTAGATAAGATAGAATTTATGCTCTTTGATAATTATGAAGAATGGAAAGAATTCTATATATCAAGAAATCGTAGAGAACCACCAGAATACAGTAGAGGTTGTTTTGAAAGTGAAAATAATCTATGTTATAGTGTACAAAAAGGTGGAGTTTTATATAACACACCACTTTGGTTTCATACAATATCTGCTAATGCACACGAAGCATTTCATATATATTATAAAAAATATGTCTATAAAGATGATAGAATTGTTTGGTTTGATGAAGGCTTAGCACAATATTTATCAGGTGAAAATGACTTATGGATAAACAATGAAGAAAGAATGAGTTCAAACTTCTTGACATTTTACAATAATTATAAAGAAATAACTAATTTAAATGATAGAATACAAGGAAATAGTACTGTACCAGATGATTTAATATTTAGTAGAGAAGGTATATTTGATGGATACAGAATGAGTTTACTTGCAATAAAATACTTGGATTCAAAATATGGAATTTCATACATCAAAGAATTAATGAAAGATAATAAAAGTATTAGAAAATTAGGAGAAACTATAATAAATGAAATGATAGAATATTATAAAGAAAGGTTTAATATAGAAAAGTTACAAAAGAAATAATATTAGTAGGCCAAATCCTACTTTTTAAATAAAATCATATTTTATTATTGTAAAAAAAGCATTGACAAACATGCGTTTGTTAGATAATATATAAAACATATTAAAGAAGGAAATTATATTTAATTTGGGGGATTATAATGGAACTCTTAAGTACCAAAGGATCAGAATTCAAAGTATATAATGATGAAAGCTTTGTATATAAAATATTTAGAAAAGATTATAAACTAGGTCACAAAACAAAAGAAGAATTGGAATATTTATCTTTAATAAAAACAAAAAGGATACTAATGCCATGTTCACTAATTATAAAAGATGGCGAATTAAAAGGATATAAAATGCCATATATAAAAGGAAGTACTGATATATTAGATGCTAAAATGGAAGACTTAATTCATGAATTACACATCATAAATGAGGATATAAAATTATTAAGTAAAGCACTAGTAAGATTAATAGATATAAATTCAGAAAATACAATTTTTAATGGAAAATTATACTTAATAGATCCAGGTAATTATTTTATAAATGATATAAGAGCATTACTTCCATACGTAGGCAATAGAAAATTAAACGATACAGAAAAGTTAGAATTAATTGAATCATGGAATTATGATAAATTAAACAAATTATTAGACGAGCTATTATTTATTCATAATGAGGAAATAGATATTTATTTATTAAGAAAGATAATTGAGTTTTTTAACTCTGAAAGAATGAAAAATGGTACTAAATTCAATTTGAGTATATTTGAAATGTACTTTGATACATCCTTAACAATAAGAGAATCAATAAATAAATTCATAAAAGAACATATAAAAGCAGATGAAAAAGAAAGACAAATGATATTGTCATTAATGCAAAAATAAAAAAATTAATGTATAATAAAAGCAAGATTAATTAGTTATCTCGCAAAAAAAGAATGGAAGTGATAATAATGAATAATGAAAATAAAACAAATATAAACTGGTATCCAGGCCACATGGCTAAAACTAAAAGAGAAATAGGAAATATTATGGGTATGGTAGACATAGTAATTGAAGTGATAGATTCACGAGTACCATTCTCAAGTAGAATTCCAGACTTAAAGAAAATAACAAGAGAGAAACAAAACATAATAGTATTTAACAAGTATGATTTATGTGATAAAACCGAAACTGAAAAATGGATCAATAAATATAAAAATGAAGATTATATAACAGTTACTTGTGATTCTAAAAATTCAAATGATTATAAAAAGATCATTGAAGAAGTAAGAAAACTAATGACTGAAGTAAATAAAAAAAGAGAAGCAAAAGGAATGCTACCTAAAAAGGCAAAATGCTTAGTAATTGGTGTTCCTAATGTAGGGAAAAGTACACTTATCAATAAGTTAGCTGGAAGAAATATAGTAGGAGTAGGTAATAAACCAGGAGTAACAAAACAAATTAATACAATTAAAATAAATGAATTTATGGATTTGTTAGACACTCCAGGAATATTATGGCCAAAGTTTGAAGACCAAAATGTTGCCTTAAATCTTGCATCGATGACAATAATTAAGGAAGAAATACTTACTATAGAAGAAGTAGCAATTCACATATTAAAGAAATTAGATAAATACTATAAAGAAATCTTAAAAAAAGAATTTGGAATAGACTACTATAACGATGATGAGGTAGAAGAATGCTTTACTAAAATATCAAAATATAGAAATATACCAGTAAATGGCGAAGTGGACTATGAAAGAGTTAGTTTAGTAATTTTGAACTCAATTAAACAAGAAAAAATAAAAGGAATTACATTTGATAGAATTTAATGTATCAAAAATGGAACAAATGATTGACTTATTATTACAGACGTGTTATAATGTACACGTAATCAAAAAGGGGGTTTTGATTTAAAATGAGTAGATATACAAATGAAAGACAACGCGCTTATTGTGATATGGTATTAGAAAAATACTTTAAAAAATATAAAGAAATATTTGGAAATGGTGAAACAGCTAAAGTAATTGCAAGAAGCATTAATGCAGGAAGCACTAATAGTGAAAATGTTGATGCAATCATTAAATTATTTATTGTAATTTTTAAAGGTAAAGGTTTTAGTAGAGAAGAAGCAATTAATTTCTTAAATAATAATAAGAGAATATTTGAATTACCTTATACCCAAGTATTAACTGTATTATCTTTAGCTGAAACTGCTGGATTAAGTGAACAAGCTGTTTTTGAAAGACCTGGCTTTATAGTTAGAGCACACGATCTAAAAAAATTATATAATTCAGTTAGAGTTTGTAGAAACGAAAGCAAAAATCCAACACTAGATAGAATTCTTGAACTAGAAAATGAAAGTAATAGAGAAATCGAATTCAAGTATGAAAAATCAAGAATCGATATGTATAGAAGTTTATATAAAGCAAAACTTATGAGAAATTTAAAAGAACAAGAAGAAACTCAAAGTGGAACTTTAAAAAGAACTGAAGAATAATCAGTTCTTTTTTTGTGAAATTTAATTTTTAATGTTTACATTTACATAAATTACTTTTATAATAAATACTCGTACACAGGAGGAAGCATGATTAAGAGTAATTTACCAGTTATATTATTAAAAAATCTTGTATTACTTCCTTATCAAGAAGTTAGAGTTGAAATAAAAAGTGATGTAAGCAAAAAAGTTACTGAAATTTCAAAACTATATCATGATAGCGAAGTCTTAATCGTTTGCCCCCTAAATTCTCTTGAAGAAAAACCGGATACATCAGATCTTCCAAGAATAGGCATCGTTGGTAAAATAAAAAGTATAATTGATTTACCTAACGGAAATATGAGAGTAATCATATATGGTCAATATAGAGTTAAAGTAATAAGCTATGTAAATTATTCAAATGAAGAAGATATATTAGATAGTATAATCACTAATATTGAAGTTCATGATAGTGAGATAGAGTGTTCTGCATACCAAAGAAAATTAATGTCAGAACTAGAAAGCTATGTTAATAAAAATCCATTTGTTACTAACTCAATAATGTCTCAAATAAGAAGTAATGTATCATTAGATAAACTAACAGATTTAATTGGCAATTTCTTACCACTAAGTTTTGAAAAAAAATTAAATTTGCATTAGTTTTTTGTTTGTTTTCATGCAGAGAGGAGGAAGTGCTTTGCACAAAAATCTTTATATTTTATGCAATAAAAAGGCTGAAAGGAAGATTTTATTCTTTGTTTAGATATGCAACAATGCCTTTAAAAATGCAGTCGGCAAGTTTTTGTTGATAGGCTTTTGTAACAAGCAGTTTTTCGTCTTCTTCATTTGAAAGAAATCCGCATTCTGCAATAACCGAGGCTTGCGCGGTGCACTTTAACATATAATAGTCACCAATTGAAATGCCCTTGTCACTTGCTGGCAGGCGCGATGCAAATTGGTCTTGAATGCAAAGCGCAAGTTGTTCACCCTCTTGGCTGTGTTTGTCAAAGAACACTTGCGCCCCGCGAAGATTGTGGCGAATGTAACTGTTCATGTGAACCGAAACAACAATGTCGGGGTTGATTGCTGAAATAATGTCTTTTCGTTTTTGCATGTCTCGCTTTTTATAGTTTTTGGTTGAAACGCCATAAAGCCCGTCACTTGTTTGTCGAGTGAGAATAGTGTTGATGCCAAAGTCGCACAGCATTTTATAAAGATAAAGTGAAACTGCAAGATTGATTTCGCTTTCTTTTGTTTTGGTTTTATATCCATAATTGACTCTTATTTTTTCTTGATTAATATTCTGGCATAACAACCAACTAATTTTCCTGTTTCATTGCGATAGCACAACTTACCTTTGCGAAAACTTTTATCTTCACGAAATAAAGCTGCACATTGTTCGACAGTAAGGTTAGCACTTACACCACACTCTACCCCCAATTCACCTCCATTACCTATGCCTATAATTTCGAACTGTTCAGGATTATACTTATCCATAAAAGTAATAGGCACTCCCATAACTCCATCATAATCATATGGTATCAGTTCTGTCTTTGACACCTCAATAGCATCATAATTGATGTATTTCGGGTAAGCGTTAGGCGAATATGTCTTATAGAGGATTAAATCTTCATGACGTTTTTGAATATCTAAATTTGTATACCAAATAGAAGGGACATTTATTATCTTTTCACCATGGATAATTTTTTCCGTTTTACCTTCATAATTAGCTTTAAACCACATTCCACCAGAAAAGCCCCTATACCCAGTCCATAGTTTATTTTCTTGGATCAATGGAAAAATCTCTTTATAAGTAAGAGCATTTTTATTCCCTATAATCAAGAATTTCTTATCATATTCCATCAATTGAGCCACATACTCACGAAACAAAGAAAAAGGGGGATTCGTTACTACAATATCTGCTTCTTTCAGAAGTTCAATACACTCTTTACTACGGAAATCACCATCACCCTTTAATGGCTTCACTCCAATTTCTTCCGCATCAGGAATATGATTTCCATTTTTGTCACCTTCATAAACAAGATATACTGCTTGCTCACTTTTATTCATACTAAACAAATCCATATCTTGATTCTTATAGCAAGTAGTAATCAGTTTTTTCAAACCAAGAAACTCAAAATTGTATGCGAAATAAGTAAAAAAGTTACTTACACGAGGGTCGTCACAATTACATAGTACTGTCTTACCACGAAAATGTTCACGGTAATGACGGAGTTCATTATTGATGTCTTCTAGCTGCGTGTAGAATTCATCTTTTTTAGCTGCCTTAGCCTTATCTATGGTTCTTTTTGCCATAATATTTTAATTGATAATTAATGAGTTACAAGCACTAACTATCAATCACGCCAAGACGCAAAAAGGGCGTGATGCTCTTATTGCGTTCAGCTATGAGGCAGCCTCGGAATGGAAACCTCAGTCTACATAATAAGAATACACCACGCCTATAGCGATGGTGCATTGCTAATACATATGTAGACTAAGGCACCCCATACCGAATGCCTTATCACAATTATTCCTTGTTACGTTATTTCCAATAAGTTTCCGAGGCTTTTGGCTGAACGCGAAATAATAGCGAATGCTTTTTTGATTACCAACGATGTCTTAGAAATGGTTTATACCAAATCCAATGGCAAAGATAGTAATAAAGAGTGAAATCTCAAAACAAAACTCTTTGTTTTTCACATACACCTATAATAAAATAGAGTCTAAATTTATAACAAGAAGTTTTCACCATTATCTGCTTGTGATACACGTAAGGAATGAGAGTACTGTTAAAAAATCATTCTATGATAGTAAATTGTAGAAATAATCACTATCTTTGCAGAAGATAGGCGGCACTCAGCAATTTATGAGAAACCTCACATTGCACTCATTGGCACTATCTTTGCAGAAGATAGGCGGCACTCGGCAATTTGTGAGGAACCTCACATTGCGCTCGTTGGCACTATCTTTGCAAAAGATCATATAATAATCTTAGTATCGAACGATAAAATAAGGAGGAACGAAATATGAAAATTAGTGTTGCAAATCCTATTTATGACTCTGTGTTCAAGTTTTTGATGGACGACGAACGCATAGCAAAGACCGTGCTTTCTGCTTTACTAAAAAAGGAAGTGCTTAGCGTAGAAATGCGCAAGCACGAACATCCTAATATCACTCGCGATAAACTATCCATGTTTAGAATAGATTTCGCAGCACGAGTAAGAGAGAATGACGGTTCTACACAATTGATATTAATAGAATTGCAAAAGACATGGTTGGATACCGAGACTTTACGTTTTCGTCGTTACCTCGCAGCACAATACAACGCTGAGGAAAATATCCAAAAACAAGGAGAAAATCAGGGATATGCATTGCCTATGGTTGCTGTATATCTGTTGGGACATCGCGTTGGCGATATAGACAAGCCTGTGGTATACGTTGGTCATAAGGCTTTAGACTATGATGGCAAAGAGGTGGAGAATGGAGAAAATGATCCATTTATCAGCAGCTTAATACACGACAGCATCATTGTACAGATACCATTGCTCCATGGCAAGAAAAACAATAGA
>OIYR01001299.1_pt1 | contig 12758 bp, 10 predicted proteins | sample 1588221 | NCBI WGS metagenome assembly OIYR01 (sample SAMN03283292) | human gut metagenome | biome: human-associated habitat; material: feces | host: Homo sapiens | place: Peru | collected 2012 | reverse complement strand
CAACAAGAGAAACAAAAGAATTACAACCAGGAGAAAGTGAAGAATACTTAGTAGTCCTAGATTGGGAAAACGGAGAAAACAACATAGGAATGAAAGAAAATACAGCCTCAATAATCTCAACAGAAAACGAAGCAGGATTTGAAGAAAAAGATACAACAGATAATGAAGATAAAGCAGATGTAATAGTAGCAATAGGAACAGGTGGACATACATATGTACTTATAGCAGGAGGAATGTTACTAATATTAATATCATTAGCATGTGGAGTATATGTAATCAAAAAGAGAAAATAACAAAATAAACAATAAACTTAAATAAGTAAAGCATAAGTTGCAAGAAACATATGAAAAAAGCAAGAGACGCCAAAAGGCGTCTTTTGTTTTTGGTGCATCAAAGAAAAATACAGTTAATGATCATCTATAACATTTGGATTGTCAAAAAAGAATATTCCTGGTGACACCTATGACATTTTGAATCCTATAAAAGAATGTTCCCAAAGACAAACCAATAACACCCCTTGCATAATTTATATAAAAATGCAAGAAAAACGGTTCCCAACCTATTAAAATTATGATATAATTAGCCACGAAATTATCCAGTGTTTTGGGGGATGTTAAATGGTAATAAAAGATTATTATAAAATATTAGGATTTGAAAACAATAAAGTAAATATAGAACAAATAAAAAATGCATATAGAGATCAAGCCAAAAAATATCATCCAGATGTAAACAAAAACAACCGTCAAGCAGAAGAAAGATTTAAAGACATAGGAGAAGCATATAATACATTATCAAATGATAAAAAAAGAAGAAAATATGATAGATTATGGTATTACTATATAGGTAGAAAAAATAAACAAAATCAAAAATATAGAGATGCAAAAGTAAAAGATTTTATGAACCTATTTTTCGGAGACAAAAAACCAGAAGAAACAGAAGACGTAAATTATAAAAAAGAACCAGAAAGAGGAGAAGATATCAACACAGAAATAACAGCAACTGTAACGGAAGCCTTTTTTGGAGCAAGTAAAGAGATCACATTTAAAACAGTAGATGGTGGAAGCAGAAAAATAGAAGTCAAAATACCAGCAGGCATACGAAATAATGAAAAGATAAGAGTATTAGGTCAAGGCAAAAACGGAAAAAATGGCGGAAAAAATGGCGATTTATTTATAAAAATAAAAATAAAAAACATAGCTAATCTTAGATTAGAAGGAATAGATTTATACACAGACTTACTAATTTCTCCATGGGAATCAGCATTAAGCACCAAAGTTTCAATTCCAGGAATAGATGAGGAAATTGAAATTGAAATACCAAAAGGAATACAAAGTGGAGAAAGAATAGAAATAGCTGGAAAAGGCTACAAAGATGGAAAAGGTGGCAGAGGAAAATTAATAGCAATTGTAAAAATCATGATACCAAAAAACGTAAATGAAGAAGAAATGAAGCTATTCATGAAGTTAAAAGAAATTAGTAAATTTAATCCAAGAAAGGCAAAAAGCCTATAATCGTTGACATAACAACGAAAACGTAGTATAATTAAACCATGTTTGATTATACGGAAGATAAAATGCAAATAATTTGCATAGAAGGGGTGTAAAATGGAAGAAATTTTTGGAAAGCACTTTAGTATTACTGAACCAGAATCAATCAATACAGTAATATATAAAGTAAATAAAACAGAAAAAGAATTTTTAAACAAATCACCAAAATTTACAATAGAAAGACTAAAGTATTCTGAAGAATATGTTGGAAACAACAAAAAGAAAACATTCTTTTTAATGGACCCAGCACCTGAAGGAAACGAATTAGTTATCTTTTCATTTGGAAAAGATAAAGTTGTTGTAAATAATGGTTTTTTGGAAACAAAAACAAATATTGTTAGAGTATCTAATACACCTGTCCCAATGAGATTCGAAACTCTTTATAATGAAAAAGAAACAGAATTTAGAGAGTTTGAATATACACCAAACTTAAAAAGGCCAATAACAATAATAGACCCAGAGACAACAGATGAAGTCAAACCAAAATTATATTTTGACGAAAAAACAAATGAAGTAAAAGGTAAATGTATATTAAAAGCAAACAAGACTTATGTAATGTTCGAGATTACAGATAAGAAAGATAGAAACTAGTGAAAGGGGAAAATTATGGAAGGAACAAATACTACTAATACTCAAAATGAGAATAGTAATAATTATCTTTTAAGCCCAGAAGAAGCAAAAAAATTAATGGCTATCACAGATGAATGTCCAGTAGTTGCAACAAGACAAAAAGATGTAGCACCAGAAGGATTTGAAGCTACATATAAAGATATAACAAGTGCAACAATAAGGGCAGCTAGAAAAATTGAAGACAATGTAAAACCATCAGAACAAGGAGATTCAATTGTACCAGTTACAGCAGCTGAATTTAAAGATGGTGTAAGCTTGGTAGTAAAAGATGGAAGATTAGTTCAAGCACCAGAAACAGAAAAAAATGCAACATTGCAAGCATCAGAAGATAGAAGAAAACTTCAAGAAAGTGCTGAAGATAAATATGCAAAAAATAATCCAACATCTCCAGAAGGAAGATAGTAAAGGTCAAATAACCAAAGAAAAGGATGAAGTAATATGAAATTTGGAGAAAAAATTTCAAGAGCTATCAAAAAAATAAAAGGTAAATTAATAGTCAGCTTTATACTATGGTTAATTTTAATCATAGTATTTGTTGCGCCTATAGGAATTGCGTTAAAAAATGCTTTTGAAGTAGAAGGTGACCAAAGATGGGAAGTACTCTTCACATCAATTGGAATTAATATTGTTAATCCATTAAAAGCAATGCTTAAATGCTTGAGTGGAGAATCAAACGGATACTTTTGGGCAACACTTTGGAGATTCACAATAGTTTACTTATTTGCAGTAACAATAGGAATCACAAAGGCATTACCAAAACATGAATATGATGGAATTGAAAATGGTTCAAGTGATTGGTGTACAAATGGAGAACAATACTCAATCTTAAATAATAAACAAGGAATAATTTTAGCAGAAAAAAATTACTTACCAGTAGATAAAAGAGGTAACGTAAACGTACTAGTTGTTGGACGGATCTGGTGCTGGTAAATCTGCATCATACGTTATTCCAAATGCATGCCAATTATTAGGTTCATACGTATTCACAGATCCAAAGGGAGAACTTTATGATAAAACAGCAGGATACTTAAAAGAAAAAGGATACAAAATAAAAGTATTAAACCTAGTAAGACCACAAAAAAGTGATGGATATAACCCATTATTACATATAAAAAATGAAATAGACGTTGACGTTGTTGCCAACACAATAGTAAAAGGACAAGGTGAATCAGTAAAATCATCTGATCCATACTGGGATGATATGGCAGAAATGCTATTAAAAGCCCTAATATATTACTTAAAAGCAGTAAGACCACCAGAAGAACAAAACTTAGCCAGCTGTGCAGAGCTTGTAAGAGCTGCTAACAATAATGGTGGAGATAACTTACTAACAAACTTAATGAATCAATTACCTTTTGACCATCCAGCAAGAATGAACTACAAATCAATTGAGATTGCACCAGAAAAAACGTATGGATCAATTTTATCATCACTACAATCTAAATTAGGTAAATTTGATTCAAAAGAAATTGCAGAATTAACATCAACAAATACAATAGATTTTGAAGAAATAGGTAAAGAGAAAACAGCAGTATACGTTATATCATCAGATACACATGCTGCATATGATTTCTTATTAACAATATTCTTCTCACAAATGATTCAACAATTATATGACTTTGCTGATGAAAGTGGAGGAGCACTACCTGTTCCAACATATTTCATACTTGATGAGTTCGCTAATATAGGTAAAATACCAGATTTCGATAAAAAAATATCAACATCAAGAAGTAGAAAAATTTCATTCAGCGTTATCTTACAGAACTTAGACCAGTTAGAGGCAGTATATAAAGAAGCTCATGAAACAATCATGGGTAACTGTGATACTCACTTATTCTTAGGAAGTAACTCACAGAAAACAGTTGAATATTTCTCTAAAGCATTAGGAGAAAAAACAATATTTAGAGAAAGCGAATCAGTAAATAAAGATAGAGAAGATTGGAAACAAGGTAAGAGTATTTCAGAACAAAATATGGGAAGAGCATTACTTACACCAGACGAACTTCGTAGACTTGATGTAGATCAATGTATTATCTACGAAAAAGGATTAAAACCAATCAAAGCACAAAAATATTATTATTATAAATATCCAACAGAAAAATTAATAAAACCATTTACAGTAGATCACAACACAAGAGAAGACGTAGATAGAGGAAAATGGAGAAAATATAATCCATACAATCCATATCAAGAGGAAGAAGAAAAGACGCCTACAAAAATTGAGCAATTAGACGATCTATTTAGTGATGAATTAGATAAAGTAGAAAATAAAACAGAAGAAAAGTCAAAAGAAAATAATAATAGTAATAACAATAACATAGATCAAATTATGCCACCAGAACTTCCACTAGAACCTGTTGAAGAAAAGAAAGAAGAGTCAAAACAAGAAGTGGTTGATATTCAAAAAGAATTAGAGGCAAAATTTGATGAGCTATTTGGAAGCTTAAATGATGTAGATTAAAAACAAATGTTTGAGAAAAATATTGACTGAAAAATATCGATTTGATATAATTTAGTCAATATTTTTTTACTTTAAAATAATAAAAATTGCATATAAAACAAGATATAAGCGAGAATCTCGCTCAAAAAGAAAATACAAAGGAGGACCAAATGAAATTTGTACATTTAGCAGACTTACATCTAGATGCAAAATTTGATAGCCTAAGTTCAATAGATGGTTTGCCACAAAAAAGAAGATTAGAACAAAGAAAAGCACTTAAAGACGTAGTAGAATATATAAAAGAAAATGATATAAAGTTATTTTTAATATCAGGGGATTTATATGAGCAAAATTACATTAGAAAATCAAGCATAGAGTATGTAAATAAACTATTTGAAGAAATACCTGATACACAGATATTTATAGCACCAGGAAACCATGACCCATACATAAAAAATTCATTTTATTCAACATATACCTGGAGCAAAAATGTCCATATATTCAATGAAAATATCGAAAAAATCGATTTTGAAGATGCACATATATATGGATTTGGATTCACAGATTTCTACTGTAAACAATCAAAAATTGAAGAAATTCAAGTTGAAGAACCAGATGATATCAATATATTAATAACACACGGATCATTAGATGGAGGATCAGACGATTTAAGGGAATATAATCCATTAAGACAATCCAAATTAAAACAATTAGACTTCGATTATATTGCATTAGGACATATTCATAAACCATACTATAATGAAGAAAAAAATCAAAAAATATTTTATCCAGGATCAACAATAAGCCTTGGATTTGATGAACTAGGAGAACACGGCGTTCTAGTAGGTGACATAGAAAAAGACGAATTAAAAGTTAAATTTATGACAATAGACCCTAGACAATATGAAGAAAAAGAAATAGATATTACAGAAATGACATCAAACGAGGAAGTTCTAGAAAAACTACAAAACTTAGTCTTAAACAATGAAAACTTATATAAGATAATTCTAGTTGGAAAAAGATACTTTACATTAAATATAGATGAAATTAAAAAATTAAATTCAAGAGAAAACATTGTAAAAATAAAAGATAAAACTAAAGTAGGAATAGACATTGAAAGAATAGCAGAAGAAAATAATGTTAGAGGTATTTTCGTAAGAAATATGCTAGAAAGAAAAGAAAGAGAAAATTTAGATGAAGATTTCATTGAAAAAGCAATAGAAATCGGATTAGAGGTATTATAATGAAAATAGAAAATCTAAAGATAAATGGATTTGGTAAATTAGAAGACAAAGAAATTGAATTTTCAAATGGAATAAATATAATTCAGGGAAATAACGAATCTGGAAAATCAACATTATTAAAATTTATAACATCAATGTTTTATGGAACATCAAAAAATAAAAATGGAAAAATTATACCTGATTTTGAAAGATATAAACCATGGAGTAAAGAAGATTATTCAGGAAAAATGACTTATGTTTTAGACAATAATGAAGAATATGAATTATATAGAGAGTTTAAAAAGAAAAGCCCAATCATATACGATAAACAGAAAAATGATATTACAAAGCAATATCAAATTGACAAAAACAAAGAAAATATGTTTTTTGTTGAACAAACCGGAGTGACAGAAGAAAACTTTTTTGCTAGTTGTGTTGCAGAACAAGAAAATGTAAAATTGTCAACAAGTATGAAAAATTCTATAGTTCAAAAACTTAGCAACATAGTAACAAGTGGAAGTGAAAACAGCTCATATAAGAAGGCTATTGACAAAATAAATAAAAAACAACTAGAAGAAATAGGAAGCCAAAGAAGTAGTGGAAGACCTTTAAATTTAGTTGAAAATGAAATTGAGAAAAAAGAAGAAGAAAAGAAAGAAATAGAAAAATATCAAGATAAGAAATATCAAGTAGAATCAAAAAAAGAAGATCTAAAAGTAGACTTAGAAGAAAATAAAATAGTACTTGATTTATTAAGGCAACAAAAACGTAACCTAGAGAAAATACAATTAGAACAAGAAAAAATAAAGATATTTAAACAAACAGCGGAAAGAACTAAAAATGAAAAAGAAGAGATAGAACAAAAAATAAAAAACATCAATACAGAAAGACAAGATAGCTACAAAACAAAGAAAATAGGATATTATTTAAGCATTTTAGTAATATTAATAATAACAGCAATATCAATAGCTACAAAGATTTATCCTTTAATAATTGCTAATGTTATTCCTATCATTTATTGCATAATCAAATTAATTTCACACAACAAGAAAAAGCAAAAAATAAAAATAAATAGTAAAAAATTATATCAAGAAAAAGCCCTATTAGAAGAACAATTAGAGAAAATTGAAAAAGAATATAAAATTAAACAAGATGAAATACAAGAAAAACAAGATAAAGTAAATGCAATTCAAAGACAAGAAGAAGCAGAAATCACGAAAAACTTTTTAGAAAAAGTTGATGAAGAAACAATTCAGGACATATTATCCACAAAATATGAAAACATTGTGGAATTTATAGATGAAAAAGAAAGAGAACAGACAGATTTTAAAATAACAGAAAAAACAATAGAAGTAGACAATGAAAATGTAATAAAAAAATTAGAAGATTTAGTAGTGCTAGATGAAGAACTAGAGAACTTATATGAGAAAAAAGATGAGTTATTGCAATTAAGCAATGCATATGAAATGGTAAAAGAAGAAATAGAAAAAGATTTAAAAAAAGTGATGAAAAAAATATTATCTGATGAAGAAATAGACTTTGATGAATTAAAAGAATCACTAGAGTTTATATCAACATTAGAAAAAGCCTATATCGATAGTGAGGTAATAATGGACTTAGTAAATGAAAGTGGAGTTTTAGAACCAACTTTTATGACTAAGGCAATTGATAAAATGTTTTGTTCAGTATTAAATGAAGAAGCACTAGAACTATTTGATGCAAGTGTAAGTTTTAAACAGAATGTAGAAATAACATTATTAGATTACTTTGATAGAATTTCAAATGGAGAAGTAGAAGAAGACCCTTTAAATAAACTATTTGAAAAATATGTTGAAAAAATATTGTTTTTTTATATGAGTACTGATAAAAATGACATTCTATTATCAAATAACATTTTAAAAAGGTTAATGACATTAGATATAAAGAAATTAGATATATCTCTACTTACAAAACTAGAAATTGATATGGCAAAAGAAAATTATAAGGAAGAGTTAAGAAAAAGACTGGAGTATATTGATGATATAATAAATAATCCAAACTATTGTGAAGACTATATAAGATGTGTTGTAATACCAAAGTTAGACAAGAAGACTATAATAAGCACTTTAGAAGATGAAGACTTTACAAAAATACTTACTATACTTGATTCTAATGGAATAAAAAAAGATTCCAAAAGTAGAATAATGAATTTATTAACAAGTTCAGGAATAATGAAAAAAATAAATAATGAAAGAACTATAAATAAACGAAATCTAAAACAAATAGATGAAACCGATATAAAAGAGCTTGATAAATATGCTTCTAAAGCTTACTACCTAGCACAAGAAATAGATGAGCCCCTAGCACTAAAAATAATCGCATCACATATTATGAATGATGAGAATACAGTAAGTAAACCGGCTCTTAAAGTTGCGATGATAAGCTATGCAAATAACATCTTAAGAAAAGAAGGAATAAACAACTGGAAATATGTATTTGGAGAAATTAAAAATAAGCAAGAAAAAGGTACAACTGTAGGACAAGCATATCTATCTAAATCACTAATTGGACTATCATTATTAAGATTTGATGCTTTTTATACTGATAAAACCGCAGAATCTTATTTAGAAGGAATACTTACAACACTTCTTCATGAAACAAGACATGTAATAGATGATAATAACGTAGACCACAACAAACTATCATTTGAAAACTCATTAATTACAAAAGAATTATTATTAATGTCAGATGATGAAGAATTCTACCATAAAAATTATAAAAGTTTAATAATTGAAAAATATGCTAAAATGACTGGAGTTATAGAAACATTGAAATTACTTTCTAAAATAGATAAAGATAAGGCAAAAGAGTTTTATACTAAAGCTTCAGTAAAAATAAGAAAACTAAATAAAACTCTATTAGATTCAAAAAGAAAAGCAAATGAAAAAGAAGATAACTTTTTTGATATGGTAGATAATCTTATGAAAAATGATCCAACTTACATAGAAGAATATAGTGTACTTAAATATGAATATAATGAAGATGGTACAAGAAAATCTATACCACTAATAATTGATTCAGTATCTGACTGTATTAATAATAGTAGTGATGAAGAGAATAAATTAGATGCATATAAATACATAAGAGGTACAATAAATATAGAAGTATTAAGAAGTAATTCATTAACTGATATATTAGAAAAACTTGTATCACTAAGTGGTATTAAGTATGATGATAAAATATTAAATAGGCAATTAGAAATATATAGAACTGAATTAGAAAATAGGTTTAATCAAATAATAGACTTATATAAAGAAGCACAAAAATGCAATATTGATATATCAAAAGATATTACATCTTCAAAAGAAATTTTATTAAAATATATAGATGGTGATGAGATCCTTGATAAATCAGTGGATAAAACATTAAAAAGCAGTTTAGATACTCTTGTAGAAAATGGATTTATAAGTAGCGAGTCAGTAAGTAAAAAAAGCTACAAATATAGGCGCAAATCACTATAGTGCGACTTGACATTTTCCCTTTATTATTCTATACTTTCAATTGATTAGGGAAGAGCAAAAATTTAATTATAAAGTTATTCATGCCCTAGTGTTGAATGACTTTTTTATTTATTAGGAGGACATTATAAATGGGTAAGTTTACTAAAGAAATGGTTAATGATTACGCAGATAAATTATTAATCGGATTAACTGATGAAGAACAAGATATGGTATTAAAAGAATTTGATATCATTGATAAAAATATTGATATAATAAATGAAATTCCAAATATAGAAAATGTTGAACCAATGACTCATGCTTTAGATGATTTTGTTTGTGAATTAAGAGATGATGTAGTACTACCTTCAACACCAATTGAAGAACTATTACAAAATTGTGATTCTTATACAGATCGTGAAATAGAAGTTCCAAAGGTGGTGGAAGAATAATGACATATATGGATAAAGGAATAATAGAAATTCATAAAAGCCTAAAAGAAGGAAAGGTAACATCAAAAGAATTAATAAATGAAGCTTTAAAAAAGAGTCATGAGTTACAAGAAGAATGTAATGCATTTGTAACTATATTAGATGATGCAAAAGAGTGCCCTATAACTGATAACTTTTTATCTGGAATACCTTATGGACTTAAGGACAATTATTCTACAAAGGAAGTTCTATCAACTGGTTCATCTAATACATTAAAAGATTATGTACCATTTTTTGATGCAACCGCAGTTGAAAAGTTAAAATCTGCAGGTGCAGTATGTGTAAATAAAACAGTTATGGATGAATTTGGTATGGGAGGAACAGGAACAACTGGACATACAGGAATTGTAAAAAACCCATGGGACAAAACAAGAATGACTGCAGGTTCATCTGCAGGTAGTGCATGTGCAGTCTCAGCAGGAGTATATCCATTCGCAACAGGATCAGATACAGGAGATTCAATAAGAAAGCCAGCCGCATTCTGTGGAATAGTTGGATATAAACCAACATATGGAATGATTTCTAGATATGGACTATTTCCATTTGCTTCTTCATTAGACCACTTAGGAGTTTTAACAAGAAGTGTTGAAGATGCCGCAATAGTAGTTGATAATATGAAAGGCATTGATAGTCGCGATATGACAAGCTGGGATTCAAAAGACATAAAATTATATGAATCACTTGGTAAAGATATAAAAGGTAAAAAACTATGTTATATAAAAGAAATATGTGATATATCAATGTATGAAAATCCAAGTGAGGAGTTAAAAAGCCATTTAAAAAACTTTATGCAAGTAATTGATAAATGTAGAAAGTTAGGTCTTGAAATAGAAGAAGTATCAGTAGAACAAAAATTACTTAACGCAGTTGCATCAGTTTATGTAGTAATATCATGTGCAGAAGCAACATCAAATATGTCAAACCTAACAGGTATTATATTTGGACCACGTGCTGAAGGCAAAAACTATGTAGAAATGATGAAAAACTATCGTACTAAAGGCTTTTCTCCACTAATTAAAAGAAGATTTGTAATAGGATCTTATGTATTACAAGCAGAGAATAAAGATAGATATTTCCATAATGCACAAAGAGTAAGAAGATTACTTGTAGATAAATGGAAGGAATTATTTAAAGAATATGATGGAGTAATATTACCAGTTAGTAGTGGACCAGCAAAGAAATTAGAAAATAATGATGATTCATTAGATGAAGCAACAACAGTATTAGAAGAACATCTTCAAATAGGTAACTTTGGTGGATTCCCATCGATTACTATCCCAGATGGATTTATAAATGATCTACCAGTAGCGCTAAATATCACAGGTAATTGTTATGACGATGAAAACGTTTTAAATATCGCATATCATATTGAATCTATGCTAGGATATAAAAACCAAACTGCTAAGGAGGTAAACAATGGATAAGTATAAAGCACTAATTGGACTTGAAATGCATTGCGAGATTAGTCAAACTAATACAAAAGTATTCTCAAGTGCAAGAAATTCATATAATGGACTTCCTAATTCAAATGTATCTCCAGTAGATATGGCATTTCCTGGAACACTTCCAGTTGTAAATAAAGAAGCAGTAAGAAAAGCACTAATGGCAAGTATAATATTAAATTGTAAACAGCCAGAATTTTTATGTTTTGAAAGAAAGAACTATTATTATCCAGATTTACCAAAGGGATATCAAATTACTCAAGAGACAAAACCAAATCCTATTGGTATATATGGAGAATTAAAATATACTTGTGATGGTGAAGAAAAAATAGCTAAGATAAATAATCTACACTTAGAAGAAGATTCCGCAGGAATGGATCACTATACTAATGTTTCAACAATAGACTATAATAGGGCAGGAGTTCCACTTCTAGAACTTGTAACTGAACCAACATTTACTTCTTCAAAAGAAGCTGTAGCTTTCCTTGAAGTAATGAGATCAATCTATCAATATGCAGGAATAAGTGAAGCAGATAGTAAAAAAGGACAAATAAGATGTGATGTAAACATATCAATAATGGATAAAGATTTAGACATCAATGACCCAAAAAACTGGGGAGTAAAAGTAGAAATTAAGAACGTTAATTCATTTAGTGGAGTAAGAGATGCAATTGAATATGAAATATCTCGTCAAATAGAATTAAAAGAAACTGGAGAATATGATAAATTAGTTCAACAAACACGTAGATGGGATGAAGAATCTGGAACAACTATTTATATGAGAAGCAAAGTAGACGCAATTGACTATAAATACTTTGTTGAGCCAAACATCCCAAAATTTAGAATTCCTACTTCATGGATAGAAGAAATAAGAAAAACTATCCCACAACTAGCAAGCGAAAGAAAAGAAAAATATATAAAAGAGTATGAATTAACAGAAAAAGAAGCAAATATATTAGTAAAAGAAAAGATGGTTTCAGATTACTTTGACAAAGTAGTTGAAGAAGGTGCAAATCCAAAGAGCGCATCAAACTGGATAACTACAAGGCTTTTAGGGTATATAAACAAATTAATTATATCTATAAACGATGTTTACTTAACACCTAAAATGTTAAAAGAGTTAATAGATATGGTAGATAATAAGGAAATTTCTTCTAAACAAGCAAAAGATGTTTTCTATGAAGCGTTAGATAATAGAAAAGATCCAAAAGTAATAGTAGAAGAAGGTGGAATGAAACAAAATTCAGATGATGGTGAAATTCGCAAAATAATTATAGAAATTTTGGATAATAATTTAGATAATGTAAATAAATATAAAAGTGGAAGAACTAATGTATTAGACTTCTTTGTAGGACAAGTAATGAAACAAACAAGAGGACAAGCCAACCCTGAACTTACAAGAAGTATATTAACTGAGGAGTTATCTAATAGATAATAAGACCTAAGGGGGTAGGTAGTATTAAAAAGCTTGAAATTAATAAAATCAATTTAGATAAATTATATAAGATA
>OIYR01001297.1_pt1 | contig 12765 bp, 8 predicted proteins | sample 1588221 | NCBI WGS metagenome assembly OIYR01 (sample SAMN03283292) | human gut metagenome | biome: human-associated habitat; material: feces | host: Homo sapiens | place: Peru | collected 2012 | reverse complement strand
CACAGCCCCCTCTGTATTAAGAAATTGAGCTTTAAAGGAGCGATTTGATTATGGCTAAGCAGATTAAGCAGGGCGAGGAAGCCCGCAAGGCACTGTGCGCTGGTATCGATACTCTGGCAGATACCGTGAAGATCACCCTCGGACCCAAGGGCCGCAACGTGGTGCTGAGCAAGAAGTTCGGCAGCCCGCTCATCACCAACGACGGTGTCACCATCGCCAAGGATGTTGAGCTCGAAGATCCCTTTGAGAACATGGGCGCTCAGCTGATAAAAGAAGTCGCCACAAAGACAAACGATGTCGCCGGCGACGGCACCACCACCGCCACCCTGCTCGCTCAGGCACTCGTCCGCGAGGGCATGAAGAATGTTGTTGCAGGCGCAAATCCGATGGTCATCAAAAAGGGCATCCAGAAGGCTGTTGATGCCGCTATCGAGGCTGTCAAGTCCCACTCTCAGCCTGTTAAGGGCACCGAGGACATCGCGAGAATAGCCACCATTTCCTCCGCTGACGAGGACATCGGCAGAATCATTGCCGACGCTATGGAGAAGGTCACCTCCGACGGCGTTATCACCGTTGAGGAAGCAAAGAGTATCAACGATGAATTAAGCGTTGTGGAGGGTATGCAGTTTGATAGAGGCTATTTAAGCCCTTATTTTATCACAAACGCCGAAAAGATGATAGTGGAGCTTTCTTCGCCTTACATTTTGCTTTTTGACAAAAAAATCACAAGTTTGAAAGACTTGCTGCCGATTTTAGAGCAAATTCAAAAGACAGGAAAGCCACTTTTAATCATCGCTGAGGACATTGAGGGCGAGGCTTTGGCGACTTTGGTTGTCAATAAACTACGCGGCGTGCTTAATATCTCAGCCGTGAAAGCCCCGGGCTTTGGCGACAGGCGCAAGGCAATGCTTGAAGACATTGCGATTTTAACAGGTGGCGAGGTTATCAGCGAAGAGCTTGGCAGAACGCTTGAAAGTGCGAGCGTGCAGGATTTAGGACAGGCATCAAGCGTCATCATCGACAAGGACAACACCACCATCGTAAATGGTGCGGGCGACAAAAAAGCTATCGCGGCTCGTATCACGCAGATAAAGGCTCAAATAGCTGAAACCACAAGCGATTATGACAAAGAAAAGCTCCAAGAAAGGCTTGCAAAACTCAGCGGCGGCGTGGCTCTCATCAAGGTAGGCGCAGCAACTGAAACAGAGATGAAAGAGAAAAAAGACCGCGTTGATGATGCGTTAAGCGCGACAAAAGCAGCGGTTGAAGAGGGCATAGTTATCGGCGGTGGCGCAGCACTTATTAAGGCAAAAGCCAAAATCAAGCTTAAATTAGAAGGCGATGAGGCTATCGGCGGGGCTATCGTAGAACGCGCCCTTAAAGCGCCTTTGAGGCAAATCGCTGAAAATGCGGGCTTTGATGCGGGCGTGGTGGTGCATTCTGTTGAGACGGCAAAGGGCGAGCATCACGGCTTTGACGCGGCAAAGGGCGAGTATGTGGATATGCTAAAAGCAGGTATCGTTGATCCTGTAAAAGTAGAACGCATAGCCTTGCAAAACGCTGTGAGCGTGGCGAGTATGCTGCTTACAACCGAAGCAACCATAAGCGAAATCAAAGAAGAAAAACCCGCAATGCCCGATATGAGCGGAATGGGTGGAATGGGCGGTATGGGTGGAATGATGTAGTTTAGACTATCAAAACACCTTTTTTCTACCCTTGCAAGCTGAATTTTATGTCAGCTTGCAAATGTTTGTGGGCAAGTCTTTTGCCCACTTTTATCAAAGAAAAAAGGATTTCAAAATGGTTATGTGGGAAAAAGCAAGAAAATTTAGTAGTCGAGTTGGTGGCGAAGATACCATATACATAGAGGAAAAACTTGATAAAGTTGTTAAAATGCTAAAAGAAAATAACGCAATTTTAGAAAAAAAGCTTGATAAAATCATACAAATTTTAGAAACAAAAAGTATGCAAGAAAAAACACAACCAATCTAATTATTGAATTTTTTACACAATTTTAGGTAAATTTATGTATTTTTTACCCTTATTTTTCTTTCTCTTTTTTGTTGTCGCAGGGGCGGACACACTTTATTCGCAAGGGCGTAGGGCAAGGGTTTTGCTCTTTATTTTTTGGAGCTTTTGGCTTTGCCTTTTTGCTTACGCGCTTTTTGAGATATTTTTACTTGCCCCACTTAAAGGGATAGATTTAAAAGACTTTTTTGCCATTTTATTTGCGCTAATGCTTTGTATTTTAGGCTTGATAAGCCTTATCTTTCACAAAAAATTTCCAAATTTTTGGCTCTTTTATCCTTATGTGTGCTTTTTTATCGGCATTGCGGTGTCTAATGTTTGGAGTTTGTTTGATGAAGTGCCACGCAATAAAGCCACTTATGTTGATGATGATGAAATTTATCTTTGGCGCACTTATCTTGCCTTTCTTTTTATATTAAGCATAGCAGGGCTTTACACGCTTTTTAAACGCCACAAACTCGCTTGCACGCTCATTTTCGTAGCGATTTGCTTGCTTTCTTTGTGGAGCTTTTTTCATTTTAGCACCTGAATTTCATCTTAATATTATGTTTTGTCTAAAAAATTTATCATATAAACTCAAAAAAACATATTTACAAATAACACAATTTTGGATATAATTACTAAATTGTTGGTGTAAGCCTTTTAAGTAAAGCTAAAAATCAAAATCTAGGGGTTCATTGATATGAGTGTAAGAAAAAATAAAGAAATTTTAGATAACATAATGAAAGAAAACTATTTACGATTAAGTAAAGATGCTATTATTACAGCTATGTTAAAACAAGAAGTCGCTGGGCAAAGAGTTTTTTATGTGTATCTTAAACAAAGAGGCTACGACATAACTCCTGAAAGTATGGATAAAAATCAAAGCGATGGTATAGTCGGTAATACTATTATAGAATGTAAACTTGATGAAAATGAAGGTGGCGGAGTTAAGAAGGCTTACCAAGAGCTTTTTAATATAATTCCTACGAGATTAAAGCAAAATGGCGAAAAAATCCCATTTTATAGAATTTATGTCGAGCTTGAAACTTTTTTAGTTGAAGTCTATGATTGTCATTGCAAGCTTAAAGATAAATTTAATTGGCACGATGATTATGCTAAATTTAAAAAATATTTTGAGGATACAACGGAAACTTACGAATATGATTTAATGGATAAAGATGTAGATTTGGTTGAAGTTATACAAAACATTTACAAAATGATGAATGTCAGCACAAAATTAGATGCTTATAAATATTTAGAACAGGGTTTAGCAGGTTGGTTTAAACCTTTTGATATTAAGAAACACAATATCAACAAGCTTATTTTAAATAATGATAAAATGAATGAAAAGTATGTTCAAAAAATGGAAGGAGCATTTTTTACGCCTCCACGCTATGTAAAAATTTCTACGCAATATATTTTAAATGCTATAAATAACGCTAAAAATGATGGATTTGATAATTTCGTTATTATTGATAGGTGCGCAGGAGTTGGGAATTTAGAAAGCCAATTTGATGAAAAGATATATTCACATTTAATACTTGGCGCAATCAATGAAGCTGAAGCATTGACGGCAAATATTCGTTTTAATGGATTAGCTCAAGTAGAAATCGTTGATGCTTTAAGTAAAGAGGGAGTGGAATTTTATCAAAACGCCATAGAAACTTATAAAAAAAAGCATAATGTTAAAAAATTGGCTGTAATTTTACTAGAAAATCCGCCCTACGCTCAAACAAATTCAAATAAAGCGGGAGGTATAAAATCTGTATATCAAAAAACTTGGGTGCATACACAAATGCAAAAAGGTGAAGATTTAGACGAACAATTTGTTTTTTCAGCTTTTAAATATTACGACATTTACGCTTATATCCATTATGGACCGATTAAAATTTGGAAATCAAGGCATTTAATCAACAAAGAAGTTAAAGAGGCGTATTTGTGTAATAAAAAATATTTTAATGCTGGCGAGTCCGCTATCGCTCTTTTGTATTGGACATCAAAAGACAAAAATTACGAGGAATTGCATTTCAAAAACGATATAGACGATGATTTTTTGGTTAAAAAAGTACATAAAACCATATCTGAATTTTACGAAGATGAGGGACAGGAAAATGGTATTTGTGTTATAGAAGCAAGAAACTTTTCTTTTGCCTCTCCACGACTTACGGGTAGTATTAACGATAACGCAAAATATGGTAGAAAATGGGTGAGCGAGAAAAATTTACTTAATGTTTTACCGCTTTTTTGTGCGGCAAGAGACGAAGTTTCAGAGAATGGGACTATAAAAGATAATTTTAAAGATTATCGCATTATAGACACAATTTATAAAAGCGCAGATGGCGGAACATCATACCAAAAAGATAAAGAATTTTTACAAGATTGCCTACTTTATAGTCTTTGCTCTCAAAAAAATGCTTGTTCGAGTGAAAGTAAATTTTATATTATTGCCGAAGCAAAACTTGATAAAAAACATAAAAAAACTGAAATTTATAAAATTTATAAAGATTTATGCAAAGAAACGGGATTTAATGGACTTGCAAATATAGAGCAATACAAAAAAGAAGAATTTGGAAAATTATGGAGAGAACATAAATTTTACCCACAAATTAACAAGTTAAAAATAGCTTTAAGAAAATTACATCTAGAAAAAATTCGTCCTAAAATGCTTGAATATGAAATTTTGAAATAAAACTATTTTAATTGAATGGATTTGCTTTTGCTTGCCGATAAGACTTTATTTTATTTGAGTTGCATACTCATTACCACAGGCATAGTGTTTTCCTACTCGCTCAGTGCCTTTGCAGTGCTTTATTTTGGCTATGATGAGTTTCATTTTTTTGTCAGACAGCTATGTTTTGGGGGTAGCGGGATTTTGATAATGTTCGCACTCTCACGCTTTGACCCTGATGGGCGGGCGTTTGGGTATTTTATGGCTATTTTGCTGCTCATCAGTTTCATAGCCATCATCATTTTGCCCTTTTTGCCCGCAAATTTAGCCACAGCAAGTGGCGGAGCTAAACGCTGGATAAGGCTTGGAGCGATTTCCATAAGCCCTGTGGAGTTCTTTAAAATCGGACTCATCTACTTTCTAGCGTGGTCTTATACAAGGCGCATTGATGAGAGCAAAAAGGCGATAAAAAGCGAATTTCTCATACTCTTACCCTACTCTATCGCCTCAGCCATCGTCATCGGCTACATTTATCTCACGCAAAATGACTTGGGACAAAGTGTCATCAGCATTTTTCTTGTCTTTGCGCTCGCCTTTTTCGCTGGCGCGAGCAAAAGGCTCTTTGCTGGGGCTTTGGTGCTGGCTATGATGATAGGAATTTTGATGATTTTCAGCAACGAAAGGCGCGCACAGCGAATGCAGCTGTGGTGGGGCAACATACAAGATGCCTTTTTACCGCTCTTTCCCGAGTGGCTGGCAAATGTGCTTAAAGTGAGCAGCAACGATGAGCCTTATCAAATCTCGCACTCACTCAACGCCATCGCACACGGCGGGTTTTTTGGCGAGGGCTTGGGGCTTGGCATTTTTAAGCTGGGCTTTTTGAGTGAAGTGCATACGGACTTTGTTTTATCGGGCATTGCGGAGGAAGTGGGGCTTTTGGGCTTGGGCGTGGTGTGCGCGCTGTATTTGCTTTTGATTTTGCGTATATTTAAAATAGCAGGACGCTGCGAAAACAAGGTGCATTTTATTTTCTGCTCAGGTGTTGCTCTGCTCTTGCTTTTCTCGTTTTTTATGAATGCCTTTGGCATTATCTCGCTCACTCCACTTAAAGGCGTGGCTGTGCCGCTTTTAAGTTATGGTGGCAGCTCGATGTGGGCGATTTGCATAGGGCTTGGTTTTGTGCTGATGATTTCTAAAAAGGTGCGTTTATGAAAATAGCTATTACAGGCGGTGGCACGGGCGGGCATTTAAATATAGCCAAATGCTTGCTCGAAGCGGCGTTAAGTTTAGATTTAGAGTGCATTTACATAGGCTCGCAAAGCGGACAGGATAAAAAGTGGTTTGAAAATGAGATGAAATTTGGCGCAAAATACTTTTTGCCAAGCAGTGGCGTAGTCGATAAAAAGGGCTTTGCTAAGCTAAAATCCTTTTTTCATATCCTAAATTTAAGTTTCACCGCCCAAAAAATCCTAAAACACAACCAAATTCAAGCCGTTTTTAGTGTAGGCGGATACTCAGCCGCAGCGGCTAGTTTTGGGGCTTTGCTTGCGGGCGTGCCGCTTTTTTTGCACGAGCAAAACTCAAAAAGTGGAAGCTTAAATTCACTCTTAAAACCCTTTGTAAAGGGTTTTTACACGGCATTTTCGCCCACTCCCACTCCCTATCCTGTGGCAGATAGGTTTTTTGAGGCGGCAAGAAAGCGAAAAGAGCTTAAAACGCTCATCTTTTTGGGCGGTTCGCAAGGGGCAAGTTTTATCAATGATTTAGCCTTAAAAATCGCCCAAAAGCTTGATGAAAAGGGCGTTTCAATCATTCATCAATGCGGCGAAAAAGACCTGCAAAAATGTCAAGAATTTTACGCAAATTTAAGTATAAAGGCTGACTGCTTTGCTTTTTGCGAGCATTTGGAGCAAAAGATGAATAAGGCTGATTTAGCCGTGTCTAGAGCTGGAGCTAGCACGCTTTTTGAGCTGTGTGCAAACGCCTTACCATCGGTGTTTATCCCTTATCCTTATGCGGCGAAAAATCATCAGTATTTTAACGCGAAATTCCTGCTTGACAAAGCCTTGTGTCAAATTTTTACCCAAGATGAGCTTAAATTTGATGAGAAAAATGATTATGAAAGCCTTTTAAATTCAATCTTTTCGATGAATTTAAGCCAAATTTCAAGCGAACTACAAGCTGTGTCGCAAAAAAATGGCGCAAAAACCTTGCTTGAAAGGGCTTTGAATAAAATTACAATAAAGTAAATTTTAGTTATAAATCACTGAAAATAAAATTGAAACACAAATTTTTTCGTAATGACGATTTGATGAAATTTATTTATCATCAAACACTTTTCAATAAAATAGTTTAAATTTTTAAAGAAACACGCAAATTTTTGCTAAATTTTTTATAATGATAAAGCATAATTTAGCAAAATTCAAATTTTTTACACAAAATTTTCAAAAAATCAAACAAAAATTTTACTTTTATTTGAATTTGATAAATTTTGTGCTATAATTTTCACTCGTTTGAAAATCATTTGCAAAGGCAAGGGATTGACACAACATTCATTTTACAAGGAGTAGGCTATGAAAAAGTTTCTTTTTCTCATCACAATGTTGGCGTTCTGTGTGAGCGGGCTTAATGCCGCCCCAGAGGACACCGAAGAGGCAGCGACTCAACCGACTCAACAAGTCAAAACAAAAAAAGTCGCCAAAAAGGTAGCTAAAAAAGCAACCAAAAAAACCACAGCCACAAAATCCAAGGCTGAGGAGCGCAAAGAAGCTCAGCAAAGAGAATTTGGGCTTATGCCATCAGAGGTTAATAATCAAAACCGCAATGTTTTCGCCGCTGATGCTGTGGCGATTCGTGGTGCAAAGGACACAGAAAGCGCGTTGCGTTACATTCCTTTTGTAACTATCATCAATACCACAGGCTTTGGCAATCAGTTTGACTTGCGCGGACAAGGGCGCATTTCGGCAAATGGGCTGAATTTCAAAATCAACGGCATTCCTATGACGCCGCTTGACACTTATTATGGCTTTATGCCGATAAATACAGTGCTTCCTAGCCTTATCCAACAAGTGGATATTTTGCCCGGGGTTGAAAACAGAGGCGGAACGATAAATATCATCACCTCTAAAACCCAAGCCCCTTATCTTGTCGCGGGCGCGGGCTATGTCAATGCTAGGGGTTCAGAAGGTGCTAGTTACAATGCTTTTGCACAAGCGGCTGATGATATAAATCCAAAAACCAAGTTCAACGCTGGACTAGCCTTTACACAAATAGGCGGACCACGCGAAGATGACAGCGTGATGGGCGCACAAGGTGTTTTGGGGGTGGATTATCAACTCGGCAGTGGAAACATTATCTTTGATGCGGATTTTTTCTATGGCAAAACCAAAACAACGCCCTATAATTCGTTTTTGGACTCCAAGGCGATAGAAAAAGCCGTGAATGACTACCCCAACCGAGCAGGTTTATTCACGACAATAGAAAATTTGTCTGATTTTGAGCCAAGCAAAGACAACAGAAGCACAAAGGGCGATGGCGAGATAGAAAGCACACAAACGCGCTTTGTCGGTTCGGCGGGCTATGCGTATGAAATGCCTGAGCGACTTAAATTTGATGGCATAGTTTTTTATGCCTTTGATGAGCGCAAATTTGACAAGCACGAAATGTATATCCCATATTATAGCTATGCTTCAAGCAAATGGGCGCCTTATAAAGACACGCTTGCCGTAGAAAATGTCAGCAAAGCACACGCGTGGAATTTTCTTGACCAAACAGGCTCTTCATTTAAAGAAAGCAAGCTAGGCGTTATGCTTGATGCGGACATTAAACACGAGGGCGGTGAATTTTTCATAGGTTATCACGGCGTTTATGAGACGAGTAAAAGAACTCCCGTGCAAAAACTCCGCCAAGCACTTAACGGCGACACAACAGGCAATGCAAACGCACAAAATGTCGAAATTCTCATCGACAACCAACTTGACATTACTAAATTTACTAACACCTTTTATATCAAAGAACGATATGAATTTAACTCGTATTTTTCTATCTTAGGTGGGTTTAAATACGAGCTTTTGAATTTCGATGTCAAGGCTAGCGACAAGATGTCTTTAAATTTGGTAAGCTATGACAAGGCAACAGACAGCATTACAAACTCAACGCCTGTACTTTCTAACAAACTTGTCGAAGGAGCTTACAAAAAAGACTACGATAACTTTATGTTTGAGCTTGCTCCGGCTTTTCGCTACTCAGACACAGGCGTTGTGTATGGACGCTTTGAGACAGGCTATATCACACCACCGGGCTATGCTATACTCGCAAGAGCAGGAAAATTCGACATTACTAATCCTACCAAAGCATTTGATGATTTTAAATATAGCGACAACTCCAAAAATATCAAGCAAGAAAGCTATATGACAGGCGAGCTTGGTTGGCGTGAGCTTATCGGCACAAGAACTATACCGCTAGGCTTTACAAGCTTTGATTTAAATGCCTTGCTCTTTTCGGTAAGCGGCTTTTGGACACAATCAAAAGATGAATTCTACTTTGAAGGGGACGCTTACTCTGGGCTAGGATACAAATCTTACGATAAATCACGCAGAATGGGCGTAGAAGTGGCATTAGAGCAGTATTTCTTTGATGGCATTTTAGGATTTAATGAAAGCTACACTTGGTTAAGAGCACAATACCTTAACAACACGGGTATAGAGGAAAAATGGGACACCATACCTTACACTTACGACTATAAAGCTACTTTGGGCGTAAATGTCAATGTCTCAGCCTTTGTTGAGGTTATCGATGTGTCTTTGGGTGTTTGGTTGCAAAATTCACTTTATGGTAACCAAAAAATCATCGACAGAGGCTTTGACGGAGTTGATAAAGAAACCAAACTCGAACCTTATGTCATCAGCGATTTTGGTGTAAGTATAGGGCTTAACAAAGATATGGGTGTCATCACCACAGGCGTGAAAAATGTCTTTGATACTTTCTACTATGACTACTACAACAACGATAGAACAGCGACAATCAACGAAAACCGCTATATTATCGGGCGTGGTAGAACGGTGTTTATCGAAGGAACTTTCAAATACTAAAAGCACGAGCCTTTATGGCTCGGCTTTTACTCATTATTGCGAGAGATTGTAAAGCAAAAGCGTGTAAATTTATGGATTGCCACGCTCGCAAGGCTTGCTCGCAATGACGAGTTGATAAAATTTTGCTTAAAAATCAACAAGTTTTAAAAAAGTGCCATATATTTTACTTGTCCTTATATAAAAAATGTGCCATTTGTCCTAGTGCGATGCAGCTGTCATTTGGCGGAAATTTAAGCGAAACTTTGTAGGCAAAATTCTTTTTGTTAAGGATTTTAAGCAGGGTTGAGTTTTGAAAAACGCCACCACACAAAATTACGGGCAAATTTTTGCTTGCTAAAAGCCCATTTTTTTGTGAATTTTGCGCTCTTTTTTTCTCAAAAAGCGCGGTAAAATCAACTATACAAGCAGCTAGTGCATTTAAAAAGCCCGTGCAAGCGTGGCGTGTGTCATCTTTTAAGGCTTGTTTAAAGGCATTTTTCACGCAAATTTCATTTTCATTTATGTCAAATTTGTAGCTGTAAGCTAAATTTTCATCAAAATACTTTTCTATCAAAAGCCCTATTTGAGCTTCATAATCAAGCTTTTCTTTGCCAAAAATCACCGCCCCAAAAGCATCGATTATGCGCCCTAGTGAGCTGGTAAAAAGCGAGCTTTGAGCGTGAATTTTAGCTAAATTTTCTAGCTTTGTGGGCGAAAAACGGGCTAAAAAATCCTTGCTTTCATCTTGCAAATTCCACTCAAAAATAAGGCTTAAAGCTAAATTTGCGATATTTTTTATATCAGCGTTGATGAGCTTAAATTCGCTAAAATGTCCCACTCTTTCATACTTTGCTAAATCCGCCTTAAAAATCTCTCCGCCCCAAATTTTGCCATCATCGCCATAACCCGTGCCATCAAAGGCAAAGGCAAGCACTTCATCAAAAATGCGATGCTCAAAAAGCGTGGCGCAAAGGTGCGCGTAGTGGTGCTGGACTTTGAAATTTGGCTTTAAATCCCCATAATCAAAGTGCGGATGCTTGTCGCCGATGAGCGTGTCAAAGCGCAAATCGTAGTTTCGCACAAAAAATTCAAGCGAATTTGCAAATCGCTCGCGCGTATCCACGCTTTTCAAATCGCCTATGTAAGGGGATACGATGAGCTTTTTGTCATAGCTTATCACAAATTCGTTTTTCAGCTCAGCCCCTAATGCAAGGGTATTTTTGCGCGAAAAATGCTCGTCAAGCTCTATATAAGCAGGGCTAATGCCCCTTGAAGTGCGTAAAAACATTATCTCATCATCGATAACTTGGGCTATGCTATCATCACTTGGGTTTTCAATCTCTCTTTCAAAGCCCAAAAACGCGTCAAAGACACCATTTAGCTTAAAAAATAAATCCTCTTCCTTGTAAATAATGCTCTCTCCGCTTAAATTCGCACTTGTGGCGATGATAGGGCTTTGAAAATACTCAAAAAGCAAGAGTTGAAAGGGGGTGTAGGCTAGCATAATGCCGATTTTATCGGTATCAAAGGCGATTTGTCCTAGCTTGATACGCGCCTTTAAAAGCACTATGGGCTTGACATTTGAGCTTAAAAGGCTTGCTTCCTTGTCGTTTATGTGCGCGAGTGCGTGCGCCTGTGCTAAATCCTTGCAAAGCACAGCCAAAGGCTTTGCAGGGCGGTTTTTGCGCTCTCTTAATTTTTGTATGGCTTTTTCATTAAGCGCATCGCAGATGAGATGAAAGCCGCCCACACCTTTCATCGCAAGGATTTCGCCCCTTTTTAAAAGCGTAGCAGCTTGCTTAAAGGCGTTTTCATCTGTGGCAAGTGTTGATTTGTCAGCACTTTGCAAGCTCACTTTGATGGCGCATTTGGGGCAGGATATGGGCTGAGCGTGAAAGCGGCGATTTTTTGGGTTTTCATACTCGCTTTGACAATGCTTACACATTTTAAATTCACTCATAGTGGTGTTTTTTCTATCATAAGGGAGCTTTTTGATAAGCGAAAAGCGCACCCCGCAGTGCGTGCAAGTGATGAAAGGATAATGAAAACGCGCATTTGCAGGCTCGTAAAACTCTTTTTCACACTCATCACAAAAAGAAAAGTCGCTTAAAATCGCGCTTGTTTTGACACTCGTTTGCGAAAGGCTTATGCGAAAATCGCTATATACAGGGATTTTGCACTCGCTCATTTGGATTTGCTCGATTTTCGCCAAGGGGGGCAAGTTTGCCTTTAAATCGCTCAAAAAACTTTCGCACTCGCTTTTAGCGCATTGCAAGATGATGACAACGCCCTTTGTGTCGTTATACACCTCGCCAAAAAGCCCTTTTTTTGTGGCGAGATTAAAGACAAGCGGACGAAAGCCCACGCCTTGCACCAGCCCTGAAATTTCAAGCTTAAATGAAGAGCGGCACATCGCTCACCTTGCAGTTTTTTAGGTGTTTGAGCGTGTTTTTAGTAAGGCTTTTGCACTCAAAGAGTGAGCCACTGATAATGGCAAATTCGGCAAGCCCTTTTTCTCGCAGTTCATCGTAAAAATCACGCAAAAAATACGCCAAGCTCTCCACCGCTCCATAAGCGATATTGCCAGCCTCCACGCCCGCAAGCATAAAGCTCATCGTTGAACGCAAAGTCCTTGTGTAGTCAAATTCCTTGCCATTTTCCTTGAAACGAAAGTCAATTTTCACGCCGCGGGGCAGTTTTGAGCTATCGCTTAGCTCTAAAAGCTTGTGTGCGGCTTTTTGCATCTCATCATCAAGCCCAAGTATTTGTCCCACAAGCCCTAAAAGCGAAAAAAAGTTATTTTTCACCTTAAATTCGCCACTTAAAAGTTTAAAATTTTGCTTATAGTTCTCAAAAAGCCTTGCGCCCACTTCATCGGCGCAAATGTCAGCATAAAGCTGCTTTGCATTGCGTGGCAAATCAAGCTTTAAAAGGTTTGTCCCCTTATCCACAAGCAAAATGTCATCATCATTTTGACTAAGCTCCAAAAGCAAAGCGCGCTCATCAAAGCGGCTCAAA